>WNFG01000664.1_pt1 | contig 30104 bp, 25 predicted proteins | sample 5400431 | NCBI WGS metagenome assembly WNFG01 (sample SAMN13153346, study PRJNA577476) | soil metagenome | isolation source: 120 cm saprolite under Douglas fir tree site 2 hole 3 replicate 2 | place: USA:California | collected 2015-04-18 | reverse complement strand
GCCGCCCCGAGGCCTATCTCGATCCCGAGGTCCGCTGGGCCATGTCGGGCTTCTCCCAGCTGCCGTCCGCGCGCGTGGACGCGGGCCTCGCGCGTCTCGCCGACGATCTCCGCAGCGGCCGGTGGGAGGAGCGCTTCGGCTCGCTGCGCGGGCAGGACAACGCCGATCTCGGGTATCGTCTGGTGATCGCCGAGCCTCAAAGAGCGAACCGGACGGCCCTGTGAAACCCGAGCTTGCCGACGCGCTACGCCGAGCGCGCTACCTCTACCTCACGACGTATAGTGAGGCGGGCAAGCCCGGCACCGTGCCCACCTGGTGCTGGCTCCACGAGGACGACGACGCCGTCTACTTCACCACCCAGCGCAAGAGCCTCAAGGCGCGTCGCATCGCGAAGAACGGGCGCGTCACCGTCCACGTGGGCCGCAAGGACGGTCCCGCTTTCGAGGGGCGAGCGGATCTGGTGGAGGACCGGCGCGATCTCGAGAAGGCCATCCTCGCGGCCTACCACCGCAAGTACTGGATCCTCGTCCCTCTCTGGATGGGACGCTATCTCCGCAAGGGCCTCGAGGCGAGAACGAGCGTGCTCGTCCGCGTCCGCCCCTCCCCTCGCTAATTGCAGGCCGCTTGACCAGTACTCTCTTTGGCCGTAGCATCACCGCAGAGTCACTCACGCGGGAGCTCGGATCCCCGGGCTGAGAGGGCAGCGAGGGCGCTGCCGACCGCTAACAACCTGACCTGGGTAATGCCAGCGAAGGGAGGCCCCATGAAAGCGTTTCTCCCCGGCTCCAATCCTTCCATCCGCGTCCCCGTCCGGACGATCACGCTGTCGAACGGCGAGACCCTCCGCCTCTACGACACCAGTGGTCCTTACACCGACCCGGAGTACGCGGTCGATCTCAAGCAGGGGCTGCCCCCCCTGCGGCGCCACTGGATCCTCGAGCGCGACGACGTCGAGCCGGGGGCGGGCGGGCGCTGGGGGCTCAAGGCCAAGCCCGGCCGCACCGTGACCCAGATGCACTACGCGCGCAAGGGCATCGTCACGCCGGAGATGGAGTTCGTGGCCTTGCGCGAGCAGTGCTCGCCCGAGCACGTCCGCTCCGAGGTCGCGCGCGGGCGCGCCATCATTCCCAACAACGTCAATCACCCCGAGTCCGAGCCGATGATCATCGGCCGGAACTTCCTGGTGAAGATCAACGCCAACATCGGCAACTCCGCCGTCTCCTCCTCGATCGAGGAGGAGGTGGAGAAGATGACGTGGGCGACCAAGTGGGGCGCCGACACCATCATGGATCTCTCCACGGGCAAGAACATCCACGAGACGCGCGATGCCGATCTACCAGGCCCTCGAGAAGGTCGGGGGCAAGGCAGAAGAGCTGACGTGGGAGATCTACCGCGACACCCTCATCGAGCAGGCTGAGCAGGGCGTCGACTACTTCACCATTCATGCGGGCGTCCTGCTGCGCTATATCCCGCTCACGGCCAGGCGCGTGACGGGCATCGTGTCCCGGGGCGGGTCCATCATCGCCAAGTGGTGCCTGGCCCATCACCAGGAGAGCTTCCTCTACACGCACTTCAAGGAGATGTGCGAGCTCATGGCCGGCTACGACGTCGCCTTCTCCCTGGGCGACGGCCTCCGTCCCGGCTGCCAGGCCGACGCCAACGACGAGGCGCAATTCGCGGAGCTCGACACCCTGGGCGAGCTGACGAAGATCGCCTGGGAGCACGACGTCCAGGTCATGATCGAGGGGCCGGGGCACGTGCCCATGCACCTGATCAAGGAGAACATGGACCGTCAGCTCGAGACGTGCCACGAGGCGCCCTTCTACACCCTGGGGCCGCTGACCACGGACATCGCGCCGGGCTACGACCACATCACCTCGGCCATCGGGGCGGCCATGATCGGCTGGTACGGCACGGCCATGCTCTGCTACGTCACGCCCAAGGAGCACCTGGGCCTGCCCGACAAGCAGGACGTCAAGGACGGCGTCATCGCCTACAAGATCGCCGCGCATGCCGCCGACATCGCCAAGGGCCATGCGGGCGCCCGCGAGTGGGACGACGCCCTCTCGCGCGCCCGCTTCGAGTTCCGCTGGGAGGACCAGTTCAACCTGTCCCTGGATCCCGAGACCGCGCGCTCCTTCCACGACGAGACCCTGCCCGCCGAGGGCGCCAAGGTGGCGCACTTCTGCTCGATGTGCGGCCCCCACTTCTGCTCGATGAAGATCACGCAAGAGGTCCGCGAGTACGCCAAGCAGCAGGGGCTCCAGGACGACAGCGCGGCCCTCGCCCAGGGATTGCGGGAGAAGGCGGCGGAGTTCAAGAAGGTCGGCGCCCAGATCTACGTCCCCAAGACCTAGATCGGATTACTCACCAGCCGACGCCACCCTCACCCAACCCTCTCCCCTTCGAGGGGAGAGGGTTGGGTAAGGGGCCGAGGGTGAGGGGGCTCATTCCCTCGTCAGGTACTCCCGGAAGGTCTGCCCGCGGCTCGTCCAGTAGAAGACCCTGGCCGTGCTCTCGCACAGCATCGATCCCACGGCAGGGAGCTTGAGCGTGAGCACGCGCTCGGGGTGCGCCCCGTGCTTCACGAATCCCGGTGGCTGCACCCACAGCACCTGTCTCGAGGGAAACATCGCGTCCGTTTCCTGGAACAGGACGAAGGCCCGATAGCGGCCGTCACGCTTGGCGAGAAAGACGACACCCCAGAGCTGCACCGTGCGCGACGCCTGAGCCTCGCCAATCCGGAGAAGCGCCGCGTAATCCTGCCGTCCGTCGCCGTCGAAATCAGCGCGAAAGATCTGATCGCGCCGGTGCTCGGCGCCGCAGCGGTCCACGTAGACCTCGTCTGCGGCAACCACGACGGCTGCGGCATGGAGCCTCTTGATGGCGGCGGTGAGCTCGGTGGGTAGGCCGGTCGCGGGCGATGCCTGCGGCGAAGCCACGGTGGGCGCGAGCAGCCCCACCGCGAACGCCGTGGCGAGAAGACGGTGGAGCCTCGTCAGACGGGCGCCCTCGCGGCCGCGGCGGCGGCGTGGAGGAGGGGCTCGGGCGTGTCGGGATTGATCGAGCAGTCGGGTCCGAGCAGGAGCCATCGTCCTGCCATCTCGGCGATGGCTCTGCGGGCGCGGCCGGCGAGAGCTTCGGGCGTGTAAGAGGCGATATCCGGCTTCGCGGGGAATCCGCCCACCGCGGCGCGGCCCGTTTTCCGGTGGCCCTCAGAGAGCGTCGGATTCCCCGGCACCGTGGCCCAGGAGAAGGCCGTCACCGGGTAGTCGGCGAACTCGTCGAAGAGCACGTCGCTGCCGCAGACGTGGAGCAGGTTGAAGGGCGCGCCCTCCACCGCCCGCAGCACCCGCAGGTCGTAGGGGCGCTGGAAGCGCCGGCACTCCGCGGGGCTCATGAGCTCCCGCGTGGCCACGTTCGTGGCGTAGAAGAGCCCGTCGGCGCCCGCCTCCAGGCACAGAGCGGCGTAGCCTGCGAGCGTCTCGCTGATCGCGCCGAGCGCGCGCGCCATCTCGACCGGCGCAGCGCGCATGCAGGCCAGCGCCTGCTCCCGGCCGCCCTTGATCAGCGCCGGCATCACCATCAGCGGCGAGAAGATCGTCCAGATGATGGGCGTGTCGTCGCCGACGGCGGCGCGAATGGCCCGGAGCGCCTGGAGCTGCTCGCCGAGCGCTCCCGTCCGCGGATCGGCGGGGGCGAGCTTCACCAGGTCGGCGGCCTCGGCCAATGGCGTGCGCGTGACCGTGTACTGGATGGCGCGATCCCCGGAAGGCGCGTAGGTCAGCCCCCACATCTCGGCGAAGCACTGGGCGCGCGACTGGGGCTTGAGGTAGTCCCAGTCGAAGGTCTTGGCCAGGCGCAGGGTCTCCGCGGCCAGCCCTTCCGCCGAGTTCTCCGTGGCGAAGTTGTGCAGCCAGAAGGCGACGGGCACACGATCCACGGGCGCCCCCGAGAGCGCCGCCAGCACACGCTCGCGCTTGGTCATCGCCGCTTGAGCCGCAGGTCCTCGTAGGGCGCGGTGTAGGGATCGTCGGCGAGGGCATTGACGCCGTCGACGGCGACGCGCGGGCCGATGCCCACGAAGTAGGCGTACTCGAGGACGGGCCCGAACATCACCCGCTCGTGGATGATCTGCTGCATCTTGGTCAGGATCTGCCGCCGTGCGATCGGGTTGAGCTCGTTGGCCTGCGCGTTGAACAGGCCGTCCACTTCCGGGTAGCTGCCGTAGGCATAGAGCCCGCCGGTGACGGCGTACTGCTCGAGGCGGGTCGCCGCATTGCCGGGGGAGCCGCTGCCCGCGAGGATGACGTGCTTGAGCGTCTTCTCGCCGAACTGCTTCAGGAAGGCCGCGCGCTCGAGAAGCCGCAGGCGGATCTTGATCCCCACGGCGGTGAGGTCGTTGACCACGGGCTCGCCGATGCCCGAGCCCGCGAAGGGCTCACTCGACAGCTCGCCGGCGTCGAAGCCATTGGGATAGCCGGCTTCGGCCAGGAGCTGGCGCGAGCGCTTCGGATCGTGGGCATAGCGGGGCGGGTCCCAGTAGTACTCCAGGCTGTGCGGAATGAAACTCGAGGAGATCTTGCCGAGTCCCAGATATCCCGCCTTGTTGATGGCGTCGCGATCGATGGCGAGGTTGGCGGCCAGGCGCACCCGGCGGTCATGCCAGGGCGATCTGGGATCGGTCTGGTCGGCGAAGACGAGCCAGAGCGCGACGGGAATCTTGGCCGCCTTGAGGGTGAGCTCGGGATTGCGCTTCACTTCCTCGGCGAGCGGACCCGAGAGCCCGTAGATGACATCGACTTCGCCGCGCTTGAGGGCGGCCAGGCGCGTGCTGTCGTCGGGAATGACCTTGAACACGAGCGTCTTGACTGCGGGGGTCTTGCGCCAGTAGCCGTCGAAGGCCTCGAGGGTGAGCTCCACCCCCGGCTTGAAGGAGACAAGGCGGTAGGGGCCGGCACCGATGGGCGCGCGCTTGTAGCCTTCGTCACCCACGCGCTCCACGTACTTCTTCGGAACGATCCAGGCGGCCCCGGTGGCGGGCGTCCCGAAGAACGTCATGAAGTCCGGCCACGGCTGCTTGAGGCGGAAGCGCACGCGACCCGGGTTGACGATCTCGACGGCCGCGACCTTGGCCTTGAGCACGGTGGCGCTGGCGCCGCGATAGCGCTCGAAGGAGAACTTGACGTCCTCCGCCGTCACGGGCTCCCCGTCGTGGAACTTGACGCCCTTGCGCAGCACGAACTCGTAGCTGAGACCATCCGGGCTCTGCGACCACGACTGGGCGAGGGCGGCGCCCATGCGCTGCCCCGGCAGCGGCCGCACGAGGGCGTCGTGCACGGCGTAGTAGACCATGAGGGGAAGCGCCGTGCCCGTGGCGTCCGCGGGATCGAAGAAGGCGGGAGTGAGCGAGACGTGCACGCCCCACGTCATGGTCCCCTCGGCGGCCGGAGCGGGAGCGGTCCACGCGACGAGGGTCAGGGCAAGCGCCGCGGCCGCGCATCGAGGCAAGACCGAGATCATGCGCGTGCTTCTCGTCGTTCCATGGCTCTCCTTTGTGAATGTGCAGCGTGACGCGGGCCCGCTCAGCCCGCGTCGGGATCGATGCCGTGCTCTTTGAGCTTCTTGCGAAGGGTGTTGCGGTTGATCCCGAGGAGCTGGGCCGCGCGCACCTGGTTGCCCTTGGTCTCGCGCATGACCGCGCGCAGGAGAGGCTTCTCCACCAGCCCCACCATGAGGCTGTGCAGGTTGGCCGACGTGTGCCCGCGGAGCCCGCGGACGCACTCGACCATCTTCTTCTCGATGATCTCCTCCAGCGAGGCGTCCGCCTCCACGCCCGCGGCGGCCGAGACGGGCCCGATGGGCAGGTGCTCGGGCACGATCACGCCGGCCGAGGCCATGACCATGGCGCGCTGAATCACGTTCTCGAGCTCGCGGACATTGCCGGGCCACTCGTAGCCGGCCAGGCGGTCCATGGCCTCGGGGGCGATCACCCGCTCGCCCAGGGTCTCGGCGTACTTGGAGAGGAAGTGCTCGACGAGGAGCGGAATGTCCCCACGCCGCTCGCGCAGCGAGGGCAGCGACAGGCTCACGACGTTCAACCGGTAGAAGAGATCCTCCCGGAAGCGGCCCGTCTTCATCATCGCTTCGAGATCACGGTGCGTGGCCGCGAGTACCCGCACGTCCATGCGGATCAGCTCGTGGCCGCCCACGCGCTCGAAGGCCCGCTCCTGCAGCGCGCGCAAGAGCTTGACCTGCAGCTCGGCCGGCATGTCGCCGATCTCGTCGAAGAAGACGCTGCCGCCGTGGGCCAGCTCGAGCTTGCCGAGCCGACGCTCCTTGGCATCGGTGAAGGCGCCCTTCTCGTGGCCGAAGAGCTCGGACTCGAGCAGCGTGGCCGGGATGGCCGCGGCGGAGATGCCCACGAAGGGACGGCCGGCGCGGCGGCTGTAGTGGTGCAGGGCCCGCGCCACCACTTCCTTGCCCGTCCCCGACTCGCCGCGGAGGAGCACGCTGACGTCGCTCGCGGCCACGCGCCCGATGGTCTTGTAGACCTCCTGCATGGTCGGGTGCCGCCCCACGAGGGCGCCGAACTCCCAGACCTCCTTGAGCCCCGTCTTGAGCGAGGTGACTTCCTGCGAGAGCCGCCGCGCGGTCAGCGCGCGCTCGGCGAGGAGGAGCGCCTCGTCGAGGTCGAAGGGCTTGGCGAGGTAGTCGTAGGCGCCCTGCTGCATGGCCTGGATGGCCGTCTCCACGGTGCCGTGGGCGGTCATGATCACCACCTGCGCATCGGGACGCTTCCCGCGGATGCGGCCGAGGAGAGTCAGCCCGTCGATGCCGGGCATGCGGATGTCGAGGAGGATCAGATCGAAAGGCTGCGCCTCGGCCTCCCGAAGCGCGGTGGTGCCGTCCTTGACCGCCGTGACCTGGTAGCCGGCGCCGCGGAAGCCCTTCTCGAGGACCCAGCGGAGGCCGTCTTCGTCGTCGGCGATGAGGATGCGTCCGTCTGCCATGTTGGCCATCTTATCTCGCGATGGGCAGGAAGCAGGACATCGCGGTCCCGCGTCCCGGCTCGCTCGTGACCTGGATGGCGCCCCCGTGCTCGTCGACGATGCGATGGCAGAGGGCGAGCCCGAGCCCCAGGCCCCGCTCCTTGGTCGTGAAGAAGGGCGTGAAGAGCTTGGCCCGCGTCTCCTCGGAGATGCCGGCGCCCTCGTCGGCGATCTGGATCTCCGCCATGCTTCGCTGCCCCTGGCCGAGATCCACCTTGGCGAAGAGGGGGTTCATGCTCAGCCGCGTGACGAGAGTCAACCGGCCGCCGCCCGGCATGGCCTCGATGGCGTTGCGCACCAGGTTGTGGAAGACCTGCATGATGCGGTCCTCGTCGGCCAGGATGGGAGGCAGGCTCGGGTCATAGCGCCGCACGAAGGTGATGCGGCGAGAGGCGGCTTCCACTTCCAGGAGCAGGGCCACGCGCTCGAGGAGCTGGTGGACGTTGAGGGGCACCGGGCGAAGGGTGACGGGGCGCCCGACGTCCAGCAGCATCTCGATGATGCTGTTGACGCGGGTCACCTCTTTCAAGAGCACGGACGTGTACTCGCCCCACCGCGCCTCGTCGCCCAGCTCGCGCTGCATGAGCTGCGCGGCGCCGCGGATGGCCGAGAGCGGATTGCGGATCTCGTGGGCGAGCCCTATGGCCATCTGCCCCGCCGCGGCCAGGGTCTCCCCGCGGCGGACCTCGGCCTCGAGCTGGCGCAGGCGCGAGATGTCGCGCACCACCGCCACCGCCGAGGTGACGGCGCCGCTGCGTCCGGCGAGCGGCGCCGTGACCACGCTCACGTGCACGGGACGGCCGTCGAGCCCCTCGACGACGGCGGAGGACTCGGAGCGACTCTCGCCGGTGGCCAGCGTATCGGTCAGGTGGCGCACGAGGGACGTCTCGGGGGCGAAGACTTCCTTGAGGGTGCGGCCGAGCACGCGCCGGGCGGAGCGGCCCAGCAAGTCCTCGGCCGCGGGATTCCACAGGATGACGCGCAGCTCCGTGTCCACGCCCACGAGGGCGTCCGGCAGCCCGCTCACCAGCCCCTCGTAGTCGAGTGGGTGGGCCATCATCAGGCGAGCGCCAGGTCGGGCACGGCGTTCAGGGTCAGGGGCGCGCGCTCGCCCGCCTCGAGCCGATCGTGACCGGCGGCGGCGATCATGGCCGCATTGTCCGTGCAGAGCCGTCGGGAGGGGACGAAGAGCTCCCAGCCGCGCTCGCCGCACTCGCCCGCGAGCGCCTCGCGCAGGGCCGTGTTGGCGGCGACCCCGCCCGTCAAGACGACGCGACGGACGCCGAGCGAGAGCCCCGCGCGCACGGTCTTGCGTACCAGCATCTTGACGACGGTGGCCTGGAACGAGGCCGCGACGTCCGCCACGTGCGCCGGGGAGAGGGCGCCGGCGCGCCGGACGTGGAGCGACACCGCCGTCTTGATCCCACTGAAGGAGAAGTCCGGCGCGCCGTCGGTCATCTGCGCGGTGGGGAGTCGGAGAGCAGTGGGGTTTCCTTCGCGCGCGATGTGCTCGATGGCGGGCCCGCCCGGATAGCCCAGGCCCAGGAGCTTGGCGACCTTGTCGAAGGCCTCGCCCGCGGCGTCGTCGCGCGTGCGGCCGATGCGCGCGTAGCGCCGCGGCTCTCTCGCCAGGTAAAGGGCAGTGTGGCCGCCCGAGACCACGAGGGCGAGAAAGGGGTAGTCGGGCGGGTTTCCCTCCAGGAAGGCGGCGTAGATGTGACCTTCGAGATGATTGACGCCGCAGAGGGGGGCGCCGTGCACCCAGGCGAGCGCCTTGGCGGCCTGCACGCCGACGAGGAGCGAGCCCACGAGCCCCGGCCCCTGGGTCACCGCGATGCCGTCGAGGTCACGGAGGGTCATGCCCGCCTCGGCGAGGGCCCGGCGGATCACAGGCACGATCACCTCGAGGTGTCGGCGCGAGGCGAGCTCCGGCACCACGCCGCCGTAGGGCGCGTGGACGTCGTCCTGAGAGGCGACGACGCTCCCCAGCACCTTGCGCCCGCCGTCGAGGACGGCGGCCGCCGTCTCGTCGCAGGAAGTCTCGATACCGAGCACGATCATGGATTTATTCAGCCCTCGCCTCGCCGCTCATTCACTCAGCCCTCGCCTCTCGGCTTCGCCGCTCGGCTCGAACGGCCACGCCTTCGGAGTCAATTCAGCACAGCTCGAAAGTCATCTACTTGGCCAGCTGGGATACGGGGACGAGGCGGATGCCTCGCGCCTCCCAGCGCGGGACGTACTCGCGCAGGAGACGCGCCGTCAGCGGATGCCCGTGGGCGATCACGATGACCTCACCCCGGCGCTCCGCCCACCAGGCGACCTCGTCCCAGCGCACCCGATCGCCCGCCTCCCCCGCGCTGTGGTCGATCATGATCTGCCGCCGGCCCGCGCGCAGCCCCGCGGCCTTGGCCTCGTCGTAGGCGACGGACAGATTGCTCGTCAGCCCGTCAACCATGAAGAGCCGTCGCCCCGCCAGCACCTCCACCACCGTGCGCATGCGCGCCCGGTCCTCGGTCATCCGCGATCCCATGTGGTTGGTGACCCCCACGGCGCCGGGCACGCTGGCCAGGTGCGCCCCCACCTGACGCTGGAGCTCCTGCGGGCTCATGACCATCAGGAGCGAGCCAGGACCGGGATCGACCTCGGGATAGCGATAGGGCTCCATGGGCAGGTCGAGGAGGACTTCCATCCCCGCCTGGGCCGCTTCTCGGGCTGTCCATTCCGAGAGCGGCAGGCCCGGCAGCACGGCCACGGTCAGGGGCCGCCTGATGTCACGGAGCGGATCGAAGACGTCTCGACGCGCGCCCAGATCGTCCACGATGACGGCAACGCGCGGTGACCCCGTCGCCACGGGCGGCGCCGGCTGTGGCGCGGCGGTGCTCGCCGTGGCGCGGCGCGGCTGAGGCCCTGGGGCCACTGAGGGCGTCGGGGAAGAGCTCCACGGCAGACCGAAGAGGCTGGCTTCTCCCCGCCGCGCCTGCCACTGGTCGAGGCCGACCACGGCCACGAGCAGAACGACGATGAGCCCGGCGAGAGCCGTCCAGACTCGCGCCGGCATGCCGCCCCGTCAGCGGGCCGAAGCCTGCGGCGTCGGCGTCGGGCCCGCCGGGCGCGTGGTCTTGTCCATGATCTTCATGGCCTTGAGCAGATCGACGGCGCGCTGCAGCTGGGGATCGCGCTTGAGCTGATCCTGGAGCCGCGCCTGCTCGTCGATCTGCGGCGGCGGCGCCTGCTCGCCCGCGGCGGGCTTGGGCATCTCGACGACGATGTCGGGCGTGATCCCCTTGCCGTGGATGGAGCGTCCCTTGGGCGTGAAGTACTTGGCCGTGGTCAGCCGCAGGCCCGAGCCGTCGGAGAGCGGGATGATGGTCTGCACGGAGCCCTTGCCGAAGCTCTGCGTCCCCAGGACGACGGCGCGTCCCCAGTCCTGGAGCGCGCCCGCCACGATCTCGGAGGCGGAGGCGCTACCCTGGTTGACGAGGACGATGATGGGGAAGTCGCTCCAGGTGCGCTTGCCGCTGGCCTGGAAGCGCATGTTCTGGTTGCGGACGCGCCCTTCCGTGTACACCACGAGCTTGCCCGACTCGAGGAACTTCTCCGACACCTCGACGGAGGAGGTGAGCAGCCCGCCCGGATTGTTGCGGAGATCGAGGACGAGCCCCTGGATCTTCTTGCCCTTGTTGTACTTCTCGAGGGCGGTCTCGACATCCTGGCCCGTCTTCTCCTGGAACTGACGGAGGCGGATGTACTCGATGCCGGGCTCGAGCTCGCCGGTCTTGACGGACTGCACCTGGATCAGCTCGCGCGTGATCGAGTAGTCCTTGGGCTCGTTCAGGCCCTCGCGGATGATGCTGATGACGATCTTGCTCCCGGGCTTGCCGCGCATTCGCTTGACGGCGTCGGAGAGCTGCATGTCCTTGGTCGACATGCCCTCGATCTTGACGATCCGGTCGCCGGGCAGGATCCCTGCGCGGAAGGCCGGCGTCCCTTCGATGGGCGTCACCACGGTGAGGATGTCGTCCTTGAGGGTGATCTCGATGCCCAGGCCACCGAACTGGCCCGTCGTCTCCACGCCCATCTCCCGGTACATGTCGGGATCGAGGAAGGAGGAATGCGCGTCGAGGCCGCGCAGGGTGCCCTTGATGGCGCTGTACACGAGGTCCTTGGGCGGCACTTCGTCGACGTACTGACTCTGGATGATCGAGAGCACCTCGGTGAAGAGGCGAAGATTCTCGTACGTGGCGGCCTGATCGTTGCTCTTGCTCGCCACCCCGCCGCCGAGGGACAGGGTGAGGAAGAGCAAGAGGGCCGAGATCATCAACGCCTTCTTCACGTGACGCAGGGTGCTCATCGTGGTCTCCTTGGTCCAGCCCGAGTTCGATTCGCGCGGCGCCTCAGCCGCGCGGTTTGAGCCATTGAGCGGGGTCCTGGGGACGCCCCTGGTAGCGCACCTCGAAATAGAGGCGCGGCCCCTGCAGCGAGCCCGTATCCCCCACCGTCCCGATCACCTGTCCCTGCTTGATATCGTCGCCCTCGGCCACTTTCATGTCGGCCATGTGCGCGTACAGCGTGTAGTACTCGTTGCCGTGATCGACGATCACGAGGTTGCCGTACCCTCGGAACCATCCCGTGTAGAGCACGTGGCCCGGGTACACCGCGTGCACGCTCGAGCCCTCGGCCGCGTCGATGTCGATCCCGTTACGGAACGTCTTCGTCCCGAACCGCGGATTGACTCGCGCGCCGTACTCCTCGACCACCCGGCCCTCGGCCGGCCAGGCGAGGCGTCCGCGCATCGCCCCCAACCCGACTCCCGGCGTGCTCTCGCCGGGTACGGCCTTCGGCGGTTTTACCGAGGGTGGCGGAATCTTGGCCACCCGCCGCTTCTCCTGCAGGTCCCGGATGAAGGCCTCGAGGCGACGCGTCGCCTCGCTCAGCTCCCCCACCATGCGATCGTGATAGACCCGTTCGTCTTTGACCCGGGCCAGGATGACCCGCCGCTTGCCCGCCTCGCGGTCGGCCTCGGCGCGCTCCTCTTCCGCCTGGGCCCTGACCGTGGAGAGCTCCCGACGACTCTGCTCGAGGCGTGCTTTCCGGTCGGCCAGACCCTCAGAGGTGACACGATACTCTCGAATCATCCGCGCGTCCACCGTGGCGAGCGTGGTCAGATGGCGCAGCCGGACGGACTGGGCCACGGGATCGGCGCCCGAGAGCAGGAGCGGGAGCGCGCCGCCTTGCGCCTGCAGGCGGTACATGGCCCGGAGTCGCTGGCCGAGGCCGTCTTCCTGCCCCGCCCGCTGGATCTCGAGTCGCGCGATGTCGCGCTGGAGGTCGCCGATCTCGGTCTGCGCCCGCTTGACCCGCACGTCGAGGACCGCCACCTGACGGCGCTTGTCCGTGAGGCGCTTGTCGATGACCTCCAGCTCGGTCAGGAGCGAGGTCTCGCGCTTGCGCGCGTCGGCGGCCTTGACGCGCTCCTCCTTGAGCCGCTTCTGGGTCTGCTGGAGCGTGCGCTCCTTCTCACCGAGGTCGGTGGCGTCTTTCTTCGTCTGCGCCCCCGCCGCGGACGCGGCGGCGAGCAGCAGCGCCGTCCCGATGATGCCCGCGCGCGTGAGACGGCTCATGCGGTGGCCCGGCCCCGCGCGAGGAGCCCGCCCAGGGCGCCCAGCACCGCCCCGCCCGCGATGAGGAGCAGGATCTGCGGCAGCGAGAGGAAGACCGCGCGAGCGAGACCGAGGGTCAGGTTCAGGAGCGGCTCGAGGCGCGGGGCGGCGACGGCATAGACGGTCTCGAGCAGGGCCAGGGCCACCACCGCGCCCAGGAGCCCCTGGACCATGCCCTGGAGCAGCTGGGGCAGGCGGACGACCGCCTCGCTCGCTCCGACCAGGCGCATGATCTCCGTCTCCGCGCGCCGCACGTGCAAGACGAGAGTGGTCGCCGTGGTCACGGTCAGGATGGCGGCGAGGGCGAGCACGGCCCCCACGCCGAGCCCCACGATCTCGAAGAGCCGCTGCCACCGGGCAAGGCCCTCGACCCACTCCGCGCCGCCCTGGACGTCCTCGACCTCGGGCAAGGCGCTGAGACGCGCCGTCAGCTCCCGCGTCGCCTCCGGCGTGGTCGCGTCCTCTTCCGGCGTCACCTCGATGGAGGCGGGCAGCGGATTGCGCGGCAGCTGCTCGAGGACACCCGCTTGAGCCCCGAGGGATTGCCGCAGGGACTGGAGGGCCTGGCTCTTGGAGACGTAGCGTATCCGCTGGACGCCGGGGAGACCTTCCACTCGGCGCGTGAGATCGGCGAGTGCCCCGCCCGTGGGCTCTTCACGGAGGAACACGACCACGCGCACGCGGTCGCGCCACTGACTCACCGCCCGGCCCAGGTTGAGCGAGAGGAGCCAGAAGCCTCCGAGGGCCGTGAGGGAAAGCGTGATGAGCAGGATGGCGCTCACCCCGACCCGCCCCGCCCGCCGCAAATCCACCAGCGCCTCGCTCACGATGAAGCTGAGCACAGGGCTACCCTTCGTCCTTCAGCAAGACTCCACCACCCAGCTTGATCGTGCGGCGCTTGAGCTGGATAGCGAGGCGGGCTTGATGGGTGGCCAGGAGCACGGTGGTGCCGCGGCTGCCGATGTCCTTGATGAGGTCGAGGATCTCTCCTGCCATGGCCTCGTCGAGATTGCCGGTGGGCTCGTCCGCGAGGAGAAGCGCGGGCGACTTGACGATGGCGCGGGCCAGGGCCGCCCGCTGGGCCTCGCCCTGAGAAAGCTGCGCCGGATACGCCTGCGCTCTTGAAGACAACCCCACCGCCTTGAGGGCCTGGAAGGCCTTCGGGGTGATCTCGCGTCGAGGCGTCCCGAGCACGCGGAGCACGAAGGCGATGTTCTCGAAGACGGTCCGGCCGGAGAGGAGCTTGGCGTCCTGGAAGACGATGCCGAGCGAGCGCCTGAGAAGGGGAACGTCCGAGCGGCGCAGGGCCCTGACGTCGAATCCGGCGACCTCGATCTCGCCCTCGCTGGCCCGCTCGTCGGCATAGAGGAGCCGGAGGAGGGTCGTCTTGCCCGCCCCGCTCGTCCCGCTCAGGACGACGAACTCGCCCTTCTCGACGCTGAACGAGATGTCGCTCAGGGCGGGCAGCCTCATCGGCCCGCTTTCGAAGACTTTACAGACGTGGTGGAGCCGGATCATGGGCTCCGCCCATTCTATCTAACCCTTCAGACTTTCGGTAGTTTCTCGTCCAGGAGGGAGTTCACGACGGCCGGGCTGGCCTTGCCCGCCGTGGCCTTCATCACCTGCCCGACCAGGAAGCCGCGCGCGGCCTTCTTGCCGCTCTTCCAGTCTAGGACGACCTTGGCGTGCTGCGCGAGGACCTGGTCGACCACGGCCGAGAGCTCGCCCGCGTCGGCGACCTGGGTCAGCCCCTCGCGATCGACGATGGTCTGCGCATCTTCACCGGACTGGTACATCTTGTCGAAGACGTCCTTGGCGATCCTGCCGCTGATGGTGCCGTTCTCGATGAGGGTGATGAGACCCGCCAGGTTCGCGGGAGGGATCGGGCATCCCGCGAGGGCGCGCTCGTCGTCACCCGCCAGCTCGCGGAGGAGCTCGTTGAGCACCCAGTTCGCGGCGACCTTGGGCTTGCCGCAGACCTGTACGGTCGCCTCGAAATAGTCTCCGAGGGCACGACTGCCCGTCAGGAGATCGGCGTCATAGGCGCCGAGCCCGTACACCTCCATGAAGCGCACGCGCCGGGCCGCGGGCAGCTCGGGCACCGTCGCGCGGACGCGCTCGATCCATGCCGGCTCGACGTCGAGGGGCGGCAGGTCCGGCTCCGGGAAGTAGCGATAGTCGTGCGCGAACTCCTTCGAGCGCATGGAGACGGTCCGGCCCTTGTCGGGATCCCAGAGCCGCGTCTCCTGCACGATCCGCTCCCCTGTCTCGAGCGCGCGCGCCTGCCTCGTGATCTCGTACTCGAGGGCGTGCTGGACGTTCTTGAAGGAGTTCATGTTCTTGATCTCGACCTTGGTGCCGTACTCCGTGGCCCCGCGAAGCCGCAGCGAGATGTTCGCGTCGCAGCGGAGCGAGCCCTCCTCCATGTTGCCGTCGCAGACGCCGAGGTAGACGACGATGGCGCGCAGCGATCTCAGGTAGGCCGCCGCCTCCTCGGGGCTGCGCATGTCGGGCAGCGAGACGATCTCCATGAGGGGCACGCCCGCGCGATTGAAGTCCACCTGGCTCGACGGCGCCGTCTCCAGGCTCCCTTCGTGAACGAGCTTGCCCACGTCCTCCTCGAGGTGGAGCCGCTGGATGCCGATGGCGCGCGAAACGCCGCCCACCTCGACCTCCAGGCGGCCGTGCTCGGCCAGCGGCTCCTCGTACTGGCTGATCTGATAGTTCTTCGGCATGTCGGGGTAGTAGTAGTGCTTGCGGGCGAAGCGATTGTCCGCGTTGACGGTGCACTGGAGGGCGAGCGCCGTCTTGATGCCGTACTCGATGGCCCGCCGGTTGATGACGGGCAGCGTCCCCGGCATGCCCTGGCAGACGGGACAGGTCTGGGTGTTGGGGGGCGCCCCGAAGGCCGTCGAGCAGCCGCAGAACATCTTGGTCCGCGTCCGGAGCTGGGCGTGGACCTCGAGGCCGATGACGGTCTCGTAGTCCTGGGTCACGGAGTGAGCTCCGGCTTTCTCTCGTGCCAGGACGTCGCGGCCTCGTAGGCGCGCGCGACGCGAAGCACGGTCGCCTCGTCGAAGGCCTTCCCGATGACCTGGAGCCCGACGGGGAGTCCCGTCTGCGTGAAGCCCGCGGGAATCGACACGCCCGGCAGCCCGGCCAGGTTGACGGGAATGGTGAAGACGTCGTTCAGGTACATCTGCAGCGGGTCTTCCCGCTCGCCCATCTTGAAGGCCACCCCCGGCGTGGTCGGGGCCACGATCACGTCCACCCGCTCGAAGGCTCGCTGGAAATCGCGCTGCACGAGGGTCCGCACCCGGAGTGCCTTGCCATAGTAGGCATCGTAGTAGCCGGCGGACAGCGCGTAGGTGCCGAGCATGACGCGCCGCTTGACTTCGGCGCCGAAGCCCGCGCCGCGCGTCCGGCTGTACATGTCGATGAGGTCGCGCGCCCCCGGCACGCGCAGCCCGTACTTGACGCCGTCGTAACGCGCGAGGTTGGAGGAGGCCTCGGCGGGGGCGATGACATAGTACGCGGCCAGGCCGTACTCCGTGTGAGGCAGCGAGACGCTCTCCGTCTTGGCCCCGAGGCCTCTCAGCGAATCGATGGCCGCGCGCACGGCGGCCTCCACCTCGGGGTCGAGGCCCTCGATGAAATACTCGGCGGGGATCCCGATGCGCAGCCCCTTCACGCCCCCCTCCAGCTCCGCCGAGTAGTCCGGCACGCCCACGTCCACCGAGGTCGAGTCCATCGGATCATGCCCCGCGATGGCCTGGAGCACGAGGGCGGCGTCCCGGACGTCCTTGCCGAAGGGCCCGACCTGGTCGAGCGAGGACGCGAAGGCGACGAGACCGTAGCGGGACACGCGACCGTAGGTCGGCTTGAGGCCGACCCTGCCGCAGAAGGCGGCGGGCTGGCGAATGGAGCCGCCGGTATCGGTGCCGAGCGTGGCGGCGGCGAGATCCGCGGCGACGGCCGCGGCGGCGCCGCCCGAGGAGCCGCCGGGCACTCGCGCGAGGTCCCAGGGATTCCGGGTGGTGTAGAAGGCGGAGTTCTCGGTGGAGGAGCCCATGGCGAACTCGTCCATGTTGAGCTTGCCCAGGATCACCGCGCCCGCGTCCAGGAGCTTGGCCACCACCGTGGCGTCGTATGGAGGCACGAAGTTCTCGAGGATCCGGGAGCTGCAGGTCGTCCGGATCCCGCGCGTGCACAGGACGTCCTTGATGGCGAGCGGGATGCCGTCGAGCAGACCGAGCGGCCGCCCCGACTGGAAGCGCGCGTCGGCAGCGGCGGCCTGAGCGAGGGCCCGATCGGCGGTCACCGTCATGTAGGCCTTGACCTTCGGATCGAGGGCGGCGACGCGATCGAGGTAGGCGCGCGCGGCCTGGGTCGGCGTGGCTTCCCTTCGACGAAACCTCCCGGCCAATTCGTGAACGGAGAGCCCGGTCAGCATCGCCTACTCTTCGATGATCCTGGGCACGCGAAAGAGCTCGCCGGCGCGGTCGGGCGCGTTGGCGAGCATGTCTTCGCGAGGGCAGGAGGGCTTCGGCTCGTCCTCGCGCATCACGTTGGTCATGGGCACGGCGCGCGAGGTCGGCGGCACGCCCTCGGTGTCGACGGCGCGGAGCTTGTCGATGTAGGTCAAGATGCCGTCGAGCTCGCGGCGCATCTTCTCTTTCTCCGCGTCGGTTAAGGCAAGACGCGCGAGGCGGGCTACTTGTTCGACCTCTGCGAGGGTAATCTTTGGGTCACCCATCTTTTTTGTCAGCGGGGGCCCAGAAATGGCCCCCGCACTCCCCCATTGTCGCCGGCAACACCTGCCGGCGACAGCTTCGCACGTGCGACCGTAGAGGTTCTCGGCGTGCGCGTACGGCTGCCTTTAAGCTTCGTTTGTGACACGCTAGAGCTCTTCGAGGTGCGCGTATTGGAGGGACAGGCGCTTGCGGCCGACGCTGGCGAAATGGACGGTGGCGATGACGTCGGCGCCCTCGCGCTGGATGCCGACGAGGAGTCCCTCGCCCCAGCGCGCGTGGCGCAGCTTGGCGCCCACGCGGAAGGGCAGGTCGTCGTCCTCGGGCTCGGCGGGGACGCCTGAGCCCGAGGGAAAGCGCGGCGCCACGGGCTCCGCGCGTCCCGCGTTGAGCAGCACGATCTGGTCTGGGGGAATCTCGAGGAGAAAGCGGGAGGGCTCGCCCACGCCATAGCCCTGGATGCGACGGTGGAGAGCATACGATAGCCAGAGCCGCTGCTCGGCCCGGGTGATGCCGACGTAGCAGAGGCGCCGCTCCTCCTCCAGCTCCTCCGAGTCGTCCATGGAGCGGGAGTGGGGGAAGACGCCCTCTTCCATGCCCGTGAGGAAGACGAGGGGAAACTCGAGGCCCTTGGCCGAGTGCAGCGTCATCAGGGTCACGCCCGCCGCGTCCTCGTCGAGGGCGTCCACGTCGGCCACGAGCGCCACGGAGTCCAGGAAGGCTTCGAGGGTGACCGGGCCTGCCTCCGGGGGGGAAGCCAGAGCCTGGACGGCCTCTCGGGTGGCGATGAACTCCTCCGAGGCGGCCACGAGCTCCTCGATGTTCTCGAGCCGCGCCTCGGCCTCGGCCGTCCTCTCCGCCTTGAGCATGTCGCGACAGCCGGAGGAGGCCGCGACCTCGTCGATCAGGGCGGGCACGGCCAGGGCCGCTCGCCGCTCGCCCAGCCTGGCGATGAGCTTGCCGAAGTCCTCGAGGGCCCGTCGCGCCTTGGGCGTCAGGTCAGGCGAGGGCGCCGCGCTGGCCTCCAGCAGCGAGAGGCCGCGCGCCCGGGCGCTCTCCGCCAGCCGGTCGAGGGTGGCTTTGCCGATCCCCCGGCTCGGCGCCGCCACCGCGCGTCGGAAGGCGACATCGTCCAGGGGGTTGACCACGAGACGCAGATAGGCCAGGAGGTCCTTGATCTCGCGTCGCTCGTAGAAGCGCACGCCTCCCACGATGAGGTATGGAATGCTCGCCCGGCGGAGGGCGTCTTCCAGGACGCGGGATTGGGCGTTGGTTCGGTAGAACACCGCCACGTCTCGATAGTCGATCCCGGACGCGTGCTGAGCGCGGATGGTCTGGGCGACCCAGCCCGCCTCCTCGTTCTCGTCCCAGGCGCGATAGACCTGGGCCCGGTCGCCCTCGGCGTTCTCCGTCCACAGGCGCTTGTCCCGGCGCGCGGTGTTGTGGGCGATGACTCCGGACGCCATGTCCAGGATGCGCTTGGTCGAGCGGTAGTTCTGCTCGAGGGGGATGACGAGGCAGTCCGGGAAGTCCTTCTCGAAGTCGAGGATGTTGCGGAGATCGGCGCCCCGCCAGCGATACACGGACTGGTCGGGATCGCCCACCACGCAGAGGTTGCGGTGCACCTCGGTGAGGAGCTGGACGATGCGGTACTGCGCGCGATTCGTGTCCTGGTACTCGTCCACGAGGACGTGCGTCCACAGCGTGCGGTACCACTCGCGCGCCTCCCGTGAGGTCTCGAGGAGCCGGACGACGTACAGGAGCAGGTCGTCGAAATCCACACCGCCCGCCGCCTTGAGCCGCTCCTCATAGACGCGGTAGAGCTGGGCGAGGCGCTCCTCGCGAGGAGTCCGGGCCAGCCGCTCGACCTCCTCGACGGCGAGCATATGGTTCTTGCAATGGCTGATACGGTGGACCACCGAGGCGGGCGTGGTCTGCCGCTCGTCCATGTCGAGCTCGCGCATGGCCTCCTTGACGATGCTCAACCGGTCGTCCTCGTCGTAGATCACGAAGGAAGGTCTCAAGCCGACGAGGGCGGCGCGCTCGCGGAGGATGCGCACGCAGGCAGAATGGAAGGTCGCGATCAGCGGGGTCCGGATCCCCGCGGGCACGACCAGATCCTCGACGCGCCGGCGCATCTCGCCCGCCGCCTTGTTCGTGAAGGTGACGGCGAGCACGTGGCGCGGGTCGATACCTTCGACGCCGAGGAGCCAGGCGATGCGGTGGGCGATCACCCGCGTCTTGCCACTGCCCGCGCCGGCCAGGACCAGCACCGGCCCCTTGGTCGCCTGAACGGCTTGACGCTGGACGGGATTGAGCGAGGCGAGAATGGTCTCGGGAGCGACGGTGCCGCGCATGGAAGCTCACGATATCACAGGGGCGGCCGCGCCGCCCCGCCCTCGCACTCAGACTGGACGTTCGTACTGGGTCAAGTTGCGAGCCAGACCCACTCAGCCCTCGCCTCGAACGGCCACGCCCGAGGGAGCCTGCAACGCGAGGCGTACCTGTATGTACGTTGAGCGTTGCAGGCGACCGAGAACGTGGCGGTTCGAGCCGAACGGCCCTGCCGTGAGGCGAGAGCTGAGTTGATATGGCGAAGTAAATTGGCCCAGTACGCTACTCGACGGTGACGGACTTGGCTAGGTTGCGCGGCTGATCGACGTCGCGGCCGAGACGAACCGCGAGGTGGTAGGCGAGGAGTTGGAGCGGCACGGCCATGATGATGGGCGAGAGGAGCTCGGCGGAGACGGGCACGGTGAGCACCCGCGAGACGCGCGCCCCGATCTCCCGATCGCCCTCGTGGGCAAGGGCGATGACGCGCCCCTCGCGCGCGCGCACTTCCTCGATGGTGCCCATCATCCGGTCGTAAGAGCCGTCTCTCGGCGTCAGCGCGACGACGGGCATGCCGTCGTCGATGAGGGCAATGGGCCCGTGCTTCATCTCCCCCGCGGGGTAGCCCTCGGCGTGCAGATACGAGAGCTCCTTGAGCTTGAGGGCGCCCTCGAGCGCGATGGGGTAGTGAATGCCCCGCCCGAGGAAGAGAAAGTTCTTGTAGCCGGCGAGGTCGCGCGCCAGCTCCGCGATGGCCGGCTCGCTCTCGAGAACACGCTCGAGGAGGCGCGGCAGCTCGAGGAGGCCCTGGATGTGCTTGCGCCCGTCCTCGGCGGGGATGGCCCCGCGGCGCCGGCCGAGCCAGAGGGCGAGGAGGTAGCAGGCGGTGAGCGTGGCCGTGAAGGTCTTGGACGAGGCGACGCCGATCTCCGGCCCCGCGTGCGTGTAGAGCAGGCCCGTGGACTCGCGGGCGAGGGCCGAGCCGACCACGTTGGTGATGCCGACGATGGGCGCGCCCTTGTCGCGGGCCGCCTTGACGGCGCCGAGGGTGTCCGCCGTCTCCCCCGACTGGGAAAGCGCGACCACGAGGGTCTCGGGGCCGAGCACGGAGTCACGGTAGCGGTACTCCGATCCGAGGTCGACCTCGGCCGAGATCCCGGCCAGCCGCTCGATCAGGAAGCGCCCCACGAGGGCGGCATGGTACGAGGTGCCGCAGGCGACGAGGACCACGCGCCGCAGGCCCGCCACGATCTCGGGATCGAGCCCGATGTCCGGCAGGACCACGGTGCCGCCCTCGGGCGAGACGCGGCCCCGCAGCGTGTCGGCGGCCGCCCGCGGCTGCTCGTAGATCTCCTTGAGCATGAAGTGCCGGTAGCCGCCCTTCTCGGCGAGGATGGGATCCCAGAGAATGCGGGTGGGCGTGCGCGACACGGGCGCCCCCGCCAGGTCCGTGATCTCGACACCGTGACGCGTCACCACCGCCACGTCGCCGTCTTCGAGGATGACCACGTCGCGCGTATGGGCGAGGAGCGCGGGAATGTCGGAGGCGAGGAGCGTCTCCCCCTGCCCGAGCCCGACCACCACGCTGCCCGCGCCGTGCTTGGCCGCCACGAGCCGGTCGGGCATCTGCTTCGACAGCACCCCGATCGCATAGGAGCCCGAGAGCTCGCGGAGGGCGCGACGCACGGCCTCGTCGAGCCGCGGCGTATCTTGAAGGTGCCGCTCCACGAGGTGCGCGATCACCTCGGTATCGGTCTCCGAGGTGAAGACGTGCCCTTCCGCGGCCAGCCGCTCCTTGATGGGCAGGTAGTTCTCGATGATGCCGTTGTGCACCACCACGAGCGTGCCCGAGCCGTCGGTGTGCGGATGGGCGTTGTCGTCGGTGGGCCGGCCATGCGTCGCCCAGCGCGTGTGCCCGATGCCGATGCTGCCCTTGAGAGGCCGCTCGCGCAGGAGGCCCTCCAACACCTTGATGCGGCCGGCCGCCCGCCGCACCTCGAGCCCCGAGGCGCCCAGCACGGCGATGCCCGCCGAGTCATAGCCGCGGTATTCGAGGCGCTTGAGGCCGTCCACGATGAGCCCCACCGCGTCCTTGTCGCCGATGTAGCCGACGATGCCGCACATGGCTCAGGCCTTCCCTCTCGTCTTGCCCTTGGGGCCCTTCTGCTTGCGCGCGGCCCAGCCCTCGCGAATCGCTTGCTTGCCCCTTGCCACGGCGAGCGCCCCCGGCGGCACGTCCTTCGTGATCACCGAGCCCGCCCCGACGTAGGCGCCCTCGCCGATCGTGACGGGGGCCACGAGGCTCGAGTTGGTGCCCACGAAGGCGCCCGCCCCGATGACGGTCTCGTGCTTGTGCACGCCGTCATAGTTGCAGGTGATCGCCCCCGCCCCCACATTGGCCCCGGGGCCGACCGTGGCGTCGCCGACATAGGAGAGATGGGGGACCTTGGCGCCGCGGCCGATGCGCGACTTCTTCAGCTCGACGAAGTTGCCGATCCTCGCCCCGACCCCGACGTGCGAGAGGGGCCGGAGGTGGCAGAAGGGGCCGAGCTGCGCCTCCGCCTCGACGATGGCCTCGGACAGGACGCAGTACGGCTTGAGGGTGACGCGGTCGCCGATGCGGCTGGCGCTCACGTGGCAGCCCGTGGCGACCACGCACTCGGCCCCGATGGTGGTCGCGCCTTCCAGGATGACGCCGGGATAGATCACCGTGTCGGCCCCGACCACCACGGTGTCGTCGACATACGTCGCCGCCGGATCCAGGATGGTCACGCCGTCGCGCATGAGGCGCTCGAGGGTGCGGCGCCTGAGGATCGAGGCGACCTCCGCGAGCTGGCTCCGGTCATTGATGCCCAGGCATTCCCGCGGATCCGTCGCCTTCACCGCTTCGACGGTGGCGCCGCTCCGGGCCAGGATGCCGATCACGTCGGTCAGGTAGAATTCGCCCTGCTCGTTCTGGGGCACGACCTGGCCGAGGGCCGGCCACAGTGACTTGGCGTCGAAGCAGTAGACGCTCGTGCCGATCTCGTGGATGTCCCGCTGCGCCGGCGTGGCGTCCCGATGCTCGACGATACCGACGGGGCGACCGCCCTCGCGGATGACCCGACCATAGCCGGTGGCATCCGGCAGCTCGGCGGTGAGGAGCGTGGCCGCCGCGCCCGTCTTTCCGTGATGCTCGACGAGCGCATGGATCATGTCCTGCGACATGAGGGGCTGATCGCCCGGCAGGACGAGGATCGCGCCCTCGCCGCAGGCGCCCCGGGCCTGGAGCACCGCGTGTCCGGTACCGAGGCGCTCCTTCTGCTCGACGTAGGCGAGATCTTTCGCGTCTCCCACCGCGGCCCGAACCTCGGAGGCCCCGCGCCCGATGACGAGGACCACGCGCGCGCCGAGGGCGCGACTCAGCCGCACCGGATAGTCAATGAGGGGACGGCCGGACACGCGGTGGAGCGCCTTGGGCAGCTTGGAGCGCATGCGCTTCGAGTCGCCGGCCGCGAGGATGACCGCAGTGAGCGCCTTCATGTTCGTGAACTAGGTTAGCACGGCGCATGCCAAGGGCCGGTGGGACAGCCCGGGGGCCGCAAGTGGCGGGTTGACGAGACCTTATCGCCCACCCTCGGCATGCCTTCCGGCATGTCGAGGGTCAGCCGCGACGAAGATGAGACAGGATCCTGTCGATTCTGTTGGGTAGAGGAGACGCGAGCTCGACTTGCGCGCCCGTCGCGGGATGGAGAAAGGAGAGCCCGGCGGCGTGGAGCGCCACGCCCCCCAGGCCCCGTGCGAGCCCCTCGGGCAGCGTCTCCTCGGATCGTCCGCGGCGGCTTCCATAGGTCTCGTCGCCGAGGAGCGGGTGTCCCATCGACGCCAGGTGCACCCTGATCTGGTGAGTGCGGCCGGTCTCGAGTCTGCACTCGAGGAAGGTGAAGGCACGGAAGCGCTCGAGCACGCGAAAGCGCGTGACCGCCCGCCGGCCCGTCCCCGCCCGCGCCACCGCCATACGCACTCGCGAGCGCGGATCGCGGGCGATCGGCGCATCGATCACGCCTTCGTCCTGGCGGATCGCGCCATGCGCGAGGCAGAGATACCGTCGCAAGACGGTGCGTCGCTGGAGCTGCGCGGTGAGCGAGTCGTAGGCCCGGGACGTCTTGGCCAGCGCGATCAGCCCCGAGGTGCCCTTGTCGAGCCGGTGGACGATGCCGGGCCGGCGCGGGCCGCCCACCCCCGCGATGCCCGGCGCATGGGCGAGCGCCGCCGCGGCGAGCGTGCCCGTGCGCGCACCCGCGCCGGGATGGGTGACGATGCCGGCGGGCTTGTCCAGCACGAGGACCTCGTCGTCCTCGAAGGCGATGGCCAGGGGGATCGCCTCCGGGACCATATCCTCAGGCGGCGGGGGCGGAATCTCGGCCTCGACCCGCTCGCCGGGACGGAGTCGGCGCGAGGCCTTGAGGGCGGGCGCATCGTCGACGCGAATGCGGCCGGCATCCACCAGGGCCTTGATGCGGGTGCGCGAGAGGTCGGGCAACCGCTCGGCGAGCCAGAGGTCGAGGCGCCGGCCCGCCTCGGCGCTTGCCACCGTGGCCGCCACGCGCCGGGCGGCCGCGCTCGTCATGCGCGCGGCGGCGAGGTCATCAGCATGCGCAGGGCCAGGAGGGCCACGCCCACGCTGATGGCCGAATCGGCGACATTGAAGGCGGGCCAGTGCCAGCCGCGCCAGTGGAAATCGAGGAAATCGACGACGGCGCCGAAGCGCGCCCTGTCGATGAGATTGCCGGCCGCGCCGCCGAAGATCAGCCCCATGGCGATCGCGGCCGGCGTCCCGCCGTCGGGGAGCAGCTTGACCGCGAGCGCCGCCAGCACTCCCAGAGCGCCCAGAGAGAGGACGGCCACCACCCAGCGCCACGTCGGCGGCACGGCCGAGAGCATGCCGAAGGCCAGCCCGGGATTCATGATGAGGGTCAAGGAGAAGAACCCATCGATGATCGGGACGGGGGCGCCGGAGGGCAGGCGGGTGAGGGCGAGCCACTTGACCACCTGGTCGAGGATCACGACGATCCCCGCCAGGGCCGCGACGAGCTTCATGCGCGCGCGCGCACCACCGGCAGGCAACGCCCGCAGAGCGCGGGATGAGCGGGATCGGCGCCCACGCCCTCGCTCCAGGTCCAGCAGCGCTCGCAGCGCTTCCAGCCGAGCGCGGCGGCGGGGACGACCTCGAGGACGAGCCCGGGAATGTCCTGGCCCTCGTAGCGGGTCCCGCCCTCCGCGGGCGGGGCGGCGCCGAAGCGCACGGCCGAGACGTTGAAGAGGGTGGCGAGGAGGCCGTCACCCTTGGCCTCGAGGAGCGGCCGCCACTCCTCCTCCGGGGCGGAGACGAGGAAGACCACCGCGTCCACCGCCTTGCCGATGCGTCCCTGCTGGCGCGCGCCCTCCAGGGCGCGGGAGACCTCGCCGCGGACCTCGAGGAGGCGCTCCCACTCCCCGCGCAGCCGCTCGTTGATCCACTCGCCGCGCTCCTCGGGAAAGGTGACCAGGTGCACGCTCTCGGGCTTGCCGCGGCCCGGGATGTGTGACCAGACCTCGTCGGCGGTGAAGCTCAGGATGGGCGCGAGGAATCGCGCGAGGGCCGTGAGGACCTCGAAGCACACCGTCTGGGCGGCGCGCCGCTTCGGATCGTCGGGGGCGGAGACGTAGAGCCGGTCCTTGATGATGTCGAGATAGAGGGCGGAGAGGTCCACCGCGCAGAAGTTGTGCGTGGCGTGGAAGACCACGTGGAACTGGTACTCCTCGTAGGCCCGGCGCACGCGCGCGATCAGCTCGGCCAGGCGTAGGAGGGCCCAGCGATCGAGCTCTTCCATGCGGTCATAGGCGACCCGGTCGCGCTCGGGATCGAAATCGGCGAGGGTACCGAGGAGGAACCGGCAGGTGTTCCGGATGCGCCGGTAGGCATCGGCGAGCCGGTTCAAGATCTCGTCGGAGAGTCGGACGTCCTCGGTGTAGTCCTCGGCCGCGACCCAGAGACGCAGCACGTCGGCCCCGAACCTCGGCATGAGCTCGTCGGGTGCGGTATTATTGGACTGGGACTTGGACATCTTGCGGCCATCACCATCCACCAAGAATCCATGCGTGATCACGGAGCCGTAGGGCGCGCGGTCGCGGGTGCCCACCGCCTCCAGCAGCGAGGAGTGAAACCAGCCGCGGTGCTGGTCCGAGCCCTCGAGGTACATCTCGGCCGGCCATCTCAGCTCGGGGCGCTTCTCCAGCACGGCCGCGTGACTGCAGCCCGAGTCGAACCAGACGTCGAGGATGTCGCTCTCCTTGCGAAACTCGCTACTCCCGCACTTGGGACAGGACGCTCCCGGCGGCAGGAGATCCTTGGCGTCCCTCAAGTACCACTCGTCGGCCCCCGTGCCGGCTTCCATGATCCCGGCCACGTGCTCCACCACTCCCTGGTCGAGCAGCAGAGTCTCGCAGCCCGCGCAGTAGAAGGCGACGATGGGCACGCCCCACACCCGCTGACGCGAGATCACCCACTCCGGCCGATGCGCGACCATGTTGTAGATGCGCTCCTGGCCCCACTCGGGGATCCAGCGCACATCGTTCCGGATGACCTCGAGCGCGCGCTGACGGAGCGAGGGCTTCTGCTGCGTGGCGAGGTCCAGCGCGATGAACCATTGCTCGGTGGCCCGAAACAACGTCGGATTCTTGCAGCGCCAGCAATGGGGATAGGTGTGCACGAGCGGCACCTGGGTCACGAGGGCGCCCTCGGCGCGGAGGCGTTCGATGATCTTCGGGTTGGCCTCCCACACCGTCATGCCCGCGAAGCCCGTCACCTCGGACAGGAAGCGCCCATCGTCGTCCACGGGGTTGTAGATCTTCAGTCCGGCGGCCCGCCCGAGCTCGTAGTCCTCCTCGCCGTGACCAGGGGCGATGTGAACGAGGCCCGTGCCCGCGTCCATGGCCACGAAGTCGGCCGTGAGCACGGGCACCTCGCGATCGATCCACGGATGCCGCGCCGCTGAGCCCGCGAGCGCCTCGCCAGAGATGGCAATCTCTGTCGGCTGCGTCCGGCCCTTGACGCCCGGAAGCGCCGCAAAGGCCTCGGCGAGCGGACGAGCGACAACAAGCGCGTCACCGTCCATGTCTACCGCCGTGTAAGTCTGCAGTGGGTGGACGGCGATGGCCAGATTGGCGGGAAGCGTCCACGGCGTCGTGGTCCAGATGACGAGAGACGCGCGCCGGCTTCCGAGCGCCCGCGTGAGCTCAGGCGACGGGGAGACGAGCGGGAACTTGACGTAGACGGACGGCGTGGTCTGCTCCTCGTACTCGACCTCGGCCTGGGCGAGCGCCGTCTTGCAGTGCATGCACCAGTGCACGGGCTTGAGGCCCTTGTGCACGAGACCGCGCCCGACGAAGCGTCCAAACTCCCGCACGATGGTCGCCTGATAGGCCGGGGCCATGGTCAGGTACGGATCGTTCCAGTCGCCGAAGATACCCAGGCGCTTGAACTCCTCGCGCTGGATGTCGATGAACTTGGCGGCGTACTCGCGACAGCGCCGCCGCTTCTCGATGGGGTCCATGGCCCGGCGCACGTCCACGCTCGCCGTGTCGAGTCCGAGCTCCACGTCCACCTGGTGCTCGATGGGCAGCCCGTGGCAGTCCCACCCGGGCACATACGGTGAGTTGTGCCCCAGCATGCTGCGCGACTTGACCACGAAGTCCTTGAGCACCTTGTTGAGCAGGGTGCCCATGTGAATGTGGCCATTGGCGTAGGGCGGGCCGTCGTGGAGGATCCACAGCGGCCGGGAGGCCGACACCTTGCGCAGGCGTCCGTAGATGTCCATCTCCTGCCACCGCTTGAGCATGTCGGGCTCGAGCTTGGGCAGATTGGCCTTCATGGGAAACGACGTCTTTGGAAGGTTCAGGGTGTCCTTGTAGTCCATTGAGGTCAAAACGTAACACCGATAGGCGTTTAGGGCAAGGAACGCCCCCGCCTACGCGCCCAAAATCCTGCCGGCGAAGACGTCTCGGCGGCTTTCGTGGCGGCACAAAATCCTCCGACATTGGGATCCGATGTCTTTCCTGGCGTCACGAAATTTGCCGACGTGGACCTCTCGATGTCTTTCCTGGCGCGCATTCAGAAGTTTTCTCCGACACGCCGACGATCCCCTGTGAGGGGGACATCATGAACCGTGAAAACGTGAAGCCAATGCAGAGGACCCGGGCCACCTGGGGACTCTTTCTCATCGTGGGATTGCTGGTCTTCTCGGGTTGCGCCTCGGCCGGACCGAGCGCTCAGTCCGCCGGTCAGCCCCTGGTCTTTCAGAAGGGGCAGATCGCGCCGCAGTCGTATCTCTCCTCCGTGATCGTCGTCAAGGGTGGCTGCCAGCCGTTCGGCGCCGCCTGCACCATCGCCGGCCCCACGGGCGCCACCATCATCCTGCCGCGGACGGAAGGCATGCCGGAGTGGCTCTACGAGGTCTTCGCCCACGAGATGTGCCACGCGCTGGCCGGGGTGAAGGGGCACACGGGCAAGGCCGACCCCTGCCACAACGAAGACGGCGGCGTGATCCACGCCCACGCGGCGCAGGTAGACCTCACAAGCTTCCGCCCCCGCTAGGCGGCTGAAAAAGGCCCATCTGCTTCGTTGGCGCTCTCGACCGCAGGCTCAACGTACGTGGCAGTTCGAGCTGAGGGGCGGAGCCACGAGGCGAGGGCTGAGTGAGAACTACGCCTCGCCTGCGGCCTTCGGGCGCCGCCTCGCATCTGGACCTTCTTGAGCCGCCTGCGAAGTTTGCGGCTATCGGGGAGAGAGCTCGACGATGCCACGGGCATTGTCGATGGTGACGCGGAAGTGATTCAGGAAGTCTCGCCCCAGGAGTCCCTGAGAGCCGGGGCGGCGCGTCTCCGACTCGTAGGAGACGACGCGCAGCGGACCCACACGCGCCCCGCCCACTCGACGCTCTCCAGGACGACCACATAGGCGGATGACGCGCCCGTCACGCCCTGGAGCTGGATCCTCGGGGCGTCGCGATAGCTGACCCCGAGACCCATCAGCGCGGTGGGACTTACCATGGTCGCGTCCGCGCCCGTATCCAGCATCAGCTGCGCCAATCCCCGGCCATTGATCCGGACCGTCACCATGATGGGACGGCCCGGCGTGAACGCGATCCGCGTCACGCCCCCCACGACCTCCGCGAGGGCTGGTCCCGAGGGCGGAGCCGGGGCGTCCACGACCCCGATGGCGCTACTCCGGTCGCGATAGCGCTCGGGCACGCTCTCCGGTCCCTGCCCGAAGTGAGTCTCTCCCTGCGCGTCGGTCCATCGGTAGAGCTGCGCGGAGACGCCTGGTGCCAGCGTGAAGGTGAGGGCGAGGGCGGCGAGGATCAAGCGGGCCGGCCGCCGCGGCGCGGGCACGGCGCCCTACCGGGGCGAGAGGGTGACGACGCCAGCCGTCGAGTCGATGTTGACCGTGAACTGATCGAGGAAATCGCGGCCGAGCAGCCCGTCACCGGTACCGAACTCGATGTCGTGGGCGGCCACGCGCAGAGGGCCCGAGCGCGCGGTCCCGACCTCGATGCTCTGCACGGGAACGAAGAGGACATTGGCGGTGCCGGTGGCGCCCTTGACAGAGCCGCGCAGGCTGTCCCGCACGCCGATGCCCAGCCCGGCGAGGACGCGCGGGTTGATCACGGTCACCGACGCACCCGTGTCGAGCATGAGCTGCACCGATCCGCTGCCGTTGACCCTGGCCGTGACCATGATGGGCTTGCCCGGGGTGAAGGTGATGCGGGTGGCCTTGCTCGCCTCGGGCGAACTCGACGTCGCGGCCGGAGCGGCCGCGGGGAGCTCCGGATATGCCAGAAACTGGGCCCGCGAGCGATAGCGCTCCGGGACGCTGTCGAGGCCCTGGGAATAGTGGGCGGCACCCTGGTCGTCCGTCCACCGGTACATCTGCGCCCACGCAGGGCTCCCCCAGCACAGAAGCGCCGCCGCGAGGGCGACCAGGGAGCCGAGCGCCTTGGTCCAGCTCATCACGAGGCGATTATAGCGTGGCCGCCTCATTTTCAGCGGGGTTCAGGACAGGGGCGGGGCGCCCGGCTCCAGCGATTCCAGGCGGTCTCGTAGACCACCATCTCGTCCGCCCCCGCCACGGTCTTGCGCTCGAGCCGCACGCGATAGACGGGCGTGAAGCGGTCTCCGCGAGAGGCCAGCTCCGGGAACCACGCCGGGAAGATGATCAGGTAGTCGGGGCACGCGCGCTCGAGATAGCGGAGCACGCCCTTCTCCCCTTCCCGACGGTAGGGAATGATGGC
>WNFG01000875.1_pt1 | contig 30112 bp, 32 predicted proteins | sample 5400431 | NCBI WGS metagenome assembly WNFG01 (sample SAMN13153346, study PRJNA577476) | soil metagenome | isolation source: 120 cm saprolite under Douglas fir tree site 2 hole 3 replicate 2 | place: USA:California | collected 2015-04-18 | reverse complement strand
TAGGCCTGTTCGAACGAGTAGCTGAACCTATGGATGGGCCGCTTACAGGCTCACGTGCTCTGCATGAATAGCTGGATCAAAGCAACGATCGTGTCCGGTACGTCTTCCTGACTGAAATGCCCTGCATCAGGAAGCTCGACGACAGGACGACCTGGCCAGATGCCCCGAAAATCCGCGATCTGAACATCGGGGGCGATGCCCCTGTCCTTCATACCGACTGCAAGCATAGCAGGTTTCGATTTCAGGTTTTCAAGTAGTGGAAACCCTTCTTTGACAAACGGCACTATACGGCCGAGCAATGCGTCCAGCGGAAACTCTATCGCCCCAAGGCAATCGTCCTTAGTCGGAAACGGAGCCCTATAGGCGGAAATCCAGTTTGCATCCACTGCGGCTGAATTTTCGAAGCCGATCATCTTCATGATGCCAAGGATGTTTGCGTCAAGATGTCCAAGCACTTCGTGCAGCGTTCCGGCATCGTGATGCTTCTTGATGAACTGAAACCACGGCGTAAGCCCGCTAGGTTTTGCCCGCCCATAACCTGTGAGGGTGTTGAGCAAGAACAGCCTTTTGACCCGATCTGGATGGCGCAACGCGTAGGCGGCTCCGATCGGGCCGCCCCAGTCCTGGATTACAAAGGTGATGTTCTTGAGATCGAGCTCATCGATGAGGCGCGCCAGGTTCTCCACGTGGGTCTTGAGCAAATACTTACGATCGCGAGGTGTCTCGCTCTTGCCGAAACCCATGTGATCCGGCACTACGACCCGGTTCGCCTTCGACAAAGGCGGAATGAAGCGTCGATAAAGATAGCCCCAGGTCGGTTCTCCGTGGAGGCAAATGATGGGTTCACCCAACCCCTCGTCGACGTAGTGCATCCGAAACCCATTGCCTTCGAAACAGCGTGGTGCAAATGGCCAGGTACCACCAAAAGTCTCGCGCTCTGGAATCATATCAACGCCTCATTTGAAGCACGCTTCCAGTGAGGCTGCGCGCAGGATGTGGGTAAATTTGGAACCATTTCCGATTTAGCTTCCGTATTCGAAGCTATTTCCATAATTGGCGGTCTGTCAACGAAAATTATCTGCGCATACCCTCTTGCCCTACAATTCAGATAGCTGCTAAATTAGAAGTTAAATAGGCTGGCTTCCTGTTGTACTGCGAGCTTTCTGCATCTTTCGCCTTTCTGGAACGGGCGGCGTACTCAGATTGGTGCTGCGGAGGAGCTTGCGCGAAAGAATGCTTTGGAACGAATGGCTTGGCTCGACGAGGAGCTCTCCTGGCGCAAGTCGCCTAACCGCCATGGTCCATGCATGCGAGTTACATCTGTCGGAAGCGAAACGTTTCCGTCAACGGGCGATAATTTCGCCCTGAGAACAAATTGAACCGCTGAAATGAGAACCTGGAGTTGCCAATGAAAACAGCTATTACCGAAATGTGCGGCATCGAGCATCCCATTATACAAGGCGGGTTGCATTATGTCGGCTTTGCCGAACTCGCATCCGCGGTCTCGAATGCCGGCGGTCTGGGGATCATCACCGGATTGACCCAGAAGACACCCGAGCTGCTGGCCAGGGAAATCACGCGTTGTCGCGACATGACCGACAAGCCGATCGGCGTCAACCTCACATTTCTTCCCATATTTGCTTCGCCGCCCTATCCCGAATACATCGCTGCTGTCGTCGAAGGTGGCGTCAAAATCGTTGAAACTGCAGGCCGCAGTCCGGAACGATATATGCCGACGTTCAAGGCCGCGGGCATAAAGGTTATCCATAAATGCACCTCGGTGCGTCATGCGCTCAAAGCCGAGAGCATCGGGTGTGACGCCGTCAGTGTCGATGGTTTCGAGTGCGGCGGGCACCCCGGCGAAGATGACATACCCAACATGATCTTGCTGCCTCGAGCAGCGGATGAGCTAAAAATTCCGTTCTTGGCATCGGGTGGCATGGCGGACGCGCGCAGTCTTGTTGCCGCGCTCGCGATGGGGGCGGCCGGCATGAACATGGGCACTCGCTTTATCGCCACGAAGGAAGCGCCGGTGCACAACAACGTCAAAAACGCCATCGTTGCCGCGTCAGAGCTCGATACGACGCTCGTCATGCGAGCCTTGAGAAATACCGAACGCGTGCTGAAGAACAAGGGGGTCGAACGCCTGCTTGAGATCGAGCGCGAGAAGGGCAGCGAGCTCAAGATCGAGGACATCTATGAACAGGTCGCCGGCATTTACCCCAAGGTGATGATCAACGGTGAAATGGATGCGGGCGCCTTCAGCTGCGGCATGGTGGTCGGTCTGATCAAGGACATCCCAACCGTCAAAGAATTGATCGATCGGATCATGGCGGATGCCGAACATCTGATCCGCGGTCGGCTCGCCGGACTTCTCGATCCCGTGAAGCACACGGCATCGATGAAAGTAGCATGACACTTGGCAAGACGAGGCAGGCTGAGAATCGCCGCGATGGTTATCTCAGCCTGCATTCTCCAACTTTGGGGAGATAAAATGACGCTAGTCGCGGACCGCAGAAACCAAGTACGGGCTCGATCATAACAAGACCCGGTCCTGGCATGGTTGGCATCGCCACGTTTCTCTAGTGATGCTCGCCTTCGCCATGATGGCGACGATCCGCCAGCGCGCCACCATCCCTCTTGACTCAAGCTATTGCATTGGACCAAAATACTTTGATATCAGAAGTTAGTCGCTGGATGACTCTTCGGTGTCCAAAACATCGTCGAATCCAACGGATCCGTCCACGTCACTAGAAAAATGAAGCGCCAAAATCCAGCCATTAGGCCGCGCCGAAAAGATCTATCGAGAGCTGTTGTCGCGGGCAGATCGTTTGGCGGGCGGATTGTAAGAAACGTGGCTACAACGAAGTAATGTCGTGGAGAGTTTACGCTTCGTGAGCGGGGATCGTGTTGGCCGTTCGCGATTGGATGGTTCCTCTCCAAGGCTCAACCGGTCTACAAGGGCCTGATACGATGTCTCGTAACTCATACGACCACATAGATTGCAGTATAGCTCAAGCTTTGGATGTCATCGGTGACCGGTGGACATTATTGGTCATCAGAAATGCCTTCCATGGCATGAGGACGTTCGATGCTTTTTCGGATCAACTTGGCCTATCCTCCAGTGTGCTTGCGGATCGATTAAAGAAATTGACCGATAACGGAGTTCTGGAACGGAGGTCATCTCCGGAAGACGGCCGCTCGGTTGAATATCGTCTTACTCCGAAGGGATTTGATCTTTATCCAATGCTGGTGGCGATGATTGATTGGGGTGAGAAGCATATTCCCAACGGACGTGGCGTGCGGATCAAGCTGCATGAAAAATCGACGGGCAAACCGGTAAAGCGGGTCGCAGTTCTGGCGCATGACGGCCGGCCACTCAAGGCTTGGGATGTCGAGGTGCGTCCCGGGCCCGGGGCGGACAAAAAGACACGTATGCTGATCGAGTACTGAACGATAGCCGCTTCTGAAGACATCGCGCCAGCATTAAGGTTGGCGTTAGGTCTAGGTCTTGATCCGCTTTCGCGCCGCAACCCTGGCCCTTCAGGGCCGGATCCAGGCGCGTCTTTGGCATCCGGGTGAGCGCATCGGGAAGCTAACGCGAGATAGCTTCCCTATGACGGGCGATGTCCCCAGCTTCGTCGTCTAAAAGTCAGTAAATCACTTTCCGCTTTGCAGAAGATATGTCCACGATGGTCGGTGAACGACTTCAGCAACCTCAAAATATCGATGCTTACGCACAAAGCCTATCGGTTCAGGATCTAGCCGACCGCGGAACAGGAAGTCCTGTTCCGTCGGACGATCGGATGCTGCAGGCTCGTCTACAACCTCTGCCTGGAGCAGAAAAAGCTGGAGCGGGAGCGCAGCGATCCGCGCAGGCTGACCGCGTTCGACCAGATCAAGGAACTGACGGCGCTGAAGTGCGACGCGGAGTTTTTGCGGGAGATACCACACCACCCTTTGGTGCAATCGGTCATGGACCTGCACAAGGCGTTCAAGAATTTCTTTGAGGGTCGGGCGGGCTTTCCGAAGTTCCGCAGAAAGGGCGAGACGGATGCTCCTTTGATTTCTATCTCTCAGTTGACAAAGTTACGGACCTGTCAGTAATTTAAGCGACTTATAGGTCTGTTATCAGGCCGTGCTGTAAACCCCGGAGATATGCGGATGATCGCCCTCGACCTCTGGCGCGACTACATAATGAAGTCTCACGACGATAGAACGGTGCGGGACCTGCTGCATCCCGACGCAGTGTTCGAAAGTCCCGTCGTGCACACGCCGCAGCGCGGGCGCGACATCGTATTCAAATACCTGACGACCGCAGACAAGGTGATGGGCGGTCCGAACTTCAGATATGTCGGCGAGTGGCGCAATCAACGGCGTCGACATGATCACTTTTAGCGCGGACGGAAGCCTGATCACGCATTTCAAGGTGATGGTGCGCCCGCTCAAGGCGATCAACTTGCTGCACCGGCTGATGGGCGAACAACTGGCGAAGCCGTAGGGCGATGAGCGCGCTGCACGGCCAGAGGCCGGCCGCGTTTGATCATCCGGCAGCTGAGGCGACCTTCGCCAAATCGGGTCGAAAGCAGATGCATTAACCCCGAGCTTAAGCAGTTCGCTGTGGATGCGTGGCGCGCGCTGCGGCGTGTGTACGACGTGGCTCTCGAACACGGCGTCGGGATGCAGCAGGGGGTTTGAGGTGCTTCCTGGTAACGGACCTAAAGTCACTTGACATTACGGACAGGTCTGTAACTTTGTCAAACAACAAATCGGATTGAGAGGAGCTTGCGGGTATGGCCAGCGTGACACTAGAGATCGATGATGCCCTCGGCGTCGTCACTATTTCCAGGCCTCCGCTTAACCTGTTCACATGGGAGATGCTGGACGAGTTAAGTGACGCGATCGACCAAATTGCCGCAGCTCATTGCCGCAGCTCCGTTGCGCGCCCTGTTGCTAAAAGCGAGCGGACCGCATTTCAGCGCCGGAGCTGATGTCCCAGCCATGTTCGAAGGTCTGTCGGCACACGCTGCCGAAGCCCAACTTGCCAAGCAAGTCCCGCTAATGGAACGTTTGCAATATCTTCCAATTCCTACGATCGCCGCGGTCCGAGGAATGTGCCTGACGGCCGGCCTGGAGATTGTACTTCGCTGCGATATCCTGTGGGCCAGCGAAACGGCACAGTTTGCTCAATTGGAAGCCATGATAGGCGCCACGACGTTGCTTGGAGGCGCGCAGATTCTAAGCGAGCGTGCCGGTCCCGCACGTGCAACGGAGATTTGCTATTCCACGTCCTTGTACGGTGCTGCTGACTTTGAGAGATGGGGCATCGTCACCAAGGTTTTTCCGGACGCGGAACTCGACGATGCTGCCATGAATTTCGCGAGACAGCTGGCCAAGGGCCCGACGCAAGCGTTGAAAGCGACCAAACGCCTGATAAGGGCTGCTGCTGAAGGCGGTGCTTCTGCTGCTGATCGCCTTGTCGGCCTGGTCGGCGCACCCCTATTGGAAACGCACGATATGCAGGCTGGGGTGCAAGCAGTTGTAAAACATGGCTCGCGCAACTTCAGAGGCAAGTTCGCTTTTCAGGGGAAATAACGTGATGAATTTGGTCGCGAGTTCGGAAGTTTGGCCGATAACCTCAAATCTGTTTTCCGTTGCGGGCAAAACGGTACTGATTTACGGGTGGATCGCGAGGGACAGGCTTATGATGGCGAGAGCATTCGTCGAAAACGGCGGTCGTGTTTTCATCAGGCCGGCAAAGGATCCGCGAACTTCTGATGAGGAACATGCGGGCTGAAAATCCGAAAATGGACGCTGCGGTGGTATGCGACCCGGAATCGGTGTTCTTTTTTTGGGGGACCAGTGAATCGAATTCGAATTTGGATCCATCCGCCGCCCGCGAACAGGTGGTAAACTTCATGAGGATGCCTCGAGGGATTTGATGCGGTGAGTTCTGCAGCCGTTTGCTGGGACTGCGGACCGACTTCGATGTTTTGAGGGCCACGAAACGTCGGAGGCGTCTTTGTGCAGGTAGACGCCTCATTAGAGTGGTGCCGGCAGCTATTCGTTCTCGCACCGTTCCGCTCGAATGCGCTTATGTCCTAGAAGGTGGGATAAATGGCGTTTCCCACTTCGGTCGAGCGATCTACTTGGTTATTGGACCAAGAGAGCTCGTTGACACACAGCGCTGGCATGCGCGAGTTCGAGGGCCCTCCAACGAAGCCGCGGCACCCATTGAAGATCGCAATCCTAGATGACTACCAGAACGTCGCATTGAGCATCGCGGACTGGTCGGCGGTCGCCAAAAAGGCCGAGATCACGGTCTTCAATGATCATATCGACCAAACCGACGCGCTCATCGAAAGGCTCCTGCCGTTCGACGTGATTTGCGTCATGCGCGAGCGCACGCCCCTGCGCCGCGACGTTATCGAGCGCCTGCCGCGGCTGAGGTTCATTGCTTCGACGGGCTCGCGCAACATCTCTATTGATATCGCCGCCGCGAATGAGCGCGGCATTTTAGTCGCCCACACGGGCTACAGGTCCACCCCGACTGTCGAATTGACCTGGGCGCTGATCCTGGCCAGCGTCCGTCATCTCGTCGGAGAAAACGACTCGATTCGTAATGGCGGCTGGCAAACCTCGATCGGCCACGAACTCGACGGCAGAGTCCTTGGCGTATTGGGACTTGGGAACGTCGGCGGAGAAGTCGCGAGGATTGGCCGCGCGTTCGGCATGAAGATTATTGCCTGGAGCCAGAACTTGACGGCGAAAGCGGCGGCGGCTGCGGGCGCCGAACTCGTGACGAAAGGCGAACTTTTTCAGCGATCGGACATCTTGACCATCCACCTCATCCTGAGCGAGCGCACCCGCGGTCTCGTCGGCGGCTCCGAGCTGGCGCTCATGAAGCCCACGGCGCGGTTGGTCAACACGTCGCGCGGCCCGATCGTCGATGAGCAAGCGCTCATCGAAACTTTGCGCGCAAGGGCGATCGCGGGAGCGGCAGTCGACGTTTTTGACACGGAGCCCTTGCCGGCGAACCACCCATTCCGATCTCTCCAGAACCTATTGGCGACGCCGCATATCGGATTTGTTGCCGAGGATCTCTACCGTACCTTCTACGGCGACGCGGCGGCGGCGATCGGAGCATGGATAGAGAAGCAACCTCCAAACCCGTGAGCTCCAGAAGGAGCGCCAGCAACGAAGGCGATGGATCGGTCGCCTCCCGCGTGTGCGGGAGTATAGGCGTCACGACCGACCAAGATGGCGCGCTCCCTAAACGGCAGCGTTCGGCGGTTTTTCGGCACTCACAATACGACCGAACCATAACTGCCGTGTCCTAGAAGGTGGCAAAAATGACGTTCCCCGCTACCAGCGAGCGATCTACTTGGTTGTCGATCAGGGGAGAGCCCAATGTCACGCAGCGTTCGATTCCACGAGTTCGGCGGTCCGGAGGTCCTGAAGATCGAAGACGTCGTCGTGCCCGAACCTGGTCCCAAGGAAGTCCGCTTACGGATAAGGGCTATCGGCCTGAATCGAGGCGAAGTTCTGATGCGGTCTGGGAAATCCGCAACCAAGGCAACTTTACCCGCGCAACTTGGCGTCGAGGCAGCGGGCGTAATCGAAGCATTTGGATCGGATGTGGACGGTCTTGCGGTGGGCGAACGGGTGGCAGTCATCCCCGGTGATCTGGGGCGCGGCTACTATGGCGAGGTTGCCCTCGCGCCGGCCAGGACGCTCGTCAAAATACCTCCCAATCAGAGTTGGCAAGACGCGGCGGCGACCTGGATGGCGTTCGGCACCGCGTGGGCCGGGCTGATCGACATCGCCCGCCTTTCAACCGGTCGAACGGTATTGATTACCGCAGCATCAAGCAGCGCCGGACTTGCTGCGATCCAGACCGCACGCAAGGTCGGCGCGAACCCGGTTGCATTAACCCGGACCTCCACGAAGGCGACCGCACTACTCGAAGCGGGAGCCGCGCATGTAATCGCTACCGAAGAACAGGACCTCGTTACCGAAGTGGCTAGGTTGACCGGCGGCAAGGGCGCCGAAGTGGTGTTCGACGCCGTGGGTGGACCAACCTTCGAAAAACTTGCCGAGGCGACGGCGATCGGAGGTTTGCTGATCGCGTACGGTCGATTCAGTCCCGACGTTACCCCGCTGCCGCTCGCGAAGGTCTTGTGGAAGGATTTAACGATCCGAGGATTTGTTCTCCCGACCGCGGTTGCGCTCGACGATAAGCTTGCGGCGCTCAAGCAGTTCATCGGCGAAGGACTCGCGTCCGGTGCGCTACGGCCGATCATTGCAAAAACCTTTCCGTTCGATGAGATCGTTGCCGCCCATCGCTATCTCGAAACCGGAGCGCAGTTCGGAAAAGTGGTAGTGACCGTCTGACGTAAATCGTGTCTGCCAAGCCTTGGCTCACCAATCGATGCTCGAGGACTTAACCGACCCAAGGAATGAAGATGAGCGCCTATGTGATCGTTGAAGCGAGCGTCCGCGACAAGGGCGGCGCGCGACCTCTATAGCTCTTAAGAAAGACCGATCTTGCGAAAGAGGAAACAAGCAATGCTCCCCCCAATTCCGAATTTTCTGCTTGAAAGCGAGATTGCCGTCGTAACCGGCGGCGGTAGCGGCATCGGTCGAGCGGTCGCGCTTGCCTTCGCTGCGGCGGGCGCACAGGTCGTGGTTCTCGACGTTCATGAGGCAGCCGCGTCTCAAGTCGCCGACGAACTCGGGACCTCCGGGCAAGCGATCGTCGCAGATGTGAGGGACGCGAAGGCGATCGAACGGGCTTTCGCCGACGTAGCGCTTCGTTACGGTCATATCGACGTTCTGTTCAACAACGCCGGCATAAACCGTCGCCATCCGTCCCTTGAACTGACCCTGGACGACTGGAATGCAGTGGTAGCCGTCAACATGACCGGTATGTTCATCTGTGCCCGGGCGGCGGTTCGGCACATGGTACCAGGCGGCCGCATCGTCAACACCGCCTCGATGCTGGGATTGTCCGGAGGTTGGTACCCTAACATAGCTTACCAGGCGACCAAGGGTGCCGTGGTGAACATGACTCGATCATGGGCGATCGAGTGGGCCCCTCTCCAGATCCGGGTCAATGCCGTGGCTCCCGGCCCTGTGCGGACGCCGTTCATCGCCGCGCTCACCGATCAACCAGGTCTCGTCTCCAAGTTCGAGCAACTGACGCCCCTCGGCCGGCTCGCGGAGGTGGATGACATTACGGGTCCGGTTCTCTTCCTGGCGAGCCCGGCTTCCGCAATGGTCACAGGCCACATTCTTCCCGTCGACGGAGGGATGCTTGCTCAATAGCACTGTAGCAGCGAAATCTCGGGACGAGATCCGGATTTCGCTGCTCGCCGCGTTGGATGGTTGATTTCCGTCAATAACTAGGGAGTACACGGCATGTACAAAGGGTTCGATCTATCCGACAAAGTTGCCGCTCTCACCGGCTCGACAGCCGGAATGGGCTTTGCGATTGCGCGAGGCCTCGCTCAGTGTGGCGCCAAGATCGTGGTCTCCAGCAACGCGCAGGAAGACACTGATCAAGCTGCGCACGCGCTGTCCAAGGAAGGCTTCGATGTTGCGGGCGTGCGATGCGATATCACCGATAGACGAGATATCGGGCAATTCGGCGCGGAAGCTAAACGAGCATTCGGCAAGGTGGACATCCTGTTCTGCGTTGCAGTCGGCCCCGTGTCCGTAGGGCCCGTGCATGAAGCCGATTTGGACGCACTGGATAACCTGCTGATTTCTACGGTCAGCAGCAATCTCGCACTTGCCCGACAGTTCCTGCCGGAGATGGCCGAACGTCGCTACGGAAGCATAGTAATGATGTCGAGCATCGCCTCGCAACGCGCGAGCCCGCTCTTGGGTGGATACGGCGCCGCGAAGGCCGCCTTGAATGGAATCGTTCGGAGCATCGCAGTCGAGTGGGGTGCGTCAAACGTCAGGGCGAACGCGATCGCACCATCAATGGTTCGGACCGCCTTCTCCAAGGATTTTTGGGGCGATCCGGAGCGGGAGAAAGCGCGAATGGCCAGAACTCCGGCAGGTCGCATCGCCGAGGCCGAGGAAGTCGTGGGCGCCGCAATCCTGCTTGCCTCTCCCGCGGGCGCATACATCTCGGGCCAGGTCTTGCTCGTCGACGGAGCCCGCTCGGTCACCTGAAGACCGGCCGACGGTTTAGGCATTAAATCGCCATTGCGGCATGCCGGCCTGCTTCGCTCTCTCCGCAAGACCGTCGTGTCACTCAGCAGGACTTCGCCTTCGCTCGCTGTCCACGGAATGCACCCTCCTGCCTAGTCATCGCTGAATAACCATGATGCAATATTTTGGTAGCAGGGCCGTCGCACGGGCTGCTCTGTTGATGGCTGCACGCGCTGGTCATCTTCGAACGTTTGCGGCGGAGTTCTGCTGCGAAGATGAATCGCCAGGATCCTTGTGGACGAGTGGGCTTCATGACTTTCGTCTTCTTCGGCGACGCCTGGGCCTATTTTGCAATATGAGTGCGACGCGACCAAAAGAACTCAGGAGAAAAACGACATGAGCGAGGCCAAGGCTCCAGTGGGGCAAATCCGAACCGAGGTACGCGGACATGTGCTGAAGATCATCATCGACAACCCCGCTAAGAAGAATTCCTTCAGCCCGCAGATGATGTTCCAGATGTCGGACGCCCTCACTCTTCTGGATAATACCGATGAATATTGGGTTGGTGTCGTTTGCGCGGAAGGTGGCGACTTCACGGCAGGCCTGGATATGCCGAAGTTTTTCGGTCCAAAAGCCGAGAACTGGGACTTGAGGGACGGAACTATCGACGTCTTCGCGCTCGCCAACAGGTGTCGCAAGCCGATCGTTACCGCCGTGCAAGGTATCGTCTACACGATTGGCATCGAAATGATGCTCGCGGGCGATATTGTCATTGCCGCCGATGACTGCAGATTTTGCCAGATGGAATCCAAGCGGGGCATTGCGCCGTTCGGGGGTGCGCACTTTCGCTTCCTGACAAGGGCCGGCTGGGGTGACGCAATGTACCATCTTTTTCTATGCGACGAGTTTACTTCCGAGCGGGCATACAAGATCGGTCTCGTGCAGGAGGTCGTCCCGGCAGGCCAGCAGACCGAGCGCGCCATGCAGGTCGCGGAAACAATCGCCAAGAATGCGCCTATCGGAATTCAGGTTACGAAGGAAGCTGCGTTGAAGTTCATCGAGAGCGGCGAGCAGGCGGCCGTCGATTATATTCCGAAAATCAAAGATCGCGTCTTCAACAGCGAAGATTTCAAAGAGGGAATTCAGTCATTTGTCGAGCGGCGAGCAGCCGTGTTCCGCGGCCAATAGGCTTGTCAGCGCAGAACGCTGGGGTTGTTCAACCACTGAGGATTAAGGACCAGACATGGGTAGCATAAAGAAGGCTTTTGACCTTGCCGGAAAGACCGCACTTGTCACCGGTGGGTCACGCGGACTTGGTTTGCAGATCGCCGAAGCGCTCGGCGAGCAGGGAGCCAGGATCGTCCTGTCGTCACGCAAGGCTGCCGATCTGAAGCAGGCGCAGGAACACCTCGCCGGTCTAGGCATCAAGTCTGATTGGATCGCCGCCGACAATGCCAAGGACGACGACATCAAGCGGCTCGCGGACGAGGCCATCGCCAAACTGGGAAAAGTGGACATTTTGGTCAACAACGCGGGCGCGACGTGGGGTGCATCCACGGAAGATCATCCCATCGAGGCCTGGGACAAAGTGATGAATCTCAACATCCGGTCCCTGTTTCTGCTCAGCCAGCGGATCGGGAAACTGTCGATGATTCCAAACAAGTACGGCCGCATCATCAATCTCGCATCGATTGCCGGCCTTCGTGGCGGCACAGGCGATATGCAAATGATTGCCTATCACACCAGCAAGGGTGCGGTGGTGAATTTCACCCGTGCGTTAGCCGGCGATTGGGGGCGCCACGGGATTACCGTCAACGCGCTCGCACCGGGATTCTTTCCGTCGAAAATGACGAAGGGCACACTCGAGGCGGTTGGCGCGGACAAACTTGCGGCGAGTGCGCCGTTGCGTCGTATCGGCGACCAAGACGATCTCAAAGGCGCAGCGATCTTGTTCGCAAGCGACGCCGGCAAACACATCACGGGACAGATACTTGCCATCGACGGTGGTTCGACGGCTGTCTTGCCGGCTGCCTAGGTCCAAATATTCGCCTGGCCCATGGAATGGCAGTGGTCTGCGTTTGAACACTGGCGATTCCTGCTGACTGCAAATGCCGAAGCGGTGGTTCCCTAAACTGCCGCGACGCCAGCCCTATCATCCGTCAAAACGGGTATCACCTATCATGACTGAGATGACGCTTGATAACGTAGAGCACTTTGTCGGCAAGAGCCTCGGAACATCGGATTGGATCGAGGTCGACCAATCCAGAATAGACCAATTTGCCGAATGTACCGGCGACCGACAGTGGATCCACGTAGACGTCGAACGCGCAGCAAGAGAAAGTCCGTTCCAGGCGACGATCGCGCACGGATATCTCAGCCTGTCCTTGGTTGCCGCGCTTGCAATGGATTTGGGGTTTGCGCCCAAGGACGCATCGGTCATCGTCAACTATGGGCTCGACAGGGTGAGATTCATTACGCCGGTCAAAGCGGGCCAGCGGGTTCGGTTGAAACTTGCTATGGCCGGCATCGAACCTAAGGATAATCGACAGTTCTTAATCAAGGGCACAGCAACGCTGGAAATCGAGAACAACCAAGCTCCCGCTCTGGCGGCTGAAATTTTGGTCCTGGTCGTACCCTAGCCCGGACCATCGTCCCGCAACGGCATCGACATGATCGGAGGCAACCGACAGAATTGAATACCCTCGTGCATCCGCTTGGGCGCAATTCAAGCCTGAATAGGGGTTTCCAAGATTGTCTGGCTGTGCCGGTGTGTAACGGTTCAATTTTGTTATGGGCGGCCAAGGCAGCCCGAACTAAGCCGACTGCAAAAAACGAAAACTGTCGTGCATCCGTACTGGAGCCGTCGATCGCGCCGCCCGCGACCTCGTAGAAATGCGCGCTCGCCCTCTTTGAGCGTCGTACGCGGTTTTGCCTGTCGGCGCGTCCGTTTTTGGTGGGTTTTTGTCCTCACAACACAAAGCAACTGCCGCTAAACCTACCGGACCTTGACAGGCCGCAGCATCTCCGAGGACCGCTCCCGGCGGATCACCGACTTGACGCATGCGAGCGCAGAACGGGACGAACGAAGCATGACATACCGACACGTGACGGTCCCCACGCAGTTCGTCGAAGCAAATGGGATCCGCTTCGCCTACCGCCGATTCGGACAGGAAGGAGGCACGCCGCTTCTTTTCATGCAGCATTTTCGGGGCGGAATGGATCATTGGGATCCCGCGATCACGGACGGTTTTGCGGAAAACCGGTCGGTCATTCTGTTCGACAATGCGGGGATCGCCTCGTCGAGCGGCGAGACGCCCGATACGATCGACGCGATGGCGGAGCACGCCGCCGATTTCGTCGGGGCGCTCGGACTTTCACAGGTCGATCTGCTTGGCTTCTCGATCGGGGGGTACGTCGCGCAGACGCTTACGATACGCCATCCCGAACTGATCCGCCGTCTCATTCTCGTGGGCACCGGACCACGAGCGGGTGAACCACCGCAGGATCCGAAATACGGCGAATATGGCGCCTTGACCGATCCAAAAACCGGGCAAAGCCCAATTGAGACATTCCTTTATCTGTTCTTTCGCCCGACGGAGACGAGCCAAGCGGCCGGAAAGATGTTCTGGGCACGACGGCACGCGCGGAAGGAGGACGTCGACGTTTCCACGTCAGCACAGACGATGGCGGCGCAGCGGGCGGCAATCACCGAATGGCGTCAACCCCGCGGGGAGCGGTTCGCGGAGCTCAAAGCCATCACCCAGCCGACGCTTGTCGTGAACGGCAATAACGACATCATGGTCCCGACCATCAATTCGTTCACGCTCTCCCAGAAAATTCCCAACGCTCAACTGATCGTCTATCCGGATTCTGGGCACGGTTCGTTATTTCAGTTTCCGGAACTCTTTGTGACCCATGGGCGGATATTCCTAGACGGACCCTTTGCGGCCACGGGTCGCTAGAACCGACGGCGGTCGGTTCGCCCCAGTCGGGTGGGCGTCGCACGATCGCCTATAGACTAAGGAGACCACCGGATGAATGAACTACTTGGACTCGCCGTGTCCGCCCATGGAGGGCTGGAAAGGTGGAGCCGCATAAGATCGATCGATGTCTCGTTGATCATTTCCGGCCAACTGCTTGAGGTGAAGGGCTTTCCGGAGCATCAACATACGAAGGTAACCATCGACGCTGATCGGCCTCGAACGGTCATGGAGCCCTATGGCGAGGAGGGCGCGCGGGGAATCTATACGCCTGGCCGCGTCTGGATCGAGTCGCGCGACGACGGCCGGGAGATCGTGGAACTGAAAGAACCGCGCGCTTCCTTTGCCGGGCACGTTCGAGATACCAAATGGGATCAGCTTCAGCGTCTCTATTTCCTCGGCTACGCAATTTGGAACTATCTTGCGACGCCGTTTATTTTCGTTCGGGACGGCTTCGACATCCAAGAGATCGCTTCCCACGACGAAGACGGCCAGCAGTGGCGAGTTCTACAGGTGCGCTATCCGAAAGACATACCGACGCACTGCGATACGCAGCAATTCTACTTCAACAGCGACGGATTACTGAAGCGCATGGACTACACGACCGATGTGCTCGGCGGCGTGGCCTCGCACTACCTCTATGACCCGAAGAACTTCGCCGGCCTTGTCGTTCCGACCCGGCGCAGGGTGGTGCAGCGGACACCGGCCGGTCCGAAGGTAACGGGGATAACCGCCGTTTTCCTCGATTACCTCGACGTCAAGATTCACGACCGTTGAAGATGCTTTCGGCAAACAGGATCTTTCGCTGATGTCTCAACCGTCTGCCATACCCAAGAGCATGAGCGCGATCGCGATCGAGGGCGGGGTCGGTCCGGCTCGGGCGCTGAAACTGGTTTCCATAAAGACGCCGACGCCTAAATCGGGCGAGGTTCTTATTCGAGTCGCCGCCGCGGGAAACAACTATCCGGACATCTTTCAGCGGGAGGGACGCTATCCGCTGCCGCCTGGAACACCCGCGACATTGGGTCTCGAGATTTCGGGGACCGTCGCGGTTGTCGGGGCCGACATGCAGCGCTTTCGAGTCGGAGACCCGGTGTGCGCGCTGCTGCTCGGCGGCGGGTACGCAGAATACGCGGCTGTAGACGCCCATCACGTCCTGCCGGTCCCGACCGGCGTTAACGTTCTAGAGGCCGCGGCGCTGTCGGAGACTTTTTTCACCGTCTACGCCAACGTTTTCGAGCGTGGAGCGCTGAAGGCCGGCGAGACCTTGTTGGTGCACGGAGGCACCAGCGGCATCGGCACAACGGCTATCTCGATGGCCAAGGCGGCGGGGCAAGGGTGATTGCCACCAGTCGCAGCGCGGAAAAAGGCGCGTCAAGCGAAGATGCTCGGAGCCGACGTGTCGATCGACTCGAGCCGGCAGGACTTCCAGGAGGTTGTTCGGGGCGAGGGCGCGCCGACGGGATATTGGACATGGTCGGCGGAGAGTTCGTTCGAAAGAATCTCGATGCCCTCAAGCCCGATGGCCGGCTGTGTCAGATAGCCTTCCTGTCCGGATGGCCATGGTTCGCTTCGGGACGCGTCGGCGTCCCTCTCGACAAGGTCTTTCCGCTCGCGGACGCTGCCGCCGCTCACGCCTACCTCGAATCCGGTGGTCATCTCGGCAAAGGTGGTTCTGCAGGTTCTGGAGACAGCGATGTAAAATTCGGGGTGTCCGAAAAAATAACCGTGACGTTCTAGACCGCGAGAAAATTTCGAAGGAAAGATCGCGGGGGGTGTTTCTTCGGACGAGGATAAAGTGAAGATGGGACAAAATCGATCGAAATCATGGCCGGCTCGGTTACCGATAGTGTTAGAGCCGCCTGCCGTGTCGCTGTGGGATTGTCTGGCTGTCAGCGCAAGACGTTATCCCGACAAGTCCGCGTTGATCTTTTTTGATCGTCGTATCAGCTACGTCGAACTCCTATACGCCGCCGAACGTCTCGCTGCACGGCTTGTTGCTTTCGGCGTGCGAGGCGGGGATCGCGTGCTGGTTGTTATGCAAAATTGCCCGCAATTGATTATCGCGCACTATGCTATAGCACGCGCCAATGCCGTGGTGGTGCCAGTCAACCCCATGAATCGCGCGCAAGAGCTACGTCATTGTATTACGGATGCAAAGGCCAACGTCGCTATCACGACCGGCGACCTTGCGGACGAGGTCGCGTCGGCGAGCAATGGGATCGATGGTGATCGGCTTCGCCATCTCATCGTCACTCAGTTTGGTGATGTGCTGGAAGGAACCGACGAGTCCGCAATACCCTCACAATGGCGGGGCTGGCTGAACGAGCGACATCCGATGCCAAGCTTGTCGCAAGGTGACGTGCATCGTTGGCAGGATGCCATTCGATCGATAGACGAGTTGCCGGCCTTGATCGCAGGCCGTGATGATCTGGCTTTGCTGCCTTATACCAGCGGCACGACAGGATCGCCAAAAGGATGCATGCTGACCCACGCGAGTTTGATGCATAACGCAGTCGCTACAAGTCTCTGGCTCGACATGACGTCGGAAACGGTTGCACTGGCGGTTCTACCGCTATTTCACATCACAGGTCTTTCCTGCGTAATGCATGCGTCTATTTATGCCGGAGGAACGGTCGTGATCATGCCCCGCTGGGACCGCGATGTGGCATCCCAACTTGTTTGGCAACACCGTGTGAGTCACTGGACGTGCATACCAACAATGATCATAGATCTGCTGGCGAGTCCGAAGCTCGATCAGTACGATTTCTCCAGCCTAGTCTATCTCGGCGGCGGGGGATCAGCCATGCCTCAGGCCGTCGCCGAACGGTTGTTCGATCAGTTCCAGCTCCGTTTTGTCGAGGGCTACGGCCTTACAGAAACAAGCGCTGTCACGCTTTTCAATCCTTGTGATGCGCCAAAGCTACAATGCCTGGGCGTTCCATTCATCAGCGTTGATGCGCGCGTGATCGACGTTGAGTCCGGCGCTGCGGTAGCTGTCGGAGAGAAGGGCGAAATCGTCATTCATGGTCCACAGGTATTTCGCGGCTACTGGGGCCATGAGGAAGCGACCGAAAAGGCATTCGTTACGATTGACGGGAAGCGGTTCCTGCGAACCGGCGATTTGGGATATCGAGATGAGGACGGATATTTCTTCATCATGGATCGCCTGAAGCGCATGATCAATGCCTCGGGGTATAAGGTCTGGCCCGCAGAGCTTGAGGCCCTGATGTTCCAGCATCCAGGAATTCAGGAGGTCTGTGTGATTGGTGCTAATGATCTGTACCGTGGGGAAACGGTCAAAGCCGTGGTCGTCCGTAAGCGAGCACATAGCGGATTGACTGAACAAGATATCATTGATTGGGCGCGAGCACAGATCAGCGCCTACAAGGCACCACGTATTGTAGAGTTTGTGGAGGCGCTGCCGAAGAATGCGTCCGGCAAGGTCATGTGGCGCCAACTTCAGGAAGCTGAGTTGTCGCGATCCGCATCGTCGTCGGCGGACAAATAGCGATCTGCCGGAACGTTGGAAAAAAGCGCCAAGCTTTGGATGCTCAATCGGCGCACTATGGGGAAATTGCTGGGGCTGCGTGTAAAAAGCATCAGACCCTTCCAACTCTTCGACCTCAAGAAGCTTCGCCTGCTGAGGATTCAGGTCGACAAACATTTTGCCTGCGTACTGCAAGAGTTCGCTTTGGACCCCTCCAACAGCGACTTCTCAAAGTGCACATCGGCGTGGGTTACAAAAGTGATCACCGGATTATTCGCTGGACGAATTGCCGCCGTGTGATCGGCAGTTCGGTTCGTTCTGGCGGAGCGGGTCGGAAACGCGTCGACAAGGTCCGGACGGCATTGCCCTGAGACACCCAATGACGATGATGGTGTCGACGGGGACGTCGTCTCCGGAAATGAATTTACGTTCCAATCGGGCTGTGCGCAGGAGCGCGCGTGAAAGCAAACGCACACCGTACAACGGTCTCGCAAGTATCCGGTTTGCCTCACGAAAGTCATCTGGTGATGTCCTAAAAAGTGGCGAATATGACGTTTCGCTCAAGTGTCTGCAACCGTATGCTTGAGCCGCCGCCGTCGCCGCCCGAGCGAGCGTTTAGCGCTGATCGCAGAGCGAGAGTTGACTTTGGCGCGACGCGGCGTCGATTTTCATAAGGTAGCATCGGAACGGGAGAAACAATCAGGTGAGCAACTGGAGCGCACGCAAATGGGTGTTGGCAGCTCGTCCGATCGGCAAGCCCAAGGAAAGCGATTTTAGATTTGAGACCGGTTCTGTTGCCCAACCCGGGGACAATGAGCTGCTGCTGCGGACAAAGTTTCTCTCGCTCGAACCTTACATTCGTGCTCGCATGGACGAGTCAAAGTCCTACGCTGCGTCTACGGCGATCGGGGATGTGATGTTTGGCCGAACCATCTCGGAAGTGCTGGTCTCGAACCATCCGGCTTATAGTGTGGGCGATATCGTGCTCGCCAAGGCCGGGTGGCAAACGCTGAGCCTCTCAAATGGCGAGGACCTCCGGAAACTGGATCCTAAGATTGCTCCCCCGACCGCTTTTGTGGGAGTTCTTGGGGTGCCGGGCTCTGCCGCGTACATCGGCCTGCGGGTAATCGGCCAGCCCAAACCTGGCGAAACCGTAGTGGTCGCCGCAGCGAGTGGCGCGGTCGGCTCGCTTGTCGGCCAGCTTGCGCGCAAAGCGGGGGCTTGCACAGTAGGTATCGTCGGCGGGTCCGATAAGTGTGCGTTCATTAGGGACAAACTAGGGTTCGACGCGGCAATCGACCATCGTGCAGTTGATTTCGAGCAGCAGCTCGCAGCGGCATGCCCGAATGGTATCGATATCTATTTCGAGAATGTTGGTGGCGCCGTGTGGACGGCAATATGGCCGCTCCTGAATCAGTTCGCGCGCGTGCCGGTGTGCGGACTAGTCGGGCAATTCGGTCAGCCGGTTCCTCCGGGGCCGGATCGGCTCCCAGCAACCATCCGGCAGGTTCTTTCGAAAAGCCTGACTATACGCGGGTTCATCGTTGATAACTTTCCCGAGCTGTTCCCAGATTTCGAGCGGGAGATCATCGCCGGATTGAAAGATGGAACAATTCTTCACCGAGAAGACGTCGTTGACGGTCTCGAGAATGCTCCTCAAGCATTCATGGGTATGCTCGAGGGGCGCAACTTTGGAAAGCTGATCGTGAAAGTCGCCGACCAGCCGGTTTAAGAGAGCTCACGGCAAACCGCATTTGTTTCGCTTCGGTCGCGGCGCAAACAGGACGATTCAACAAGGGTGTCATGGACCGTGGTCACGAGGCTCAAGACGTCGCAATTTTCAATAATCAAAAAGTGAGGATCGTCTGATGGACTTCTCGATGTCTGATCGCCAGCGTGTATGGTTGGATCGTGTTTCTTCTTTCATGCAGAAACATGTGCGCCCTGCGGAAGAGACCTATAAGGAGCAGGACGCCGCCGGCGACCGTTGGAAAGTAATCAAGGTCGTAGAGGATCTGAAGAAGAAAGCCCGTGCCGAAGGCCTCTGGAACCTATTCATGCCGCCATCGTCGCATGAGGAGGACGAGTACCGCGGTGCCGGTATTTCCAATCTCGAATACGCTATGCTGGCCGAGGAGATGGGCCGCGTCTATTGGGCCTCTGAGGTCTTTAATTGCTCCGCGCCGGACACCGGCAATATGGAAGCGCTGTTACGTTATGGCAGCCGGGAGCAAAAAAGGGCGTGGCTACGTCCGTTGATGGACGGCGAGATCCGCTCCGCGTTTCTAATGACCGAACCTGACGTCGCATCGTCCGATGCAACGAATATCGAAACCAGCATCAAGCGTGACGGCGAACAATATGTCATCAACGGTCGCAAATGGTGGTCGTCAGGCGCAGGCGATCCGCGTTGCAAGATCACGATCGTCATGGGTAAGACGGATGTGAATGCGCCGAGGCATCAGCAGCAGTCGCAGATTCTCGTGCCGCTCGACACGCCTGGTATCAAGATTGAAAAGATGCTTCCAGTCTTTGGATTCGATGATGCACCGCACGGTCACGGGCAGATTCTGCTTGAAAACGTCCGTGTGCCCGCGAGCAATATCCTGCTCGGCGAGGGCAAGGGTTTCGAGATCGCCCAGGGCCGTCTCGGCCCAGGACGTATCCATCACTGCATGCGGATTATAGGCGCGGCGGAGGCAGCGTTGGAAAAAATGGTGAGGCGACTGTCGTCGCGTTCGGCGTTCGGCAAGAAAATCATCGAATATTCGATCTGGGAGCAGCGGATCGCCGAGGCCCGTACCGATATCGAGATGACTCGCCTGCTGTGCCTGAAGGCTGCCGATATGATGGACAAAGTCGGTAACAAGACCGCGCAGCTCGAGATTGCGATGATCAAGGTGGCGGCGCCCAATATGGCACTGAAGATCATCGATGACGCGATCCAAGCATTCGGGGGGGCCGGCGTCGCTGACGAAGCGGGTCTGGCCAAGGCTTACTCTGGTGTCCGCGCGTTGCGCCTCGCGGACGGCCCTGATGAAGTCCACAATCGTGCCATTGCACGCCTGGAGCTGCGCAAATACGCCAACGCGCCACTTCGATAGCGAGCGGGCGCGTGGCGCTAGGCATAAAGCAGGACGAGGAATACGTGGGCGTTAAGCCGGTCGAGGAGTGCCATCGCATTGATGAGGCGAGCCTCGACCGCTGGATGCGCCGGAATATTGAGGGTTATCTGGGACAGCTTACGGTCCTTCAGTTCAAGGGCGGTCAGTCGAATCCGACCTATCGGCTCAACACGCCCGGCGCTTCCTATGTCATGCGCCGCAAACCATTCGGCAAACTGCTGCCGTCGGCACACGCCGTCGACCGTGAGTTCAAGGTCATCGAAGCCTTGCACAAGCAAGGCTTCCCGGTCGCGCGGCCTTACGCGCTTTGCCTCGACGAAGAAGTTATCGGGTCGGCCTTCTACATCATGTCGATGGAAGCAGGGCGAGTGTTCTGGAATCCGACACTTCCAAGTCAGCCGCCGCGGGAGCGGTCTCTAATTTTTACTAACAAGATCATTACCCTCGCGAGGCTTCACAGTTACGACCCGGAAAAGATAGGTCTTGGCGACTTCGGTAAGCCCGGTAACTATTTCGCGCGCCAGGTCGACAGGTGGACCAAGCAATATCGCGCGTCGACAATCGACGTCATTCCGGAAATGGATCGCCTCATTGAGTGGCTGCCGCGCACGGTGCCGGAGCAGAAACGAGTGTCGGTTGTGCACGGCGACTACCGGCTTGATAATATCATCTTTCACCCGATTGAACCACGCGTCATCGCCGTGCTGGACTGGGAGCTCTCCACACTTGGTGATCCGATGGCCGATTTCACCTATCTGTTGATGCAGTGGGTGATGCCGGGGCTGGAAGGCGCAGATCTAAAGCAGCTGAATATTCCCACGATCGAAGAGGCGGAAGAGATCTATTGTAAGGCTTCTGGACAGTCGTCAATTCCCGACATCAATTGGTACTTTTCCTACAATCTCTTCCGGCTTGCCGGCATCACGCAAGGCATTGCTGCGCGGATAAGGGAAGGTACCGCAGCGAGCGCCAAAGCTGCCGAATCGGCGGCGCTATCTGTCCCGCTTGCGCGGGCGGCTTGGAGTTTCGCTCAAAAGGCCGGCGCAACCTAGAGAAGGTCGCTGGAACAAATCTCCAAACCAGAGCTTTGCGAACAGCATTGCGGAGATGTCGGAGCCGAATAAGTTGAGACGACCGCGGTCTCTTAAATTTTACCTTGATGCAACCACGGAATGGACATGTGGCGGAAGCGAATTGGGATCTATTTAGACTTTTTTTCGCGGTCGCTCGATCCGGGAGCGTAAACCGCGCCGCGCAGGAACTTGGAATGAGCCAGCCGACATTGAGTAGGCGGTTGCGGGAGCTCGAACGACATATTGGAGCGCCCCTGTTCTACCGTGCCTCTTCCGGAGTCAGCCTCACGCAGGAAGGCGAAGAGCTGCGGCGGTCTGCCGGCACTATGATGGTTGCCTTCGAATCGCTTCAGCATCGTCTGCGGTCACAAGTCGGCCAAAGAGCATCCGTGGTAAAAATATCCGCGACTGAAGGTCTGACAAAGCATTGGCTGCTGCCTCGCGTTAAGCGCTTGAGGGAATTGAACAGCCGCGTGCAGTTAGAAATCGTTTCGACCGTCCATCAGCAAAACGTCGCAACGAGCGATCTCGATTTCGTCATCAGGATGGGCGATCCCGGTGAAGACGAACTGGTCGGGAAAAAGGTTGCTAACGTTTCATTTGGGATATTCGGGTCCGTCGAATACTTGGCAAAACACCCGGCGCCGCGCACGCTTGCAGAACTAAACGATCACCACATCATCGGACAGACCGCGGAATTTCCAGGCTTCAAAAACGACGGCGCCCGCCAAATGACGATGTTTAGAAGCATCTTCGCGGCGCCGGAGGCAAGGAGTGTGATCCGGGTAGCACCCATCACAAACCACTTCGCTGCCGCGGCGGAGGGGATCGGATTGGCGCTTCTCGCAGTGCCGTTTGCCCTGGCTGAGGGGCTCGTGCGAGTCCTTCCGCAAGAGTCGGCGACGGTAAATGTCTGGCTGTTGCACCGAAGGGAGAGCGATCTCAGAAAGGTGACCAGGGAGGTCGGGCGGTTCCTCGAAAACGAATTTTCGAAGTCAAAGGCCTGGTTCGCCGGTCAAACGTAACCCTGTCACTCGAACAAGAGAACATTCGGGCAGGACGGCGCCAGCGGATCGTTCCTGAATACAAGGTCGGTATCGGTCTCAATTCCGAGTTTGCGCACCAGCGCGCTCAATTCAATTTCTCGCGCCCGCCATCCGATGAACGCTCCCTGCAACGACCAACTAAAACCCGGTCGCCACCAGCAGGCGCTCTTTGTTTGACCGCGTCTCAGAATCAAGAGTCGGGCGCCACAATGACGAGTCTTGATCTTCAATACACAAAATTGCGTAGATATACTCCGGCTGGCACATTTGTTTCCTCCCTTGGTATGAATCGACCTTTCTCGATTTTGCGGCTCTTAACGATTTATGGACGGTTTCTAGTAGTCTCCGAGGCCCCATGCCGTCGCCAGCCTTCGAAGTGAAGTGGCGATACAGCGTCGTCTTGTTGGTACCCGCACTTCAGCGATCGTATCGATGCCGACCGCGCGGAATCCACGCCTGTGAAATAAGTCTCGCGCTGTCGAGACAATCCTTTCGCGAGGACGGGGCGGCGTCCGGCCGCCCTCCATAAAGCACCTCCAGAAATCCCAGGTCACGCCTTGACTCGTACGTGACCGGTCAGTAACTATTCAAGTTAATTACCGGTAACCCCCTGTCGCTGTCGTGTCAAGATGGTTCGGGGAGACAACATCGGGCGGTGAGGAGCGGTCTTTGAAAATCGTCGCTTGGTCAGTGGTTTGCCGATGAAGACGGAAATGCTGCACCGCAAGATGCCAGCCCCGGAGGAGCAAACTAGTAGCCCCGAGGCGAGTCGGCTGGTGTGTGGCAGCACGTGCAAGCCAAGCGGTGAATTCTCCAGTCCCGGCGGTGCGGCCTTATCGAAACCTCGTGAGCGGATCCCGTTTCCGATGGTGATTTTCTTCGTTGAACGTCCGATCTTCGTTTCGGCGATCGCCAGCTTAATGGTACTTGCCGGGTCGATTTGTTACTCCCTGCCGCCTGTTGCGCAGTTTCTAAACATTACGCCGCCGCAGGTCATCGTCAGCGCTCGGTACCCCGGCGCCAGCGCGCAGGTCGTGGCCGATACGGTAACGACGCAGCTCGAGCAGCAGATCAATGGCTCGGCAGCGGTCACGATCACATTCGACGTCGGGTATCCGATCGACATCGCCGCGGTCGACGTTCAAAATCGCGTTTCTCAAGCGGCACCGTGGCTTCCGGCAATCGTCAATCGAGCCGGCGTGACGATATGGAAGCAGAATCCAAGCTTCGCGTTGATCGTCAATCTCACGTCGCCGGATGGGTCGGTCGACCCGGTGGCCCTGGCGAACCATACCAACCTGCAGATTGCGGATCCTCTCAAACGCCTGGCTGGCGTCGGCGACGTAACGTTCCTTGGCGAGAGAAGATACTCGATGCGAGTCTGGCTCAACCCGGACAAGCTCGCAAAGCTCGGAATTACAGCGATGGACGTTCAGCAAGCGATCGCCAAGCAGAAATCGGACAGGACGGCATGGCCGACCGTCACCTGAACAACGCAACCTTGATAAAAGATGGTGGGAGGTTCCCTTGCAACGAATAGGGGTGGTGACCTTTCCTGGCTTTCACGTGATGAGCTTAGCGGCGATGTCCGTCTTCGAGGCTGCGAACTCGGAGCTTGGTGAACGCCGCTACGACGTTCATTTTCTCTCGGAGAACGGGGGACCAGTACGGACGTCGGCCGGGCTAATGGTCGAGACCGAGCCGTTCGACGATTCCCTCTTCGATACGCTTATCGTCGGCGGCAGCACGGAGCAGTCGTTCAGTCCGTCTGAGGGATTGTTGACGTACCTACGGAAGGCTCCCGAGATCTCCCGCAGGTTGGCCGCGACTTGCGTCGGTGCATTCACGCTGGCCGAAGCGGGTCTTCTCGATGGAAAACTGGTGACGACGCATTGGGACTACGCGCGCGAACTTCAGAGACGTTATCCGAAGGTAAAGGTGCAGGAAGATCGGATATTCGTCATCGACGGCTCGGTTTGGACATCGGCGGGCATGACCGCGACGATGGATCTAGTACTTGCGATGGTCGAAAAGGATGTCAGTCCGGAACTCGCTCAGACGGTTGCGAAGAAAATGGTGATCCATCATCGGCGCGCCGGCGGACAGTCGCAGTTCTCGGCCTTTCTCCAACTCGAGCCGAAGTCCGACCGAATTCAAACCGCTCTCGCATTCGCGAGGAAAAATCTCCACACGGGGCTTACCGTGGAAAAGCTCGCGGAGGCAGCCCATCTGAGCCCCCGCCAATTTACCCGCGCGTTCGCGGCCGAGACGGGCGAGTCGCCGGCAAAAGCCATCGAGAAACTTCGTCTCGAGGCCGCCCGGTTGATGTTGGAAGACAGCCGGCATCCCATCGAGACCATCGCGCGGCAGACGGGCTTTGCGGATCGCGAAAGAATGCGGCGGGCATTCGTGCGTGTATTCGGCTTGCCACCGCAGGCGATGCGACGACAGGTTCGGAAGGACGCGCAACTGGCTCGCCACGTCCCGTCGGGCTCGCTGCCCGCGCTCCTTGATGCCGATCTGGTGGGCGCCCAGGAGCCCGCCACCCTGCAAGGCAACGCGCCGTCCTTCCGGGAATTTCTCGCCGAACATCGCAAATCCGCTTTGCAACTCGGCCCTGGTCGCTTCGTCTTGCAGCACATCCCAATGTTCGGCGAGGACGCCGTCGGCGATACGCATCTCCTTTCTCGGCGGACGGTTTGATTGGGACGATCGGCTCGGCTGGTTGTCGGGTCGGCGAAGGTTCAGACGACGGGCGGCGTTTTCGCGGAAGGTTCGGCGAGATCATGGCACAGTCGAACTCAACCGCGGCCGCCTCGAGCCGACACTCGCACCGGACGGGGCCTGCCTAGTGTTTCTTTCGCGGGTTGGGGAGCTGGGTCGAACGCTCATCGATAGATGCGAGCGCGTGTCGCTGAACGCTCTCCAGAATCTCGTTCGAAAGCGCTGGCGTAGCCTTCGCGACGGACCGTGACAGGACCAGTGCGCCCACCATTTCGCAATGCAAGCTGATTGCCTGTTCGCGCAATGTCCTACGCTCGCCTGTCACAGCTAGAGATCCACTCTCGGCGATCAGTCCAGCCAGGATCGTTATCTGATCGTCCAAACCGCCGGCGTAATGCGACTGCGCTCCGGCGCCCAGGCGGGGAGCATCGCCAGCAAATCCGGCGACGGGGCAGCCGTGATCGATGTCGTCGCGGTGGGCCTGCGAGAGATAATGGCTTATGTAGCGCCGAAGAGCGGTGGTTGATTCATCGACGGGCGCCCTTGCGTTCGTGGCGAGCTCGGCAGTCCCCTCAGCCATTGCCGAAGCAAGCACCTCGGCAATCAGGGCGGCCTTCGACTCAAAGTGGTTGTAGAAGCCACCTTGCGTAAAGCCAGCATGCTTCATCAGTTCGATCAGCCCGACGGCCTCCACTCCGCGTTCTCTGAATAACTGCGTCGCCGCGGCAACAATCGCGCGGTGGTTTTCCGCAGCCTGTTCTCTCGACACGCCCAAGGCTTGCTCCTCGAATTGTTACCGCCAATGCCTTCAACCTTATCACATCACGATTACACTCACAATCAACGATCACGGTTGAACTGCGGGCTCTCGGCTGGCGATCCGTCGTACGGGTTTCGCTAAGGAGGCGCTGAGCTGCAATGCGGGCGTCACGCCCGTGCGCGAAAAGACATGGGACGTGAACAGTCCGCCAACAAGGGTTAAGAAACACAATTCATGTCGAAATCGTGTCTTTGGGTTCGGATGACCTCAGACGGACCGAGATGACCCGAGGGAAACCCTCGTTTTGACCATTTCGGCAGGGAAATCATCGAGGATATTTCACCGCCGCCAGCACCTTCGCCGGAGCATCGGGCTCGGGACTGTCGACAAACTCCACGACCTCTGTAGGAACGCCGTGCTTGGAAATTTGCAGGGCTTTTCATTGCTCATTTTCCTTGTATCTATTCGACCGGTGTTGTGGTGGCGGCGGCTGGGGTCACGCGGAAATCTTGCCCCCCGCGCCGTTCAACGGGGCACCGCGTAAAGAAGCCCGGCGGATAAATCGACAAAGCCGGCCAGCTGCCGGTCGGGGAAAGCGGCTTTTAGGCTCTCGCTGTAGGTTTTCGCGTCGGCGGAAGCCGCATGGATCTCCCTGGCGCGCTTGATGTAGGTAATCGTGCTGTCGATCGCGGAGCGGTGGACGGGCGTGTCATGCCCGATGGTGATCGTGTCGTAGCCTTGAAGCGCCTTGAGCTGTTCGAGAATGATCATCCAGTGATCGAAATGATCCACACCGGTGAAGGCGTGTTCGTTTGGTGAATACACCAGGTCGAACGCCATCAACACTTTTTGCTCGGGCAGCAGAGCGGCCAGCTGCAAATCCGATTCAGCGTCGACGAACCGCTTGAAGTCGTAGGTGATGCCGTCAATCTGTTGCAGACCTTCGGTGACTGTCTCCGTCGGGAGGGTGACCTTCGTCGCGATCCTCTCACCGTAAATCGGGCGGAAGCTATCGAGTCTCGCTTGGCCTCTGGCGCGGAGCTGGTCGGCGATCCCGTCCAGGGCGAACACACGGGCATCGGGGAAACGCGCGGTCAGAACCTGAAGACCGGACCAGTGATCGGTATGCGCATGCGAGAGAATGATCCGATCGACGGGCTTGCCCAGCGCCTGCACGTAGGACGCAACTTCGTCGGCATACGGCAGTAGGAGCTGACCATCGAAGATGATGACTGCCGTTGGCCCCTCGATCATCTGCGTATTGACGCGAAAGCCGTCAAGGGGACTGAGGTAGGAATGAATTTTGACGGGGCCGAACTGGCTCACGAGGATGGCCCCCATGCGGCCCGACGCCGCCGCATCCATGGTCCCAGACGCGCCACTGTTCTGCGCCAGTTCAGGGTTCGGGGCGGCGGCAGCCGACGGACGCAGGCCGACAAATGGGAGCAGCGCGCCCGCAGCGAGCCGGAGAAACCGAGAACGGGACATGGCGGCTTGCGACAAGCGCTGAAAACCGGAGTTACTTGACAGCATTTCTCTTCTTCCTTGTCTAGACTTCTAGAAAAAATGGATGAGCGCCACGCTTCTATGAATCGAGGAAAAGGCGAGCGTGCTTCAGGAACAGACCCGGTATTGGAAGTGCGAGGCGTTGGGCGTTCGAAATGAGTTGCTGCAGCGTGAAGGCGTTGACGGTTGGGATCATCACGTCATTCGAGCCGTTCACGACGAGAGTGGTTTGGCTGTTGCCTTCGAGTTCCGCAAACCGCTCGCCACGGATATGTAGCCAGTCCAAGAACGACGCAATCTGCGCCTTCATCGCCTGGTCGGTGCCCTGGGGATCGACGTCCACCACGCGCCGGTGACGACGTTCGCAAATGGCGCGGCCCGCGGCTTGGCTCGCAGCCGAGGGCGCAAAGAATAGGACGAGGAAATCGTCCAGGCCCGAAACCGGCTCGCCTGCATGCTGCAGTCTTTCCGCAGCTTGTTCTCTCGACACGCCCAAAGCTCATTCTCGAATCTTCGCCGCTAGTGGCTTTGAACTAGCACATCAAAATGTCGTACACAATCGTTTATCGCGGTTGATTCTATGCTCTCTAGGGGATCGAGAAAGGCATAACAGCATCGCCAAAAGGTGCCCTCATACGAAATACTTGCCTAAGTATTTGCTTTTCTTCCGATATTCACTTGCGCGGAAAGAGCGGAGACTTGACGGCTCGCGAAAAAGGGTTAAACAAAACAATTGTGAATGACATTGTGTTTTTCACGACGCTACTGCCTCCATGCTGGCAGCGCAGCGCCTTCTCTCTCTTCTTGGAGATAGACATGATTAAGTTCCCGACGATCCTAACCCGTCGAAGTGTAATTGGAGCCGGCGCCGGGCTGGCTGTTGCTGGAACGGCAGTGCCGTTGCTCATGCCCGCCTCGGCCCAGGCCGACGCCGGTCAGGCCGGCGCGGAACCATTAAACGGCAATGGCTTCTATCGCTTCAAGATCGGCGACTTCCAGGCGACCGTGATCTCGGATGGCTACGGGCAGATACCGATCAGGCCGATCTTCGTTATGAACGTCTCTGAAGAAGAACTCGCCCCGGTGTTGAAGGCAAACTTCATGCAGCCTGTGGTCCAAGTCACAAACAACATCTTAGTGGTCGACACGGGACGGGAGCGCATCCTTGTCGATTCTGGCTTTGGTGAGAAACTCGGCCCATCCTTCGGTAGCTTTCCCGGGCTCGAGGCGAACCTGCGCCGGGCCGGAATCGCGCCAGAGAGCGTAGATCTGGTCGTGACGTCGCACGGTCATCTGGATCATATCGGCGGTTTCGTGAAGAAATCGGGCGCGCTGACGTTTCCTAAAGCTCAGTTCGTCTTTGTCGACACGGAGTGGAATTACTGGACCGGCAGCCGTTACGAAAGTGAGGTCAACAGTTCGTCGATGCCCGACTCCTTCAAGAAGGGCTTCATTGGGGCAGCTCAAGATAACCTGCCACCGGTCGCCAGCCGATCCCGTTTTGTGAAGCAGGGCGGCGAAATCACAAGCGGTGTGCACTATATTGCGGCGCCGGGACATTCGCCGTCCCATGCCACAATCCTGTTCACCTCAGGCAAGGAGCAGTTCATGCACATGGGTGACATCGCCCATCAGCCGGTGACGAGCTTGCGGCACCCCGATTGGTCGCCCTTGTTCGACTACGATCCCGCGCAGGCGATCAAGTCGCGCAAGGCCATTCTGGACCAAGTCGCGACCGACGGGCTCATGGTGATGGGTTATCATTTTCCGTTCCCGGCTATTGGACATGTCGTCCGATACGACACGGCATACCGCTGGGAAGCCGCCCCGTGGGTCTGGTAGCGAGGGGAATGAATCGCCTTGAACCTGGGCGATGCCCTGTTAGCTCTCATCTCCGTCGGTGATTTTAGCGGCAGCAGTTCGGCCGAGCAGCAATATGGCTGCCGGAGGTGCTTTGGGATGTAAACTGAGAGCAGGAGACGGAGCGCTTGAGACGACTACGATCGAGCTCTTATTCGCGGGTTCGCCGAAGTTCGCGCAGAGCACGTCCACGCAGATGAGCCGGATGCCGGTTACCGCACTTCGGCATGGCGGTCTTGCCATCAAATCAGATGCAAAGCTTGCCCAATGCAATCACAAAGACAAGGTTCATGATCCTCATTTGTCAGGGAATGAGGTGACCGCTCAGCCTTCCTTATGCGGCAGGGTTGCCCAGGATGTCCTTGGCATCCTGCCTTAGCCTGA
>WNFG01000913.1_pt1 | contig 30128 bp, 25 predicted proteins | sample 5400431 | NCBI WGS metagenome assembly WNFG01 (sample SAMN13153346, study PRJNA577476) | soil metagenome | isolation source: 120 cm saprolite under Douglas fir tree site 2 hole 3 replicate 2 | place: USA:California | collected 2015-04-18 | reverse complement strand
TCGTTGTTCACTTCGTCGAGCGGCGCGTCGACTTCGTCGAGGATGCAGAAGGGCGACGGCTTGTAGCGGAAGATGGCGAAGAGAAGCGCCAGCGCGGTCAGGGCGCGCTCGCCGCCGGAGAGGAGCGCGATCGACTGGTTCTTCTTGCCCGGCGGCTGCGCCACCAGCTCGATGCCGCTCTCGAGCACGTCCTCCTCGTCGAGCAATTGCATCCGGGCCGTACCGCCGCCGAAGAGCGAGATGAAGATCTCCGTGAAGAACACATTGATGCTGTTGAAGGCGTCGCGGAACAGCTCGCGTGAGGTCAGGTTGATCTTCCGGATCGTGCTGCGCAGCGACTCGATGGCCTGCACCAGATCGTCGCGCTGCGTGCGCAGGAACGACTCGCGCTGCTCCAGCTCCGTATGCTCGTCGATGGCCAGCACGTTGACCGGTCCGATCTTCTCCAACCCGTCCGTCAGCTTCGCCACCTCCGCTTCGAGTGCCGCGCGCGCATCATCGTCCGCCGGCGGCTCGACGTCGGCCAGGGCATCGATGCCGGCGTGAAGGTCGAGCGAGATCTGTTCGCGCAGCAGATCGAAGGCAGACCTGGCCCGGTCGCGGCGCCGCTCCGATTCGAAGAGCGAATCCTTGGCCGTGTTCCACAGCTCGCGCGACGCCACCGCCCGCGTCTCAAGCTCCTCGACGCGCACCTGCAGATCGGCGACCTCCGCCTCGAGGCCGACGCGCACTTCGCTCAGCTCGTGCAGTTTCGTCAGCGACTCATCGAGCTGTCCGCGTGAACGCTCCACGGCCGCTTCGGTCTCCTCACGCTTGCGCGCCAGCGACTCGATCTCCTGCTGGAGCTGCGTCGTCCGCGCGCCGAGGGAGATGACGATTCGCGAGAGGTTCTCATGCTCGCGCTGGATGGCGTTCACGTTGCCCGCCGACGCCTCGACGTCGACCCGTGCCTTCGACGCCGCCTCGGTCACCGCTTCGAACGTCGAGCGAAGGTTTGCCAGCTCTTCTTCGTGCTGGCGGATCTGCTCCTGGCAATCGGCTTCCTGCTGTTCGAGCTGCTGCAGGTCGGCGATGGCGGCGTTCTTCCGGGCGATGAGCTGTTCCTTCTCCTCGGCGTACAGCGTCTGTTCCTCGGAGGCGACGGCGAGATCGCGCTCGAAGCGGTCGAGCTCCTGGTTGGCGCGCTCGCGGTTGCTGCGCCGCTCGCGCAGCTCCTGCTCCGCCGTCCGCGCCCGCTCCTCGGCCAGGATGCGCGCGTCGTCCGCGGCGCGCAGCTCCTCTTCGATCGTCTGTAGTTGCGTGGCAATGTCGCTGGCGCGCGACTCTTCGCTGCCGAGGGCCGCTTCGAGGTCCGAGAGCTGGCGCTTCAACGAGAAGACGCCCGGCGTGGCATTCTCCGACTTCCCGCCGATGACCAGCGGCCCGCGGACGATGTCGCCTTCCAGCGTGACGAACGTCGCGCTCGGGCGTTCTTTCGATCGGTCCAGCGCCTCGCGGAGCGTGCCGACGATGTACGCCTCGGGCATGGCCAGGCGCACCGCGTTGGCGATCGGACCCTCACCGACGACGGCGTACTTCGCGTCGCCTCGCCGGCCGCCCTCGCCGGCTGCCTCGTAATCGAGTGTGATGAACGCCCCGCGTCCCGCCCCGCGCTGCCGCAAGCGGGCGATTGCATTCGTTGCCGTCGCCGCGGTGTCGACGACCACCGCCTTCGAGACGTCGCGCAGCAGTGTATCGAGCGCGGCCTCGAATCCTTCCGTCGCCCGCACGGCCTCGGCGGCCGGCGTCGCGTTCGGGATCAGCTCCAGGATGGCCCGGCGCACATCTTCGTCCTGCGACTCCAGCGAGATGAGCAGCGTCCGCAGCGAATCGATCTTGTACGTCATCTGCGACACGCGGTCGCGCGCGCCGGCCAGCGTGTCGCGCAGATCGTTGCGACGCACCGACAGCTCGTCGTTCCGGATCACAGCATCGCGCGCCAGTTGGCGCGACATCTCCAGCAACTCTTCCGCCTCGTGAACGCGCTGATCCCACTCGACGCTGAGCGACCGCGCGCCGTCGCGGCTCTCCGTCGCCTTCCGCGCCGACTCGCTCAGCTTGCCGAGGTAGAACTCACACTTCTCGACCGCCACCTCGATCTGATGCACCTGATTGCGGGCCTCGGAGATCTTGGCGATCGTCCGCATCAGCATTTCGCGCGTATCGGTCAGCGCCTTCTCGTGACGGCGTACCTCGTCGGACCGCTCCTGGCGGTCGCGTTCCGCCTGCTCGGCGATCTCGCGCAGACGATTGCGCTCGCCGCGCGCCACTTCCAGCGCCTGCGACCGCTCATCGAGGAGCGCCTGCTGTTCCGCTCCCTCGCTCTCGAGCTGGGCGATCTGCGTCTGCGCGTTTTCGCTGCGCTGCACCAGATCGCCGAGGTTCGTCTCCGACTGCTCCATGAACGAACGGAGACGCTCCACGTCGCCGGAGAGCGACGCCACCTCTTCGCGGACATGCGACGCGCGCGACGACTTGCCGGTCAGCGAGGTACGGTTCTCCGCCAGCTCCGCTTCGTCGGTCGCCAATTGCGCGGCCAGCTCCGACTCGTTGGCCTGCGACGCCGCCACTCCTTCGTCCGCCGCCGACTGCTCCGCCTGCGCGGAGACGATGCGCCCCTTGTACAGCGCGCGCTTCGCCGTCGACAGTTGTTCGCTCAGCTCCTTGTGCCGCCGCGCCTTGCCGGCCTGACGCTTGAGCGAGTTCAGATTCCGCGTGACCTCGGCCAGCGTATCGTCGATGCGCAGCAGGTTCTGCTGCGTCTCTTCCAGCTTCATCTCCGCGGCGCGGCGCTTGGTCTTGTACTTGGTGATGCCGGCCGCTTCCTCGATCAGGCGGCGGCGGTCCTGCGGCTTGTTGGAGAGGATCAGATCGATCTTCCCCTGCTCCATCACCGAGTAGTTGCGGATGCCAAGGCCGGTATCCATGAGGATGTCGGAGATGTCTTTGAGGCGGACACGCTTGCCGTTGAGCCGGAACTCCGACTCGCCGGTGCGGAAGACGCGGCGGTTGATGGTGATGCGTCCGTCGTCGGACATCGGATGATTGCTGTCGCCGTTGACCGTGGCCAGCGTCAGCGTCACCTCGCCCATCGACAGCGGGCGGCGGCGTGCCGAGCCCTGGAAGATGACGTCGTCCATCGTCTCGCCGCGGATATGCGAGGCGCGGTTCTCGCCGAGGACCCAGATGATGGCGTCGCAAATATTGGACTTCCCGCAGCCGTTCGGGCCGACCACAGCCGTCATCGGAGCAGGAAAGGAGAGGTGGGCCGGATCGTAAAACGATTTGAAGCCGTGGATTTCGAGTTTGTCGAGACGAAACATTAATGAAGAACACCTGACGGTTCTGATTTGGACGCGCCGGATACTAGCAGCAATCCCGAGGCGCGCCGCGCTGCGAATTCGAGGTCCGTAAACCGCTCATTGCAAAGGGAAATTCGCGGTTGACAGGGGAGTAGCGCAATCGTTCCTGTGCAGAGTGCGAAGCGCACATCGCGCGAAGCGCAACAAAGCGCGAAGCGCACCGGAGCGCGTAAGCGATCCCGGCCGGAGCGCTGGCGTCTCGCCGGCTGGCTGGGCGCGCGTCCCGCCGCCCGAGGTTACCAGGGATGTATCGTGTCTTGCCGGGTCGGGGGCGTGACGCCCCCGAGCCAGCCGGCGAGACGCCAGCGCTCCGTGCGACGCCTTCGGCTCCGCCGTTACAATGCCCCCGTGACGTCGATCGACGACTTCCTCCTCCGCGAGATCGACGCCGGCAGCTTCCCAAGCGCCGTCTACGCCATCGGCTCCTCCCGCGGCATCGAGCACGAGAACGCCCTCGGCCACGCCGTGGCCGTTCCCCTCCGTATCCCGGCGACGCTCGACACCATCTACGACTGCGCGTCGCTCACCAAGCCACTGATCACGACCACGCTCGCCCTGCAGCTGCTCGACGTCGATGCCATCCGCCCTCTCCTGACCCACACCTCAGGCCTCCGCGCCTGGATGCCGCTCTACCTTCGCCGCGACTACGTCGATGCCATCCACGAGCACGGCCCGGAGTACGAGCCGGGTACCCGCGTGGTCTACTCCGACCTGAACTACGTTCTGCTCTGGTCGATGCTCCCCGACTACCTGACCCTGGCGCGCGAACGGATCCTGGCCCCCCTCGGCATCGAATCCGACGCCATGTTCCTCCCCCCCGAATCCCTCCGCCCCCGCATCGCAGCGACCGAATGGGGCCAGCGCTACGAAGCTCGAATGTCCGAAAACCCCGAGGTGGCCGTCCTCCGCGACGGCCTGATCTGGGGAGAGGTCCACGACGGCAACTCCTTCTTCGCCGGCGGCACCGCCGGCAACGCCGGCCTCTTCGCCACCGCCCGCGCCGTCTTCCGCCTCGCCCAGTCGTGGTCCAACGCCGAGCTGCTGCCCCGCGCCCTCGTCGACGAAGCCACGCACAACCAGACCGCCGGGTTAAACGAATCCCGCGGCCTCGGCTGGCAGATCTCCCCAACCGGCATGTACGGCCACACCGGCTTCACCGGAACGTCCGTCTGGACCGACCCGGAACGCGACCGGATCATGGTCCTGCTGACGAATCGCGTCCACCCCTGCGCCGCGCCGAATTCGATGCAGAAGATACGAGGGGAGTTTCACCGGCTGGCGTTACAACATGCGTAGTGCGCGAAGCGTAGAGACCGAAGCGTAGAGCCGGCCCATAGCCAGCGCTATGAGGGAGTCGCGGCTGATGAAGTTTGGTCCCCTCCGCCAGCATCATTCGGAAGCATTGCGCTTCTGAGACGATCGAGAATCTTCTCTGCCCCGGGCATCATTGGACGCTTCAGCAGTGCGGTCTCCAGGTCGTCAATCGCATTTCCAATGACTGCTTCATTGGAAGTTCGCGACAGAAGCGTCTCATACTCGGCAAGCGCGGCGTCGCTCTCGTCGGTCAAGAGTAGCCCCAGAGCGAGATTCGAACGCGCGACAAGCTCGTCCTCCGCAAGCTCGAGCGCTTTTCTCGAATCGGTGACCATGGACGGCGCGTCGTCGAGATCGGCGAAGAGGGTCCAACCTCTGTTCAAGAACGCACTCGCCTTCTGATCGGGCGACGCATCGGTCATATCGATGACGGCGGTATAGTCGGCGATAGCCTTCGTGGCTTCGCCGCTCTGTCGCCAAGTGCCTCCCCGATTGTAAAAAGCCATCGCTTTCTGTTCATCTGGCGCATCGGTCATCTCGATGATGGCTGTGTAGTCGGCGATAGCCTTCGTCGTCTCGCCGCTCTGTCTCCAGGTGAAGCCGCGGCTGTTAAGCGCGATCGCCTTCAGTTCATCGGGCGCATCGGGCATGTCGATGACTTCGGTGTAGTCGTCGATTTCCTTCGTGGCTTCGCCGCTCTGTCCCCAGGCGACTCCCCGGTTGCAAAAAGCCTTGGCTTTCTCTTCATCTGGCCCATCGGTCATATCGATGACTGCGGTGTAGTCGGCGATAGCCTTCGTGGTCTCGCCGCTCTGTCTCCAGGTCAAGCCGCGGCTGTTTAGCGCGATAGCCTTCAGTTTAGCGGGCGCATCGGTCATACCGATGACATCGGTGTAGTCGGCGATAGCTTTCGTGGTTTCGCCGCTCTGTCCCCAGGTGACTCCCCGGTTGTAAAAAGCCTTCGCTTTCTGTTCAGCTGGCGCATCGGACATATCTATAACGGCGGTGTAGTCGGCGATTTCCTTCGTGGTTTCGCCGCTCTTTCCCCAGGTGACTCCCCGGTTGTAAAAAGCCACAGCTTTCTGTTCAGCTAGCGCATCGGGCATATCGATTACGGCGGTGTAGTCGTCGATTTCCTTCGTGGTTTCGCCGCTCTTTCCCCAGTTGACTCCCCGGTTGTAAAAAGCCTCCGCTTTCTGTTCATCTGGCGCATCGGACATATCGATGACGGCTGTGTAGTCGTCGATAGCCTTCGTGGTCTCGCCGCTCTTTCCCCAGTTGACTCCCCGGTTGTAAAAAGCCTCCGCTTTCTGTTCATCTGGCGCATCGGACATATCGATGACGGCGGTGTAGTCGTCGAAAGCCTTCGTGGTCTCGCCGCTCTGTCTCCAGATGATGCCGCGGCTGTTAAGCGCCATCGCCTTCTGTTCAGCTGGCGCATCGGGCATATCGATGATCGCCGTGTAGTCGGCGACCTCCTTCGTCGTGTCGCCGCCATCGCCAGACGCGAAGCCGCGATTGTGAAGTGCAATGGCGCGGTCTTTCGCTGGGATGGTTGGCGTGGAGATTACGGTAGTCCACAAGTCGATCGCGTGATCTAGCTTTCCTTGCGAGTACTCCACGATTGCATCGCTCATCAACTTCGCTACGAGCGCTTCAGCGACCTCCTCCTTTCCCTGCACTGAAGCCGGCCGCACGATGGAAGGATCGTCGAATGCAGACTTCGCAACTCCTAGACGCGTCAATGTGGCGTCTAGTAGGTTGGCGAGGCTTGTTGACAGCGCCGCCGTTTCCCGATTTGCTGAAGGCTCCGGCTCCGAGCGAACGTCGATGCTCTTCAACTGCTCGATCATCGTTTCCACGGGCGCAAGGATGAATTTCGGCACGTCGCCGAGCTTCAGCTCACGGTGCAGGAGGCGCATCGCCTCATCGGCGCCAGGGATCGCGACGTAGTAGGCGTGTTTCTCTGGTGCCTCCAGAACCCTCAGCACTTCCGGTCGGAGCCGCGTTTCTGCATCCGCCGCAGAATGGATGTCGCACCAATAGAGATTCGAGTCGAAGGACGCGCACGACGACAGCGCCTCCATCGTCGTGTCGGCCCAACCGCTGTATCCGATAACGATTACGCCGTGATGCCGGAAGTATTCGATGAGTGTGGGCGCGTTTCGCTCGCGGGCATGCCTGATCTGATCCTCGGTATTCAGCAGGTCGTACCGATGGACGCTTCCGTGCGTGTAGACGAGGTGGATGGCTTCGCTCTGGTCATCGTCGGGCGGTTCGAGCACGTCCGGGCGATCGGTCATGTAATACAGCTTGTTGACGAGTTGGAGGCTGCGCTGAAGCAGCGGATCGAAATTGGTGGTGAAGATCGTCCGGCAGAACGGCGCTCCCCAAGCCCACGTCTCCTGCGCTTCGAGGATGCCGGCCAGGAAGATGTGTGCGCCGTTGACCTTGGGATGGCTTCGCTGGATCGCCTCGCGCAGGTATTGGCGGCGCATCTTGTTGTTCAATAGGCCGTCCGCCATGATTGCCTGGTAGGCAAGTCCGACGGCGTTGGGAGTGTTCAGGTCGGGCAGCCCGTCCGCGGCGAGGCCAAAGGCTGTCTCTTTGCTCGCCAGCGCTCTTGCGTGGATCGGCTTCCACATCTCGCGTTCGAACTCGACGATCTGCTCTTCTGTAGCCTTTCCGCCGGAGACACCTTCGGCACGACTGCAAAAGGGATCAGTGAACTTTCGATCCTTGGAGTACCGCCACCAGGCGATGTCACCCTTCAGCATCTGTGTCGGGGTAGGAATGATGGGAAAGCTGAAGCCGGAGCCGACGAGGAGCGTAAACGCAGGCCGCTTCGGTTCACCGGTCCGGAGACTGATGATGATCTCGCGGATCATGTCGTCCAGCGACTTGCTGCGGATGGCCATAGGGGAGGCAGTCTAACGTACGGTAGGACGCGTCTAAGCGATTCGGAACGGGACCTGACGTCGAAGGCATCGGAGCCTCACGTGGCAGGCATCGATGGTATTTGCCCAGGGGAGGGCCGTTGTGAGCCGCAGGCACGGATACGGCGCGCGCGAAGCATCGACGCCTGAAACAGATAGCAGCGACGGCTTAGCTCAAGGCATCGATGGCTGAACGGAACGGCATCGGTCGCTACCGAATAAGCCTGGCGCGGTGAAGCCCGTAGCCATCGGTGTCTATGCGCGACCGATCGGTGACAAACGCGGGAGCCATCGCTCGCTACATGTGAATACGCGCATGGCTAAGTGAAAGACCGCTCACACCTGGACTTGAGGTCATCGATGTCTCAGCGCAAGCCATCGATGCCTAAGCGCTCAGTCATCGATGGTGTCGACGCAAGGGATCGATGCCTGACGTGGATACCGGAATCGTAGCGATTTACCACAATTGGTCGATAATTGCCTCAAACCGTAACAACGCCGGTAACCATCCGCGTGTGTCAAACGTCTAAGTAGTCTGATGAGGAACGCAAACAGACGGCCGGCCCCGGGAAGGAACGCGAAAAAGTCGCGGCGGGCCGGGGTGCGTTCGCGCGGATTGCGCCTGAAGGGGCGGGAATCGTGGCGTCGTCTGTTTCAGCGCGGCCGGCGAAACCTCCGTTCCGCGGAGGGTTTCATCAGCATGGCGCGCCAGATCATCGACGTCTGCGAGACGATTGCGCTGGAACACCCCATCAAGGCGGTACATGACATGTATCGCGTGACGGGATTGCTGGTCGAAGCCACGGAACGGTTCGGGCGTGTCCTGGAGTGTATCTGTGAGACGCATGATCGCATCGCTGAGGCACCGGGACAGTGCGGCGACGCTCCCACCCGGATGATCGCCGACTTGCAGAGCTGGATCCAGACCGGCACGAAGCTGGCCCTGCTCGGGAACCGGTTCGACAAGTCATTCGCCGAGCTGATCGAGTATGCCCAGAGCGGCAACGCTCCGCTCGATATGTCCGAGCTGCTCAAGAGACGCGTCCATCCGGTTCCGGTCCTGGCCCGGCATCCGTCGCCGAGGGTCTTGTCGATCGAGAACGATCGTATTTGTTGCATTCATGTCCGGCGTCAGCGGTCCGTTCCTGTGACCGTAGCCGAGGCTCCCAAACGGGTTTCCAGGGGCCGCGCTCCTCCGCTCGTCTCAACTTGCTCGCTCTAATCACTGCAAGTTTGAGTCTGAGAAAGGAGAAAATCATGACTCAGGTTACTGAAGTACCCGTTACCAACGGGCAGACGTCCCACACCGTTACCGCGCAGACGCGCGTCGACGAGGTTCGTGCCATGCGGGAGAAGATCCCGAATTTTGTGATCCCGGAGTCCAGCCGCGACAACCAGCGGCTGGGAAGCGTTGCATCGCTTCCTCCGCAGTTCGTCGAGTTGGCCGCCGTGGCCATCAAGAACACCGGACAACTCGGTGCAGCGGGGGCGGATCCGGAACAAGTCCGCGATCTGATGGACTTCGCCGATGCGTATGATCCGCTGGCGGATGAGTTCGAAGCGATGGCAGGCTTCATCCGGCACAGCGTAACCGCGGCGAGGCACAAGGCGGGGAGTATCGCCTTGACGACGTACGCCCTGGCGCAGCGTCTGGCCAAGCGTCCGGAGACCGCCGATCTCGCTCCGCATGTCGCGGACATGCGCAACGCCCTCGGCAAACGGATTCGCCGCTCGAAGGCCCAGCCGGCCCCGGCGCCGGCCCCCGCTCCTGCGCCTGTGACGCCACCGTCATCGACGAAGTAAGCGGTTTCGTGCAGTAAGCCCCGCGCGGGCGCGTCCGAAGGCGCGCCCGCGCATTTTCTCTAGCGCGGAGCACGCCAGCGCTGTGATCGCGAGCATCAGGCCAGAGTCGCCCACCATAGCTCGCCTCGCACGACGGTTAATCACGATCCTCGGCCGCAAGCGAACCTGCGTAGTCGGCCATGCCTTCTTCGGCAAGCCTGCTGTCTTCGGCCGCGAACTCGCGGTAAAGGGGACCATAGACCGCCGGATCAAACGATGGCAGCGGTGCTTCGCTCGGTCGTAGACGGAGAGAATGCACGAGACGCGCGACGTACTCGAGCTCCCCTTCATCGAGAGACTCCACCTCATGAATCACGAGTTCGCGAGCCGTCATGCCTGCATTGTAACGTGTTCGCTTACGTCAACGGGGAACGGGCTCACGCGGAGGCGCGAAGACGCGGAGTAGGAGCTGTTTTCTCTCGCGACTCCGCGTGAAAATCTTCTAGCTCCACACGCTACCCGGCGCCCACTGCGCCGCCTTCGACCGCAACGCCGCAGCGCGCGTCACATCGCCCGCAGCCTCAGATAATGTCGCGAATATCACCAACGTCTCCGCCAGCAGCGGATCGGGATCCGTGTAGTCATCGCGGAAGCGGGTTTCGAGCAACTCGACATTGTCGGTGTAGATGCGTAACGCATCCTCCTTCTCCCCGCGGCGGAGGAGGATGTAGGCCAGGCCGAGGGCCTGGAACTCCATGATCTGGGGGTGGAGGGCGATTGTTTCCTCCATCAGGCGTTTGGCTTCGTCGAGGTCGCGGTTGAGGTGGGCGAGGGAGAGGGCGATGCCTTCCTGGGCGGCGGGGTCGTCGGAGCGGCGGTACGAGGCGATCGCTTCGTCGAATCTGCCGAGGAGTTTGAGGGCCTCGGCGCGGTGGAGGGGATCGTTCGCGGCGGCGGTGACGGCATCCTCGTACCGATGGTCCTGGATCAATTGTTGGACGTTAGTGGCCGGCTTCTGCACCAGCATCCAGGCGGCCAGCCAGCCGATCAGGAGCACGGCGGTGACGATGACGGCGATCTGCAACATGTGTGAAGTTTAGACTGCCGAGGCGCTGCTGTGTGGAGCGCCGGCGACGAACGCCGGCGCTCCGAAAATCTATTGTGCCGAGGCGAAGGCCACGTCGTCGATGAGCACGTTGCCCTGCGGTCTCTGATCGAACTGGAAGACCACCGACTTCACCGCGTTCAGGTTGACGCGCCGGAATGCGGAGAGCGGGATGCGCACGGTGCTGAGCACGATTTTCGGCACGACGATCGTCTCACCAGGCGGGAAGTAGAGCGCGCTGGAGACGGAACTGACGGCGACGGATGCGGTGAAGCCGCTGGTGTCCGTCAGCGCCACATGAAAGTCCTGCGGCACGCCGGTGACGTTGCGCGGATCGCTGAAGTCGACCACCACGCGGAACTGGATGGCCTGGAAGCCGGAGACGTTGCGCTGCCCGGGCGTGAGGTCATCCTGCAGAGAGCCGCTCGTGCTCGTCCAGCCGGAGTGAAGCTGACTGAGGCCCGGCGCGTTGCTGCGCGCGCTCGGCGAGGTGTGCGGCTGCTGCGAGTTGTTGGCGCTCGGGATGCACTTCGGCGGGAACGGCGACGGCCCGCCGCAGATTTCGTAGGGCGAGAGCGCGTTCGGCGTGACTGCGCCGCCGAGGACGTTCGTCGAGAGCTCGGTCGAAGTGAGGAAGCGGTTCAGATCGCGGCGAAGGAACGGATTGTCCGGCGCGTGGAAGGTCACGTGGAGGTCGTGCGTCACGCCCGGCGGCGGCGGCGCGTCGCCGGTGAGAATCGGGAGGAACTGCGTCTCGCCGCCGACGAACGTGCGGAAGAACGCGGTGAAGAAGCCGGTGGAGACGGCGCGCTGCTGACTCTCCGTCAGCCGCTGGTTCGTCTTCCCTTTGCCGCAGAACGAATCGCTTTCTCCGCCGGGGACGAAGGCGATCCAGTCGTCCGCGGCGCCCGGAATGCCGCTCGACGGCGACCATACCGTGTTGAAGAAATCGTGATCGGCTCCCATGACCAGCACGTAATGCTTCGACGCCGGATCGCCCGGCACGTTGTAGCGGACGTCGTCGTAGAAGTGCACGCCCTGCAGGTTGGTGACGTCGCCGTCGCAGTAGGGGAGCATCACCAGCAGCGGGACGTTGTTGACCAGCGTGCGGTTGAAATCGGTCGGCGCCAGCGGCAGCACCGCGCGGATCCCGTACGGCGAGCCCTGGCTGACGTTGAAGGTGACGTGGCGTGCCACGCCCTCGCCGCCGCGCGAGTGCCCCATCGTGCCGATGCGCGTCAGATCGATCTTGCCGACGAATCGCGTGCCGAACGGCGCGCCGCCGCTGGTGGTGAAGCCCTTCAGGATGTCGAGGTGCTTCTGGATGAGCTCCGCGCGAGCGAGCGCGCCGAGGTCGAAGACGGTGTTGTCTACGGCGTTGACGCCGTTCGCGCTGATGGAGACGACGAAGTATCCCTGGCTCGCCAGCAGCGCGCCGACGTAGTCGTATCCCTGATAGCTTGGGATCGGCGTGCGGCCGTCCGAGCACGGCCACTCCAGAAACGCCGCGCCCTGCCCGTTGAAGCAGGTGGCGTGACGGCCGTGGAGAAAGACCACCAGCGGGAACGGACCGCCGGTGAGGTCGGTCGGATGATGTACGGACGCGAGCAGCTCGACCGGACCGGGAAAGTTCGTCGGCGTGAAGGCGGTGTCGCCGAAGTTGTACTCCTCGCGCGTGACGGCGAACGGTCCCGGCGCGGTGGGATCCTGCGCCAGCGCCGCGGGCGCGGAGAGAACGACGAGAAGGAGAAGCACGTGCAGTGTCTTTTTCATGTTCGCCTCCTCATCAATGCAGGTTCAGGGTTTCGGGAAGATCGGAGCGCACTTCGCCGTACGCGACGGTCACCCGCGCGCCCTGGTGCAGCAGCGCGGGATCGAAGGTAACGAACCGCAGCGCCGACAGGTCCGCGCTTTCGAGCGCGGCGCCGGCCGCGACGCTGTCGATCTCGATGACCGCGGGGATCGCGCGCGCGGCGAACGGGCCGCCGGTCACGGTCAGCCGAAAGGCGGTGCTGGTGGTGACGCTCTTCCCATTGATGGTGACAGTGATCGGTTGCGGCAGCGCAAGCTGGTGAACGCGATAGGTCAGCAGCTTGTGCGGTCCTGCCGGCGTGGCATTCTGACCCTGCCCGCGCAGCATGCCGGCCGCGTTCATGAGCTGCGCAATGAGCGCGGGCGGTGGCTGCTCCGCGTACGCCGCGCCGATGCCGATCGCGAGACACAACAAAATGAGAGAAACCCGGCTAAATCCATCCATCGTGACCTCCTCCATTAAGTTAGGGCGCAAAGGTAATCCTGGCGGAGATCGGGGTCAAGAAGACCAGGCGCTGCCGAGTGCCCACTGTCCAGCCTGCCTACGCAGCGTAGGCGCGCGCGCGACGATGACGACGACGCGATCTTGCAGCCTTCGTTTAATGCGCCTTCGGCACAGTCGCCGTTTGCTGCGCGGCCACCACCTCGGGCGGCGTCACCGCGCCCGGCTCGACGACGAACCGTCGCATCGTCTGTGGGTGGCCGTCGAACTGGTACTCGATCTTCGGCAGCGGAAGCGGACGATTCTCATCCTGCTGATTGCTGAGGTCCGTGACATCGGTCAGCGGGATGGCAGCGGCGGCGGAGACGTCGCGGGCGTTGCGGCGCGTCACGTATTCGTGGAGTCCGGCCAGAAGGAGCATGACGAGCAGGACAGCCAGCGTGATGACGACCCCCTGCCGCTGGCGCGCGAACTCGACGACGGTCGCCGAGGCCGACGCCTGCGGCCGCGGGTGGAACATCTCGTTGAGCATCGCCCGCGTGTCGACCGGTTTGGTGCCGGTGCGCGGATCGGCGCCGCAGTAGGGACAGAGCCTGGCCGCGGCATCGATGTCGTGACGGCACGATGCGCAGGCGATGCGGTCAGCGGAGAGCTTCGGCGAATCGGCGGTCATCGCGGATGCACGTTTATATCGACTGAGAACGTCGATGTCACGGGCTCGCCGTTCTGCGTGGCCGGCTGGAAGCGCCAGTTCTGCACGGATGCGATCAGCCGAGGCATCTCGCCGGGGATCGATTGCGCGACGTTGATGTCGTGAACGCGGCCGTCGGTGCCGACAGTGAGAAAGAGCCGCGCGCTGGTGGGACGGTCGACGTTCATCGGCGGCACCGGCTGGTAAAGCGGGATCGGTTGGGTGTTTGGCGTCGCGGCCACGCGTGCCGGTTGCGGCTGTTCGCTGGGAGTGACGCGTCTCGGACGCGGCTCGACTCCGCCTCCGATCGTGCGCGGATCGATCGTGCCGTTATTCGTTCTCACCGCGCGCTCGGCCCTGGCCCGCTGTGCCGCCGCCCTATAGGCCTCGGAGGGAAGAGCCGTGGCGTCGGAGCGCTCGCCGTTGATGTCGACGTTCCCCGCGCTCGGCGTCTGCGCCGGCGCGGTCGTGACCGGCGCCTCCGGCTGGACGGAGCTGACTCCGCCTTCCACTGGCACGAGCGTCACGGTCGAGCGCGGGGTGGAATCGGCTGTTTGCTCCGCGGCAGGCGATGACTTCGGCCCGTGCTCGCGGTTGATCACCGCCCCAACGGCGAAGGCGACGATGACCAGCACGACGAATGCAGCCGCGCCGACGAGTCTGTTGCGGGCTCGATTGTCCGCCGGAGGAACGTACGGATGCTCCAGCATCGGCGGCGCCGTCTCCGACGGACGCGGCGTGGCCTGATCCCAACTGCAGTAGAGGCACGTTCGCGCGTAGGCGTCGATCGGACGTTCACATCGGACACACGGTTTTCGGTCAGTCATACAACGTTTCTCTGCTGTCTCCTTGGTGCAACCGGCGTACCGCGTCCTACAATGCCCGCATGCTCACCCCCGACCAGCACCTCGGCCCGTACCGCCTGATCTCCCGTGTGGGAAAAGGGGGGATGGGGGAGGTGTGGCGCGCCGAGGATTCGCGGCTCGGGCGCACCGTGGCCATCAAGGTGTTGCCGCCGTCGTTTGTCGCGGACGTCGAGGCGACGGCGCGGCTCAAGCGTGAGGCGCGCACGGCCGCGCAGCTCTACCATCCCTCGATCGCCACCATCCATTCGATCGAGCAGGATGGCGATCACATTTTCATCGTCGAAGAGTTCGTCGAAGGCGAGCCGCTGACGAAAGTGATCAGCCGCGGCGGGCTGTCGGAAGCGGAGATCTGCCGCATCGGACGTGCCGTCGCCGATGCCCTGGCCGAGGCGCATGCGAAGGGGATCGTCCACCGCGACATCAAACCGGACAACATCATCGTCAACGGCAACCGCGTGAAGGTCCTCGACTTCGGGATCGCCAAGCAGGTCGGCGTCGAAGGCGCCTCGGCAGCGGACACGCCGACCGCCGCGTTCGTCACACAGCAGGGGATGATCCTCGGCACGATCCACTACATGTCGCCGGAGCAGGCCCTCGGCAAGGCCATCGACGGCAAGACGGATGTCTTCTCCCTCGGCGTGGTGCTGTACGAGATGGCCACCGGCCGCCGGCCGTTCGCCGGCGAGACGATCACCGAGACGATGACGCAAATCATCCGCGACGAGCCGACCGAGCCGCTGCTGGTGAATCCCGGAATCTCACCGGCGATGAACGAGATCATCCGCCGCTCGCTCCGCAAGAATGCCGCCGAGCGTTTCACCGCCGCGGAACTGATGACGGCGCTCGATGCGCAGATGGGCCGCGCCGCGACCGCGCCGTACACGACGCCGAATGCGTTGACGGCGGCGGCGATGCCGGCAGCGGCCGCGGCGACGGTGGTCACCGGATCGCAGTTGAAGACGGTGCAGGAAACGCCGCCCGCTCCGCCCCGCAGCCGCGGCGCGCTGGTGGCGGTCATCGCCGTCATCGTGGTGATGGTGTTGGCCCTCGCCGCCGCTGCCGCGGTGATCGCCTGGTACCGTTCGACGCCGACGCCGGTCACGCAGACGACCGCGACGACGACGGTCGCGCCGCCGTCAACGACGGCGGTCAGCGTCACCGCGCCGGACGCGGGAACCGTCGTCGAACAACAGGACACTGCTGCGCCGTCGTCGGACACCTCTTCCTCCCGCCGCGCCGGCTCTGCCGAAACCGCGACGGAACCATCAACGACAGCAGACGAGAGCGCCGATGCGACACCGGCACCTGAACCGGAATCCAACTCGCCGGGAGCCGACGCCCTTTACGCCACGGCGATGTCCCAGCTCGCCGGCGGCGACTGGATACAGGCTCGTAAGACACTGCATCGTGTGCTGCAGCAGGACCCGCACTACGCGAAAGCGCACTTCCGCATGGGCGAGGTGGCGCTCTTCAACCGCAACCTCAACTACGCCAGCGAAGAGCTGAACCGCGCCCTCGGCGACTCCGACCGCCTCGACCGCCGCGAACAACAACTGGCCCGGCTCTCGCTCGCGATCACGTCGCACGATCGCCCCGAGATCGGACGCCTCTCCTCCCAGATCGAGGAACGCTGGCCCGACGACCCAGACCTCGCGCGTATGCGGTCCACGTTTCCGGGGATGTTCATGGAGTTCCCGCGGGAGCAGCGGGGTAGGCGGAGGATCCGGGATTAGGTTGGGGCGTATCAGAGCTTCTTTGCCAGGATTGTGATCACGGTCCTCATCGCAGCCGCATCCATATTGACCGCGAGAATCACGAGCACCTCCGTATAGCTCTTCGTACGCCAGAAGCGGAACATCAGCAGGATCAGCCCGGCACTGGAGATGCCGAATGCAGAGAGTACTGCCTTGAGAGTCGCCGGCTCAGTAACGTGGAGCACGGTCATGACGATTGAGACGATGAAGAGCAGGACGACCATCGCTCCGCAGACGGCGAACCATCGCTTGTTCTCATCACGAACGCCGGCCAGATCCTGCCGAAGAGCGTCGCGATCGATCGCGGCCGCTGCCACGGACTTGCGCGGCGCTTCCGCGGTTTCGTCGGAGCCGAGCGGCGCGGTCGGCGCGGAGGCTGGAGCGGTATATCTGGAGAGGACGCTCTTGAGCTCTTTCATGATCATCAATCCTTTCGTTGATCGGTGAGGACGTCTATGTAGCGGGCGGGACGCCTGGCCAGCGATTCGATGGCAAGGTGATAGAAGGTCATGCGAACGTGCATCTCCGCCGGGTAACGGTTTACGGCGACGAGACAATCGGGACGCGCGCGCTTTACGGCCGCGCTTACGATGACCGAGTTGCAAATGGTCATGTCGAGGACACCCTCGAATGACGGCGGGATCACTCCGATGAAGTCGGCGACGGTGTGCATGCCATCGGAGAGCTCAATCGCGGGCGCCGGGCGGATGGACGCGGGAAACGCCTCCTCCAACACTACGCGGGTCACACGACGAAGATCCACTGTCTGCGGCTCGCCTACAGTGTCGTTGGTTTGCTCGTCGGGCCGCCTGTAGGCAGCATGTGCTGCGGCGATCACGGGTCCGATTGCATCGGCGATCCGTTGACGAAGCGCATCGTCGGTTTCCGATTCCGAGCCATCAAGAAGGCGAGGCGATTTATCGATGATCGCGCCCGCGGCGCGTACCTGCAGTGGATCGGCAGGATCCGCGATCGCAGCGAGAAACTGACGAGGCTCGATGACGTCGGACGGCGTCACTTTCGCGAACTTCCAATGTGCGACCAGCGTCAGCACCTTGTGCCGTTCGAAGAGTGTCCGCAGCCCGGCCAGTGTGATGCGCTGCTGAACGTCGACACCGAGCCGCGCGACAGCGGCGCATGCCCGCTCGACGACGCCGGCGATTGGGGCGTAGACCGAGGACCAGTAGAACTCGTCCGACGCGCCTTCGAGGTCGTTGGCGCGTCGGACGTGTTGAACGAAATCCTTCTGCTCCGGCGCTCCGAGGTCGTTCAGAAAGTCCTCGCGAGTCAGCGGCACTGCAATCCCAAGGGCACAATCACGAGGGCTGACGGCTGCTATGGAGTCCCGCTGCCGTTCCGTCATGTCGATCCTGCCGTTCTGCGAGGTGGATATCCTTTTTGCCAGCCTGAAACTGGTGCCGGACCACGCGGATGTCCACGCCGGTTTCGGCGCTGATGCGCTTGATCGCGGCGTTGAGGCGATAGTTGAAGACGACGGCGTCGAAGTGCTGGCCGAGATCGGCGACGATGTCTTTGACCGCTGACTTGATGGCGTCACAGATCCGGCTGATAACGCTGCGCGGGGTCGCCTTGTCGAACGCAAGCTCGATCACGCCGCGTCCTGGCTCACTACCGTCTATTTTAGGCACTTCGACGTTCATCGTCTGCCGAAGCTCGTTCGGCAGTTCCTCGAGCGTGCCGACCTCGATTTTTACCTTCGAGTAGTCAAACTGTTCTTCACGGATGGCTCGCAAGGCGTCATCCCCGAGCGTTTCGTCGCGCACGAGTGCGCTCACCTCAGCGGGGATGTTTTCGTCGGTTGCCCGAACCTGACAGGACCGCGCGAAGCCCATGCCTTCCTCTTGTTTGAAGCCGCGTAGCTCGATGTGCAACTCGCGGCCTTGGGCGATGTCGCGGCGGAGCAGTGTCGCGACAGCGTCGGTTGCATCCTCGACGGTGAAGGCTTCGATGGGCGCCTCGTCCGCCGCGTGCCGCAGGTAGATGGCCTCAGGATGCCGCTCCACGATGACCGTGGCAGCGCTGTTTGCATCCATGCGCGCGATCTCTTTCGGGATGACGCCGGTTCGCGGGCGCCCCCATCCTACGAGCCGTACGGATCCTCGCTCCGCGGCGCCGGCGACCGGCGTGAGTCCCGGCGGCTCGAACACCGAAGCATGGGCGAGATCGAGAGCCGCCTCGATCGCACGCGGTGGAGTTTTCGGAACGTCGGCCAGGATCCTCTGCAGGCGCGCCTCGATGTCAGCCGGCGACTCGTCGCCGTAACGGGCAGCCGTGCGCACGAGCGATCGCGCTTCCGGGCCGAGTTGCGGGTTCAGCTGAATCGAGCCGTCCCTTGCAACCTTGATGGTGTCGACGTCGCGTGACAGCGCGACGTCCGTGATCCTGGCGTCGAGATTGTGACCGCCAATCAAGATCCCCTTCGCGGCTTCGTCGTTCCACGAGACAACGACGGCTGGCGTATGGATCCAAGCGACTGACTGCGCCCCTACTTCGCTGGCGTACTTCTCTGGCAGCGCTCGCATCTCCGCGTAAAGACTCAGAGCCACCGTTACGATGGGGTCTGAGCGCGTGCCCTCGCGGCGATAGGTCGTAAGGTGACGCAGGACTGCCATTTCCGGAGTCTCGCCCGATCTGGTCAACCGTCTTGGAAAACCAGGCGCGAGGCTGTGCGCGATTCGTCTGATTTCCTCGTCGGATGCTTTCTTCAAATCTGTCGTTAACTCATTTGTCAGTTCTTCGAGTCGAGTCGATTGGAAGCTTGAATCCTCGTCCGCAGTCTTTCGGTTTTTCACGTCGAACGCGCTGAAGATCTGATACATCGCGGCGTACTGCACCACTCGAACGAGGTTCGGATCGTTGCTTTGCGCAAAGTAGTTGTACGCGGCGTCCTCCGCTGACGTCACCTCCGCTCCGACCTCCTTGCTGCTCATTCCCTCCGGGATGTATGTGACGGGGAGAGCGCCAGCGCGGTTCATGGCAAAGAACTTCCCGTCGTCAGCTGCCACGACATACCCGGCACCCTTAGTGTTCCAGTTGTAGACCAGGGATCTTGCACCTAGCTTCCGATTGATCGGCTCGTTGCCAAACGGATATTGTCCGGGAAGTGGGTACTTGAATTTGACGTAGTGGGTCTTTCCGGCATTCGACCATCCCTTCAGTAGTTGGTCGGTAATGTTAAGGAGACTGCCGTACTCCGTGTCGATTAGCTCGGGGCTGAGAAGGATAGGTGCCCAGTCGCGCCCGTCGCTCATCCGGCCCGCGAACGGGTGTCGGCGCTCGTAGCTCTGGGCGAGCTTGCCCTTGCTGCCGCGCTGTGCCGCCGCGAGCAGCTCCACCGTCTCGTATCGCAAAGGTGGCAGTAGGTCTACGGGGACACGGCGCTCGCGTCCTAGGATCAGGACTCCAGTCGGTTTAGCCGCGGCGCCGATCACGAGATCGGAGTCGATGGCGAACTGCCGCACCTGCACGCGGCAGTCGCTCACCGCCACGTCTCTCGGCAACCACCAGGCCACTAGGCCGGGCGACCGGCTGACGTAAACCTTCGCGGCGGTCGTTTGCACGATCTCGGATGGCCTGAGCGCAGTCCCTCCCTCGACTGGCGCGAACGGTGCGTCGCTCTTGAGCCACTGCTGCAGCTCAGCCGCTGTCACGTTGAGGTCGAGGTTGGAGGCAGCGACCGAGCGCTTCGCCGGCAACGGGAGGACGTAACTCTTGTACGAAGTGCCGAAAATACGTCGATTTTCCACACTGAGCGCGTATGAGATGTCGGCGTCGGAACCAGAAATCGACGCAACGACGTCCTTCACCCATCCGTCATGGCCGACGTCCGTAGAATGCACGACGTGATTGCGAAGTACTTTGGCGAGCGGCGCGAGCACGTCGCCGACTTTGAGGTCAGGCGGAGGCTCGCTGACGATCAGCGTGCGGCTGCGGTCCGAGGCGGGGCCTGACAAAGCGAGAACCTGGGTGTGGAACGGAAAGGTCTTCCGGAATCCGTCGGCGAGCTCATCTCGCGGAGTTGCGGCCGCCTCGGTACGCGCCTCAAGCTCTTTCTGTAGTTCCGCGGTTGCAGTAGTACGCGCCGCGGCTTCGCGCTCTTTCTCGGCCGTTAGCTCGGGATCCTTCGGCTGTTCAGCGGCCGTATCCGTCCCGGTCGTAGAGTCCACCGATTTTGACGACAACGACCACCACAACACGATGAAAAGGACAACGAACATCGCCAAAGCCACGCGAAGGCGTTTCATCACGGTCTCCTTTTTGTTGTTTGATTGATTAGAGGGACGGAATCGCGCTTTTCCGCGGAAGGAGGACAACTCCCTGACAGAGCCCACCGGAAGCCTCTGCAGCCCCCCCACCAGTTACAATCCGCGCCCTATGTTCGATGCCATTCGCTTCGCGAGGCGGCTCATCGATATCCCGTCGCCGACCGAGAGCGAGTTCGACGTTGCTGGTTTTCTGCATGACGAGCTGGCGGCGCTTGGGTACGCGTGCCGCAGGCATCCGGTGAGCGAGCGGCGATTCAACGTCTATGCGGCGGCGGGGGGGAGGCCTCGGGTGGTCATCAACTCGCATATTGACACCGTGCCGCCGTGGTTTGGGGCGTCCGAGGATGATGAGTTTCTGTATGGGCGGGGCGCGTGCGATACGAAGGGGATCATCGCGGCGATGATTGCGGCGGGGGAGCGGTTGCGGGGGGATGGGATCGATGACTTCGCCTATCTTTTCGTCGTCGGCGAGGAGACCGACTCGATCGGCGCGAAGATGGCCAACACCGAGTTTGCCGGAATCGGATCGGAGTATGTCGTCGTCGGCGAGCCGACGGAGTCGATGTTCGCGCGGGCGTCGAAGGGGGCGTTGACCTGCTTCGTCCGCTTCGACGGCATCGCCGGACATTCCGCCTATCCCGAGCGCGGCGACTCGGCCATTAACAAGATGGTGGCGGCGATCGCGGAGATCAATGCCACACGCTGGGGCACTAACGACGACCTCGGCGAGACCACCGTCAACGTTGGCGTCGTGCGCGGCGGGGAAAAGCCGAATGTGATTCCGGCCGAGGCCGAGTGCCAGATGATCTTCCGCACGGTCACGCATCCCGATGAAGTGCAGGCCAAGCTGCAACCGATTGTCGCGAAGCACGGTGGCACGATCACCGTCTCCCGCGGCAATCCTCCGCAATTCATGAGCGTGCCGGACGGAGCTCCATCGCGCGTGGTTGCGTTCAACACCGATGTGCCGCATCTCAGCGCGCTGGGAAAGCCGTTGCTGTTCGGGCCGGGCTCGATCCTCGACGCCCACGGCGCGAACGAGAAGATCGCGAAGAAGGATCTTCTCGCCGCAATCGAGACGTATCGATCGCTGGTTGTAACTTTGCTGCAAGGAGGGGTTGCGTAGTCGCGAGACCGCGAGACCCCTAACAGGAGACACAGTGCCGAGCCTCGACATCCCTATCTACCTCATCGCCGCCGTGCGCACGCCGATCGGGAAATTCGGCGGCGGGTTGTCATCGCTCACCGCCGCGGAGCTCGGGATCGCCAGCGCGAAGGCGACGCTCGCGCGCAGCGGGATCGATCCCGGTGCCGTCGATGAAGTGATCTTCGGGAATGCGCGGCAGGCCGGCGTCGGACCGAACGTGGCGCGGCAGATCACCATCAAGTCGGGACTTCGTCACGAGACGCCGGCGTACACGGTCAACCAGGCCTGCGGCTCCGGGCTTCGCTCGATCATGAACGCCGCCGATCAGATCCGCCTCGGCCAGGCCAGCGTCGTCCTCGCCGGCGGCACGGAGTCGATGTCGAATACGCCGTATCTTCTGCCCCGTGCGCGCTGGGGTTATCGCATGGGCGATGCGGAAGTGGTCGACGGCATGTACCGCGACGGCTTTCTCTGTCCGCTGGCGGACGAGATGATGGGGGCGACGGCGGAGACGCTGGCCGACCGCTATGGCATCTCGCGCGAGGAGCAGGACGCATACGCGGTCTGGACGCAGCGCCGCGCCGGCGTGGCGTATGACGAGGGCCGCTTCCGCGACGAGATCGTGCCGGTTACGGTGGCGGGACGCAAGGGCGATGTGGTCATCGATCAAGATGAACACCCGCGCTTCGATGCCGACCTCGGCTCGTTGGCGAAGCTGCCTCCGGTCTTCCGCAAGAACGGCACCGTCCACGCCGGCAACTCGTCGGGGATCACCGACGGAGCGTCGTCAATGCTGGTTGCTTCGGCCGATGCGGTGCAGCGTTACGGCCTGACGCCGATGGCCCGGATCATCGGCTATGCGCAGGCTGGCGTCGATCCGAAGATCATGGGCATCGGACCGGTTCCTGCCACGCGGAAGCTCCTGGCCGACACCGGCATTTCGCTCGATGACATCGATCTCATCGAGCTGAATGAAGCGTTCGCCGCGCAGGTGCTGGCGTGCGACCGCGAGCTGCATTTCGATCGCGAGAAGATCAACGTTCACGGCGGCGCGATCTCCCTCGGGCACCCGATCGGCGCGACGGGGGCGCGGATTACGACGACGTTGCTCCACGCGCTGGCGTCACGCGATAAGCGTCTCGGGCTGGCGACGCTGTGCATCAGCGGGGGGATGGGGATATCGATGCTGGTGGATAGGGGTTAATCAGTCCATCCTGCGGCGAAGCGCGCAGGATCTCCGGTGGCATCGCGCTGAAGTAACCCAACGAGCGCGCCTGTGGTAGTCGCCCTGCCAATGCCGCCGGAGATGCTGCGCGCTTCGCCGCAGCATAAACTTCGAAAGAACACATGATCTTCACCGACTCCCATTGCCACCTCACCATGTCCGACGCCGAGTCGACGCTTGCGCGTGCGCGGGACGCTGGCGTACGGGGCTTCGTTGTTCCCGGCACCAAGCGGGAAGATGCGCCGGACGCGGTTGCCGTCGCGCAGACGCATGCCGACGTCTGGGCAGCCGTCGGCTTTCATCCGCATGAGGCGAAAGATTGCGATGACGCGGCGTTCGGGGAGATCGAGCGGCTGGCGTCGGATCCGAGGGTTGTCGCGGTTGGAGAATGCGGGCTCGACTACCACTACATGCACTCGCCCCGTGAAACACAGATCGCGGTCTTCGAGCGGCACCTCGATCTGGCCAAACGGATCGACAAGCCGATCATCGTCCACAACCGCGAGTCGACCGATGACATGGTGGCCATCCTCTCGGCCAGCGGCGCGCGCGGCATCCTGCACTCGTTCACGGAGTCGGAGGAAGTCGCCCGGAAGTTCATCGAGGCCGGCTACTTCATCTCCTTCTCCGGCATCGTCACCTTCCGCAGCGCCGATTCGCTCCGCGCCTGCGCGAAGGCGCTGCCGCACGACCGCGTGCTCATCGAGACCGACACGCCGTTTCTCGCTCCGGTCCCGTTCCGCGGCCGGGACAACGAGCCGGCGTACGTCATCAAGGTGGCCGAACTGCTGGCGACGTTGTGGGGCGTGCCGGTCGACGAAGTGGCGGCGCGGACGACCGCAAATTTCGAGCGCGCCTTCGGCGTTACACTGCCGCGCTGATGCCGTCCACCCCTCACCTCTCCGTCGTTTTCCCCGTCTACAACGAGGAAGAAAACATCCCCATCCTTCTCGACGAGATCGCGAAGGCGCTGGATGGGAAGTGGCCGTATGAGATCGTGGCCGTCGACGACGGCTCGACGGACCGCAGTCTCGAAGTCCTGCGCGCGAGCAGAGCGAACCATCCCACCTTGCGCGTGCTGACGTTCGAGAAGAACAGTGGACAGACGGCGGCGCTCGATGCGGCGTGGCGCGCGGCGCGCGGTACCTTCGTGGTCTCGCTCGACGCCGACCTGCAGAACGATCCGGCCGACATCCCGGGCATGATGCGTACGCTCGAGGAGAGCGCGGCCGACATGGTCATCGGCGTCCGCGTGAATCGTCACGACACCTGGTCGCGCAGGATGCAGTCGAAGATCGGCAACGGCGTCCGCAACTGGATCACCAACGATCACATCACCGACACCGGCTGTTCGTTGAAGTTACTAAAGCGCACGGCGGTCGATCGTATCCGCCTCTACACCGGAATGCACCGCTTCCTGCCGACGCTCGTCCGGATGCACGGCTACAAGGTCGTGGAGATGCCGGTCAACCATCGGGCCCGCCAGTTCGGCGTCTCCAAGTACGGAGCGATGAACCGCGCCTTCCGCGGCCTGGCCGATTGTGTTGCGGTGAGGTGGATGTCGAAGAGGGTGCTGACGTACAAGGTGTCGGAGGAATGAAGTTCATCCTGCGGCGAAGCGCGCAGGATCTCCGGTAAGGCCGCGCTGAAGTTCATCGACTCCCATGCCTTCGTGGCGCCACCGGAGATCCTGACAGGTTCGCTTCGCTCACGTCAGGATGGACTTCCAGGTTCGCTGCGCTCACGTCAGGATAGACTCCGAAAAACCAATGCACTTCCCCCTCTCCTTCGACCCCCGCACCTGGCATTGGGACCTTCTTGCCGCCGGCGTGGCGCGCCGCGATCCCGTCATCATCTTCGGCCAGGCTCCGGCCTTGATCGTCTACATCCGCAACCTGATGCTCATCCGAACCGCCCGCTCGCGCTCACTGTGACCCCATGCTCGACCTCAGCGACGACCACCGGAAAACGCTCCTCGGCATCGCCCGGCAATCGATTGCCGCCATCCTCGACGGGCGCGCGCCGGAGTGGAATGCCGATGAACTTGATGAGACTCTTCTCCGTCCCGCCGGCGCGTTCGTGACCCTGCGGACGCGTGACGGCGATCTGCGAGGCTGTATCGGCTCGATCCGGGCCACCGAACAGATGTACAGGGCCATCGTCTCGAGCGCCATCTCCGCGGCCTTTCGCGATCCGCGTTTCGAGCCGTTGCGGCCCGGTGAGCTGGAACTGCTCGCGCTCGAGATCTCGGTCATGGGTCCGATCGAGGTGGTCACGAACATCGAGGAGATTGAGGTCGGCCGCGACGGTCTGATCATCAGCCGTGGGCGCTACGCCGGACTGCTCCTGCCCCAGGTGGCCACCGAGTACGAGTGGGATCGGGAGACGTTTCTCGACCAGACCTGCGTCAAAGCAGGCCTTCCGCCTGGAGCATGGCGATCTGGAGACTGCCGCGTCGAAAAGTTTTCAGCGATTGTCTTCGGCGAGTAAAGCATCAACCCGCAAGGAGTTGACGCACCTTCGGCAAGGCTGACCTTGCTCAACGGCGGATTAAGGTTCACCCTCCCTTGGTTACGTCGCGTCGATTGCTGTTTTATTCGTAGCGAAAATAACTGAGGGAGGATGATGGCCAGGAAGCGGCGCTCACTCACGGAATCTCTGTCTGTCCGCTCGGCGAAGGTACGCCGCAAGACGCAGTCGCATCGCCTCCTGCACTGGATCGGCGGCCGAGGAGTGGCAACGCTCGTCGTCGGCGCGGCGCTGTCGGTCGGCGGATTGACGGAAGTGCTCCAGGGCGTCGATGTCGTCATCCCCGAAGCACCGGCCACCGGGAAGATCGCCAGGCAACAGGCGTCGCCCGGGCGTGTTCTGGCGAGCGTCGTTGACAGCGACACTTCGGCCAACGCCCCCTCGAATCCCCCGCAGGACGGCTTCGTCGAGGGCAGCATCCATTTCCTGAACAAGGCGTTGCGGCCGGAACCGGAGCCGCAGTCGAACGACGTTTTCCACCAGGAGATGCGGCGGATCAACGTCGCCATCCGGAGGGAGTTCTTCACGAATGCGGTGCCGTTCGGCGACCTCATTCATGCAAAGGCGCAGAAGTATGACGTCGATCCCTCCCTCCTCGCCGCCGTCGTCGAGACCGAATCGAGCTTCCGTTCCCATGCCCGGTCGCAGGTCGGGGCGCGCGGGCTGATGCAGCTCATGCCGCGGACTGGCCGCTGGCTTGGGGCGCGGAACCTCTACAACGCGGAACAGAACGTCGATGCCGGCGCCAAGTACCTCAAGTACCTCAACGCCCGGTTCGATGGCAACCTGACCAAGACCATCGCCGCCTACAACGCCGGCGAAGGGAACGTCCGCCGTTACAACGGCATCCCTCCTTTTCGCGAGACCCGCTCGTACGTGAAGAGAGTCATGTCGCGCTACGAGAAGCGGAAGCGGGAACTGAAGCAGTTCGACGACCAGCACGCGGGCGGTATCGCTGCGGATGATGGCGTGCTGACGTTGCGGTGATGCGGGGTCTCGCGGTGGGGTTGCTGAGTTGCAAGGTTGCTCGGTTTCTTAGTGAGCCCCACTAACCCAGAAACCGTGTAACCCAGCAACTCTGTAACCCAGCAACCCCACCGCGAGACCGCGCAACGGCGAGACCCCGCAACCCCGCCTTGACCGTTCCCTCTTGTTGAGATAACGTTTTCCCGACCTCGACAACCTTGGGAGGGGAAAATGGTCAGTGTGCGTAGGGTGGTTCCCGTTCTCCTGCTTGTGGTCGCTTTCCCTCTGTTTGGGGCGGCGAAGAAGTCATCGTCACACCCTCCGCGCGAGCTTCATCGCGTTGGCGACCATTGGACGGCCTATAACCCGCCCGACCCAGCCACCTGGCCGGCTGGCTCCAAAACCTACACCATCAAGGCGGGCGACACGCTTTGGGGTCTGGCCCAGCAGTTCTTCAAGAACGCCTACATGTGGCCGCAGCTTTGGGAATCGAACACCTGGATCACGGACGCGCACTGGATCTACCCCGGCGATGTGCTCCTGATCGACACGGAGACCGCCCAGCCGATCGCCGCCACGAGCACAGCGGGCACCGGAACGACGGCAACAGCCCTGGTGACCGAGACCACGACCGCCGCCGCGACCGAGCAGGGTGTCACCCCTGCCGCCGACGCTCGCGACGGATACGTGACGGCGGCCGACGCGGTTGGCGGGTCGCGTAACCCGATCCCTCTAGGCACCGAGGCCGATGTCTACTGCTTCGGATACATCGGCGATCCGTCGGAGCCGATGCCGAACTCGATCATGGCGTGGGAAGACTCTGAGATGCGCTATGACCGGGGGGCGTTGAGACAGGACATCTCCGGCTCGACGGGCGATCTGGTCCTGCTTACCGGTGGGGCGTCGAGCGGCCTGGTCGCCGGTGAGACGTACATCGTCGTCGAGAGCGGCGACCTGGTGACCCATCCAGGCAAGCACACCGAGGTCGTCGGGCGGCAGTACATGTATTGCGGGCAGATCCGCGTTCTCTGCGCGGACGATCACCAGGCGCGCGGCATCATCACGCAGGCGTGCACGGACATTCATCTCGGCGCGCGGCTCAAGCCGATGCCGCAGATCCCGATCCCGCTGGCGCGCGTTCCGAACATGCCGGCGTTCTGCGATCCGTCGAACGGGAAGCGCCACGGTTACATCGTCGGCGCGCAGGGCGGTTGGGACACGGCTTTGGGAGAAGGTCTGCTCGTCGAGGTGAATCTTGGCCAGGCCGATCAGATCCAGCCGGGCGACTTCCTCACCGTCTATCGCGACGATTACGAGCCCGGTCAGCGGTACCAGGTCCTCGGCGAGGTCGGCATTCTGACCACGACCACGCACACCGCCACCGGCAAGATCGTGGCCATGCGCTATTCGATGAAGATCGGTGACCACGTGGAAATCCGCTGAGCCGGGGCGGCGGGCGTTGAATTGCCCGAGAACAACTGGTTATCGGTTATCAGTTATCGGTTGTCGGTTTTTGACAACAGAGAACTGATAACCGACAACCATTCGTTGAGGGCTAGCCACCGTTCTCGCCCTGCGATTCGGCCGCGAAGATCGGCAAACGTGGAAATCCTTCGACATCGCCGACCCTTTTGCTAGAATCGCGCGTCCGGGTCCATAGCTCAGCGGTTAGAGCTACCGGCTCATAACCGGCAGGTCCCAGGTTCGAATCCTGGTGGACCCACCAGGAAACGATGCGCGCCATCCCAAACTTGACGAACGATCGACTCTGCTGCCGGCGCGGGCCGGCAGGGGAGTCGTTCGCCACGCCCGGGACGATGCTCGATCGAACCGGTGCCGCATTCTCACACCGCACAGGCGTTCCAACACCGGAACGCCTTTTTCGTTTTTGGAGGAATGGTTGAATCAGGACGTTGAAAAGCTTTGGGAGTTGCAAACAGTCCTGTCGCAGCTCGGAGATCGCGAAAAACAACTGACGGACAAGCCGGAGTCGTTCGCGGACGTCGACCGCGAGTGGCAGAACGTCAATGCCGAAATGGAGAGGCTGCAAGCGCAGATCGAGCAGCTCTCACGGGAACGGCGGCGCGTCGACGGCGAGCTGACAGACCAGCAGGAGCTCCTGAAGAAATATCAGGGACAGCTCATGCAGGTGAAGAACCAGCAGCAGTACGCGGCGGCGTGGAAAGAGATCGACGCCTCGCGCAAGCATGTGAAGGAGCTCGAGGACTCGACGCTCAAGACGATGACCGAGATCGACGCGCTGCAGAAGCAGAACGACGATCTGGACGCCGGCAGCGCCGACCTCAAGTCGCGCTGGGACGCGGAGCATGCCGCCTGGCAGCACTCACTCGGCGATCTGCGCGGCGAGGTCGAAACGCTCAAGGCCCGCGCCGTCACGATCGAGTCGACCGTTCCCGAGCGCCTGCGCCGCGAGTTTCACCGCATCTTCAAGCAACGGCAGAACGTCGCCATCGCACGCGTTGTGGCCGATTCCTGCAACGGATGCCGTACGCGCGTCCGCCCTGCCGTCCTGCAGCAGCTCAAGCGCGGCGATCTCGTTCACTGCGAAGGCTGCAGCCGTATCCTCTATCTGGAGATGCCCCCATCCTGAAGATCACTGCCTTCGTCGACGGCGCTTGCCGCGGCAATCCCGGCCCGGCATCCTACGGCGTCTTCATGCGCAAGGAAGACGGCGAGATCATCGAGATCTCCGGCTTCCTCGGCACGACGACAAACAACGTCGCCGAGTACGCCGGCCTGCTCGAGGCGCTGGCGACGGCAAAATCCGAAGGGGCCACGGATGTGGAGATCGTCTCCGACTCGCTGCTTCTCGTGCAGCAGATGCTCGGCAAGTACCGCGTCAAACATCCGAACCTCGTGCCGTTGTACGAGCGGGCGAAGTCGATGGTGCGTCATTTCCCGAAATTCAAAATCCGCCACACGCTGCGCGCGGGGAACAAAGATGCCGACCGGCTGGCCAACGCCGCGCTCGACCGGGCCGCGCGCACGCCGAATGATCGATGGATCGAGCGTCGTCGTGCCGATTCGTGAAAATGTAGTCAGCGTCCAAGAGCGGATCGCCCGCGCCTGCGCGCGCTCGGGACGCACGCGCGGCGAGGTGACCCTCGTCGCGGTCTCGAAGACGTTCCCTGCCTCATTCATCGATGATGCGATCGATGCCGGCATCACCGAGGTTGGCGAGAACCGGGTGCAGGAAGCGCGCGAGAAGAAGCTTCTTGTGCGCGGCGCCGCACGCTGGCACCTCATCGGGCATCTTCAGACCAACAAGGCCAGGGACGCCGTCAAGCTGTTCGACGTCATTCAGGCCGTCGACTCGCTCGACCTCGCCGAGAAGCTGGCGCGCGCCGCGGAGACTCACGGCAAGCGGCAGGATGTGATGCTGCAGGTCAATATCGGCGACGAGCCGCAGAAGAGCGGCATCGACCGGGCTGAGGTCGAAGCCGTGGCCAGGAAGGCAACCGCGCTGGCCTCGCTGCACGTCATCGGATTGATGGCCATCCCCCCGATTGGCACTCCCGACGCGTCGCGTCCATACTTCCGGGAGCTCCGGTCGATGCGCGATGCGCTCGGCCTCGAGCATCTGTCGATGGGGATGAGCGAAGATTTCGAGACCGCGATCGAGGAAGGATCGACGATCGTCCGCGTCGGCCGCGCGATCTTCGGGAGCCGAGGCTAAATGGGAATCGTGGTGCCGTTCTTCAACGCCTTCCTGATCGTTCTGCAGGTGATCGAGTGGATCGTCCTGGTCTGGGTGATCATCTCGTGGATCCTCTTCTTCGCCTCGCAGACCTCATTCCGCTGGCGCTACAAAGGCGCCTACGTGATCCTCAATCAACTCAACGACATCTTCT
>WNFG01000595.1_pt1 | contig 30173 bp, 23 predicted proteins | sample 5400431 | NCBI WGS metagenome assembly WNFG01 (sample SAMN13153346, study PRJNA577476) | soil metagenome | isolation source: 120 cm saprolite under Douglas fir tree site 2 hole 3 replicate 2 | place: USA:California | collected 2015-04-18 | reverse complement strand
GGTGAAAGCCTGGCTGGAAGGAGATCCGGCGCAGCCGCGGCCGCCGGAGAAGCGCAAACTCGGCCGCAATCACGATTGGACGCACCTCTACAACCGCGACGTCCTCTCGGTACCGGACAAATGGGAATATCCGTGGTTCGCCGCCTGGGACCTGGCCTTTCACATGGTCCCCCTGGCGACGATCGATCCGGAGCTCGCCAAGGAGCAGCTCATCCTCTTGCTCCGCGAGTGGTACATGCACCCCAACGGGCAGATTCCCGCCTATGAGTTCGACCTCTCCGACGCCAATCCACCGGTGCACGCCTGGGCCGTTTGGCGCGTGTACAAGATCGCCGCGAACAAGGGCAAGCGGGACCGGCGCTTTCTGATTCGGGCTTTTGAAAAGCTTCTTCTCAACTTCACCTGGTGGGTCAATCGGAAGGATGCCGCGGGAAGGCACCTGTTCGCCGGCGGTTTTCTCGGGTTGGACAACATCGGGGTTTTCGATCGGTCCAAGCTGCAGCCCGGTTTCGAGCTGGATCAAGCCGACGGTACCGCATGGATGGGCTTCTACTGCGCCACCATGCTCGCCATCGCACTGGAGCTTGCGCGGGAGGACGTCGCCTACGACGACATTGCGTCAAAGTTCTTCGAGCACTTCGTCTCGATCGCGGACGCGATCAATTCGCTGGGTGGGAGGGGCCTATGGGACGAAGAGGATGGCTTCTACTACGATCTTCTGCGCGTCGACGGCGCCGCGATTCCCTTGCGACTCCGGTCGGCCGTCGGGCTCATCCCGCTCCTCGCGGTGGAACCGCTCGAGGGCCGGGTCGTCGATCGTCTGCCCGGCTTCAAAAAACGGATGAAGTGGTTCCTTGAAAACCGAAAAGATCTTACCCGCGAGATCACCTACCTGGTGCCGGGTCTGAGCCCGACCCATGGCGAGCACCTGCTCCTTGCGCTTCCGTCGCGTGAACGACTCCAACGCTTGCTGCGCTATGCGCTGGACGAGAAGGAGTTCTATTCCCCCTATGGAGTTCGCTCCTTGTCGAAAGTCCACCAGGGCATGCCCTACAACCAACGGATTGGCGCCGAGGTCCGGCTGGTCGCTTATGAGCCCGGCGAATCGAGCAGCGGGCTGTTCGGAGGAAACTCGAACTGGCGAGGTCCGGTCTGGTTTCCCCTCAACTATCTGCTGATCGAGGCACTGGAGCGCTACCATCACTTCTACGGGAATTCGTTCCAGGTGGAATGCCCGACCGGGTCGGGAAAGCGGATGAGCTTGTTGGAAGTGGCGCGCGATTTGAGCGGGCGTCTGGCGAAGCTCTTCCTGCCGGATTCGAATGGCCTTCGCCCCTGCTTCGGTTCCGACGCTCGATTCGCCCGGGATCCACACTGGCGAGAGATGCTCTGGTTCCACGAATACTTCCACGGCGACAGCGGTCGCGGGCTCGGCGCTTCGCACCAGACGGGTTGGACGGCGCTCGTCGTGCGCTGCATCGAAGAGGCCGCCCGCGAGCGGGCGCGGCACCGCCCCGTTTCCAGCTAGAGACCTCGAATGCGAGTAGGGCTTGGGAAGAGACGGCGACGGGGCAGGTGGTCTGGGCGGGCGACATCCCTGCGGCGTGCCACGGGCTTCGGATTCAAATCGTGCGGAGCTTGCCCTCTCCGGTTGAGAATGAATCCGTTTCTTGCTGAAGCTCTCACCCGCTTGAAGGCCATCCGGCGAATCCATCAGGCGCCATATGGCGAGCTGATGAAGGGGGTGGCTCCTTAGTCACACGTTCCGCCGGCGCGGGCGGGCGGCGTACGGTCGCTGATGGAATCCCCGCGGATCGAAGCCCTCCCCCAAGGCCTCCCGGAAGTTTTTTTTGGAGGCGCAGAGGTATTAAGGGCCTGCGTTGAACAAAACCGTCACATGTGTCGGTCTATCTGTTCGATTTTCCAGCAAAATCGGGGAACCCGCTATTTAATCGAGGGGCTTAATACCTCTGGCCGGCTTTTTTTCGCGCGCCCGACCCAGCTGATGGGGAGGCGCGGACGAGCCTCACGATTTCGAAGGTGGGGCGAAGAGCCCGTTTCGAGCCAGCTCTGGGTCGCCGTTCCCCCGAGGCCCGCAGCACGCCACAGGGATCTCGCCCGCCCAAACCACCTGCGCCGTCGCCGTCCCCTCCTAAGCCTTGCTGCATCCGACGACCATCTTTCGCGTCCGCGTAGAGCGGCGTCGCGGTCCGCGCACTGCTCATACGTAGCGCCATGGTGCTTCCATCATCGGCTAACCACGCGGAATCCGATCGCGTCGATGCTTCAGCTGTTCAGTGCTCGCAATCGGCTTGCCGCGGGTCGATCCGCGAGCCAGATGAGCGACCCTCGACTGGGCTGAATCGCTTGCGCCGGAAAGCGCTCCGGGTCGGGTTCTCCCTCGAGGACCGCTTCCAGAGCGACTGCCTTGTCCGCGCCCGCGACGAGGAAGGTTACCTGTCGCCCGCCATTGAGGGCGGGGGGGGTGAGGGTGATTCGAAATGAGCTCAGCTTGGCAACCCATGGGGCGACCACCAGTCGCTTTTTCTCACGGACGGCCTCGCTTCCAGGAAACAAGGAAGCGGTATGACCATCCGGGCCCATCCCCAGAAGGACGAGGTCGAAATCCGGGGCTTGCCCCTCCCCAATCGAGAAGAATCGGCGCAGCTCATCCTCATAGCCCTGCGCCGCCTCCGGGCTGGGCAGCTCCGCGCGAATGCGGTGGATATTCTCCGCGGGTAGATCCAGCTTCGAGAGCATCGCGGAGAATGCCATCTTGAAGTTGCTCTCCGGATGGGTCGGCGGAACGCAGCGCTCATCTCCCCAGAAAAAGTGACTCGAGCGCCAGGGGATCCGGTCGCGGTATTCGGACGCGTCCGCCAGAAGGCGATACAGATCTTGCGGCGTTCTTCCTCCAGACAGCACCACCGTGAAGCGCTCGCGCTGGGCCACCGCGCGGTTCGACGCCTCCACGAAGATCTCCGCTGCCCGGCGGGTCAGCTGCGCCAGATCTTCGAAGATTTCAACCGCGGCCGCCGGGGCAGGCATCCGCGCCCTCACTTCCGCCTGGCCGACGCTCGGGTCGGGCGCCGGCGGACCGCGGAATGGCTGGGGCGGATTCTCCAATCCGCCGGACCCTGGCGCAGCGCCCACGTCGCCGCGCCGAGCAGCGCCGCCCCATCGTTGAGGATGATCCGCACCGGCACCTGCTCCATCAGTGGGCGCAGGCGTCCCTTCGAAAAGAACGCCTCCAGAAAATCTCCGCTCTTGAGGCGTTCCGCGATTTTGGGCGCAATTCCCCCGCCCAGGTAAACGCCCGCGGTGGCCATCATCTTTAGAGCCAGGTTGCCGGCCTCCGCCCCGTATATTTGCACGAACTGGTTGAGCGCCTGTTCGCAGATCGGCGCGCGACCCTCCAGCGCGACGCGGGAAATGACCGCCGCCGCATCTCCGTGGGAGAGCTCCTCGGCCAGCCAGGCCGGCTCTTCCGCGTTCTTGATGTCCCGGAAAAACCGGTAGATGTTGTGCAGTCCTGGACCGGAGACGACGCGTTCGTAGCTGACCCGGCCGAACTGCTGCCTCAAGTACTGCAGCAGCTCTATCTCCAGCTCATTTCGCGGCGCGAAATCCGAATGACCGCCCTCCGAGGCGAAGGGCAAGTGCTCCATGCCATTCCACTGCAGGCCGGCCTCGCCCAGGCCGGTACCCGCCGCGATCACCGCCGCGTTGCCTTTCGGGTCGGCGCCGCCGCGATTGATGACCCCGACGTCCCGGGGTTTGAGCGCGGCAATTCCCCAGGCGGTCGCCTCCATATCGTTGAGCAGCCCCACCCTCTTCAGCCCGAGCTTGCGCGCCAATCGGGTGGAATCCACCACCCAGGCGAGGTTGGTTGTTTCGCTTCTCCCGTGCTTCACCGGACCGGCCACTCCAAAGCAGGCGCGGGAGATTCGACCGTCGTGAACCGCGAGGAACTTATCGATGATCTCGTCCAGACTCCGGTGCTCTCGGCTCGCGTAGGTCTCGCCCGCCACCTGGCGCAAGCCCTTGCCTTGGGCCGCAAACAGCGCGACGTTCGTCTTGGTGCCGCCGATATCCGCGGAGAGGATCATCAATCGTCGACGCTCAGACTACCCGCTGGCCACCCATTTGCGACCGTCGCGCTCGATCAGGTCCGCCGCTGCCACCGGCCCTTCGGTGCCGGCGGCGTAATTTGGAAAATCCCGGGGCGGAAGGGTGGACCAGACGTCGAGTATGGGAGCGGCGACCTTCCAGGCCGCCTCCACCATGTCCTCGCGCTGAAAGAGCGTGGTGTCACCGATCATCGCATCGTAGAGCAGGCGCTCGTAGCCGGTGGCCTCTTCTGATTGACCCAGATCCTTGTAGCTGAAGTCCAGCTTGACCGGCGCGGGTTCGGCCGCCGTCCCCGGCTTCTTCGCTTTGACGTGGATGCTGATGCGCTCGTGGGGCTGGATCTCGATCACCAACCGATTCGGCTCGATCTCCCCCACGCCTTCCCTCTCGAAAAGCAACAGCGGAGGGCGCCGGAACTGGATCACGATCGTCGTCTCTCGCCGGATCAGGCGCTTGCCCGAGCGCAGATAGAAGGGGACGCCCGCCCAGCGCCAATTCTCCACCTCGAGCTTGAGCGCGGCGAAGGTCTCGGTGCGCGAGGTCGGCGAGACATTGGGCTCGCTGCGGTAGGCGGGGACCTTTTCCCGCTCGATGAACCCAGCCCCGTACTGACCTCGAACGGTCTTCGCCAGCACCTCTTCGCTGCGGAGGTGCCGGATTGCCTGGAGCACCTTGACCTTCTCGTTGCGAACCGCTTCCGCCGCGAAAGTGTTCGGAGGCTCCATCGCCACCAGGGTGAGGAGCTGAAACATATGGTTCTGGATCATGTCGCGCATCACGCCGGCCTGATCGTAGTACGCCCCTCGTCCTTCGACCCCGAGCTTCTCCGCCACGGTGATCTGAACGTGATCGACGAACCGGCGATTCCAGATCGGCTCGAACATACCGTTTGCGAAACGGAAGACGATCACGTTCTGGACCGTCTCCTTTCCGAGGTAATGATCGATCCGATAGATCTGCTCCTCTTCGAGAACCGCCCGCAATTTCCGATTCAATTCCATCGCCGACTCGAGGTCGCGCCCGAACGGTTTTTCGATGATCACCCTGCGCCAGGACCCGCCCTCGGATTTGGCCAGGCCGGCCTCTCCGAGCTGCTGCACGATTTCCGCGAACGCATCCGGAGGAGTCGCCAGGTAGAACAAGACGTTTCCGCCGGTCTGGTGCTTCGCGGAGAGCTCGGTCAACCTCTGTTTGAGCCTTTGGAAGGTCTCCGCCGACTGAAAGTCGCCGCGGACATAGTAGAGCCGCTCCTCCAGCTGAGCCCAGGTCTTGCGGTCGATCATCGAGCCGAATTGCTCGATCTCCTTTCGCATCTGCTCCCGAAACTGCGCCTCGCTAAGCTCCCTTCGAGCGACCCCGACAATCGCGAATTCTTTTGGCAGCGTTCCGTAGTTGGCGAGATTGCACAGTGAGGGAAGCAGCTTTCGCTTGGTCAGATCACCGAGGGCACCGAAGATGACCACCACGCAAGGGTCCGCCACTCGATCTGACGACGAAGATTGAGCCGCCGCCATCTCACTCACTCGCACTTGAGAGCCTCCGCCATTGCCCGCTCGAACGTGGTCAGATCCGCTTCCAGGTTGCGCCCGAGATGGACGTGCAGAGCTCGCCGGCCACGCTCGACAAGAACGCGAAAATCGCCCCGGGCCTGAGCCGTCTTCACCACTCCGAAAGAATACTTTTGCCCCGGCACCGGAAGGTCGATCGGATCGTCGCTGGTGATCTGGATGAAAACGCCTTCGTTCGGCCCGCCTTTGTATGCCTGTCCGGTGGAGTGCAGGAAGCGAGGACCAAAGCCCAGGCAGGTTGACAGATGTCGAACGTCGCGGACGAGATGGCGGATCGATTGGAGCCTGCGCTCGATCGCCTCGTTCATCGGCAAGTACGCGATCAGCGCGAAATAGTCCCCCACCATTGAACGGTCGAGGTGGGTTTTGAGAATCCCGGCGAGCCTTCCCGGACCTCCGCTGGGGAGGATGCCAGCCAGGTTCGGATCGGCGAACAGTTGGATCCCGTCCACTTCGTAAAGCGGCGGTTCCTGCGGCAGCGCGCCTTTCTTCTCGAACTGCTGGGTCAGCTCGCGGGTCGCAATCTTGCTCGCCTCGACGTCCGGCTGATCGAAGGGATTGATTCTCAGGACTGCGCCCGCCACCGCGGTGGCCATCTCCCATCGGAACACTTCGGAACCGATGTCGAAAGTGTCGCGCAGGGCCAGGGTGACCACCGGTTGGTCGGCCTTGCTCAATGCTTCGACGGCGCGCTCCTGCTCGGCGTCGGGCGCCGAGTCCAATCGCAAGTAGACGAAGACGCGATCCTCCCCGTAGGACTCGGGCGCAGCGGGTTTCTCGCCATCCACCGGGATCAATCCCATGCCGTTCTTGCCGGTGGACTCCGCCAGCAGCTGCTCCAACCAGCCCCCGAGCCCGCGAAGCCCCGGGGAAGCGATCAGCGTGACCTTGTCCCGCCCTTCCTTGCCCAGTGCACCGAGCACGGCGCCCAGAAGCACGCCCGGATTCTCCTTCGCGGCGACATTCTCCGAACAACTCTGGGCCATCTCCTCCGCCCGGCTGAGCAGTTGGCGGAGATCCAGGCCCATCGTCGCGGCGGGTACCATGCCGAAGTTCGACAGCGCCGAGTACCGGCCACCGATCGTCGGGACGCCGAAAAAGATGTGCCGGAACCCTTCTGCCTCAGAAATCCGGTGGAGCTGGGAGCCGGGGTCGGTAATCGCGATGAATCGGTGGGGAGCCTCGGCCGCGCCGACGGTTTCCCTGGTGCGCTGCAGGAAGTACCGCATGAAGATGTTCGGTTCCAGCGTCGTCCCGGACTTGCTCGAGACGATGAAGAGCGTGTGATCGAAATCGATCGTCTCCTCGAACGCCTTGACCTGGGCGGGCACCGTCGAATCGAGGACGAGCATCTGCGGAAATTGTTCCGAGGAGCCGAAGCTTCGCGCGAGCACCTCCGGAAAAAGCGAGGACCCGCCCATTCCCAGCAGCAGCGTGTGTCGAAAATATTTGGATCGCCTGACCTCCTCGGAGAAATCGACCAGCGGCTCCAGATGGAGGAGCTGTTCCTGGGCGATGTTCAGCCATCCCAGCCAGGATTTCTCGTCGCGACCTGTCCACAACGAAGGATCACCGGCCCAGAGGCGGGCCACCTTTCCGGAGCGCTCCCAGTCGTCGAGGACCGCGGAAACGCGGCTCCAGAGGCGCGGGGGCAGCGAGTAATGGTCGTTTCTCACCTAAAGCGACATCCTCTCTCTACGTCGGGCGAAGCGGTGCGAACCACGATCCAAGGCGTCCGGCAACTGCATATCAGTTGTGCCGATAGCGAGGTTGAAGACATCGCAGCTCCAAAGTGACGACTGTTCTGCCGGTACCAATTGTCTTGCCGAATCTGATGTAAAAGGGGTTGACGGGTGCCGCCCGATTTTCGATTGAGGGGACAAAAGGCGGCTCATCTTTCTCGGAGGTGAACGTTGAGCAACGCAGTTGAGCAGGAGAACCTGGACGGGCTGAGCGGCGTGGTGGCGAAACCGCTCGAGCGCGTCAACGTCCGGTCCCGTTTGAGTCAGGTCACCCGGGCGGCGTGGAAGCTCGAGGCGTCCTCGCCGGGTGGAGACGGAGCAATCGTGCTGGTGGAAGTGAACGCCCAGGAGGCCCACTACCGCGGGGAGGGCATCTTCCTCGGCTGGTCCCAGGAGAGGCTCGCCCGGGCGTACCAGGCGCTCCTCCCGAAACCCGGCGAGGCAGATCCGGTATCGCCACAGCTCGGCTGATCAAACGCCCGCCAGGCCAGGCTCCAGCCGGGTATAGCCCTCTTCGAGGGCCCAGACATCCATCGCCAACGAGACCAGGTCGTCCACCTCGGGAATGGACCGGGCGTCGAGGGTCTGGTCGATCGATTTCAGATAGCGGTGGCAGGTCTCGCAGGCCTCGATCCGCACGGAGGGATGCGCATCGCTTTGAAAGGAGGGCAGCTTCTTCGGCTCCTCCTCGGAGCAGCAGGGGCAGCGGCCGCGATTGAACTGCCATTCCCTGCCGCAAAGCGCGCATCCCAGCAGGCGCCGGGCGCCGTCCATTCCAGAGTCGGAACGGCGAGCGCTGATCCATGCCGGCCCGCCGCAAAACGGACAGCGGCCGCTCCGGTGCACCCGATCCGGACTGATCTGAAGCGCGGAGAGCACCTCGACATAGGGGCGAAGGACCGCCCGGGAAAGGTAGTCTCCCTGAGAGGCAACTTCGTCCCCCCAATAGACCAGAATTCGCGAGCGGGCGACGGAGGCGTCATCCTTGCTTCGAGCGAGCGCTTCCTTCGCCAGGGCTTCCGGCGCGGACTCGCGGACATACTGAAAGAGCCGCGGCGCCTCCCGGAGAACGACGTCCGCGTCGCCGGCGAGCGAACCGGTCAGCGGGCGCGTCGCGCTTTGCGCCTGGATTGAGCCGGCGATCGCCCCTTGAACGCGGTACAGCCCCGCCGCAAAGCGCAGCGGCGCCACCGCCGAGGTCGAAGTCGATTCTCCCCCGAGCAGCTCTGCGCGCCGGGCGCGTCCTTCGAAGGCAGTCTCGACCGGTCCCTTAGCGGCGCCGCGGCTCTTCACCGGTCACTTCGCGATACCACCGGGGGTGATGGAAACGCGCCCACTTCTTGCTGACTGCGCCCCGGGTCATCGCCGAGAAGGTCCCCGGTTCCGAAGCAGTGCCCAGGTAGATGTGGCCGATGATCGACGCGGTAAACAGGATGAAGGTGACATCGTGCAGGAGCCAGCTCACCTCTCTCAAGCCCTGGCCGAAGCTCAGCGGGAACCAGAGCACCACGCCGGAGAGCACCAGAGCCAGAGCCGCGAACGCCGACGTAAAAAAGAAGATCTTCTGCCCGCCGTTGTACTTGCCGACCTGAGAGTCATCCGTTTCGCTCTTCATGTAGGAGAAGAGTCTCGGCCCGATCCAGGCCCAATCGCTCTTGCTCATCCACATTTGCCCCGCCCAGTGCAGAAACATCACCAGCGACGAAGCGAAAAAGAAAATCCCGGCCCAGGGATGGAGCCAGCGGCAAACTTGAAGGCTGCCAAAGAGGAAGGCCATCCAGCCGAAAATCGGCGTCCAGATCGGAAGGCCGGTCAGAAGGCAGATCCCCATCGAAACCGCGACGCTCCAGTGGATCACGCGAGAGAGCAGTGCGTGGCGGACGATCTCTTCGCCGACGACCACGTTTTCGGAGTGGCGCCCCTTCATCACTGCCGCATCAGCCGTCTCATGGACCGGGGCAACCGGAGCACCTGGAGCACGAGTCGAAATGTCGCTCATCTACTCTGCCTTTCTGGGTCAGACGCGATTTTCGCCGCCAGATCCACCCTCCGGCGGATTCTTCGGACCATGGCGCATGAAGTGTCCGAAGACGCCGGCGATCGTTCCGAAGATCGCGATGAATCCCAAGGGCCGGAGAATGGATTTGGAGAACTTGACCGTCCAGGGGACGTGAGGGTCGCGGGGAAGGCCGTACCACTCCGGATGATCGCCGTGCGCCAACACGGTGACGACTCCGGTACCCTTGACGCCGGGCGGATCATAGAGCGCGGCGTTGGCAAATCCGTTCTGCTTGAGCTGCTTTACCCGATATTCGCCCGCGGCGACCATGTCCTGCTTGGTTCCAAATTGGAGGCAACCGGTGGGGCACGCCTTGACGCAAGCCGGCTCGAGGCTGACCTCGACCCGGTCCACGCACAGCGTGCACTTGGCCATCTTCCCCGACGTCTCGTGGAATTTCGGAATGTCGAACGGACATCCGGTCGCGCACAAGCCGCAGCCGATGCACTGGTCGGGGTTCACGTCGACGATCCCGTTGGTGTACTGGACGATCGCGCCCGGCGCGGGGCAGGCGGCGAGGCAGCCCGGCTCGGCGCAGTGCATGCACTGGTCCTTGCGCATCAACCAGGTGAGGCCGCCATTTTCCTGTTCGCGCTCCTCGAAGCGGATCAGGTTCCAGTAGTCGGGCGCCGTCGCCGGCATCGTCTGGTAGGTTCCGGTCTGGTGCGTATTCTGCGTCTTCAGATCGTTCCATTCCTGGCAAGCCACCTCGCACGCCTTGCACCCGATGCAGGTCGAGGTGTCGATGTACTTGGAGACGGTGGGAAGCTCGCGAATGCCGGTTTCGCTTCCCCGCAGGGAGGCTGAGGAACGGCGGATCTCGAGATGGTTCGATGGCATCTTGTTCTTCCTCTACGCTTTCTCGAGCTTGACCAAGAAGGTTTTGTATTCCGGGCACCAGGCGTTCACGTCCATCGCCGAGGGGGTGAGGAGATTTGCCAGTGGCCCGGTGTGAGACGGATCGCCCGCATAGCCCCAGTGAATCGGAAAACCGATCTGCCAGAGGTCCTTGCCATCCACTTTGAGTGGACGCAGCCGCTTGGTCACCATCGCCACTCCCTGGATCTGCGCCCGCGCCGAAGTGACCTTCACCTGCGAACCGTTCTCGATTCCTTTTTCCTTGGCCAGGGCCTCGGGGACCTCAACGAAGAATCCGGGCTGGAGGCTGTTCAACTTCCCATCGTGATGATGCTGCGTCCAGTAGTGGAAGTGCTCGGTCAGTCGATAGGTCGTGCAGACGATCGGGAAGTTCTCCTTGGTCCCGTAGACGTCCTTGTCCGAGGAGAACTTCTTGAAGATCGGATTGGAAGTAACTTTTGGATGCAATGGATTGTCGACCGGGGCCTCCACCGCCTCGTAGTGCTCGGGGAACGGGCCATCGTTCAACGCCGGGGAGAACAGGCGTCCCACTCCCTCCGGAAGCATGATGAACGCCCCGTATTGGCCGGGCGGCGAGTCGGGCTTGATGTCCGGCACATCGCCCACCCACTTCTCGCCGTTCCACAGGATGCCGCTGCGCTTCGGATCCCAGGGCCGGCCCTCGGCGTCCGCCGACGCGCGGTTGTACATCACCCGGCGATTGGCGGGCCACGAGTACGCCCAGTTGTGGAACATCCCGAGTCCCTGGGGGTCCGCGTTGTTCCGCCGCTGCGCCAGGTTTCCCGCTTCGGGGTAGATGCCGGAGTGCAGCCAGTTGCCGCACATCGTCGAGCCGTCGTCGGCAAGCTGCCCGAATCCGTCGAGCTGCTGCCCCGCGGCCTTGATGATCTTGGTCGGATCCTTCGGGTCCTTGAGGTCGGCCAGCGCCTTGCCGTTGATCTCTTTGAGGACCTCGCCCAGGTCGGGGTTGATCGGGTTGGTATAGCTCCAACTCGCGTTGAGGACTGGATCGGGAAGCGCTCCGCCCTCTTTCTTGTAGAGGTCGCGGACGGCGAGGAACATCCGAGCGAGGATTTCCTGATCCGTCTTGGAGTCTCCGGGCGGTTCCATCGCCTTCCACTTCCACGCCATCCAACGGGCGGAGTTGGTAAAGGTGCCATCCTTCTCGGCGAAGCTCGCCGCCGGCAGCATGAAAACCTCGGTCTGAATCTGCGACGGGTCTGGGCCGCCATATTCTTTGGGGGCCTTCCAGAAACCCGCCGTCTCGGTCTCCACGTTCTCCACCACCACCAGCCACTTCAGCTTGGAGAGCGCGGACACCATCTTCTTCGAGTTGGGACCCAGTCCCGCGGGGTTCATCCCGAAGGTAATCAAACCCTCCGGCGCCGGTTCTTTCGCTCCCCCGCGCATCGAGCTGCCGCGGTACATGTCGTCGAAGAGGTACATCCAGGAGTAGTTGCCGTCCATCTTCGGCAGCCACGAGTAGCCGAACTCGTTCTCCTTCGTCGCCGCCTTGCCGTACATCGCCTTCAAGAGCGAGACCATGAACTTGGGATAGTTGACCCAGTAGTTCATCGTCGCCCACGCCTGCTTGTTCAGCGTGGTGGGCGTGCTGATATCGAGGTATTCGGCAAGCGTGGTCATCCCCGAGGTCGGGACGCGCAGATAGCCCGGGAGGATCTCGGTGTTGCCGGCCATGTCGGTAGCGCCCTGGATATTCGAGTGCCCGCGGAATGCGTTCACCCCGCCCCCGGGCCTTCCCACGTTTCCAAGCAGCAATTGGAGCATCGCGGCGGTGCGGATGATCTGCACGCCGATGGAGTGCTGGGTCCAACCCAGCGCGTAGGTCACCGTTCCTACCCGCTCGGCGTTGCCGGTGGAGGTCACCACTTCAGCGACCTTGAGGAAGGTCTCTTTCGGCGTGCCGCAGATCCGCTCCACCATCTCGGGCGTGTACCGGTCGACGTGCTTCTTCAACAACTGGAAAACGCAGCGAGGGTCCCGCAGCGTCGGGTCGACCTTGTAGGCCTTGCTCTTCTCGTCCGCCTCGTAGGCCCAGGTGTCCTTGCTGTATTCCTTCTTGGCTTCGTCGAAGCCCGAGAACAGCCCGTCCTTGAAGTCGAACTTCTCGCTGATGATGTAGGGGGCGTTGGTGTGGATCTTCACGTAGTCTTCGTGGAACCGCTTCTTGTCGATCGCATACCGGATGATGCCATAGAGGTACGCGATGTCGGTTCCCGAGCGGATCGGGGAGTAGAGATCCGCCACCGCGGCCGTCCGGGTGAAACGGGGATCCACCGCCACCAATTTTGCGTTGCGTGTTTTCTTCGCCTCGATGAACCACTTGAAGCCGACGGGATGGTTCTCCGCGGGATTGCCTCCCATCGCCAGAATCACATCCGCGTTCTTGATATCTACCCAGCCATTCGTCATCGCCCCGCGACCGAACGTGGCGGCCAAACTGGCCACCGTGGGACCGTGTCAAACTCTCGCTTGGCTGTCCCGGTAGGGGACCCCCAGCGCGGTGATCGCTTTCCATTGGAGGAAGTTGAACTCATTGGTGTCGGTGCATCCGCCAATCCAGGCGATGCCCGGCGTGCGGTTGACGACCTGCCCCTTCGCATTCTTGGCCACGAACGTCCGGTCGCGCGTGGTCTTGACGTGGCGGGCGATCTTCGCGATTGCCTCGTCCCAGGAGATGTCCTCCCACTTGTCAGAGCCGGGCCGCCGTACTTTGGGGGTGAGGATTCGGTTGGTGTTGTTGATGTCGTCCCGGAGCGACGCCCCCTTGGGACAGAGCGTGCCGCGGCTGATCGGGTGGTCGGGATCCCCCTCGACGTGCACCACCGAGCCAATCACATTCTTCGATTTGTCGCCCAGGGTGTGAATCACCACCCCGCAGCCCACGGCGCAGTAGGGGCAGGTGCTTCGGGTTTCGGTCGTGCGCGATATCTTCAGCTCGCGCATTTCCGCTCTCGCTTTCGAGAGGTCGAAGAATCCGACGCCCATCCCGACTGCGCCGCCGAACGCCGTTGCCTTCAAGAAGGTTCGCCGACCGATCCGCATTAATCCCTCCATCGAGTAGCGAGCAGCGCGAAGCGTTGTCGGCATCCATCCTCTTGTCAAGTTGATTGCGCGTCGGGGCCTACCCGCGTCCGTTGATTGGGTTGATTCGCGCCCGCCTGAGGAGTACACGACCTTTTCGCACCATCATTGAGAAAGGAGAAAGGCATGAGCCTTCACATCGGAAGCATTGCCCCTGACTTCACGCAGGAATCCACCCAGGGTCCAATCAAATTTCACGAATGGATCGGGAACAGCTGGGCTGTCCTGTTCTCTCACCCGAAGGACTTCACGCCCGTCTGCACCACCGAGCTTGGGTATGCCGCGAAGAGCAAGAAGGAGTTCGACAAGCGCAACGTCAAGGTGATCGCGCTCTCGGTCGATCCGGTCGACTCGCACAAGAGATGGATCGGGGACATCGAGGAGACCCAGGGCGCGAAGATGAACTACCCCATCCTGGGAGACGCAGACCGCAAGGTGAGCAAGCTTTATGACATGATTCACCCTGAAGCGAACGACACCTTTACGGTTCGCTCGGTGTTTTTCATCGACCCGAACAAGAAAATCCGGGCGATGATTACCTACCCCGCCAGCACCGGCCGGAATTTCGAGGAAATCCTGCGGGTGATTGACTCCCTCCAACTGACGGACAAGCACTCGGTCGCCACCCCCGTCAACTGGAAGGACGGCGACGATTGCGTGATCATCCCTTCGATTACCGACCCCAAGGTCATTCAGGAGAAGTTCCCCAAGGGTCACAAGGAGCTCAAGCCCTATTTAAGGATGACGCCTCAACCAAACAAATAGGCAAGCGCTTTAAGCACGACCGATTCCGTCGGTCGGCTACGCCCAATCGCTTCGAGCCTGAGCACCATCGGATGTAGCTGCCCAGACTCTCCTGCTGGGAGTATGGTCGAAACCAGAGACCAGCGGACGACGGCTGGCGGTCGAGAAAGTTAGAGGATTTGATGGAAAGCAGTGTCCCCAAAGGGGTGGCCGGCACGCCTCACCCCCATGGCGCAGCGCCGAAAGAGAAGCTTCCCGGCATCCGCCATGTGATTGCGGTCGCCTCGGGAAAAGGCGGCGTCGGCAAATCGACGGTGAGCGTGAATCTCGCATTGGCGCTCCAGCAGGCAGGAGCGCAGACCGGATTGATCGACGCGGACATTCTCGGCCCCAGCATCCCGGTGATGCTCGGGGTTCCTCGCGGCCAGCCGCCCGCGGTCAATACGGAAGGGCGGGCCATCCCCACCCAACCGTACGGGTTACGGGTCATCTCGATGGGCATGCTCACCGGAGACGACGCGCCGGCGATCCTTCGCGGGCCGATGGTCACCAAGTATCTTCAGATGTTCCTCGGCGGCGTCGCCTGGGGAAAGCTGGACTACCTCATCCTCGATCTCCCCCCGGGCACCGGTGACACCCAGCTGACGCTGGCCCAGAGCACGCCTCTTTCGGGAGCGGTCATCATCACCACGCCACAAGATGTCAGCCTGGCCATCGCCCGCCGCGGCTTGCGGATGTTCGAGAAGGTGCAGGTGCCCATCCTCGGCATCGTCGAAAACATGAGCACGTTCATCTGTCCGCATTGTGGCGAGCGAACGGATATTTTCCGCCACGGCGGCGGGGCTCAAATGAGCAAGGACCTGGGCGTTCCGTTCCTCGGAGAAATTCCGCTCGACGCAAACATCGTCACCAGCGGGGACGAAGGCCGCCCGATACTCATCAGCCACCCGGACTCCGCCGCCTCTCAGGCTTACCGGGCGATCGCCAAGCGGCTCTCGGGACAGCTGGACGCCTCGGTGAGCGCGGTCCTCGACACTTTCGTCTGGACCTGGGACGACGCGCGAAGCACCCCCGGCTGGTTCGACAATGCGGTCATCGCCAATGGCAGCCACACCACGCCAATAGGATTCGGCCGGCGGGATCCGAGAACGCTATCGGTGCTCTGGCAGGACGGCCGGCGGGATGACCTGGATGTCCGGGATCTCCGACTCGCTTGCATGTGCGCGCTTTGCGTCCAGGAAATGAGCGGGAAGAAGATGCTCGATCCGAAGACGGTTCGCACCGACGTGGCCCCCCGCACGATCACCAGCGTCGGCACCTACGCCATCACCATCGCCTGGAACGATGGTCACGGCTCGGGAATCTACTCCTTCGAGCACCTCCGCTCGCTCGGGGACAGCGCGAAAGCCCGAGCCTCCTATGATGTCTGAGAGGGCACATCAGGCGCCGGCGATCACCATCCGGGCGGAGCCATCCCAACTCGACTCGGCTCTCTGCAAGTTCACCATCAGCCAGCCGGTCCATCCGGGGGGGCCATTTTTCTTCGACAGTGCGCAACGCGCCTCCGGCTCGCCGCTGATCGAACGCCTTTTCCAGATCCCCGGAATCGCCAGTGTGCTGGTCTCGGACAACATCGTCACCGTCGGCAAGAACAGCGAGACATCCTGGCTGCAGCTGATGAAACCGGTCGGCGGCGCCATTCGCGAGCAGCTGCTTTCCGGAGTCCCGACGATTCTCGAGCGCCGGGCAAGCGAGGTTTCCGGCGGGAGGAGCGACCCGGAAATCCGCCGGGTGGTCGAGGAATTGCTCGAGCGCGAGGTCAACCCTTCGGTGGCCTCTCACGGAGGCAAGATCTCCGTCGTCGACGTCAAGGACGCAACCCTCTACATCGCGATGAGCGGCGGATGTCAGGGGTGCTCGGCTTCGCAGGTGACGCTCAAACAGGGCGTCGAGGTCATGGTCCGCCGCGTCGTCCCCGAGGTTCGCGCGATCATCGATGCGACCGACCATGCCGCCGGAACGCAGCCGTACTACAACCGCGACTGAAGCACCAAACAGCTAAACCATCGAAGCGATCTGGTCGCGAAGATGGGCCTCGAATGCAAGCACGGCTTGAGACAGGGCTTGAGAGGAGACGGCGACGGCGCAGGCGCCGTATGATTCGAAAGACAGCGACACTTGGACGGCTCACCGAGATGCTGCCTGCGCCGGCCCACCTACCGGCTGTCTCTTCTTGCTCCGTTTCGCCAACCGATCCATGTAGAGGTAGATCACCGGCGTCGTGTAGAGGGTGAGAAGCTGGGAGATGATCAGCCCCCCGACGATGGAGATGCCCAAAGGGCGCCTCAGCTCCGAGCCCGTCCCCGTCCCCAGAGCTAGCGGCAGCCCTCCGAGAAGCGCCGCCATCGTGGTCATCATGATCGGACGAAATCTGAGCAGGCACGCCTGATAGATCGACTCCTCGGGCGGCAGGCCCTGATGCCGTTCCGCCTCGAGCGCAAAGTCGATCATCATGATCGCGTTCTTCTTCACGATCCCGATCAATAAAATAATTCCGATCAGAGCGATGATCGTGAACTCCGTCTTGAACAGCATCAAGGCAAGCAAGGCCCCCACCCCCGCCGAGGGGAGCGTGGAAAGGATGGTGATCGGGTGGATGAAGCTCTCGTAGAGAATGCCGAGCACGATGTAGACGGTGATCAGCGCCGCCAGGATCAGGAACGGCTCGCTCGCCAGGGACGATTGAAACGCCTGCGCCGTCCCCTGGAAGCTCGCCTGGACACCCGGAGGCAATCCAATCTCCTGCTGCGCCCGGTTGATGGCGGTCACCGCTTCTCCCAATGCCACCCCAGGGGTCAGATTGAATGAAAGGGTGATCGCCGGAAACTGTCCCTGGTGATTGACCGACAGAGACGTCAGGGTTGGCTCGTAGCTGGTGAACGCGCTCAAAGGCACCTGCTCCCCGGACGATGCGCGCACGTAGATGTATCGCAGCGCTTCCGGGTCCTGCTGGAACTGCGGCTTTACCTCGAGAACCACGTGGTACTGATTGAGCTGGGTAAAGATCGTCGACACCTGCCTCTGGCCGAAGGCGTCGTACAACGTGTCGTCGATCGCTTGCGGCGCGATGCCCAGTCTCGCCGCGGTGTCCCGGTCGATTTTCAAGCTCACTTGCAACCCCGCCACTTGCTGATCGCTCGCGACATCCTTCAGCTCCGGCAACGTCTGCAGCTTTTGCAACAACCGCGGCGCCCACTGCAGCAATTCGTCGAGATTCGCATCCTGCAGCGCGTACTGGTACTGGGTGCGGGCGAGTCGCCCCCCCATCCGCACGTCCTGCACCGCCTGGAGGTAGACGTTGATTCCCGGGACCTGCGCGAGCTTGGGCCGCAGGCGGGCGATGATCTGATCGGCGCTCGCTTTTCGCTGAGGCTTGGGCTTGAGCTGAATGAAGAGATTGCCGGTGTTCACCGTGCCCTGCCCCCCGGTGAAGGAGTTGGCGTGCTCTACATCCGGATCCGCCCGGACGATCGCGTCGGCCGCCTGCTGGCGCTCCCTCATCCCCGCGGAAGAGATGTCCTGCCGCGCCTCGGTAAAGCCGCCGAGCATGCCGGTGTCCTGCTGCGGAAAGAAGCCCTTGGGGACGATGATGTACAGGTACACGTTGAGCGCGATCGCTCCCAGCGTCACCCCGAGCATCAGCCGCTGATGCCGGAGGACCCATTTCAGGCCGGTTTCATAGATCTTCAACATCGCGGTGAAGAAGCGCTCCGACGTCTTGTAGAATCGACTTCGACGCGCGTGATGTGGGGAGAGGAGCCTCGAAGACATCATCGGGGTCAGCGTCAATGAAACACAGGCGGAAATGGCAACCGCGATGCTCAGCGTCACGGCGAATTCGCGGAACAGCCGGCCGACGACTCCCCCCATGAGCAGGATGGGGAGGAACACCGCCAGCAGGGAGACGGTGATCGAAACGATGGTGAACCCGATCTGCCGAGCGCCCTTGAGGGCCGCTTCGAATACCCCGTGTCCCTCTTCGATGTAGCGCGCGATGTTTTCAATCATCACGATCGCGTCATCGACCACGAATCCGGTGGAGATGGTCAGCGCCATCAAGGACAGGTTGTCCAGGCTGTAACCCAATAAATACATCGCTCCAAAAGTACCCGTAAGGGACAGCGGAACGGCGATTCCCGGAATGAGCGTCGCCCGGGCGTCCCTCAAGAAGAGGAACACCACCAGCACCACCAGACAGATGCTGACCAGCAGCGTTATCTGGACATCGGCCACCGAAGCGCGAATGGTCTGCGCGCGATCGGCGACGACCGATATCTTGATCGCCGGCGAGATCGACGCCGAGAGCATCGGCAGCAAATTTTTGATCTCGTCGATCGTCTGGAGGATGTTCGCGCCCGCTTGACGGCGGATGATGACGAGGATGCCTCGTTTGCCGTCGGTCCAGGCCGCCAGCCGATTGTTTTCAACGCTGTCGATGACGGTCGCGACGTCGCTGAGTCGAACCCCGGCGCCATTGCGATAGGCGACAACCAGGTTCCGATATGCCTCCGCATTGAAAAGCTGGTCGTCGGCGCTGATCAAGCTAGACCGCATCGGACCGTCGAGATTTCCCTTCGGCTCGTTGACGTTGACGCGGCCGATCACCGCTCTCAAATCTTCCAGGCTCAGGCCGACCCCGGCGAGGGCGGCAGGGTCCACCTGAATGCGGACCGCCGGTTGCTGGCCGCCCCCGACGAACACCTGACCGACGCCGGGAAGCTGCGCGATCTTCTGCGCGACGATGCTGTTCGCCGCATCGTACATCTCGGCCAGGCGCACCGTGTCGGAGGTGAGCCCGAGCAGCAGGATGGGAGCGTCGGATGGATTGGCCTTGCGGTAGTTGGGCCGACTGGGGAGATTGGTGGGCAACTCGCCGCCCGACGCGTTGATCGCCGCCTGGACGTCCCTCGCGGCGGCGTCGATGTTGCGGTCCAGGTCGAATTGCAGGGTGATCGAGGTGGATCCAAGAGTGCTGGTGGAGGTGATCTCGCTGACCCCGGCGATCCGCCCGAACCGCCGCTCCAGAGGCGTGGCAACCGCGGAGGCCATCGTTTCCGGGCCGGCGCCGGGAAGGCCGGCGTTGACGTTGAGGGTCGGGAAATCGACCTTAGGCAGCGGGGCGACCGGAAGGAGCTTGTACGCCACCGCGCCGGAGAGGAAGACTCCCGCGGCGATCAGCGCAGTCGCCACCGGCCTGCGGATGAATGGCTCAGAGAAGCTCATCGCGTCGCCCCTGGCATCGACCTAGTCTGCCCCTCCCTCAGAACTGTCCGCTGCCAACGCCGCAGACGCGCCGACCGGCGCTCCCCGTTGCTCCCCTTTGCGCCAGGCCATCAGGCGCCGGCTGATCCGGTCCATGTAGAGGTAGATCACCGGGGTGGTGTAGAGGGTGAGAAGCTGGGAGATGATCAGCCCCCCGACGATGGAGATGCCCAAGGGACGCCTCAGCTCCGAGCCCGTCCCCGTCCCCAGAGCCAGCGGCAGCCCTCCCAGGAGCGCCGCCATCGTGGTCATCATGATTGGACGAAATCTCAACAAGCACGCCTGATAGATCGACTCCTCGGGCGGCAGGCCCTGCTGCCGCTCCGCCTCGAGCGCAAAGTCGATCATCATGATCGCGTTCTTCTTCACAATCCCGATCAATAGAATAATTCCGATCAGGGCGATGACGCTGAACTCCGTCTTGAAGAGCATCAAGGCCAGCAAAGCCCCCACCCCCGCCGAGGGGAGCGTTGAAAGGATGGTGATCGGGTGGATGTAGCTCTCGTACAAGACGCCGAGCACGATGTAGACGGTGATCAGCGCCGCGAGGATCAAGAACGGCTCGCTCGCCAGGGATGATTGAAACGCCTGCGCCGTCCCCTGGAAATTCGCCTGGACGCTCACAGGCATTCCAATCTCCCGTTGCGCCCCCTTGATTGCGGTCACCGCTTCTCCCAGCGCCACCCCGGGGGCCAGGTTGAATGAAAGGGTGGTCGCCGGAAACTGCCCCTGGTGACTCACCGATAGCGACGTCAGCGTTGGCTCATAGCTGGTGAAGGCGCTCAAAGGGACCTGCTCCCCGGACGATGCGCGCACGTAGATGTGCCGCAGCGCTTCCGGATCCTGCTGGAACTGCGGCTTCACCTCGAGAATCACGTGGTACTGGTTGAGCTGGGTGAAGATCGTCGATACCTGCCTCTGGCCGAAGGCGTCGTACAAGGTGTCGTCGATCGCTTGCGGCGCGATGCCCAATCTCGCCGCGGTGTCCCGGTCGATTTTCAAGCTCACTTGCAGCCCCGAAACTTGTTGATCGCTCGCCACATCCTTGAGCTGGGGTAGCGTTTGCAGCTTCTGCAACAGCCGCGGCGCCCACTGCTGCAGTTCCTGGGGATTGGCGTCTTCCAGCGTGTATTGGTATTGCGTCCGACTCACGCTCGTCTCGACCTGCAAGTCCTGCACGAGTTGCATGTAGAGCGTGATCCCTTCGACTTGATCCAGCTTCGGTTGCAGGCGGGCGATCACCTCCTCGGCGCTTGCCTTGCGCTCGTCCCTCGGCTTGAGCGTAATCGAGAGCCGCCCGCTGTTGGGTGTCACATTGGTTCCATCTACCCCGATGAACGAAGCGACGCTGGCGACGTCCGGGTCTGCCATCACCACCCGCGCCAGCGCCTGCTGCCGATCCATCATCCTGGCGAAGGAGACCTCCGGCGACGCTTCGGAAACGCCGATGATCAGCCCGGTGTCCTGCTGCGGGAAGAAGCCCTTGGGGATGATCACGAACAAAAAGACCGTCAACAAGAATGTTCCAACGGTGACGGTGAGCGTCAGCGGTTGGTGTCTCAACACCCATTTCAAACCGCGCTCGTAGCCGCCGATCGTCCATTTGAAGAATCGCTCCGAGAGCTGATACATGCGCCCGTGGCGCGTCTGATCGACCGGGCGCAACAACTTGGCGCACATCATCGGGGTCAACGTCAATGACAACAGTGCGGAGACCCCGATCGCGATCGCCAGCGTGATCGCGAATTCCCGAAATAGACGACCGATCAACCCGCCCATGAACAACAGGGGAATGAGCACCGCCACCAGCGACACGGTCAATGAAACAATGGTGAAGCCGATCTGCCGGGCGCCCTTGAGCGCGGATTCGAACACGCTCTCCCCCGCTTCGACATAGCGCGCGATGTTTTCAATCATCACGATCGCATCGTCGACGACGAAGCCGGTGGAGATGGTCAAGGCCATCAGCGAAAGATTGTTCAGGCTGAAGCCGAGCAGATACATCATCCCAAACGTGCCAACCAGCGAGAGCGGCACCGCGATGCTCGGAATCACCGTCGCCCACACGTCTCTCAAGAAGAAGAAAATCACCAGGACGACGAGCACGATGGTGAGCACCAGGGTGAATTGGACGTCCTTGACCGAGGCGCGGATCGTCTCCGTTCGATCGGTCAAAATGGAAAGGTCCACCCCTTGCGGGATCGCCCCTTTGAGCTGCGGGAGGAGAGCTTTGATCCGGTCGGCGACTTGGATGATGTTCGCCCCCGGCTGCCTCTGGACGTTGAGAATGACTGCCCGTTGATCGTTTGCCCAGCCGGCGAGCTGGGTGTTCTCTGCCCCGTCAACCACCTCGGCCACGTCTTGGAGCCGGACCGGGCCGCCATTGCGATAGGCGACCACCAACGGCCGATACGCCGCCGCGCTGAAAAGCTGGTCGTCCGCGGCGAGCATGTACGCCTGCCGCAGCCCGTCGAGGTTGCCTTTGGGTTGATTGACGTTCGCCGAAGTCACCGCTGTACGAACGTCTTCCAGGCTCAAACCCACGCCCGCGAGCGCCACTGGATCTACTTGTAGCCGCACCGCCGGCTTCTGCCCGCCATTGAGGGTGACCAGCCCGACTCCGCTGACCTGCGAAATCTTCTGCGCCAATACTGAATCGGCGTAGTCATCCACCTGGATCAAGGGGACCCGGTTCGAGCTCACGCTCAGGGTCAGAATCGGGGCATCCGCGGGGTTGCTCTTGCTGTAGGTCGGGGGGGCGGGGAGGCTTCGCGGAAGCAAATTCGATGCTCCATTGATCGCGGCTTGCACGTCCTGCTCGGCGGCGTCGATGTCCCGCTCGAGGTCGAACTGCAGGGTGATCTGCGAATTGCCGAAGCTGCTCGTCGAAGTCATTCCGTTGAGCGAGGGAATCTGTCCGAACTGTCGCTCCAGGGGGGTGGTCACGCTCGAGACCATCGTGGTCGGGCTGGCCCCGGGCAGGAAGGTGGACACCGAAATCGTCGGGTAGCTCACCTCGGGCAACGCCGCGACCGGCAGAAAGCTGTAGCCCGCCAGCCCCGCGAGGAGAAGCCCAACCATCAAAAGGGATGTCGCGATCGGCCGTCGAATGAACGGCTCGGAAATGCTCACGGAACCGCTCCGGCAGCGTCCTGGGTCGCCGCCCCCATCCCCGATTCGACAGCGGACTGCTGCATTTTGGGAATCACCCGGCTGCCGTCCCGGAGCTTGTATTGACCTTCCACCACGACCTGCTCGCCAGGCTGCAGCCCCTTCACCACCACCGCGACATCGCCCTCGCTGCTTCCGACCTCGATCGGCCTTGCTTGCACGGTGTTGTCGCTCTTCAGCACGAAGGCGAACGTCCCGCTCTGGGCGCGTTGCACCACCGGCGCCGGCACGACGATCGCGTTCTTGCGCGTGCTGAGCAGCACTCGCGCTTTGACGAATTGATTCGGCCAGAGGGCCCGCTGCGGATTCGGAAAGATCGCCTTCAACTTGATCGTCCCCGCGGTGGCGTTGATCTGGTTGTCCACCAGCGAAACCTGCCCTCGACCAAGCCCGAGGCTTCCATCGCGGCTAAATGCATCGGTATAGAGCGGGTGCTGCAGCATCTCGCGGGAGATCGCCGGTAGATTGTCTTCGGGCAAGGTGATCAGCACCGCGATCGGATCGATCTGTGTAATCACCACCAGCCCGGTGGGGTCGGTGGCGCGAATCATGTTGCCCGCATCGACCAGGCGCAGGCCGGTGAGGCCGTCCAAAGGCGACAAGATCTTCGTGTAGCTCAGCTGAAGCTTGGAATTGTCCACCGTGCTCCGGTCGGCCTGCACCGTCGCTTCCAGCTGCGCTACGCTGGCGGTCTGCTGGTCGAGGACCTCCTGGGAAATCAGCTTCTCCTGGCGAAGAGCGAGGTTTCTCGACTGGGTCAGCCGCGCCTGGGTCAGCTGAGCCATGTCCCTCGCCTGCGCGGCTTCGGATTGGCGGACCTGAATTTCGAAAGGTCGCGGATCGATGAGCGCCAATAGATCTCCCTGGCGAACCTCCTGGCCTTCGGTGAAGGCCACTTTCACCAGCTGTCCGTCCACGCGGGATTTCACCGTCACGGTATTGAACGCGCTGACCGACCCGAGCCCATCCAGATAGACGGGCATGTCCCTCTGGGTCACCCGCGCGGCAATCACCGGCACCGGGGGACCCGCGGCGTCCGGCCTGCCGGCGGACTGATCCTTCGCGGCCTTGCCGCGCCCGTACAAACCCCAGGTCACCGCGGCGGCCACTGCCACGAAAAGGGCCACTGCGATCCATCGCCGTCGTGTCATCGATGCACTTCCCGCGCTGGGGGGGGTGTTTACCCGATCCATGCCCACCCCGCTATGAGGGGAATGGCCCTTCTGTCGCCAAAGCTCAACTGATGCGAGTGGTCCCGTGAACGACTTCGCCTGTACCCCTCGTTATCCACTTGCCCACACCCCTTGCCTCGCGCTCTAAAGCGCCTAAAGCAGGGCAACTCATGGCCGACGACTTCATTCTGCAGACCAACGGGCTCACCAAGGACTTTCGCGGTTTCGTTGCCGTCAAGGGCGTCAACCTGCGCGTCCGCCGCGATACGATTCACGCGCTGATTGGCCCGAATGGGGCGGGCAAGACGACCTGCTTCAACCTGCTCACCAAATTCCTCACCCCGTCAAAGGGGACGATCCAATTCAAGAACCGGGACATCACCAAAGACCGGCCGGCCGAGGTGGCGCGTTTGGGCCTGGTGCGCTCTTTCCAGATCTCGGCAATCTTTCCTCATCTCACCGTGCTGGAAAACGTGCGGATCGCCCTTCAGCGACAGCGCGGGCGGTCCTTCGATTTCTGGCGCTCCGACTGGGTACTCAAGGAATTCGAGGCGAAGGCGATGGAGCTTCTCGAAGCCGTGGGGCTTGCCGACCTCTGTCAGGCGACCGCGGTCGAGTTGTCCTATGGACGCAAGCGGGCGCTTGAAATCGCCACCACGCTGGCGCTCGATCCGGAGATGCTCCTGCTCGACGAACCCACCGCCGGCATGGGTCACGAGGACGTGGCGCGCATTTCCGCGCTGATCAAGCGGGTCGCCGCACGCCGCACGGTGCTGATGGTGGAGCACAACCTCAGCGTGGTTTCCGATCTATGTCACACCATCACCGTGCTCGCCCGGGGAGAAATCCTCGCCGAAGGCGACTACTCGGTCGTTTCGAAAGACTCCAACGTCGTCCAGGCGTACATGGGGGCCGCTGATGCCTGAGCCGGGCGTCGTGGCTCACTCCACACCGATGGAGCGGGCGGGGGCGCCTGCCGCGCAGCCTCTGCTGGCGATCGCCGGACTGCAGGCGTGGTACGGAGAATCGCACGTCCTCCACGGCGTCGACTTCGAGATCCGGCCCGGCGAGCTGGTCACGATCCTGGGGCGCAACGGCGCAGGCAAGACCACCACCCTCAAATCGATCATGGGGATCCTCCGGAAGCGCAAGGGATCGATTCGCTTCCAGGGAGAGGAGCTGATCGATCTCCCCTCGCACCGGATCGCGCGAAAAGGAATCGCCTTCTGCCCAGAGGAGAGGGGCATTTTCGCCAGCCTCAACGTCGACGAAAATCTTCAACTCCCCCCTCGCATTCGGGACGGGGGCATGTCTCGCGAAGCGGTGCTCGAGCTGTTCCCCAACCTGAAAGAGCGGCTCTACAGTCAAGGCACCAAGCTCTCTGGAGGCGAGCAGCAGATGCTTGCCATTGGTCGGATTTTGAGAACCGGGGCGCGCCTGCTGCTTCTCGACGAGCCCACCGAAGGCATTGCGCCGGTGATCGTCCAGCAGATCGGCAGCACCATCCGGCGCCTCAAACAGGAGGGTTTCACCATCCTGCTCGTCGAGCAGAATTTCCGTTTCGCGCAAAAGATCGCCGATCGCCACTACGTGATGGAGCGGGGCAAGATGATCGATATGATTTTGAACGCGGAGCTCGAGGCAAATATGACCAAGCTGAAGAGTTACCTCGGGGTGTAACGTCGATATTTCATTTCCACTGACCGCAAGGAGTAAACGATGATGATGATTCACCAACGCAGTCTGAGACTGGCAATGGTGGTGTCGTGCGTCGCCGGCGCGGCGAGCGCGCAGATGACCGACAAGGTGATCAAGATCGGCGTCCTCAACGACCAATCTGGACTTTATGCCGACCTGTCCGGGCAAGGCTCGGTGGTGGCGGCGAAGATGGCGGTCGAGGACTTTGGCGGCAAGGTGGACGGAACTCCGGTCGAGGTCGTGTTCGCCGATCACCAGAACAAGCCGGATATCGGCTCCAACATCGCCCGGCAATGGCTCGACGTAGACAAGGTCGACGTGATCGTGGACGTGCCGCACTCCGCGACGGCGCTCGCCGTCAACGATGTGGTGAAAGAAAAGAACAAGGTGTTTCTCGTCTCCGGCGCCGCCAGCTCCGATCTCACCGGAAGCAAGTGCTCCCCCAATACCGTTCACTGGACCTACGACACCTGGTCGCTCGCCAATGGCACCGGGAAGTACACGGTGAAGGCGGGCGGAGACACCTGGTTTTTCCTCACCGCCGACTATGCATTCGGAGCCGCGCTCGAGCGGGACACCACCGCGGTGATCAAGGCCAACGGGGGCAAGGTCCTCGGCTCGGTGAAACATCCGCTCAACACCTCGGACTTCTCGTCATTTTTGCTGCAGGCGCAGTCGTCCAAGGCGAAGATCATCGGGCTGGCCAATGCCGGCGGCGACACGATCAACTCGATCAAGGCGGCCTCGGAATTTGGAATCGTGAAGGGTGGCCAGAAGCTCGCCGGCCTTCTGGTCTTCATCAACGACGTGCACGCACTCGGGCTTCCCACCGCCCAGGGGTTGAACCTCACCGAGTCGTTCTACTGGGACCGCGACGACAAGACGCGTGCCTGGTCCAAGCGCTTCGCGGAACGAAGCAAAGGCCGTGAGCCCTCGATGGTCCAGGCAGGCGTCTACTCCTCGGTGCTCCACTATCTCAAGGCAGTGCAGAAGTTGAAGAGCGATGCGGATGGCACGGCGGTGGTGGCAAAGATGAAGGAGCTACCCACCGACGATCCTCTCTTCGGAAAAGGGACGATCCGCAAGGATGGGCGAAAGATTCATCCAATGTACCTCTACGAGGTGAAAAAGCCCTCCGAGTCGAAGAAGCCCTGGGACTACTACAAGCTGATTCACGAGATCCCGGCGGACGAGGCCTTTCGTCCGCTTTCCGAGGGCGGATGCTCCCTGGCCAAGAGTTGATCGGCAATCGCCGGCTCGAAGCCGCCTGACCTAAGACCCATGACCACCGTCTTCGGCATCCCCGTCCAGGCATTCCTGGGACAGCTGCTGATCGGACTTATCAATGGCTCTTTTTACGCACTGCTCAGTCTGGGGCTGGCGATCATTTTCGGCCTGCTGAACATCGTCAATTTCGCTCACGGGGCGTTCTACACGACGGGCGCCTTCGTGGCCTGGTTTCTCCTCCAGTACGCCGGGATCTCGTACTGGGGAGCGCTGATCCTCTCGCCGCTGGTCGTCGGCGCGCTGGGGATGGTGATCGAGCGGACGATGCTCAAGAGGCTGTATGGGCTCGACCCGCTCTACGGCCTTTTGTTGACGTTTGGCCTGGCGCTGATCATCCAGGGGCTCTTCCTCAAGCAATTCGGCTCGTCGGGAGAGCCCTACGAGATCCCCGATACACTCAAGGGCGGCGTGAATCTGGGATTCATGTTTCTGCCCAATTACCGCGCCTGGGTGATTGGCTTCTCGCTGATCCTTTGCCTGACCACCTGGTACACGATCGAGAAGACCCGCCTCGGCTCATACCTTCGAGCGGCGACGGAAAATCCCACCCTGGTTCAAGCTTTCGGGATCAACGTCCCTCTCCTGATCACCTTGACCTATGGACTGGGCGTAGCGCTGGCCGCGCTCGCCGGAGTGATGGCGGCGCCGATCTACCGGGTCAGCCCGCTGATGGGCAGCGATATGATCATCGTCGTCTTCGCAGTGGTGGTGATCGGCGGGATGGGCTCGATCATGGGCTCGATCATCACCGGATTTTCGTTGGGGGTAATCGAGGGCCTCACCAAGGTTTTTTATCCCGAGGCTTCCAACGTGGTGATCTTCGTGATCATGGCGCTGGTATTGCTGGTGAAGTCCGCGGGACTTTTTGGAAGAGCGCAGTGAGATGACCACGGTGAAAGCAGCAGCAAACGCCAGACCGCTGGCGGCCAGTTGGCGGGGACAGAAGATTCCGATCGCCGCCATGCTCGCGATCTTCATCGCCGCGCCCTTCGTCGTCTACCCGGTCGTTCTGATGAAGGCGCTCTGTTTTGCGTTGTTCGCTTGCGCCTTCAATCTGCTCATCGGCTACGTAGGTTTGCTTTCGTTCGGCCACGCCTTGTTCCTCGGCTCGGCGGGATACGCGGCGGCCCATACCGCGAAGGTGTGGGGATTGCCTCCTGAATTGGCGATCCTTTTCGGTACCGCGTTCTCCGCGGCGATCGGGGCGGTGGTAGGCGCGATTGCCATTCGCCGCCAAGGCATCTACTTCGCGATGGTCACCCTGGCGCTGGCGCAGATGGCTTATTTCTTCTATCTGCGCGCGAGCTTCACCGGAGGCGAGGACGGCATCCAGGCGGTGCCGCGGGGCCGGATGTTTGGGCTGCTCGACCTGCGCGACACGATGACGATGTATTTCGTGGTGCTCGGGATCTTCACCCTGGGGTTTCTCATCATCTACCGGACGATTCATTCGCCTTTCGGTCAGGTGTTGAAGGGGATCCGGGAGAATGAGCCGCGGGCGATTTCTCTGGGATACAAGCCGGACCACTACAAGATGATCGTTTTCGTGATCTCCGCCGCCCTCTCCGGACTGGCGGGAGGAACGAAAGCGATCGTGTTTCAGCTTGCGTCTTTGACGGATGTGGACTGGAGGACCTCGGGCGAGGTCATCTTGATGACGCTGCTCGGCGGGATGGGGACGATCTTCGGGCCGGTGGTGGGAGCGGTGGTGATCGTCACTCTGGAGACCTTTCCCTGGCTGGGGGCGTGGGTGACTGTGGCTGAGGGACTGATCTTCGTGATCTGCGTGCTCACCTTCCGGCGCGGCATCGTCGGCGAGCTGAGCCGCTGGCTGAAACGACCTCTGTAGCAAAGGAGCAACGATGCGAATGAAGGACAAGGCGGCCATCGTGACCGGTGCCGCGAGCGGTCTGGGACGGGAGATCGCCCGCGCATTCGCCCGCGAAGGGGCGAAGGTCTGCATCGCGGATTTGCAACTCGAGCCGGCCAAAATCGTGGTGGGCGAGATCGAGCGGGCCGGCGGCACGGCGATGGCGGTGGCAATGGACGTCACCGACGAGCGCCAGGTCGAGGCGGGAGTTGCCAGCGCGATCGACCGCTTTGGCGGCATCGATGTCCTGGTCAGCAATGCGGGGTACCAGCACCTTGCATCCATCGTCGATCTCACCTTGGACGCCTGGCGCAGGCTTCTCGCGGTCCATCTGGATGGGGCATTCCTCACCACCCGAGCCTGCCTGCGACAGATGTACAAGGCGCGCAAGGGCGGATCGATCATCTACATGGGGTCGGCCCACTCGAAGGAAGCTTCTCCCCTCAAAGCGCCCTACGTCGCCGCCAAGCATGGCTTGATCGGGTTGTGCAAGGTCGTGGCCAAGGAAGGCGCGGCCGCCGGAGTGCGATCGAACGTGATCTGCCCCGGGTTCGTCCGTACCCCGCTGGTGGAGAAACAGATTCCCGAGATGGCGCGCGAGCTGGGCATCAGCGAAGCGGACGTGATCAAGCGGGTGATGCTCAAGGACACGGTGGACGGGGAGTTCACGACCACCCTGGACGTCGCGGAGACAGCGGTCTTCTTCGCCTCGTTCCCGTCGAATGCGCTGACGGGTCAATCCATCGTGGTCAGCCACGGATGGCACATGCAGTGAGGCAATCCCTCGTCTGAAGGGAGAAGTCAGATGCGTCTCTCCGGTCTGCTGTTCGTCATTTCCCTGCTGCAAGCTCCGGCGACGCCGGATCAGCCGGTGACTAAACCGGGGGCCCCCGCGCCTTCCCCAGCGGAGTCGACCCCATCCGCGGAAGGCTGGACCACCCGGTTCGATCGGCTGTGGCCGCTCCGCGAGGACCCTAAAGTCCTCGAGGAAGCCCGCAATCTGGCGAAAACGGCGCAGTCCAAGAACCCCACGGACTACGACGCCAACTGGAGGCTCGCCTCGGTGATGGTCTGGGAGGCGGACGGCCTGCCCGACGGCGATGAGAAGGCTGCGGTTGGGAAGCAAGCGTGGGAGACGGCGGAAAAGGCAGTCGAGGCCAAGCCCAAGGGAGTCGAGGGGCAGTATTATGCCGGGGCGGGTCTTGGGCTCTATTCAGAAGGAGTGGGAGTTCTCACAGCGCTGCGCCAGGGCCTGGAGGGAAAATTTCGCGGTTATTCCCTCGCCGCCCTGAGAATCAATCGGGACTTTCTCGACGGGGCGCCATTGGTGTTGTGGGGCCGCTACTTCTTTAAACTTCCCTGGCCCAAGCGCGACGTTGGTCAATCGGTCAAAGTCCTCACCAATTGCCTGGTGAAGCATCCCGC
>WNFG01000594.1_pt1 | contig 30173 bp, 25 predicted proteins | sample 5400431 | NCBI WGS metagenome assembly WNFG01 (sample SAMN13153346, study PRJNA577476) | soil metagenome | isolation source: 120 cm saprolite under Douglas fir tree site 2 hole 3 replicate 2 | place: USA:California | collected 2015-04-18 | reverse complement strand
GGGAGCCAAGACATGTCGGGGTGACTAGGAGGGGCATGGTGACTTGGGGAAGCAGGTTCGGGTTCGGGCCAGTCACGGTCGGGGCGGGGCATGTCGATGATGATGCGCTGGTGCTCGCTGGCCGCGGGATTGGATTCGTGTTGGATGGCGGGGAGGGTACGGAGGAGGAGATTCGCGGTGTAGGCCATGACGGCGGCGCGGCGGGGAGTGATTTTGTTACGTGCCTGGAGTTTATAGAGTTCGCCGAGGGAATGGTTGATGTCGGCGGCGGAGCGAAATTCCTGGATATCACCGATGAGGGAGGCGGAGAGGTCGGCCTGGTCGAGGTCCTTTTGGAGCAGAGCGGCGTGTTTGGCGCAAAGGCCGGAATCGGGATCAGAGACGGCCATGCGGCAACGGCGGCCACTGGGGGTGCGCTGCTGACAATGGGGCAGAGCGGAGGTGGTGGTAATGGTGGAGCAAGAGTTTTCAGGATTCATGAGAGTTCCTTTTTGGCGTTAGCCGTGATGTTCCAGAATGGGAATTGTTGGTGTATACCCCGGCAGTTTTCGTAAGAGTGGCAAACAAAAGGGTTAGGGGATACGGAACTTGGAAGAAGGTCCGGAAGATGGGAGATAAATGAAGTAAAGGAGATAGAGGAAGTAAAGGAGGCGGAGGGGAAAAGACGGATAGCGTGGGACTTATGGGGTTGGTCGCGGTGTCCTCGATTGATCACGACCCATGCTAACAGAAATTACACGTCTTGTCAAATGATATTATGGTACTAGTATTTAGCGAGTTGAACTGTTTTGTTCGAAAGATTTTGCAAGTGGAAGAAAACAAAGGGGTAGAGTTCACTGGTGCTGCGGAAATCTTGGAGGGACGGCGGATTAGGGAGGAGGGGTTGACAGTCGACAGTTGAAGTTGACTATTGTTGGGATCTAGAGAACAGCAACTCCATTGGCGTTGCCCGAGGTGGTCCCTCTTGTGCCCGTATACGTACTGAGAATCGGGGCCGGGGAATCCAGCGTTGGTGCACTCGGTACTTCCTGGTGCGTGTGGGGATTGTCCACTGCCTCTTTGTTGTCAAGAAGCGTCACCACTCCGAAGGGAATTACTACCCCCAGCGCGACTACGGCTTTGCGTGTCTTGTTCATCCTCACCTCTCGGGCATTCTCGCACAGCGGAGTGGAAGGGGTCTATCGAAAGCGATATGCGTAGGTTTGTGTCAGCTTTTCGCTTTGTCGCAGACCCGGGGAGGCCGCGTTGACACGATGGGCGGCGGGAGGAGAGGCCCGAGATGAAATGCGGTGGCAAGAGTCGTCAGAACGTCTAAACGTCTGGGAACGTCCCGACTGGGTCTGGATCTCCGCTCCACAACTGCGGTGAAGCTTCGATTGGAACATTAGAACGTCGAACGAAGGATAAGAGAGATTTCTCTCTGCGTGGGCCTACGCATCGGAGGAAGCCAGCGTGCTTGGGTCGGAATGAGGGGTGGCGAGGTGACACCGCACGAGCATCCGCGCCACTTTGGTTCACGATAAACTACCTTAACATCGGCGGTTTTGGCGTAACTGTGCAAATGCGTTTTCGCCGTCGATGGGCCTTAAGCGGCCGCTTTTGACCTCATCGTAACGGCTGTCTAGCGTGCCGCGCACTTGCGACAACTCAGCGAGGTATCCGGTCATGGCGTCCTCGACGAGTTCATCTGGCGCGCGGCCGGTCGTCGCGGCAAGCTCTTGCAGGCGGGATTCGGTTTCCGGCTTGAGGTGCACGACCATAATAGTCAGTGTTGAGACGCACGGAGGAACCGTCAAAGCGATTTCCATCGACTGCACCGCGCTATTTCTTTCGCCGCGGAGGCTGTCGCTTGGTTTTCTCCGGCTCTGACGAGGAGAGTTTCCGCGGTTCATCCCCACGCGCCTCGGGGATTTCCTCGGATGTGCCGAGGAGCTGACTGATGCTGCTTGGCGGATTGCCGGACGCGAGCATGTTTCTGAAAAGCGTGTACGGATCTGTTTTTGCGCCGGCTTTTCGCAAGGAGGTTTCGTCATTGACCCAAGCGTAGATGATGACTTTGTCGCGGCTGGAAAAGCGGTAGAACAAACGATAGCGCTCGTGAAATTTCGCCCGAAACCAGTGGCGGTTGTCTTCTCCGAGGGTGTTTCCCTGGCGGAATTCGGGAGCGCCGGGATCTCTTGGGATGATTTCCAGAATGTGCCGCCGAAGGGTGGCGAGCAGTTTCGCGGCAGGTTGATCTTTGTAGGACGCGGGGTCTTTTGCAGCAAGAGCTTCCACGTGAACGACAAGCTTTTCGAGCTGTTGTGCAAATAGCGGATGGGCGAACAGCCGCCAGCCATTCACCAGCACTAGAGCAGAGCCTCGTCTCCGAGGTCCTCCTCGGGCGCGACAGCAACACCCTCGACCAACGCCCCGGCTCGCTTTACCAGGGTCTCATCAAGAGGCTTGATGCTCTGCGGCAAGCGCTGCATCTCCTTGGCAAGAAAGGCCAAGAACGCGCCGACGACCGCATCGTTGCGTCCCGGGCCGGAAACGGTAGTTTTTGCGGAAACGAGCAGGCGACCGGGGGCGATGACCTTGGCCCGCACTTCGCCGTTAAATTCGGGATGGCTTTTGAACAAGGCGCGGTCAAAGCGGAAGCCCAGGGAATTGCCGGTCTTGGCCTGCTTTCCTCGATATTCGGCGCCATCCATCGATGAAGGCGGCGCCGCACGAGCGATCTTTTTTGTTTTCGGCTTTGGCATATTGCACCGACCTGATGTTAGCACATTTGTGGATACGCAGGCTGGGTGCCAGCGCTGGATTTGTGCAAACCGTCCATCAGGGTGGGCTGTGAGGCATGGTGAAGATGGCGAGAGATTTCATCGCTCGCAGAGACCGTGAGCGATGAGGCAGAGGTTCCCTCTGCGCAGGCCGACGCATACAGAGAAAAGAGGGGCGGACGGAAAAGGTATTCCAGGAGTACGCTTGGTTATAGGAGACTGGCCAACCCGCGACATCCTCGAGAGGCTGGGCGGTGGCAGGGGTGTTGGGTTATAAGGCTACATATGCTTTTTCCACGTTACGTGATTTGGCAGGAGGGACCATGAACAGAGAGCGGGCGCTGAAGATTGCGTTGGTGTTGGTGGGATTGCTCTTTTTGGCGGGCGCTTATCCCTTGACGACGTCTCTATGGCATGGCGACGCGTCCGTATCGGAAGGCGACAAGATGATGCTTAGCCTCTATGTCACGCTCGGGGTTTTCGTGCTGCTGGCCGCGCGTAACCCGTCGGCCAATCGCAGCCTGATCGCGTTCACAGCATGGTCTAGCTTTGCTCACGGCGCAGTTATGGCGGTCCTGGCATTCCAAATTGCGAGCGAACGCGGAGATTTTCTGATCGCCGTGGCTGTGCTCGGTGTCATCGGTGTAGCCCTGATCGCGCTGGCTCCGACGAAGCCGCCGGTCCAGCGGGCATCCGCAGTCGCTGCGTAGGCTCGTGCTGCGGAGAGACAGAACAGGATGCCTGGCTTCCCGACACACGCCGCCGGGACTGCCAAACAACCGGGGAAAAACCGGGCGCTACAAGAGCGGACCGCGACCGGTTGGGGGCTCTTGTCATCAAGGAGAGCTGTGGCCGGCGCACTGCAGCACTCCAAGGTATGCGCTCCACGGATCAACGGCTTCCCGGTATTGGTGGGCCATAATCCTTGAGATTTGGTGCAGATGCGTCAAGTCATGGGCTGCCCATGCGGCCAGCAGCTCTGAGAGGGTAACTACTCCGAGGGCAGGATGCCGTCCACGGCGCTTGAGGTCCTCTGGCCGCGGATTCAATGCGCGCAGTTCGTCCAGGTTTTCTGACCGCAAACGAGCAAATTCATCCAATAACTGCCCGAGCGATTTGGCTTGGCTCTCTCGTACGTGTCCTCCGCGATCAAAGGGCTCAAAGGCCTTGGTCTCGCCAAACTGCAGCACGATTTTCGCGCGGGGCATCCAATCCGTGCGTTCGCCGTGAATCAGATGGCCGACGACATCGAACGCGCTCCAAGTGCTTTCCCCTTCGTTTCGGAACGTCCACGTTTCCGGTAGATCACGCAGAAGCGCATTGAGAGCAGCGGGGGTGCGAGTGAGAAGCGATATTGTGTGGGACAAGTTGTGTTCCATCATGCTCCTCCAGCGTGGACAGCGATTTTCCGGAGACACCGATTGTAGCGGTTCTGTGTGGCATGAGCCGGAAGCGTCTTGTGCGACTTATGCGGCCATATTGGCACGGGCCGACTCTGGTGATGGCGTGCTCGCAACAGGCGGAGTTGGTTCCTAGTCCCATTCCGTAATTTCTACGAATCCTTCTTGAGCGAGCTGGGACATTCTCGCCATGGCATCCGTGTTGACTTTGACGCCGGGAAGCAGATCTGCGTTTCCCCACTTGTGAACTGTCGCCGTCGCTCCACACAACTCAACTTGCACCCCACGCTTCATCAGATCGGCGACGAGTTCCTTGTACGGGTTTCCGGTCGCTATCATTCGTTCGGTGTTGTAGGCAACGTCGTTCAAAGTTACGTGACCGGCGTTTGTGTGAAAGACAGCAATGACCTGAGCCTTCGCGTTCCAGTTGGCCACATCTGTCGTGATGAGTTGGAGGTGGAAAATAGAAGCGGGAAGATCCCCTTCGAATGCCAAAGCAGCAATACTGAATGCCACCTTAACTTGCGCCAGCTGCACCGGGATATCGATATGAAGCGGTTTCTCTGAAATGGACATGTTCAACTTCCTTAAGAATGACTTTGTATTGTCTCGAGGGGGCTCGAGATTGTTCTAGCGCTGCGCTCGCTCATGGCGCCAATCACCTCGTCGGTGGTCATGACCTGAGCCAGATAGGCAAAGTTGATGAGCGCCGCTGCGTAGCCGTCGCCCCAAACCGGATGCCTTGGGCCGGCGGTCGCGTCCTTCACGACGGCCACGTCGAACCCTTGCTCGACCAATTCGCGCAGGTGCGATTCGACGCACATGTTCGCCAGCATCCCGCCGACAATCACCTTCCTGATCCCGCGCTTGCGCAGCTGCAAGATGAGGTCATTGGACTCAGGCCCATATATCTTGTGCGGACTGACCACGACGGTCTTGCCGTCTTCAATGTAGGGCTTCAAGCGCGCAAGCCAATCCGCACCCGATCCCGAAAACCCATCGAGCGTCAACGCGCCGGTTCGAGCAAACAGATGGTTTTCGTGCATCACCGACCCGAGGGGATCGCGGAACTGCCAACCGTCATCTGTGGGGAAGTAGTAGTGGGGTGAGACGAAGACCTCGAACCCGGTCTCCCTCGCCGTCTGAAAGATGCGTTCCATGTTCTCGACGGTCTTGTTCTCATGGACGGAATCGCGGACGAGCTGCCACGCGCCGCCTTGCTCACTTAAGACCTCGTTTTGTGGATCGGTAAACAGAATAGCCGTGTCTTGCCAGTGGATTTTCATAGTTTTCTCCTCTTCGATGGTTGCGTGTTGTGTTCGGGCTGCGCCATACTTGTTTCCTCATAACCTCTCAGAGGCCCTTGTGTTCTGCGGTGAGGGTTCTAGGCGAAGATGTAGCCAGTACTCATAGACATTCACTACTTTCGGCACCAAGGCTTCGATGGGATCGCTGATCGCTTGCACCGTCGCTTTATCTTGGATGGCGAAGTCGGCGGCCAACATGTTCCTCCAATCTCGAATGATTTTTCTCAGCTAGGAATTCTGAAAAGGTGAATTCTGGATCTGCTCGTAAAAATTGCTGCGCTTGTAGTTGCGGATGAAGTGGGAGCAGATATCCTCGTTGCACGTTCCTTCCGTTGACTGAGTCTTGTGCTCAAAACCGCCAAGAAATGCCTTGGCGATTTCTTGTTTGAAGTCGATGCGCGGGAACTGCACGACCACCTTTTTGCGCAGGTCTTCGGGGAATGCCTGGTATCCGATGCCGAGCACATCAAGGCCAACGCCATTGAACAATAGCTCGACTTCCAACGGCTTGTACGGTGCGATGCCAGGAGTCGTATGTAAAGATATAGCGTCCCAGGCGGTTTGGATTCGAGTGTCCGGTACGCCATGATGTTCGAGGAACTGGCGGACGGCGTTCGCACTATCAACTTCAAAGCGATCGGCGGCGCTGCTGAACTTCTTCAACAAGCCAAGATCATGGAATGCAGCGCAGATAAACAGAAGCTCGACATCGAATTTTTCTCCTGTCTGCCTGCCAAGCTCATTTGCCCAGAAGAAGACGCGGTGAGAGTGGTTGAAGAGCAGAGTCGTGCTGAACTCCCGGAGAAGTCCGGTAGCCTCGCGAGTCAGCTGACTGTCCGGAACTCCATCCTCTACGCGTTGAAACTTCGGCGACGGTGTTGGCACAGGAAGAATTGTCTTGGGCCGCCGAAACGCCGGCCCGGCCTGCACAGACTGACCGGCGGCAGGTGTATTCAACTTGCCGCCCGCTGCAGCAGCGCCAACTCCAGCAGAAGTAGTTTGCAAAAATGAACGTCTGGTCATCTCTTATCTCCTAAGCGGATTGCACCTTTTCTTGGGCCTGCAGGGCCACGATTGGAATGTTTGAAAATCTTGCCGAGCGCAGCCACTGAACCAATCTCTCAGCAGAGGCGCTTTTCCAACTGACACTTCGACTAAATAGGATTCTCTTCAAAGAGACGAGGCACGAGAGCCGAAGCAAGGCACGCTCACACGTCTGCGGATCTCTCCACTGACGAATCGGCAAATCCAGCAGGACCGATTGTCAAATCAGAGTCCATTCCTCGCGGTGGCAAGAGAGTGCAGCTCGACTGCGGCCCAGTCACCGCTAACTAATGGATGGGATTTGTAAAGGAAAAGTTTTAACTATTCTTGCGGTTCTCCACGCGCAGGTCGTAACGGACCTCACGCAGCTTCTGCTCGAATGCCAACGGCTGCGCGCTCCACATTGTTCGTATTTTGCATGGCGCGCAGGATTGGCCACGATGAATTGACGGCGTGCGGCGTGGAGTAGCCAAAAAGGGCTGTGCTAGACTTTCACGGTGATGACCAATCCCTTGAATGTTGTTGAGCTGGAATGCTCCGCTTGCGGCAAGAAATACGATGCTTCGATCGAACAACACCTGTGTACATGCGGAAAGCCGCTATTGGCTCGCTACGACCTGCGGCGGGCCGCTGCCACGCTCACTCTCGACAGCCTGAAGAACCGGCCACGCACGCTTTGGCGCTACGCTGAAGTTCTGCCCAACGATCCGCCGGTTTCGCTGGGCGAGGGCATGACGGCTTTGGTGCATGCCGAGCGGCTTGGCGCGTCAATACGTTGTGGACAAGGGGGCTTGCAACGTCTGTACATCAAGGACGAGGGATTGAATCCTACCGGCTCGTTCAAGGCGCGCGGAATGACTGCGGCTGTCTCGCGCGCCAAGCAGCTCGGCGCAAAGGCATTGGCGGCTCCTACGGCCGGCAACGCGGGCGGTGCGCTTGCAGCGTATGCCGCGGCTGCGGGGCTTCCCGCAGTGATCGTGATGCCTGCGGACACTCCCGTAGCCAACGTGATGGAGTGCCAGGCGTTTGGCGCCAAGGTCGTCAAGCTGAACGGCTTGATCTCCGATTGCGGCAAATACGTGGCCGAGCACAAGGAGCGCGAAGGCTGGTACGACGTCTCCACGCTCAAGGAGCCGTACCGCTTGGAAGGCAAGAAAACGATGGGGTACGAATTGTGGGAGCAGTTCGGAGGAAAACTGCCGGACGTCATTCTTTATCCCACTGGAGGCGGCGTCGGATTGATCGGCATGTGCAAAGCGTTCGACGAAATGCAGGAGATGGGCTGGATCGGCACGGAGCGGCCGCGCATGGTGGCCGTTCAGGCGGAGGGATGCGCGCCGATTGTCCGAGCGTGGGACGCTCACCAGAATTCGGCGCAGTTTTTCCAAAACGCCGCGACCGTCGCATCAGGTTTGCGCGTTCCCGGACCGTTGGGCGATCTGATGATCTTGAGCATGCTTCGCCAGACGAAAGGCACTGCGCTGACCGTGACTGACGAAGAGATGCTTCACGCGGGAAGGGAACTGGCTTCACTCGAAGGCATATTCGCCGCTCCCGAAGGCGCCGCAACCGTGATCGCAACAAGAAAGCTTGCCGCCTCTGGTTGGATCAAGCCGGAAGATACCGTCGTGCTCTTCAATACCGGCACGGGCTACAAATACGCCGAGGCCTGGCAGCGCGCGCTCCAGTCCGCCAATGGAGGAGCAGTGTGACCACGCGCAGACTTTATTACGACGATGCGTTTGAAAAGGAATTCACGGCGCGGGTCATGTATTGCGAAGTGCTCCCGCCGGACGTGAACTCCGGAATCACGGGAAGCGTCTGGAAATTGATTCTTGATCGCACGGCGTTCTACCCCACTTCGGGGGGCCAGCCAAACGATTTGGGCAAGATCGGCGACGCCAATGTCCTCGATGTCCGAGATGAAGGCGACGAAATCATTCACGTCGTCGACCGCCGTCCAGCAGATCCGGAAGTGAACGGCTGCATCAACTGGCCGCGGCGCTTCGACCACATGCAGCAGCATACCGGCCAGCATCTTCTGTCTGCCATGTTTCAGGAACGCTTCGGCCTGCCCACGGTTTCTTTTCATCTCGGAAGCGAAATCTGCACGATTGATTTGCGCGGCCCTGAACCGACGGAGGAAATTCTGGAAGGCGCCGAGCGCGCCGCGAATACGGTTGTCTTCGAAGATCGTCCGGTGAACGTCCGCTACGGCACCGCGGACGAATTTGCAAAACTCGGGGTGCGAAAGGAAGTCGACCGCAAGGGCATCCTGCGCGCTATCGAAATCGAAGCCGCCGATTTGCAACCCTGCGGCGGGACGCACGTCAAGCGCACCGGGCAGATTGGCGTGATTCTGGTACGTCGCTGCACGAAAGTCCGCCAGGACTGGCGCGTTGAATTTGTCTGCGGACGCCGCGCGGAACGCGTCGCGCGTCATGATTTCCAGGTGCTGCGCCAGACCGCCGAAAAATTGAGTTGTGCTCCCGAAGACCTCGTCTCCGCCGCCTCGCGCGCTCTCACGGAACGCGATGCGAACTTCAAGAATTTTCGCGCCATGATGCAGCGGCTTGCAGAAGCCGAAGCCGCGCTAGCGTTGCAGACTACGCCGCCCGGTGCCGACGGCTCCCGTGTCATCTCGCGTTTCTTCGAAGGTGTTCCAGCCGATTACCTGGGCTTCTTTGCCACCGCATTCGCGAAAACCGAAAAAGCGCTTGCGCTCTTGGCCGCGGCGGAAGGCGGACACTTGCTCTTTGCCCAGCACTCATCCGCAGGTAAAGATATGGCGGCGCTCCTCAAGAAGGTGCTGGAAAAATTCGGCGGTAAAGGCGGCGGAACGCGCGATTTCGCCCGCGGCCGCGTGAGTGACGGATCGCAAGCCGAGAAGGCCGTTTCTCTCGCCAGAGAATTGTTGTCGGCTTCCTAGAAGTTGAACCATGAGTTTCGTCTTAGGCGCGACCTGGCATGCGTTTCCGGCTCTCGAGTGGCTGTGCCGGTGCGAGTCATCTTCGAATGAGGTTCCATGTGACCGATAGAATCACGCGACGTGACGCGCTCAAATTTGGCACCACAGCCGCCGCATCTGCGGTACTCAGCCCGCTTCTTGCACGCACGATGGAGACCAGAGCCATGGAACCAGAGCAACCTCTTGCCAGCATTCCCGAAAACATGCACACGCCCTCCACTTCGGGCTCGGACATCTGTTTCGTGTCTGCGCGGCAGATGGCCGATCTCATCCGTCAGAAAAAGCTCTCGGCGCGCGAAGTGATGCAAGCCCATTTGAAACAGATCGAGAGGGTAAATCCCAAGGTCAATGCGATTGTGACGCTGGTTCCGGAAGAGCAGTTGATGGCGCAGGCTCTCGCCGCGGACGAGGCTACCGCAAAAGGCAATATCAAAGGGCCATTGCACGGACTGCCTGTCGGCGTGAAGGATTTGCATCCGACGAAGGGCATCCGCAGCACTTTTGGTTCGCCGCTTCACAAAGACGAGATACCCAATTTCGATTGCCTCGTCGTGGAACGCGAAAAAAATGCCGGAGCCATTGTTATCGGCAAGACCAACGTGCCGGAATGGGGCCTCGGCTCCCAGACATTCAATCCAGTTTTCGGGCCAACTCTCAATCCTTACGATTTGAGTAAGACTTGTGGAGGGAGCACCGGCGGAGGCTCGGTAGCCCTGGCGTGCGGGATGGTTCCGCTGGCCGATGGCAGCGACATGGGGGGCTCTTTGCGAAATCCGCCCAATTTCTGCAATGTGGTTGGCCTGCGAACGTCCCCCGGACGGGTCCCCAATCCTCCAAACACACTCGGATGGTCCACTCTGAGCGTCGCCGGCCCCGTGGCTCGCGATGTTGCGGACTGCGCCTTTTTCCTAAGCGTTCTCGCCGGCTTCGACCGCCGCTCTCCGATTTCCATTGATCAATCTGGCCGCCAGTTCTCTCAGCCCTTGGCGGGCCGGAATTTCAAGGGGGTCCGCGTGGCCATGTTTCAGGATATGGGGCTGCCCTGGGAACCGGAAGTGAGGCACGCCGTGCAAGCGCAGCGCAAAGTATTCGAGAGCCTCGGCTGCATCGTCGAGGAAGCCGAGCCAGATTTTTCCGATGCCAACGAATGTTTTGTCGCGTGGCGCCACTGGTCCGTTGAGTCGCAGTTCGGCGATATACTCGAAGCCAATTCCGCCAAGTTGAATGAGTACGTCCATTGGCACGTGGAAGAAGGACGCAAGCTCACGGGACCCTATTTGGCGCGAGTGGAAACCAAACGCACGGCGCTCTACAAGCGAATGCGCGAGTTCATGGAAAAATATGAGTTTTTTATTCTGCCCGTGAACCAGATCCTCCCGTTTGACGTGAAGACCCATTACCCGGTGGAAATTGCCGGGGTGAAAATGGAAAACTACATCGCTTGGATGAAATCGGCTTATTACATCTCCGTCGTGGGGAACCCGGCAATTTCGGTTCCCTGTGCGTTTTCGGAAAACGGACTGCCCATCGGAATCCAGATTGTCGGTAGGCACAACGACGATTGGGGCGTCTTGCAGATGGCTTACAGTTTTGAGCAGGCTACGAAGGTCGGAAGGCGCCGCCCGGCCATTGGCTAGGGCAATGTCGGCCACGGTTTTGAAATGGCCGGGACGACGGGACTCCAACTCGCAAACTGCTGCGTGACAGGCAGAGGTTCTGGTGTCCTTCGCAGGTGGTTAACATCCACTGTGCCAAAACTGTGCCAGAATCCAACGCTTTCATGCCATTGGAGATAGCTTTGGGCGAGAAGCAGATTTCCCGATTTACTGGCAACGTCATTACTTAGAAGTAAATCGCGGAGCTGTCGGAGTCGAGCATCGTGCGCCGAAACTGGGAGGATATCCTCGCAGTCAACGAGGCGCTGCCAAGCTAAAGTACGCTACTGCAATCACTTGGCTTTCGCGGCGCGCTCGCTGGTTGGTAAAACGAGGACCGCTCGGTATTCAAAAATAGTGGAAGTCCTCTAGAATCTGGTGGACGAGAGGGGATTCGAACCCCCGCCCTCCTCGTTGCGAACGATCAATATTCTAAGCTAAGACGCGGTGCCGCAATCACTTAGCTTTCGCAGGGGGGCGGTAGATGGACTACTCAGACTACCGACTAAATGGCGGATGCAATTTTCCTTTGGTTTGCGAAATTTCAGCAAAGGTAAGTGCGCTCTGCAGATGGATCCATCTCCTTTCTGGCAGCAAGACGGGCGCCGACCGGCGCCTGCCAATGCGGTAGTTCCCAGGCGACAACCCCGATCACATCTGCGACTAACCGGCTACGCGTCCAACTGACGGCGACCGGCAAACACTGCGCTGGCTTTCATTCTCTAAGCTGGTTTGGCGGTTGCGATGGAGCTGCTCGCGACGGTTATCCGGCTGCCCCAAACCTTTTGCCTTGCCGTTTGAATTCAGCGGAAGCGGAGTTGCAATTCCGGCGCAAAACACATTCTGCAGGAAACGATCTGCTCGGATCCCTCACTATTCAAATTGAGTTGCAGCTTCTGTTTATTTTCGCCTTGTCAAAGTCATATCGGGTTCCTATACTTATTGTCTGTATCACATGAGGTAAGTGATGCTCTTACTCCAACCCGTTAACTGAGTCCCCGGTTAGTCTAGAAGCCATTCGGAAAAGAGATCGACGAAAACTGAATTGACCGCGAAAGAGTCCAAGCTCGCAACGTTATCTGATTTTTGTGGTTTGTTTTATGGAACGCCTTGTTGGTACGCTCCGGGAAAAACAAGCTCTCGCTAAATTGGTGGGGACTGCTCCCGCGTTCCAAGAGGCGATCAAGAATTTGCCGGCCATCGCCAAGAGCGATGCCAATATACTCATTACCGGAGATACCGGCACAGGTAAAGAGCTTGTTGCGCGCGCCGCGCACTACCTGAGCAATCGTGCTGCCTACCCCTTTGTGCCTCTTAACTGCGGCTCTTTTCCCGAAGCTTTGATGGAAGTCGAGTTGTTCGGCCACGAGCGTGGCGCCTTCACCGATGCGCAGATTCACCGAAAAGGTCTCCTGGCGCAGGCTGAAGGCGGAACACTCTTTTTGGATGAGGTAGATACCTTGCCTATAAAGGCGCAAGTGGATCTGCTTCGCTTCTTGCAGGATCGGTGCTATCGCGTCGTTGGTTCGAGTGCGGAGAGCCGCGCCAATGTGCGAATCCTGTCGGCGAGCAATGCGCCCCTATTCCAAAATGCGACCTCTGGAAACTTCCGTCTTGATCTTTACTATCGGCTTTGCGTGTTTACCGTGCATCTTCCTCCACTGCGCGAACGAACTGAAGATATTCAGCTCCTTGCAACACATTTTCTTGCAAAACATACGCCACAGAACCGGCGACTTCCAACTCTATCGCCCGAGGCGCTAGCCGATTTGCTTTTGCGGGACTGGCCCGGCAATGTCCGTGAACTCGAAAACGCCATGGTGCGGGGAATTTATTTAAGTCAGGGAGACACCATCGAAACGCAGGACCTTAGCTTGCCACCCCGAGGAGCGGGAGGTCTTTCCCCCTTGAGTCACGATGCCGGAAAGCTTCCGTATTTCCGGGTAATGAAGCGGGAAGCAATCGAGTCGTTCGAGAGGAGCTATCTGACCAGACTCATGGCTGAACATCAAGGCAATATCAGTCTAGCTGCCCGCTCTTCGGGAAAAGAGCGACGCGACTTAGGCAGACTCTTGAAGAAATATCACCTCAACGCAAGGGCATTCCAGTTGTCTTCGCATCCAGGCCGATAGAAGTGGTTCGGGGCAATCGCTCTGCTGGGGGAAAAGTACCGCAGTACTGGGGAGAAATTCCCTCAGCGGGGTAACGCCACTCAGAATGCATGATTTAGATGTTACGCGAGGCCTTAAAGGTTCGTTGTTCTCCGGGGTGTTCCTCCCCCAGTCTTCTCCCTCGGCGCGGAACGTTTCAGAGTTAAGTCCTTGCCAGCTAGATCCTTACGCGATTTAAAGAGAACGGTCACAGGGTTGCATGGGACTTGTGCGGAGCCCGTTCTGCCGCAACCGTCTCGATATCCGCCTGAAGATTCGCAGCGCGAAGGGGATCTCGCCCGCCGCGTATTGGATTATTTGTCCGAACATCCACAAGCAACTGACACCCTTGAAGGCATCGCCGAGTGGTGGGTTATGCGAGAACAAGTACGCGTGGATGTGAAGTTGCTGGAACGAGTCTTACATCGCCTCACGGAACAAGGCTTCCTGGAAGAGATCCACGGCGGTGCACAAGTTCGCTTTTCTCTGAAAAAAAGCTCCGAGGGGATGGAGAGGGAGGAATCACCATGCCAGGATTGACGCCCACACGAACAGAAATCTCTGACCGTTTCTCGGTGTTGGGGTTCCGAGTGCGTTCAGGACGAAATCCTTATTTTGAAGTGGCCATCGCTACCGATCCTTCCCTGTTCCATGCCGATGCCAAGGCTCAGCGGACCGCCGCGAACTTTTTTTCGTCGCACAGCTCCGGGCCGATCCTCGCGGAACACGGGGAGGCGATGTATTTCATTCCCCCTCACGCGTTGCGGCATTTCGCCGGCAAAGAGCGGCTTTACTATACGGTTGCCGCTTTCCCCGACACTTCGCGTGTTAATCCGGAGCTACTTGACGTGCCGGACCAGGCACGGCCTTGGATCACGATCTCCAAGTCTTTTACGGGGCGTGAGATTCGGCGCCTCATCGGCGCGCCCTCAAGACACTCTTCCGCAAGTGGCGGGAACGGCTACGGCAAGATCAGCCCGGACGCCTTCCAGTGGGCTGGCGACGACGCTACGCCAGGCGCCAGCCAGAGAGTGGAACCCGTCGGCCGCGGAATCACCGCGCCAGGGAAGGGAGCAAGCTCCCAGCCTACGTCGGCTTCGCCGAATCCAGGGCCCACGAATAGTTCGAAATCCAATGCGACCGCGCCCGCAAGTACTGCGAGCGCCATCGCAACAGAGCAAGAATTTGAATATGACGACGGCCATGGCCAGGAATTTTGGGCCCAGCAACAGGCAGACGATAGCGGCTCTGAGCCCGACTTCAGCCAGTATGGAATTGATGGCCCAATTCCGGACGGACCTGAAACCGCTGAGAGCCAGGGCTTGACCCAGACACTGGACATCGCTCCAGAATATCCGCAGGCAGATCGGTTCGCTCCGGCCGCGGCTGGGAATTTCTATCCTAGGTCTAAGCCTCGATCGATTAACACAATTGTCATACACATTACGGATGGGCACCCGCCGATCACTGGAACCATCGCGATGTTCCAAGATCCCAACCGGAAGGACAAGAAGGGTAACCCGATACACGCAAGCGCGCATTACATTGTCGGACGGAACGGCGAGGTTGTACAGATGGTTCGAAATCAAGACGTCGCCTATCATGCGAACGAAGCGAATGCCGACAGTATCGGTATAGAACACGCAGCCCGTTCACCACACGAGTGGGGAAAGGACGACCCAGGGTTTGACGTGACCGATGCCGAGTACTGCGCGTCCGCGGCGCTCGTGCGTTGGCTGTGCAATGAATTCAACCTGCCCATGGATCGCGACCACATCAAGGGTCACGTCGAAGTAGATCCCAAGAAACGGCACCCAGATTGTCCGATCGGAGTTTGGAACTGGGACTACTACATGAGCCTGGTCACGTCGGGAACGTGCACGCCGCGTGCTACCTCCAGTGAGTCACAATCCTATTCTTTTGAATCCCCGGTTCATGGCAAGGTTCGCATGTCCGCCACGCCGAAGAGGGCAACCACGCATGCGTTAGAAGTCGTGCATCCAGACTACGTGCCCAGCAATAAGCAGGCTGCGCTGCAGACCCAATTGGACTTTCAGACACGCTACAAGACGTGGTTTTCCGGCGTCCCGGATACGAGCTATTTCCCCCATTCCGCGATTTGTCAGTTGGTGAGAGACGACGGTGGTTTTGGCACAGGCACGTATATAGCCCCGGATCGCATACTGACGGCCGCTCATGTGGTCGAGGGGGCCAACTCCATCACTGTCATTCCTGGCAAGAACGGCGGAACGGCGAATGACGGCCCGTTCGGGCATTTCACTTGCCCGTCCTCGGATTGGGAGAAGCATCCGAAGCGGAAGGTTGGCAATGACGATTTTGACTTGGCCGTTCTGAAGGTTGGCACGCCACCTCCAGGCGGACAATTTTTTGACATCCTCGAAGAGCTGCGTCAATCGCTGCCGAGCAATATCATCGTTTGTGGCTATTCGGCGCAATCGGATAAGTATCCCAAGCTCAAGAACACGATTGATCCCAACAAACAACATCTCGACGGCGATTACATCCGCACCGTGCAGGACGAAACGTTCCGGTACAACCTGCAAACGCTGCACGGAGCCAGTGGCGCTGCGGTGTATTACGTCTGGGCACGGGAAGATGATGTAAGACAACAGTCGGTTCTGGAAACGCATTTGGTCGGGGTCCATGTGGCGCCGTTCAGCGACACTCTCAACGAAGGATGCCGTCTCACCGATGCCAAAATTGCGTGGATCCAATCCGTAGGCCAGCCTTTTTCGGCAGGTGCTTCGGCACTAAGTGATTCTCCGCAACAAAAGTACGCCAAGGCAAGTGCTGCAACCTCGAGAGGTTATGCTGTGGCTGGAAATCCCTCGGCGACCACCGCGAGGCCACTCGCGTTTTCGGCTGCCGCGGGAGCGGTGCAACCTGCGGGCTCATCCGTGCAACAGCCTGGCGGCGTTCACAAAAAGACGCAGGCTGGGCCACACGTATCTGCCCAAGCTCAGGATGTGGCGACCGATGCAGGCGCTTCCTCTTCAGTGTCACTTAAGGATGCGGACTACACCGTGGAAGTCGGCGATTCGCCGGATCCCGAGCGCGAGGGGACAGGGGCGCAGTCGGGGATTCCCCTTACGAACCAAGCGATGTATGAAATCATTCGACAAGTCGCAGCCGGGCACTCTGGTGACACCTTGTACTCGGCGATCTCAACGGATCGTGAGTTTGCGACCCGAGGGCATGAAGCATTTCAGAAGCGGCATTTCGGTCTCGAGTTCGGATTGCTCCTGTTTACCCAAGAATCGGGTCAATTGGGAGCGGCCCTGCAGTTAATGCATGACCGGGATCCGGAACGATTCGCCAAGATCTTCGGTGCCGAGAGCGACGCGCTACTTGCGGTAACCAATGCCGCAACGCCCGAAGCACGGTTGCAGCCCGTGAGTGGCGAGAATCTGTGGAGCCCAACGTGGGTCTCCCGATTCCAGGCAGCAGGCGCCTATCCGCTCTACCAAGCAGCGCAAAACGAGCTTGCCATCGAAGGTCTGTTTCGTCCTCTCCTGCATGTCGCCGGAGGATTCGGATTGGTCACGGATCGCCTTCTGGCCATGGCCCTCGACATTGCCGTGGACCGAGGTGTGGGAGGAGCGATCCGCTGGCTCGCTCACCACATCGGCCCGTTTGAAACTTCGGCGCAACGTTACCACGCTATCGAAGCGTTGGGTGTCGATAACCTGGCGAACTTTCAAGCGGAAGTTGGGTGGACTCCGCAAGACGGCCAGTTTGGCCCCGAAACCCATGCGGCATTGGCAGGCGCATTACGCCGGCTCGACATCATTCCTATGGCGAAAAGCAGCGACTTGGCATGCCGTCTGGTCGCCACAGCGGAGGGCGTGCTGAAGCAGCGCCTCCTTCGGTTGCGAGATTCAACAACGTTCACCGATCAGGTCTATGAACTGAACTGAAATCTGCAATGAAGGATGCTGACTGAATGGCTACGCCGCCGGAAATCAACGCTGCCCGACAGTTCACGGCAAATGCGCCGCACTTTGTGCAGCGTTCGCAGGCATTCAAGTCGTTGGCCCCGGCAATGCAGCAGGCACTGTTGCGGGATCTGAAAAAAATCAACCAGTCCCTCAGCCCAATCGGAGAGAAGGTAGATTCGGATCCCTATTCCTTCGCCCTCGACACGCCGGATGATTTCAACCGGCACCGCCGATTTCCCGGGCAGGACGGCAATCCTTCTACCGGCGATTCGGGTGGTACGGGGCAACCAACCACAATCCCACAGCGAGGAGGATCTGCCCCGCAGGATGCACCAGGCGTCGCCGGGCCAAAATCGGCGGCAACGCAAACTCTGGCTTCTCGCGTTGGCGCCCTAAGTGACGAAATCAACTTCCCTGCGTTTGTGGCCGCGCTGGTCCACGGAACATTCGACGCGATCGTGGACGCCACGATTCGTCAGATGGAAGCCTTCGCGGATTTGGTCAGTGCGGTGGCCAAAGATGTCGAGCAATTTACAAATGAAAATGTCACGCCGAATCAAGCCAAGGATTGGCTCGCGAAGCAGTATCCGCAAGATCTGCAGGTCAGCTTTAATGATGGCCAGCCGAGTCTGCAACCCAGAGGTACGCAAGACAATCTGGACAATGCTCCCCCTTGGTTGTCGGAGTATGGTCTCGACGGCCAGTTGCTCTCCACGGAATTGATCGATGAACAACTCGTGCCCATGGCGCGCAAGCGAATCGGACAAAACCGTCTGCAAACTCTGGCGACCATGGTGTTACTGGGAATGAATCGCGTGGTCGTTCGCGATGGCACCATTTCGGCGCGCATCCAAATTCGCGCGCAAGCAAATGACAAGGCAAAAGTGGATTACGCGGTGTCCTCGGATCCCGGAGGACCGACGTGGGGCGAGCGGGGAAGTGCGATGGGCCAGCCGGGGCTGATGGTTTCGACCGTTGCCGCGAACGTGCAAACGGACACGCAGTTAAAAGCCGAACTCTATGGCGAAGTTCGCATTAATTTTGCGAGTGAAACGCTCCCGCTCGAACGCTTCGCGGACCCGGCGCGACAGGCGCTGTTACAGAGAAATTCCCGCTCGGGCACTCCGGCAAACACCGTTCCGGCATCGGCAGCGCCGGCAGCACTCCCGGGCACTGTCCCTGCTCCCGCCGCGCCGGTGCAAGCGGCGCCCGCGGCCGCCGCACCAGTTCCTCTTCCGCCTCCAGGAACCATGAAAGCAAGCGCCGGCGCGGCGGCACCAGCAGGCTCAGGGAGATGAGAGATGAAGCGATCTTTCTCAGAGGCGTTGCGGGAACTTGTGGAGGCGGTGCAGCCGGCGGGCATTGGGGATCAGCTTATTCGTGTGGTTGATGTCTATTTCGATTTGCCACTCGAAGTGGCGCTCCGTCGCAAAGGGGAGGAAACGGAGTTTCTCGGCGACCTCCCCAATTGGCGGTGGAGAACGGTTTTCGATCTGCCACCCGGGCGTATGCGCGTGCGTTGTGAGTTAGGAGACTCCTTGTGAACGATCGCGACTCAGGACTTCCGGTTGAGCAATTTATCCAGGCGCTCACGAGCCAGCTGGATCGTGCACAAGATGCCATGGCACTCAAAGCCCATGTACGTCCGCTCACGTTCGCAGTCAAGGACCTGACCTTGGATCTTCGCGCGCACTTTGGAATGTCTGGCAGCGTTGTTCACATTACTCCGGCGGGGCCAGGGGACACCGCAGCCAGTACCCTCCACCTATCACTCACGAGCATCACGCGTCCGATGATGGAAGAAAACACCTCGCACCTGGCCGTAGGACCGGACGAACCCACCCTACAGGAAGCGTTGGGGAGCGAATTGACTTCAGAAGAACGCCGCCGCCTGGAGTGGGCCGGAATTCACACGTTGTCTCAGTTCCGAGAACTGCAAAGCCGCAGCGGAGAAGCGGCCATCGAACAAGTTGCCTTCATTCCAGCGGCGCGATTGAAAGCCGCGCTGGAAAGAGCAACGCATCCCTTCGTGGAAACAGTGACGACGGTCCCGCCGGAGAATGATGGCGCATCTCCGTTCCTTCAGGTTAGCGGACGTAACTTTCTCCAATATGGTCCTCCCGACGTGCGTATCGGCGGCGAGCCGGTACCGATTGTTCGGGTAAGTCCGCGGGAGGTTCTCGTCGCGCCACAACCCCATCAATTCCGGGGCGATCTCACAATACAAACCGCGCCGGGAAGGATCGCCAGTACGCGGCTCAATATTCTCAATGACCCCGCGGCGCCACTTTCCACCGACGGCAAGGAGCAAAGCATATGACGCGCCTCCTACATCGATTGGCCCAACCTTGGGCGCGGGCTGACGGCGCGTATTCGATTCCCGGCACTTTGGTGGTCAAGCTATGCTTGGGCGAAGCGCCCGAACATCTGCCCTCGCTCTTGGACGTTCGACGAAATGTCTCCGAACCGGCGAGATTCTTAAATGTAGAGCCAGTGGACCGTATTCTGAAGCACTTTACTGACGATTGTTGGGTCTCAAGGCTTCACTCTTCCATGCGGACATGGGGAAAAATGGATCCTAGTGAGGATGTATTTGACGACGTAGAGCACGCCATCGGGTTGTCGCGCACGTTGCACTTGGAAGTTGATGATGAATGCTCCATCGCAAACCTCATCGATGCTTTGCGCCAGTTGGCCATCGTCGAGGAAGCTTCTCCGCAATATTTGTGCTCTGTGCCGTTTGGCACGATGGTGCAGGCCTTGGATCCGGCGGAAGCGCGCTGGCCGCGCGAGGAGATCCACGCGCCGGAAGCGATGGCCTTTGAACCCGGCGATGCCACGGTGATCGTTGGCATCGTGGATACCGGCGTTGAGCGGCATCACCCCGAACTGAAGCGCAGATTGCGCAGCGGATTTAACACCGTTGACTTTGACAGGTCCGACCTTGCGACGGGAATTCGCTTGGTTGGCCATTGGTCCGGACCGGATTCGGATCCGGAAGACTTTGTGGGACACGGCACGGCTTGCGCGGGAATCATAGGCGCGGCAGGTGAACATATTCCCGCCGGAGTTGCCGGGGAGTGCCGGCTTCTGCCGATACGAGTGCTTGCGGCCGCTCTAATGCCTGGCCGCGAAGAGCCTGTGGGCATCGGAGCCGTCTACGACATCGACATGGGGTTGAAGCGCGGCATCGACCTCGGAGCCAAAGTGTTGAATTTGAGCTTTGGAACTGCTGCCTCGTCGCTGGAGCCCGCCGATCCCAAGCCGCACACCGACATCGTGAAATATGGTGTAGCGCGAGGGTGCGTGATGGTGGCGGCAAGCGGGAACAGCGGGAAAGAAGAGAACTTCTATCCGGCTGCACACGACGGCGTGATTGCCGTGGGTGGCGTCGATAGAACTGGGAAGCCTTGCTCGTTCTCAACCCGCGGACAGCACGTCGCACTCTCGAGCCCTGGCGAAGGAATCGTCAGCGCCAACTTGCATGGCTACGCAAAAGCCAGCGGCACCAGTTTCGCCGCGCCTTTCGTGACCGCCACCGCGGCGCTGCTCGTCAGTTATGCCGAAGGCCGAGCCGAGCCCGTGGACGGCGGTGACGTAAAGAGAATCCTGAAGAAATCGGCGCAGCCCTTCGCTGCTGGCACCGACGCCAGAGGATGCGGGGCCGGCATACTCGACTGTCAGGCCGCTCTGCGGACGATGGAAAAGGAGTTCGATGAAAAGAACTCCGCGGCCCTTGCAGTCGCAGGGGGGAGGCATGGATGAGTACACGTAAGAACTCCGGAAAGCCCAAGGCAAGGGACCCAGACTCTGGACCTGCTGCCGCTTCTGAGGCGACGGGCCCCTCACTTCCCGGTAGTCCACTTAACTCTTCAACGTCCGGCGCGGCACAGCCCCCGGCAAATGTTTCTAAAGGAGCAACGACAATGGCTACAGGTTCTAATCCGATTATGTTCTTGGATCTCTCGAAGAACAATCAGGACGCGATTAAGCGAGCGCTCGCGGATGTCAATGATCTGAGTCTGCAATTTAAGCAGAATGAAGGTCTGCCGCAAGATCTCGAACAACAACTTCTGAACGATCTGCAATTCTTGTCGAACGCGGGCCAGACGGATTCGGTGCCGGTGGCGAATCTGCCTCCGGGAATCAAAATCCCTCCGTCACAGGCTCCGCCACCAGAGGCTCAGCCACAGGACCTCAAATCCACTCCCACCGCTCCCACTGTGCTTGATCCGATGTTTAGTGGTGTGTGGGATCTCACTGCGACGCCCATCAATCAGCTCAAAGCGGGTGTCCGAGATACGATGTTCAAAATTACCGGCAATTTGGTCGGTGACATCGATATAAACGGCGAATTCCCCAGCCAGCGGCCGTCTGGCCCCCCAAAGGGCGTCGGTGTAAGTGCTCCTGGAGGCGGAGGTTCATCTGCAGCTGCTGCTCCCGCATTGGCTGCGCCGTCACCTAAGGATCTCACTCTTCCTGAGAAACAGTTGGCTGCCGTTTACGGCTTGATGGAAAACGACAGCCTCACCGATCCAACCGTCGAACGGTTCGTCCCCGGCGTTTCCACTGCACTGGGTGAATACACTGCCAGTCAAGCTCTTTTTGATGGCGTATTAAACATTATCCTCAGCCTCGGTCAAACCACAGACGGCACGGGAGTTCCCTTTCGTCAAGTCCGCGCGCATGAGTGGACCTCTGTGGCCCGCACCCTTCGCGCCCAGGGCGTGCAGGCCAACGACGCACTTCTCGCCCTCAAAGTCCAGACGACTCTCGCCGGGCAGGTCGGCGGAGGTGACGCCACTCCTCCTTCTTCCATCGACATCGACTTGCCGGACCTGGAAGCGCAATCGGATATCGAAATCCAATCGGACAATCTTCAGGCAATGCAGGCCATTTACTTTGCAGCGCAGCTCGAAGACTTGAAAGTCTTTCAGGTCGTCGACAAGTTAGTTGAACTCTTCCAGAACGGCATGCTCCCGCTCGGAAAGGGAAACGCGGGAAACACACTCTACGACTACTGGAAACAAGCCATCAAGCGCATGACCGAAACTGAGCGCCGCAATCTGTATTTCCGCACGTTTGGCTTTGCCGGCGGCGATTCCAGCGCGGGCGCTCCCAACCGCGAATTCAATGACCTCTGGCTCCGATTCGTCTCCGCGGTTTCTTCGTACGCCCGCCAGGTGACGGTCGAGAACCTCCTTCGCACCAACATACCCATCCCTGTTAGTCAACAACAAGTGAAGAAAGCGGCTCGCGATCTGGGCGCCAACTTGTCGCTTCACGGCTACGGAATCGGTTATTTCGCGGCTACCGAGTTGCAGAACCAGATCCGCGAAATCATCGGTCTGCTTTCCGACTCCGACATCAAGACAGCGTACGGCGCCCGCGACATGTGGCAGGTGATCGACCAGGTCGCCAGCCTCGAACTAGGCGGGGCCAAGAACAGCATCCGCTACCGCACCATGGCCACCAGCGGAGCCATTATCATCCGCTGGCTCGCCGAGCACGCGGCGGTCCTCGTTTCCACCGACCAGATCATCGTGCTGGATGTGAACCAGCTGCGGAATCTGAACTCCCTGCGCGCGCGTGGAGTAAAAGCAACAGTGAAACCAACGGACCGCGATTTGGTTGACGCTTGCGATCAATGGCTGGCGGTCACCGGCACGGCAGACAAGAGCGTGGAAGATTATGCGCAGCCAGTGGAAGCCCCGAACCTGACTTCGCGGCCCATTTATGTGCCGCAGGTCGCTCGCGATTTGCTCGAATCGGTCGGCATCCAAGCCCCTGGGGGCGCCAACGGCAGCACGATGATGCGGAAGTCTTGAAGAAAAATTAACGGAGGTGAACCATGGCTTCCTGCACGGCAGCTGCTCTTATTAGTGATAAGTTGACTCACGCGGCGCGTTCGCTAGGCACTGCGGATCCGAAGGAGTATGTGGGATCTCTGCTCCACCGCTCCTTCCCGCTTCCCGCAGGGTCTCGCGAATACGCAGCAAACGCGCTTACCCCAGGGGCGGTGCCTTGCGAGCCGTCCTTCTCGGAAGATGAGCCGCGTATACTTCGATTCACCATCGTCCCGCTCGAGCCGCGATGTTCGCCGGTTTCACGGCGCGCCGAGGCTACCCGCGAAATGCGTCGTCTCGTTGGCCCACTCTTTGGCAACGATGCGCTGCGCTGGTTCGACCACCGCAGCGAAGATTGGAGAGGACTCTATTCCCATTCTCGACTCGACTACGGCGCGTGGTTTGGGACTGCTTACGACTCCGACGGCTTGCACGCCGCCAAGGTCTACTACGAAATGCAACCGGGGCAGCTCGATCCGCTTCCCGCCCATCTCCAGACGCTGGTGCGCGCCGTACTCGAAACGATGCCGGCCCTCGTGCCCGTCTTCACGACCATTCGTTGTGGCCGCGAAGCAGGCAGCCAGCGGGTCACTTTTCTACACCGCGGTCCGCTGCGTCTGGCTAACCTGGCCCCCTTACTTGAACGCTTGGGGCTCTCGCACCAATTGCCCAGTATCTTGAAAGTCGCCGGCGTTGCTCTCGGCGGTCGCTTCGAGTTGCCAGAGCGCTCCGTGCTGCTGGGCATCCAGGAAACCTCCGAAGGCCCCGAGCTTAAGCTTGAAATTCTGCTCAACATGTTGCCCGACCTTCCTCCCAATTTCCTAGACCTGCTCGCGCTCGGCTTGTCCGAACGCCCGCACAAACTTCACGCGCTGGGCCACTGGCTTCGCGCCTTCACTCCGCCGTCCCTCGAATGGCCCGGCGATTTCTCAGTCATGAGCATGCGAGTCACGCCGCGAACTTCGGCGCGGGTGTCTCTCTATCTGCGGCCAACCGACTTGGAAGTGCGGCGCAAGTTGTCTGACTTTCAGAGCCTCAATTCGTCGGCCGCAGTGGCGTGAACCACGCCGCATCACATCGGGAGGCGCAGGATGAATCACAACTCGAAACCTCAGCCTGAAACCAGGGGCACGCAACCGAGCAAGGAAACCTTGGACCTTGCTCGGACGGGCGTCCGCGCCCTGCTCGAAAACACTCCTTCCTTCAGGGCCCTATCTGCCACCGACCGTCAGCAGATCGCCAGCGATACTGTCAACCTGGTCGCTTATCTCGCGGAACCCGAAGGGGTCAAGGCCACGGCCCTGCCCGCTCCAGTCAACAAACCTGCCGGGAATCCAGCGCTGCCGCGCAAACCGGACGCTTACTCGTTCGCACTCGCCGGAGGTTCGACCAGCACGAGTTCTTCTTCCGGCGACGGAAAATTCACCGCACAAGCAGCCGCCGAAGGAGCCCGCGTTGCAGGAGTCTACTTGGAGGCGGTGAACTTCCCAAAATTCGTCTCCGGCCTTATCAGCGGCGTCTTTCATTCCATCGTGGAGTCATCGATCGAGCAGATGCATGCCTATGGACAGCTTGTGGCCGATGTAGCAAAGACTCTCAATCAGTTTCGCGACGAAAACGTCACTGACAATCAGGGCCGCGACTATCTAATCCAGCAGTTTCCAGATACTTTCAAGTTGGACATCGACACCGGCGACGGCGGTGCGGCCGCTCCGCGGGTCCGTATGCGTGACGGTGTGGATGAGGACCAGGCTCTCAAAAAGGTCAACAGCCTCCCGCTTGAAGGTGGCCCCGTCACCAGCCTGGATGACGACTCGATCGAGGGCAAGCTCGTTCCCGCCGCTCGCACGCAACTCGCTACCAGCCGTCAGCAGCTTCTTGCCACCATGGTGCTGATGGGCATCAACCGCATCGTGGTCACCGATGGCAGAATCGCCGCAAAAGTACTATTCGATTTTCAAGCCAAGGACAACTTCAAGTTTCAAAAGAGCGCGACCTCGTTCGACTACGGCGATCAATATGCCTACACCAGCACGGGGGAGTTCGACACGCAGACACAAGGCGCGGAAAGATCGCGCTCCTCCAGCAAGGACTCCAGCGAATCGGATGATCGCGATGCCAGCTACTACTCCAAAGGAAAATATCAGAATACCGCGCAACCCGTCCTAAAGCTGATGACCGCCAGCCAAGCCAAGACGGACGCCGCGCTAACGACAAAAGCCAGTCTATCCGGAAGCGTCGAGGTCAACTTCAAGAGCGAAACTTTTCCACTTGAAAAGATGGCGGACTCCTTCCAGATTGGCCAGATTCAGAACGCGGCCAAGCCCGGCCAGGCAAAGCCAGCGGCAGCGGGGAAGACGGCGCCACTGGCACCGGCCTCGACAACACCTCCGCCGGCACAAACACCAGCCGCGCAGCACGCCTAGGAGTCATATCCTCATGTCTACGGCCGCTACACTTTCCAAACGCGCTCCCAAATGGTCGAACGACCGGACCATGGCGGCGGTCCGCGAACCTGTGCGCGCCCTCCTCGAAAATAGCGCGGCCTTTCGCCGGCTTACTCCCCTCGAACGCAGAGATCTCGCCGAACGGATGGTCAAAGTCTCGGCCTATTTAGCCAATCCCGAAGGCGTTGTCACGGAAGCAATTGATCGGCACCGCGCCCCGCAAAAACCTGCGCAGGCCCTTGCAAAGGAGGATCCCGTTACTACGGCAAGCAAGCGAGCAGCAAGTTCTCCGGGATTCGCCGGAAAAGACTTTGAGGCCGGGGCCGTCAAACAAGGCGTGCAGCAATTTGGCGAGTTGGTCAAGAAAGTTGATTTTCCAAACTTTGTCTCGGGTTTAATCCAAAACGTGTTCCGGGCCATTGTGGATTCTTCCATCCAACAAATGCATGCCTATGGAGAATTGCTGGCCAACGTCGCGAAGACTGTGGATCAATTTGCACAGGACAACCTCACGGAAAACAATGCCAGGGACTGGCTTGCTCAAAAATATCCGGGCAAGCTCGGTATCGACACTTCCGAGATGAGCAGCGGGTTTGCTGCCGGCGACACGCCCCCAGTGGCAACCCCCAAGATCGTCACCAAGGGCGAGGATTCCGAGGCGGACCTGAAAACAATTTCAGCTGATCTTGGTTTGGACAAACCCATTACCGATATCTCGGACCCCGATCAGGAACAGAATCTGGTGATAAATGCGCGTCTGCAGATGGCGCGGCAGCGCCAACAATTACTCGCTTCCATGGTGGTGCTGGGAATCAACCGCATCGTCGTGACCGACGGTCTCATTCATGCCAAGGTCGTTTTCGATCTCCAGGCCAGTGACGTGGCCCAGCGTGGCGCGAAGGCCTCTCTCTACGACAAAAAAGAAGACACCAGTTCTAGCACCTCCGCCATCGGGGGCTGGTTGCCGATTGGCATCGGGGGAGGCGCCACCAGTTCCAGCAGCAGCGATCATGTCACCACCGTTCAGTCATCTCTCGACGAAACTTCTGAATCCAAGGCGCAGGTTAAGGCTAATCTCACCGGCGAAGTTCGCGTAAATTTTAAGAGTGATTATTTCCCAATGGAAAAGCTCGCCAGTCCAGAAATGATCTCCGTCATTCAGGGGAATGCCGTCCCGAAAAACAAGCCCCCCGCTGCCGCCGCGGCCAAAACCTGAGGATCGAGAATGAGCACCTCCGCAACCAGAGTGCACGGCCTGCCGCACCCGCAACTTGCCGGAAGCTTCAGTCTCGCCGAGCGGCTCATCTCCGCCGCAGAAGCTGTCATCCTTCCCGGAAGTTCCTCTGCGCCGGGAGTCATTGATCTGCCTCCCGTGTTGGGTGCCCCTGGCGATCAGGCCCAGTTGCGTACGGTTTCTCCTCTCTATCTCTGCTCTGAACTGGAAAGCGCCCGGCTTCTTCCCGTGGTAGAAAAGCTCGCCAGCTTATTTGCTCTCGGTGGTTTGCAGGCCGACCCCGGCCACGCAGGGCCTCTCCTGGCTGCCTTCTGGCAAAAGCGCAATGAGCGCTTCTCGACACAGGAGCGTCGCGCTCTCTTTACAAGATTGTTTGGCACCTCCGATGGCCCGCCCATGGGAGGTTCGGATGCGCGCAATGATGAATTTATTCTCCATATGATCGACCTGGCCGGCGCGCTCAGTCACATGGGCTCCGACCCGATTTATGGCCGGACCCCCAGTGCGGAAGAAGCCGTCCGTACTTCCGCAGAGGCTCTGGCTGCTAATCTCCTTCCGCGCTCGGGCGGCATCACGCTCTTTGCCGCGCGCGAGATTGTCGCCGCTGTGCGCGCTGCCGTGGCCATCCTGGAGACAAGCGCGATTCGAGCCCTCGTTGGACAGCACACAATCTGGGGAGCAGTGTCGGCACTCAGCAGACTCTATTTGGGCGAAGATCCGAATGTTACGGGCCACCTGGATGCGGGCCGCGCCGGAGCGCTCCTACTCGCATGGGTTGCAGAAATCTCGCCAAACATCGAGAGCGTCACCGAATCCTCGCTAGTCCCTGAGGATGCCGTTCTTTCTGCAGCGGCCGCGTGGCTCAACGCGGCGATGTCCCTTCATCATTTGGACAGCGATCCTGCGGTTCGAGGCACTTAATGTGTCGACTGCCGTCTCCAATCTTGCGTCTCCCTCAGCGGACAAACACCGCGCGCTCCCGGAAACGCTGCCGCTCGTTCGGGTGCTCGTGCGCGATCTCCTCGCGGCTTCACCTTCATACCTCGAACTAAATCCTGGCCAGCGCCGCCAACTGGCCGCCTCCATGGTTCACGTCTGCGAGATGGGAGCATCTCTTCTCCGTGAAGAACACGAAAACCGTTCGCGCGCGCTGGAGCAGACGGTGGAGGCGGAGCGCTCGCAAGCGACCAGTTCTTCTGGAACAGTTCTCCCTCCAGGGAACACTAGCCGCACCTGGAGTTTTGCGCAGAATGCTGGAACTGATTTCAGTGGGGTGTCTGCGCAAAAGGTGGCCGGGACGACCCAAGCCATTTTGAATGCCGTCTCCTTTCCGCGTTTCGTCACCGATTTAATCAACGGTGTCTTTAAGGCCATGATCTCGTCCAGTACGCAGCAGATGAACGCTTACGTGGAGCTTCTCAACAATGTTTCTTCGTCCCTTTCGGGATTCGCGGATACTAATTTTTCCGATCAGGGCGCTCGGCAATGGCTCGTGGACAAATTCCCCGGCTCTTTTGAACTCAGCGGGGGAGGAGGTGGATCGGATTCCGGCGACGGCGAACCTCCCCAAGTGCAGTTACGCGACGGTGCCAAGATGCCTTCGGAAGAAGCTTTGAAATCCGCCTTTGGCATGGGATCGGCGGACAGTGTTCCATCCGGCAATCCGGAAACATCCCTTCTCCCCTTCGCGCGCATTCAGATGGCGCGTCAACGACAGCAGATGCTGGCGACTATGGTGATGCTCGGAATGCAGCGCATCGTCGTCGATAGCGGCAAAATTAATGCCTCCATGCGCTTTCACATCGATACCCGCAGCGCCGCCCAAGATGAACAAGGCAGCACCTTTAATTTCCAGAACACGATTAACGCTTCGGGAAGTTACGGCGTCGGGCCGTGGGGCGTGAGCGCCTCCGTCAGCAACACCATTGGTTATGTTTCGACCCAGAAATCGCAAACTACCGAGGAAATGAACACCGATCTCGATCTGAACTCTTCTGTCGAAATCAACTTTCGCAGCGATTATCTGCCATTGAATCGCATGGCAAGCTCCGACCAGGCCAGTCGGATCCGCGCGAACACCTTGAATCCGGAAACCGAAGCCATTGCGGCGGAAAAAGACCGCGCCGCACGCAATGCTGATCTCGACAAGACTCGTTGGCAGTCCTTAGACAAGACTCTCCAACCGCAGAGCCCTCAGCCCCCGCCGGCCGCCGGCGCACCAGGCACGGTTCAGGATGCCGAGAAGGCTCGCGACCGCGGCAACGCCGATGCCGCGAAGAAAAAATCCGCTGACAGCGGTTTGCAGCCAACTCAGAAGCCGGCCGATCAAGCAAAAACTCCACCCCCAAGCACAACTACGTCAGACGGGAAAGGTGCTCCGGCGGCTGTTGTAGCACCATCGGATGGGGCAAAGAAATGAAGAGCGCAAGCACAACTCGGGGGCCGCTCAATATTAAGGGGTTGAGCAGTGGCGATAACCCTTACTGATCCACAGCGGTATCTGCAGAACGATCTTGCGAGTTGGCCACTTCGGCCTTACCCGTGTCGCTTCAAATGCAGCCTAAGTTATTGAGAAGTTTGGTGGACGAGAGGGGATTCGAACCCCCGGCCTCCTCGTTGCGAACGAGGCGCTCTCCCAGCTGAGCTACTCGCCCACGAGCAGCAAATCAATTTTAGCAAAGGCGCAGATGCTTGCCAACACGCGTTCTACTGCTTGTAAACATTTAGGGGCGCAGCACCTGTCCCGATTGGGTCGGGATGCTGCGCCCCTGACACCGAAAACGCACTCTGCGGGTAACCCCCCTTACGGCTGTTCGACCGGCCCGCCTGCTCGCTGGGCCACGATCTTCTTGGCATTCTGGTACAGCGCCCGCGCCTGGGGAATCGCTTCCACGGCCTTCTGTACCTGGGGGTCAGCTTCGAGCAGCACCTTGAAGCCCTCCTGCTGTCCGAAACTGGACATGAACACTTCCTGCTTGATCTTCCGCTTGATCCAGTCGAGGCTCTCGGCCATCTCGGGTTCCGTGTACCGGACGTTGTGCTTGCTTAGATACTCGCGGAAGCCTCGCATCACGTTGTCGTCCGCCTCAAAATCTTTGGTGATTGCGGGCTTGGTGCCGAGGTAGGAGCGCGTGAATCCGCCCACACCCGTCTCGGCGGGGAAGAACACGTCGTCGCGGTAGAGCAGCTGTTCGAACTTGGTCAGTTTCGGCGCGGGCACGGGGATATCCGGTGTGATGCCGCCTCCGCCCGTCACCTGCCGTCCGCTATCCGTCAGTTTCACTTCCGTCGGATGATCGGGTACTTTGCGTTCATAGTGATATTCGTAGAGCGAAACCGATTTGTAGTCCCGCTGAATCAGCCGTCCACTCGGTGTGTAGTAACGCGCGGTCGTAAGCGCC
>WNFG01001092.1_pt1 | contig 30181 bp, 27 predicted proteins | sample 5400431 | NCBI WGS metagenome assembly WNFG01 (sample SAMN13153346, study PRJNA577476) | soil metagenome | isolation source: 120 cm saprolite under Douglas fir tree site 2 hole 3 replicate 2 | place: USA:California | collected 2015-04-18 | reverse complement strand
GGACCACAAATCCGATGACAGGAAGTTTCAGCGATTTCGACCATGTGGGCTTCTGCGTCCCTTCCCGACGCAGGCGGCGAATTTCCGAGAGCTGTCGCCGCGCAATTGACAATTCCCAACTGGTTCCAGCTAGCTCGAGGGCGCGCGTGGTTTCCGCCTCTGCTCTATCTAGTGCACGAATGCGGTAATACAATTCGGCGTATTTGAACTGCGCAAGGAAATTTACAGGTTCGATGCGTCGCGCTGCCTCAAGCGCGTCCATTGAGCGATAGACGTCATAGTTCATGGCGTGGGCCATGCCAAGACAGGTATGCAAGTCCGCGTTATCTGGGTTCTCTAGGCAGGCCTGTTGGAGCGCAGCGATGAACTCCGCCAGCTTTTCCGGCGGGACCGAATGGGGATCTCGCCAGGGAATCGCTGGTAAGGGATTCGGGCGTTGGCCGAGAACGAGCGTTCCCGGCCTCGGTTGAAGTGTTGTTGTGGTAGCCATTCGCGTAGCTCCTCCGGCTAAATTTCCGCCTTCAGCTCGAATTCGGGATAGCCCAAGGCGCCCATCTCAGGCAGATCCAAACCTTCGAGTTCGGACTTGGCTGCTACGCGCTGACCTACCGCCCAATCGATCAAAAGGTTGAACACGAAGCTAAGCGTGAAGACGAACCCTACTAAGGTTACAATACCGATCAACTGCGCGACGAGTTGGCCTCCGTTATCGCCGTAGAATAAGCCAGTCACCGCGCCGTTTACACCATTCCACGAACCACCATAATTGCTCTTTCCGTCCGCGAACAAACCGACGGAAAGCACACCCCATAGGCCGTTCGTGCCGTGCACGGAAATGGCGCCTACTGGATCGTCGACGTGCATCACCCGGTCTACGAATTCCACAGAGATGCACACAAGGACGCCGGCGATAAGACCGATGATCACTGACCCAACCGGATTTACGAATCCGGAAGGCGCAGTGATGGCCACAAGCCCGGCGAGCAAGCCATTGCCAGTCATCGACGCATCCGGCTTGTTGTACCGCAGCCACATGTACAGCATTGCGCCGAACGATCCCGCCATACCAGCGAGCATCGTGTTCACAGCAATCGACCCGATGCGTAGGCCACCGTTGCTGGAAGCACCTAGCGTCGAGCCAGGGTTAAACCCAAACCAACCGAAGGCCAGTATGAAGCAGCCGGTAAGGACAATTACGATGTCATGCGCGAGAATGGCATTCGATTTTCCGGAGCGCTCATATTTACCAATGCGTGGTCCTATCATCATTGCCAAGGCAAGCGCTGTGACGCCTCCGACCGCGTGAACCACTCCTGATCCAGCGAAATCGGAGTAGCCCTTGCCTAAGCTGAAATTGGTGCCCAGGCTGGAGAGCCAACCACCGCCCCACGCCCAGTTCGCGAAAAGGGGATAGGTGATCGCACCCATCAGGAAAGAGGAAATGACGAACGCCGCGTACTTCCAGCGCTCGGCAGCCGCACCGGTCACGATGGTGAGGGCGGTATCCATGAAAACCATCTGGAAGAGGAACAGCACCATCACCGCCACGTCATAAGTTCCCCTGTGCACTAAGAAAAGGCCGTTCTGCCCAAAGATCCCGAAGGGCTTGCCGAACACGGTAATGACATGCTCCGCGCTCAAAGGAGGAGTGCCACCTAGGTTGGCAACCGCACCGACCCCGCCCATCTGGATTGCAAAGCCGATGAGCCAATAGGCCAGCATGCCGACACCGTACACCATGAAATTCATCATCATGGTGTGATTAGCGTTTTTGGCACGACAAAGGCCGGTTTCCACAATCGCAAACCCGGCCTGCATGAACATCACAAGGAATCCAGTGACCAGAGTCCAAACGAAGTTGATGGCAATTTTATTCTGGCCGACCTGATTTACCAGGTCACCGATCGTCGCGCCTTTCTTCGCGTCTGTGACAGCGATATCACCTGCTGTTCCAGTGAGCGAACCGTCCGGGTCGCCTTTGGCCCTGGCATCCGCAGTCGGTACCGGAGCACCAGCGAGATCGGCATCGGTGATGGGCTTCGGCGCCGCCGCGGGAGTTTGCGCAAAACTAAGCGGCGCCAAACAACAGAGGGCCCCAAAACACAGCGTGAGTAGACTCTTGGTCACGATTTTCATCCTCGTCTCACCCCTTTTTCCAGATTGCATTCTTAAGATAGGTCCGATTGAGAACACCGATGATGCCGAACAGACTGACGGCTAGCCCGAGGACAACGACTGCCAGCCGCGCGCCGTTCGAATTCAAAGCCAAGCTGAGCACACTGATCACAAATCCTGCGAGCGTTATGAGAATTCCGACGAGTATCATCATTAATTCTTAGCTCCTCCATTTTCTGAATTTTCCAAGGGTTTAACCTTCCGGAAGGTCCATATAGAAACCCCGATTAATGCCACCGCCACGAGGTACAGCAGAGCTTTCCCGGAGTAGATAGCACCCGATAATGCTGTGAATCCCGCCAGGAAGGCCGTTACGCCTAGACCTTGTGTGCGATTTGCTCCCATCAAGTTTCTCCTTTCGGCGGTTGGTGCATAGCTTTGTACGGCAATTCCTACCGCCTGTGTATGAATGACTGCCATTTGCATTTCTCCTTTCTTGACTTCAACTACTTAATCAGCACGAGCTAGCGCTTGGGCCCGAAGTATGCGAGACGCCAAGCGTCACCGTGTTCTGACTCTTTTTCGATCCGAGCGCGCCGCCGTAATCGAAGAATGGCTGGTTCGTCCAGTCACGGCGGTATTCCGGCCGCGCGAGGAACCCCTCCACCATCTTGTACTCGCCCGTAAACGTACATTCCTTCAGGTCTTGGGCGACTCCAGTGGCAAATCCATCTTTGTCTTTGAACCACTCGAAGCGCGGAGTGAAAGACCAGTGAGAGTTAACTTGCAGGTGAAGCGCGCCAGCCAAGCCGTACCATTTGCTGACCGGAGGAACGCCAGGTGTGGCAACCCCCGATACGAGAGAGAAATTCGCGTTTTGGCCATAGTCGAAATTGATATAGCCGTTGAGCTTGGTCGAAGGAGTAAACAGCACAGTCGTGTCGTACAGATGTCTCCATCCCTTACTGGTGTCGTTGTTTTCCGGCCCAGCGTAGTAGTTGTTACTCCAGGCGAACTTTTTTGTTGTGATCGTTCCGGTCACACCGACGGTCTTGCCAGAGTTGTTGTCCCCAATGTTGTTCCAGCCGTTTACGATCTGCACTCCACCGGTGAAATACTTGCCGATCGGGATCGAAGTTCGCACGCCGAAGTGGTAATAAGGAATTGCTAGAGCGAAGAGCAGCGACCGAGAATAGTTCCAGTTTCCGTTGGTTTCAATTACCTCAGCACCGGCGCTGGTAACAAATTTCCCAAAATCAACTTCCAGCCCCTTGGCCTTCGGGGGCTTGATGCTCAAATAGGCTTGGTCCAAAAACCGAAATGTATCCGACGCTCTTTCGCTGGGTTGACGGTCAAAAATCTCGAACGCGCGTCCGAAACCCAGGTCAACCTGAAAGCCGACGGGGTCTGGAGCATGGGCGAGGCTCAGCTTCGCCATGTTCAGGCTGAACTGGTTGGTTTTGTCGTTGAAGTTATAGAGCTGATTCACCTGCGATGCCGGGTGGTTGGAGTTAAAGCTGTAATACCCGTCGACCAGGCCGCTGAAATCGATGGGACCCACTGACCAGGTCGGCGGTGCAGGAGCAGCAGGTTCTTGCGCTGGCGGAGTGGACGTCGCCGCTGTTCCGTCCGAGGCCTTGGGATCTGCGGTAGAAGGCGTTTGCGCCAGAGCGGGGCCCATCAGCACCGAGCTTATTAGGAAAGCCGCAAAACACTTTGAGAACTCTGTCATTCAAATTTCTCCTTCTCTCTCTAGGGACCTTTGGGAGAAACGACGCTGGCCGTCGCTTGGCGGCAGACTGTACGCGCTGCTTTTTCGGAACGCCAACGGAAAATAGCAATCCGTCGAATTCAAATTCTGCGTAGACGGCAAAATTCTCATTCATTAAATGCAAAATCTGCGGTTGGCTAACCTGCGTGCCCTCGTGCATGATGCGCCCACGCGCCAGGCAGTCTCACTGCTGTGATCACGTCGGAAGAACTCGGCAAGTAACCAATGGAAGGGAGAATTAATGAAGAAAATCGAAGCGATTATCCAGCCGTCGCAGTTTAACTCGGTAAAGGACGCCCTGCTCGAAATCGGCGTCGAGGGCATGACCGTAACGGAAGTCCGCGGCCATGGCAGGCAGAAAGGCCACACAGAGGTTTACCGAGGACGGGAATACACTTTGGATTTATTGCCAAAGGTCAAGATCGAGATGGTGCTCCCTGACCAGCGCGTGGAGCCAGCAGTCGAAGCGATCCTGAAAGCAGCAAAAACGGGGAAAATCGGGGATGGCAAGATCTTTTTGTCGACCGTGGGCGACGCGATCCGAATTCGCAATGGTGAACACGGGGAAAGCGCTCTTTAGACAAAATGACAACCGCGGCTAGACCTGGACTTGATCCAAAACCGACTGAGCTGCGAAGCCTTGAGGACTCGCCTGAAGTGCGCGCCAATTCCAGGGCGGAGTGTGATGCAGAAAGAAACAAGATACGACAGGCGTTTCTCGAAGGCGCGAGCGTGCACGCAACGCTGCAGGCATTATGTGAAATGGCCGAGCGAAACATCCAAGAGGGCCTGCAGGCCGCCTCTCGCGCTCACAATTTAGAACCCGAAGGCCTTGCTGTTCTCGCGATTGGCGGGTTTGGGCGGAGAATACTCTTCCCCTATTCCGACCTCGATATTCTTTTGCTGTTCGAAAATGTTCGAGCCGAACAGAAGCTGAAGGCTGTTCTTGCGGAATTTACGAGAACGCTCTGGGATCGGGGATTTCGTGTCAGCTCAGCCGCACGCACCCTTGAGGAAAGCAAGCGCGTGGACCGCGAGAATGTGGAATTCCACCTTTCGATGGTGGATCGGCGCTTCCTGACAGGTGATCAAGCGGCCTATCAAAAGCTTGAACAGAAGGTTCTGCCACGCACTGAGAAAGTGTACCGGTCGTTTCTGCATGAGGAATTGACCAAACTTACCAAACGAAGGCTGGCCAAGTACGGGAATACCATTTTCCATCTCGAGCCTAACGTAAAAGATTCGCCGGGAGGGCTGCGAGATTTTCACGCGTGCACCTGGATGCGCCAGGTTGCCGGGAGAACGAGTGAAATCCGAGGTGCAGATATTGTCGAGCGGGATCTGGCTTTGAATGCTGTGGATTTTATGAGCCAGGTGCGATGTTTCCTGCACTATCAGAACGGACGAAACGACAACACCTTGACCTACGAACTGCAAACCATTGCCGCCGAAGAGTCGTTGGGTATTAAGGACGGTATCAAACGAAACGCAGCAGAATGGATGCGAATATATTACCGACATGCGCGGACGCTGCACCACCAACTGCAGCGTTCCTTGAGCTCGCAATCGATTGCTGCGCATAGTTTATGGCAGAAGTTACTCCTCGCGGGCCGGCCTCCAAAGATCGAACTTAGCCCAGGCAAACCTTACGCCATTCGAAACGGTCAATTTGACATCCTCGACTCCACGGCGTTCTCCGATCGAGCCGCAGTCATGGCGCTTTTGACTGAAGCCGCCCAGACCGGATTGGAGTTGTGTCGACATGCCGAGCGTACGATGGCCTACATTCTTTTCCATTCTGAACTGCCGGCCAAGAATCAGGAAATCTCCTGGAAGCAACTCCGGCAGATCTTGGGCTCGGATTATCCAGGCGTGGCGCTGCGGCCGATGCAACGATTGGGGCTACTTACGGAAGTGCTGCCCGAGTTTGCATTGATCGATTCACTGGTGATTCGCGACTTCTACCATAGGTACACGGTTGACGAGCACTCTTTGCGAACCATCGAACACTTGCAGGCGCTGGCAGAACCTAGCGAGGCGCACGACATGCCATTTTCCACTCTCTGGAAGACCGTGGAAAGACGTGACTTACTTGTTTTGTCCCTTCTACTCCACGATGTGGGTAAGGGAATGCCCGGGGACAACCACATTTCCGGGGGCTTAAAGGCTCTGAAAGCAGCGGCACAACGATTGCGCCTCTCACCGGAGGATGAAGCCGAAGTGCGCTTCCTCATCGAGCAAAACTTGGAGATGTCGGCCACCATGCAGCGCCGGGATGTATTCGACCCTCTGACGGTCCGTTCCTTTGCGGCAGTGGTGGAGACTCGCGAGCGCCTCCAGCGCCTTTGCCTGCTTACCTATGCTGATATTCACGCTGTGAATCCCGAAGCCCTCACTCCCTGGAGGGCCGAGATGCTTTTGCAGCTTTATCTTGCGACGTCGAATCTGCTGACACATTCCCTCGATTCCAACCGTCTGCATGCCCCTGTCGAGGAACCTCTTTTGGAGCAACTGCGTGCACTAACCGAATGCGAAGAGTCGGGCAAGATCGAGCGTTTTCTCGAGGGTTTCCCCAGGCGATATTTGGGCGTGCATTCAGCGGCGGAGATTGCGAATCATTTTGGTTTATATCAAAACCTGAGCATCGAGCCAGTGCAGATGGAGCTCACGTCAGCGCCCCACGCGCTCAGTCTCACGCTGCTGACCGCGGACCGGCCGGGTTTGTTCGCCACGATCGCCGGCGTTTTAACTAGCTGGGGAATGAACATCGTCAAGGCCGAAGCCTTTGCAAATAACGCCGGCATGATCCTTGACTCCTTTCGCTTCACCGATTCCTCTCGCACCTTCGAGCTAAACCCAAGCGAAATAGATCGATTTCGGTGCAATCTTGGCGAAGTTCTGCTGGGCACAACTTCTCTTCAGTCGCCTCTGCGCGCGCCGGAGGTCGCCTCCACACCGAAAATTCCAAAGGTCAATGTGGAGACGGCCATCAAATTCGACGATAATTCGTCGGAACAGTGCACCCTGTTGGAAATCGTGACCCAAGACAAAAGAGGATTGTTGTATCTGCTGGCTTCGACAATGGCGCGCCTCGATTGCAACATTGAGGTTGCCTTGGTCGACACCGAAGGAAATAAGGCAATTGATGTGTTCTATATGACGAAAAAGAGCCAAAAGCTTTCCAAAGTCGATCAGACAATGCTTTTGGACGCACTAGAAAAGGCACTCATGTAAGCTTCGGGCATGGGGTGATTTGCTGGAGCCGATGGGATTCGAATCCGCCAGCTGTATGGAAACAAAGGAGTTTTGCGGTGCAGCCTGGCCTTCTAAGGTATGGAAAGGAAAGGGAGGGAATTCTTACTGCCCCCTTAATGCCCCTAAAAAATTCTTCATTTCTTCTGCGACTCATAGTTAAGAGGGGCACAGGAATCGCACGGCTCAAATCCGATCGATTCGGGCAAAGTCGTTGGCGTTCCAAGTCCCGCTGAATTACAATCCGGCAGGCGGGGGCAATTACCTCTTCTTACTCCCGGGGAAATGAGTATTCGCCGGTTGGGTCACGCTCCTTCAAAGCCTTCACCTGCCCATTTTCCATGACGAACTCGTAGATGTTATCCGCGAACTGCGGAGTTCTGAACTTGAAACCTTTAATTGGAATCAGCTTGAAGGGAGGTCCGCCCGGAAACGCGAGTGAAAGACCGGCCCCCGGCTGGTAAAGCACTTGAAACTTAACTTTGGTCGGTGTCAGATACACGCCAGCGAACTTTTCCAGGAGCGCAGGGTCCAAAGTCTCTGGCTTCCGAGAGAAAACAACTTCGGCCTCGTCCAGCGATATCGCGGCGTTGTCAATGTCGCCCTGCGGGTTCGTTCGGAAGTTGACCGAAAACCTGCCGTACTGCTCGTCGTTGGGCGTATCGAAGCGGTCATAGTGGAAGTGGCTCATTGGAAATTGGAACTCGTGAAAACCGAATTGAAGCGTGTCATTCTTTAGTCCGATTTTGAGAATGCCATAAGCTGGACTCTCATAATCACCCGCGTAATCGGCCAACGCGTGGGATGGCTTGGTGTTCGGAACACGGTCCGCGCCGGCTTTCGCCCGCGCTTCCGTGCCTGCTTTCTTACCTGCCAGTCGCTGTTTGAGCCGGCGCTGGCTCCAAGGCGTCTGCTCCGCGCCCAGCAGCCGCTCATATACGTTGTAGCTAACGACGTTATAGAGCGGGGCACTGTGATCACCGATAACGAAAACGATCACGCCAATTTTGTCGTTAGGCATGAAGGAAACTTGTGAGTGGAACCCGGGAAGGTCGCCGCCATGATAGGTAATGAGGCGCCCGCGATATGCGGCGGTCTGTCGGCCCATACCGTAGGCGGGATTGAGCAATTCCCAAAATCCCTGTGATTCGCCGAGAGTGTTGGGCAAACCGATCGCCGGTTGGAGCGTGGCTTTCAATACACTTGCAGGCAAGACCTGCTTCCCGCGGAACTTCCCGTCATTCATCAGCGCGATTAGCCAGTGCGACAGCTCATCGATGTTTGAGATGATAGCGCCAGCCGGAGCAACGCCCTCCGTGTCTTCGTAGTAGGGAATCTTGTAAAGCTCGAACGAGTCACGTTTTTCACGGAAAGGCACGCCGTGGTCCGAATGTTGCGTCATATCGGGGATCGTGTATGTGGTCGCGTTCATGTCCAGCGGAGCAAATATTCTTTCGCGAACGAATTGTTCCCAGGTCTTCCCGGACTTCAATTCAATGATGTATCCGACCGCAGAGAACATCAGGTTGTTGTAGAGGAACGTTTCCCGCATTGGCTGCTGCGGCTCCAGGTATTTCAGCTTTTCGAACAAGTCCTTCCGCGTGAACGGCGACTTGAACCAAATCAGATCGTGCCTCGTCACGCCCGTTCGGTGCGAGAGCATGTCGCGCAGAGTCACGTTGTTGTTGAGCTGGTCGTTGTAGAACTGGATCGCAGGGACTGATTCGCGCACCGGTTTATCCCAAGTCAGTTTTCCTTCCTCGACCAGCATGCCCGCCGCAACAGCGGTGAAGAGTTTCGAATTCGATGCAATCTGGCACAGCGTGGTCGGAGTGAAAGGCAGCTTTTTCTCGTAGTCTCGATAGCCATACCCCTTGGCAAAGGCTAACCGATCGTTGACAACAATGCCCACGCCTATCCCCGGCGTATTCCAATCCTTTAGTACTTGCTCCATGTAGGAGTCGAACCCTTGTAGCTTGTCGGCGATATCCGGTTCTTGGCCACAAGCAGGGAGCGCGCAGATCATCAACGACATGGCCAGAGTGAAGATAGAAACCGAGCAGCCGACTCGCGTAAAGCAGAGTTTGCTTTTAGAAACCATAAGACTAGGATCTCCTCTTTGGATTTCTTGAGGGAATATGCCCAGGCATTCTATAGCCTTGTTGTCGATTCGCAAGGATTTCCGGTAACGGCCGCATGCTCGGGGAGGGCAGCTCTGAAAAATATACACTCCGGAACACCAAAAACACGGGCGCGGCGGTGCTTCAGTTTGCACGGCGCGTGAAGCGGAAATTCCGGATCCGGCCTGTGCTGAGCAGGAATCCGGACACACGATGATTGGAATCACGGGTAAAACGGATCGTGCCGATCTTTCCCGAGAAGACATCACGGGTCCTCGGCCCAAGCGAATCGGGCTTGTGCTTGAGGCGCGTGAGCACGAGATTCCCGTCTTGTACGATCATGCGGTACACCGGATCTATCTCGTCGCTCACGTAATTCCCGGCATACTCGGCACGCTCCGCCACGCTCGGCGTGAAAGGCGTGACGGACTCAAACACGCTGGGTTTCCCGTCGCCAAAGCTCTCCAGAAGACGGCGGGGTTTGTCTCCTGCGCCGGGCTGGAAATGCAGATTCACTTCATCGCCAAAGGGAACTTCGGCGAGATGAAAAAAGGTCCCGCTCACAGGCTTGAGAACAAAATCGTCCTCCCTTCCCAGCGAGACACGCAGCTTCCCATCTTTCAAGTACACATTCCAAAACTGGTCGCCGTCACTGTCCCAGTAGAGTCCCACGAGGCCAGCGAGTTGCTGCTCGGTGAGAGGGATCCCAGCATTTGTGGCGGTCGTTGCAGCACCCGCCGATGATTCAGACTCCTTCATATCCTGCGCCAAATAGATATCCGCGACCTTGCGGACCAAGCTTGTTGGACTGCTATCTGCGGAGTTGCAAAGAACCGCAACAGAAAAGTGTTGGTCCGGGAAGCGCGTCATGTCCGAGCGGTAGCCGGCATCACCACCAGCGTGATCCACCGTGCGCAACCCTTTGTATTTCCCCAGGACGAGTCCGAACGCATAATCAAGAGTCTCGCCATTGTTAAGTTTTCCGCGCTGGAGCATCTGTTCAAGGAACGACGCTCCGCCGACACGCGGGTGATAAAAGTTCTCATCCCAGAGCGCGAGATCTTCCACCGTGGTGTGCAAGCTTGTGGCACCGGCAGTGTCAAAATTAGTGTTGCTGAGCCGGAACGGTCCTCTCTTCTCTGTTTCGTATCCATACGCATTGTTTTTCACGATTTCTGCATGGTCGTCGCGGAAATGTGTGTTCGTCATGGAGAGCGGTTCAAAAATGTTCTTGGTCGTGAACTCGCGAAAGGACATGCCGCTGACGCGCTTGACGATAATGGCCATCAGCGTATACCCCGTGTTGCAGTAGACATGTTTATCGCCGGGCTTGAAATTTAGATCCCTTTGGCGAGTGACCACGGACATGACGTCTTCATCGGTGATTAGGTCGAGGGAGTAGCGCCACCCGGCGAGTTCGAGGAGATTCCACTGATCGCGGAGACCTCTGGTGTGATGGATGAGATGCTGGATGGTAATTCGTGAGCCAAAATCGGGCAGTTCGGGGATGTGCTTTCGTATATCGTCTTCCAACGAGAGTTTCCCTTGTTGCGCAAGCAGGACGATGGATGCCGCGGCAAATTGTTTCGACATGCTCGCCACGTGAAATACCGGCGAAGGTGTAATCGTTACGTTGTGATCGAGATTCGCCATCCCGTAGCCGTGTTTGTAAATGACGCGGCCGTCTTTCATCACGGACAGCGCGCAGCCAGGCGAGTCCGTGCGGTTCCATTTCTCGAAGATCCTGTCCACCTGAGCGTTGACGCTTGCCGGCTCGGCAGGTTGGCCTGGGGCTTGGGCATGGGGCGCTCCTAATGAAATAATCCAAAGCAGCACAGGCAAAACGGAACGGGTCATGACGCCTCCTAATTGGGAGTGGTACGGCTAATGCCGATTCTCATCTTCCCGAGTGGTTTCTACCGCGAGAATCGCGAGAGCGATATCATTCATCCCCATACCAACGGAACCCCGCATGCTGTTCCTTTTCCGCTTTCTTTAACAAGGCCAGGGTGCGATCTCTCCGATAGTGAGCGCAGGCCACGATTAGAATATTCATAAGAGTCATAGGTGCAGCATAGGACCCTCCGAACGAAGGGCTATCGATGGAAGCCAGGAAGCACTCATCCGAAAAGCGAGCAATCGGAGAGACATAGGTGTCAGTGATCCCAACGCAGTAGGCCCCATTATTACGAGCTTGTTGCAGTCCTTCGACGGTTTGGCGAAGGCCTCGACGGAAGCTAATGGCGATGACTAGATCACCCTTATTGACAGTGCGCGTCGAATGGACTGCTTCACCGGGGCTCAAAGCCGTGAACACGGGAAGTCCCAAGATCATCAAATTATAATGCAAGAAGTCCGCCAAATTTCGCATATACCCATTTGATAATTCCCCGATGAAGTTATGAGCGTTTGCCTTTCGTGCTGCGCTTTCGACGGCGGCATCCGTCCCCGAACCAAATTCCGCTCCTTGACGCGCTCGCGGTTGAGAGACGCTCGCCGCTACCGAGGTTTCTTTCGACACGCAGCGGGATGGGCACCAAGACCAACCCTTTCAATAGGAGGTAGTCGCTCTACTTATCGCACGACTCGAACCTATTATTGTTGATCTAAGGGGATACCGACCGACGGTTGTGCTATGGCGTCAGCTGGGTAGAAAACAAAAACGCATCCCTTTGAAAGTTCAGAACAACTCAGCACTCCACGACGCACGACCCGTGCGTGGCTGTCGTCTGGAAATGGGAAACTGGACTTTAGCGCGCCCAACGCGGCAGAAGCACCCCGCAATTCCTGCGCACCGCTGAGAAATTGTGTGTCTGCAACACCTGATTCTTTTGTTAGAGCAATAACAAATTCGGCTGATTTATATCCGCCGCCCCAATCGCGGATCTGCGGAAGTTTGTATGTGCGTTCGTCACTAAGCTCGACGCCTGCGTCTTTCCCCACTGAAAAACTTTTTGCTCCGCTCGACAGTGCGGCGACGGACGACTTGAGCCTGTCTCGCATTTGCGGGTCTCCATTTCTTCCCATTACCTGCAAAGCGAGTCGATAGGCGTGCGCAGCTTGTTGCTTTTTGCCAAGCTTCCCGTAGACCTGGCCAAGATGGTCGCCGATAACGGCGTCCTGCGTCACCGCCCATGCAGCCTTCAGATATCTTTCCGCTTCATCTAGATTACCAAGCCCGAAGTGCACCCATCCAAGCGTATCCCAGTGCGCGGCGAGTCTATTACTCACTGTTAGATTTTGAATCTCCAACTGCGAGACCTGAATCTTGCTGGATTCCTCCTCCACCTGGTGCACTGCCTTTTCCGCGTATTGCAGCGCCTGCGGTAGGCCCTTTTTCTCTTCTGCCAGCGCATAAGCTACGGAGTTCAACATATCCGAGTTCAGTGTGTCTGATCCGGAGTCCGCTTCAATCGCATGTTGGAAGGCCGCCAGCGCTTTTTCATCGCTGCCGCTCTGTAGATAAGTGGAGCCCAGCTGCAACTGCAAGCCAGCTCGTTCGGGATTGATTTTCACAGCGGACTCTAACGCGGAAGTTGCTTCCTGGTATCGCTTTAGGCGGCTCAAGCAAGTCGCGAGATTAGCTGGTCCATCTGAATCGTCAGGGGCGATCTTGCTGAAGTTCTGCCAGACCGGAATCGCTTCTTCGAACTTTCTCATTCCCATCAGCGTGAAGCCAAGCGCTTTGTAACTCACCGGCTCTTGAGGCGCAACTTCGACCGCCTTTTGGTACGCCTGTAGCGCTAAATCAGCCTGCCGCGTGAACTTATATATTTCACCAAGCCACAGCCAAGCGCGTGCAAACTTGGAATCAATTTCAACTGCACGTCGGAGAGAAGCTATCTCCCGGAGGGTGTTATTCTTCTGGAATTCTTCTCGAGCCTCCTCGTAGGCCCGCGCTGCTTCCGGATTGTTGCTGTAAGGCAATTCCCATATCGCTTCCTGGTAGAAAGATACTCCAGTGCGCTTCCCGCTCGAAAGAACGATGTTTCGGATATAGTCGGCGCCAACTCCTTCGCGGAATTTCTTATACTCCTCATAGTCGTTTGGGCGTACCTGTCGCGCTTTAATCACCAAGCGTCTTTCGGCGCTGAGCACGCCATTCTTGACGGCGTAGGAGGCGTCATACTCCGCAAACTCCCGCTTGATATGAACTGCAGGCGGCAATTGGGGGACGTACCCCTTGGGTAGTTCAAGTTGGGCTCGAAACTGGATTTCTCCCGGCGCTCCCAGCCATATTGCCGAAGGAGGTTTGCTCTTCCCGTCGCCCACATCAGGTAGAGAGATCATCGGTAACGGTGGGGTAATCCGCCGGTTCGACCAGTCCGAATAGTCCTTGCGCTTGTAGTTGTAGCTGATATGGAAGGCCTCATCTGTTTTCTCTGGTGTACTAGCACTAACCTCACTCACCTCCCCTCCGAACCCGGCGCCGAAGGAAACTTGCTGCACCAGGTCTTTCCACTGTGGAAGGGCTATGGCTCGGAACGCCGCCCGCAAAAGAACTTCTCGGTCCCCACGAACTGTGTGCTCGGCTTTGCCCTCCAGAGTGCCGTTGTCATTCAGCTTCGCTTCCATGTGAAATGCTTGCAGGGCCGGGAACGGCGGATCTGCTGGGGAAGTCATTAGTTCGGAGGGTTTATCATTAGAAATGACCAGGGCGCGCTTGTCGCGGAGTGGCGGCACAAGATAAGCGAATGGGCCTACTCCGGCAGTTGTATCGAGCCATACGAGACCGATACCTTGCGGAACCACGGTGATGACATGGTCAAATTGACCGGGTGACGGCACCTCAGCGTCAATATCGCGAGCGGAACTGATGAGCGCGGGATAAGCCCTTATTCCCACTGCGTAGAGCATGGAAGCCAGTAACGTGTGCTTGTCCTTGCAATCGCCGTATTGGTTTTCGAGCACATCCGCCGCCGAATGCGGCTGATAACGCCCGATACCAAATGCGATCCCGATGTAGCGATAGCGAGTGCTGACAAAGTTGTAGAGGGCACGAATCTTAGCTAAGTCGTCGTTCGCGCCCTTTGTCAGTTCGGCTGCTTTCGCTTGAATCTCACCGGAGGGTTTCACGCGGTCCCGCTGAAGGTTTGCATACCAACGGCCGACCTCGTCCCAGCTTTGATACGTGCTCAATTGCAGATCTGGTTGTGGAAGTTGACCGCGTGCTGTCTGCAGCATTCTTTCTTCTTGTTCCTGTTTTTGCTTGCTTTCGTCCTTGTGTTCGAGGTTGGCGTTGTTCCACGTATAGACGCGGAACTGACCTTCATCACGGATTGTCGGCTTCAGCAATATGCTCTTCATTTTGATTTCCCGATCACGGGGCACGCTCACCTGAACTTCCTCCGCAAGCACAATTCCGTCGTGGTCGAAGCTGTATTCCAGCCAAAACTGTCCGGAGGCGAGAGATTTGGTGCGCTGCCAATGTACCCGGTATTCCAACACATCGCCCGGCCCCAATCCCTTCACCGCAACGTGCTTCTCTTGGATATCGCTGTAAAAGGGTGCTTCGCGCGTAACGTCGGCTGGCATGTCCTGGAAGTTTTCCGGCGGGCTCACAACTAAACTGTCATCAGGCTTACGCACTCGAACGTAGTCGACAGCGAATGACTCGGAGGAGCTCTGGTAAGAAAATTTGAGCACCCCAAACTGTTGCACGCCGGCATCGGACTGGACCCGGACCCGGATGTTAAACTCGCGGGTCGACGTACCATCATTCTGGAATTTGAACTTATCGGACGACTGCTCGAGGACAAACGCTTCTTTTGAGTAATCGGGTCTAGCCGGCGTTTGGTTCGCCACTTGTGCAACGGTCAGCAGAGGCGAAGCGAACCAAAGGAGAACCGATGCGTTCAGACCAGCGGATTTCGACATAGGTAGCTCTCTATGTACCTATCTCCGATGGAAAACGCAACATCCAACAGCTGCAGGGTTACCCCTTGTTTGGCTCGCTGCGGGCTGCCCGCTAACCCCTTACTGCCCTTGAAGTTCTTGCTATCGGATTTTTTTTTGAAGGTTGGTGGAGCCGATGGGATTGCCTCTCGGCCCTTGAAGAAAACCGAAGAAAAACCGCTAAATTCCAGAGTTTATTGCCACTTACTGATTTTTCCAATGTCCCTTAGAAACCCTTAGAGGTCCTTTGGACACCTGCATAATATCCGATTCTGGCAACAGTTGGCAACAGTTGCTGGTGAGTCTATTTGAAGTAGGGGAATGGAGTCCGCAATGAGGAATCTTGAGCACGTCCAAAATCAGCCACAGCTATCCGTCCGCTGGCCGAAGGTACGGTACCGATTCAGGAGGCTTCTAAAGCGTTCCAGTAAATGAAGTTCTGGTAGGGGCAGTGGGGATCGAAAACAACAACTAAGGGAATTTCAAGGACTTACGAGGAATGCCGAGGAACACTAAGTCGCTGAAAAGGAACGATGAGGCACGCAAAGGAATTCTTATTGCTCCCTCAAAGCTCCCTCGCTTTTACTTGTGCTTGAGATTCTTACTCCCAACCTCTTCATCCACTGCTTTCAAGAACTGTCGGCTTCGGGCCCAAGATTCACGGCACGGATGGCGAGCCGGCAAACTCTACATCGGAAGCTTGGCAAGTCTGCCGGGTAAGGAGCGTCAACAACTTACGAGGCACTTTCAAGAGCACTCAGTAACCTTTAGAGCGGTCAGAAGCGCTTAATGGTCCTTCAGTTGGTCCCACGCGGAAAGTGGGTTGGCACCCTTCACCAGAACCGCGAGCGGGTTCAAAAAATACTCCACGATAGGTCGGGCACGAAGAGATTCTGATCCTCGACCTTCCTGGTCCAGAACCAGATTCCATGCCTTATTGAAGTCTATGGATTCTTGCTGATTCTAAGTGATTGGTATTGAATCGTTTGCGGCACGCTTGTTGAAGTTGATTGAAAGCTGCGGGAGTTGGGTGCTTTCGCAGCAATGTGAGAAACGGGTCTTCCGAAAAAGGAGAACCCGTGAAAGCATCAGTTCGATTTCCCCACAAATCTGCACTCAGGCTGTAAGCACGTCCGTAGTGAGAGGGAAGCTGAAGCGGAACCATGCAACCCAGACTCCCGGCGCGCTCGTGGCGTAAGCGGGCTGGTGAGTCGTCGAAAGAGATTGCGGACGAGGGCGGCAGGGTGTATATAACTTCGACCCCGCAAAACGATCACGAGCAAGAAAAGACAAAAGCAAAAAGAAGTACTAGAGAAGAAATAGTTTGTAACATCCTCTAGTCAAAAAAACTATTGTAAGTTGAAGGAGCATTTCGATGAAACACAAAAGCATTTCGTTTCTGAGTTTGGTTTTTGTTTTGAGTATCGGACGACTGTTGCACGCGGAGGACCCGACTTCGAAATTTCTGCCGCTGTCGTCCTTGGCGAGTTCGCTGCCAGTCAGCAGCACGGGCGTGGCGGTGCAATTCGAGGTATGGGACCAGGCCGCAGGCGGCGCGGTCATCTTCTCGGAGGCACACACGGTAGATACCGATGCGGGATCGAACATTAGCAACGACACCGGGTTTGTCGATCTGCTGCTGGGGCGCCCTGGAGGACTCGTTCCTGCGAACTTTCCGGCGGGCAGTTCAAGATATTTGGATGTGACGCAAGGGGGGAGCAGCGTATTGACGACCCGTGTGCCGTTGTATGCAGCAGCGTTTACGATCTCGCCGGGTCCGCAAGGGCCAGCAGGACCACAGGGACCCACAGGGCCTACCGGCGCGACAGGACCTGCAGGACCAGCAGGACCGCAGGGACCACAAGGGATGCAGGGGCCACCGGGGCCGAATGACGTCACGGGCAATCTGACCATGGTGGATTCCACCGCCACGGCGGGCAACATCCTGAAGGGGGGCGCTCTCTTCCTTCACAATTTCGGCACCTTCAATACCTTCATCGGCAGAAATGCAGGCAACCTGACGATCACCGGCACGAGCAACACCGCCAGTGGGGCCTTTGGACTCCCGGGCAACACCACCGGCGCCCAGAACACCGCCAGTGGGGCCTTTGCGCTCCAGGGCAACACCACCGGTTCCAACAACACCGCCAGTGGGTACTTTGCGCTCTTTAGCAACACCACCGCTTCCAACAACACCGCCAGTGGGGCCTTTGCGCTCCAGGGCAACACCACCGGCGCCCAGAACACCGCCAGTGGGATCAATGCGCTTCGGTCGAACAGCACCGGCAACCAAAACACCGCCAGTGGGGCCAATGCGCTTCAGTTGAACAGCACCGGCAACCAAAACACCGCCAGTGGGGCCAATGCGCTCTCGAGCAACACCACCGGCCTCGGCAATACCGCCAATGGATACCAAGCGCTTAACTTGAACACCGTCGGCTTCAACAACACCGCCAATGGGTACTTTGCACTCCAGAGCAACACCACCGGCTTCAGAAACACCGCCAGTGGGGACGGTGCGCTCTCCAGCAACAATGCTGGAGGCAAAAACACCGCCACTGGGAGCGATGCCCTCGGCCTCAACACTACCGGAGACAACAACACCGCCAGTGGGTCCTTTGCGCTCCTGAACAACACCACGGGGAGCAACAACACCGCGATAGGATTTGGCGCCGATGTTTCCTTTGTGAATTTAACCAACGCCACGGCCATCGGCTCCGGGGCCGTCGTCACTGCCAGTAACAAGATCCGCTTGGGCAATAATGCCGTCACGGTCATCGAAGGGCAGGTGCCTTATACCTTCATCTCCGACAAGAACCAAAAGGAGAACTTCCAGCCGGTGGAAGGCGAACAGGTGCTGAGGAAAATCAGCGGATTGAACCTGACGAGCTGGAACTATATCGGGCATGATCCCAAACAGTTTCGCCACTACGGACCGGTGGCGCAGGAATTTTTTGGGGCGTTTGGGCACGATGGGATCGGAACGATTGGGAATTCGACGACGATCAACTCAGGAGATATGGAAGGGATTCTCATGGTGGCCGTGCAGGCATTGGAAGAACGCACGCGCCGGGAAAACGAGGCGTTGAAGGCTGAAAATGCCGAACTCAAGGCCCACTTGGAAGCAATAGAGCGCAGGCTCGGCGGCATCGCCATCAAATAGTCAAAGACGAATCACCGAGAGCGGACCCAATCACAGACCAAAACACCGGGTCGATTGACACTCACGCTTGCCTTTACCCAGCGCGACGATGCACTGATCGTTCCCTTGCCGGAGCAAGCCTCCACGAGGCTCCCCTACACTCTGAAGATCGATGGATCCCGGCCGCATTTATGAAGCCAGTTTCATGCTTTTCCGAGGTTGGCTGCATAGCTTCGGGTCAGCAAGGACAATTCCGCGCACACTTTGGCGTGATGCGGATCATCGGCCAGGTTCTTCATCTCCAGAGGGTCGATCTTCGGGTCAAACAACATCGCGCCATTCTTCCCGTCCGGCCCGAACTCGGCATAGCGCCATTTTTCAGTGCGCACGGCCACGCCATGTAAACTTGCGCCGTCTTCGCTCCAAACACTGTACGCCGGACCGTCCCACTTTGCTTGCGGATGGTTCAGCAACCGAACAAGGCTCTTGCCTTCGACTCCGGAAGGCAGAGGGAGGCCGCACAGCTCAACCAATGTTGGATAAATGTCGAGTGACTCCACGATGCGCGGGCAGGATTGGCCATTGCCTTTGGCGCCGGGAACGGCCATGAGCATGGGCACGCGCGTGCCCATCTCGAACAGCGACCCGGCTTTGGACCATTTTCCCTTTTCACCAAGCTGATAACCGTGGTCGGCCACGAAAGCAATGACGGTGTTCTGGCATAATCCCAACCGGTCCACTTCGGCGAGGACGCGGCCCACATTCCAATCCACCCACGAAATCGAAGCAATGTACGCGCGGATGACCTCCCGGGCTTTGGCCGCACTCGCGGTGCGCCCGATGAACAGGTCGGCGTTGCGCTTGCGGATGGCCGCGCTGGGGAATCCCGATGGCACCGTCGGCCACGCGGCAAAATCCGGAGTCAACTCGATCTTGTTTACGTCGTACAAATCGAAAAACTTTTGTGGCGCCGCCGGTGGGCTGTGCGGCTTGACAAATCCACAGGCGATAAAGAATGGCTGCTCTTTGTACTTGCGCAGATACTCGATGGTGCGGTCAGCGATGTGGCAGTCCCCGTTGCCTTCGCCATTGCCATCTAATACGACAATGCGATCCGAATACCCAGCGCGGCTCAAATCCTGCGGAAGCGCCGCCAGCGCATCCGCCGGCTTCCCTGGAGAGTTCGTTGAGGGAAGCACCATGTTCTTGCCGCCCGCGCCTCCTCTGCTCACCGCGGGTAAAGCGACAGTGGCAGAATGCGAAGAAGAACTGAAGATGAACAGAAGAACGCTCCAGCGCGATCTCAAACTGTTGGTTGAAAAGGGCCTGGTCCGCGAGATCGGTACCGGGCCCACAGACCCCACCAAATACTACCAGCCGCTACTGTGACAAGCTGTGACAGGTTACTGTGACAAGCTATGACAACCTACTGTGACAAAAAAAACAGGGAAGCCATTTGCTCATCAATATGGGTGCGTTATGAATAGCGGGACAGGTCGCCAGCGCGAGGCGTCTGAGATTGTTCCGTACAAGAAAGCCGCAGCTGTTGGGCGTCTCTTGCTTGGGGAACTCGATGGCCCAATGGAACCTATTTCCGCCGAGCAGTACGTCAACAAACCTCGCAAAGATCTAACATCCGAAAGAGATGCTTCCCGGTCTACTCTGCGCGGTGAGATAGCTAAATTCTGTCGGAACAACTTTGAGGATATAGAGCCAGAAGATCTCACTAAATTGTACGACGTGCTTCTTGAACATCGTAGCGAATGGTATCTCCCATTGACCGATTTCGTTCGAGATTTCGGGCGATTCAAGGCTGGCGTCCTCAAAGGCGCTCCTCTTCATTCGACAATTCACATTTCACCGTGGGGATTGCAGACGGAATATGCCGAACAGGATTTGCTCAAGGATTTGGCAGTCTCTCTCAATGAAGCAATTGAAATTGAGGAGCATCGCCTCACCCCGTATCGAACGAAATCTTGGCGGGAACGAAAGGAACAAAGAACCCGATTTGAAATCGCCGACTTGATTCGGCGTCGCAACGCCAACCAAAGAGCGTGTGTTCTTTCTTGTTTCAATCTGATCGAAGCCTACGTCAATGGGCTCGCGTGGGACTACGTTCAAACCAACGATATCTCCCGCCTGTCAAAGGATAACCGCAACGTGCTTACAGAGTCAGACAGGCCAGTAAACATTGTGGCCAAGTTGATCAGAATTCCGGCACTGACGACAGGTCGAGAGACCGGGCCGCTTCACCAAACGCGTGACCCTTTGAAATCGTTTATTGAGATCGTCAAGCCCTATCGGGATGCTATCGTGCATGCTTCGCCTTTTGCTGCGCCTCAGAAATTCGGTGGGTACGATAAGTTAAGCAAATTGTTCGATCTAAATCTACGCACCGTCAGGCAGGCAGTCGATGTAACGGTTACTCTCATTAAAGAGATTCATCAATTCGTCGATGGCAGCAGAGACTTACCGCTATGGTTCCTTAGCCGTGCTGAAGATGGAAAATTTGTAGTTGCTCCAGAAACATAAGCAAACTACGGTCTACAGAGTCGTCCTCTGCTTTCGGCGGCGATAATGACGCTTGAGTCGAGGATTATTCCCACGCTGGCGGGTTCCACGGCTTACGGTGGCTGAGAATTTCTTCCACGTCTTCCGCGAAGTCAGGATCGAGGACCGGGGCTTTGCCGGTTTCTTCCTCGTGCGCTTTGGCTAACGCGATGCAATCCGAGATGCTTCGACGCACCGGCTCGGCGGCGTGAAGGACCGCCACAGGCTGCTCGCCATTTTCGATGACAACCTCCGCACCCGCGCGCACACGGGCCATCAGCGCAGGAAAGTCGCTCGCCGCTTCCGCCTCGGAGATGTGGATCACATCTTTAGCCACGTGATGATTGTACGCCGTTCTTTCGCCCCCTATGTTTTGGCAGAGGGTTTACGTTTCTTCTTGGCCTTTGCCCATCGTGCGCGTGCTGCTTTCCTGGCAAGCTCTTTCCTCTCCTGTGGCGTGAGAGCTGCCATGCGCGCCTTTACGCCCTTGCCTTTTGCTGCCTTCCCACCCTTTCGGCCCATCTCACTCATGACTTTGGAAACTAGGTCACGTCTCATAGTTTTATCTTATGACGAATGAGTTCCACCCGCCAGTTGGTGCTGTCCTAATTTGAATTTCACGGATCAGATGGACGGCATTGGCCTTTATCTCGCAGACCTCATTCGGCTGACCCGGTGAAACTGCTATACTCTGAACAAATTCCTGGGGGGAGATGAATTCTGAGCTAAGGCCGACTCGTTATGATGACTGACGAAAAACTAATAGGCATACACGCAAAGGTCGAGCGGGCAAACAACCACCTCAGTGATCTGGATGCCGCGTCCCGTGCTTTCTGTGACACCCAAGAGGATCAAATCAGGTCGAGCGTGAATCCGAACACGGGAGAGCGCACCTACTATGGACCGCCTGATCGAGACGTTCCCGTGGAAATTGCTATCATCGCCGGAGACGCCGTGCATAATCTTCGGAGCGCTCTCGATCATCTAGCCTATCAGCTGCTTCTTGCCAACGGAAACAATCCGACTCGCAATACGTATTTCCCGATTTGCGACGACGCTTCGGATTACCCAAAGAACTGCGCGGAAAGAACAAAGGGCATGAGCGAGAAGGCGATTGCCCGCATCGGCGAGGCCAAACCATACAAGGGTGGAAACGACACTCTCTGGCGACTCCATAAACTCGACATCATCGACAAACATCGCTTGTTGTTTACTACCTGCGTGCTGAATCCGTCTCACAGCATAACGCCAAGTCAGGTAGCAGGGGCCAGTAGAACTTTTCCGGGAAAGCCTCCCGTTCCTCACGACCTGCAAATAGCGTCCCCCATCCGCAGCATCCCCCTCAAAACTGGCGTTGAACTCCTAACAGTCCCTCGATCGGATGCGGGCGCACCTATAAAATTCCGCTTTATCATTGCGTTCAACGAGCCAGAGATTTTTACCGAGCCTATTTCGATCATGGCGCTCCAACCGATGGCTAGCTTCATTGAGGATTTCACTGCTAGTTTCAAACCCTTGCTTGTCTAAATTCGCGGGGGCGGCGCTTGGCAATTCGGTTCGACAGTTTCCTTCGTCATAGATCAAGGATGAAGGCAGATTAGGACGCTACCCACCAGTCGTAAGGCTTGACAAGCATTATTCGGTTTGTGATAATTATATGCACACGGCGCTATGTGCATAGAATTCGCGACTTGCGGTGCCGTTGTGATTAAGTGAGAGAGCGGGACGCACGCGTGCAATGAACACGAATGCGCCCCTGACCAAAGTCGCCTGGTTGGGTGCAACCCGCCCATCTCCGTTTCGTTTCCATCGCACGCTCCATCCCTTTGCGCGTTGCGCATCCTCCACCGTAGCTCTGTCCAACTGAATCCGTGTATCCAATCGGGTCGGCACCCGACTCCACGGGAGACGTGTGTCCCGACGCGCCACATTAACTGCCGAGCTCGCGGCCACGCCGCTGAAAGGACGTTTGGTCATGGAGAAAGCACATCTGTATGAAGCGCTGTATCTGGTGAATCACGGTATTGACGAAGCCGTTCGGGGAGTTCAACGCCTGAAGAAATCTCCCCAACTCTTCATGGAGACCTACCACAAGTCCATGGCTGGTCTCGAACGCCGTCGTTCCAGGATCAACCTGCAATTCATGATCGAAATGCGCAAGCTGGAAGAAGACGATGAGTCCCGCTTCGAGGAAGAATACAACGTCTGGTTGTCCGACGAACCCCTAAACAACGACGAAATCTGTGAATTGATGCGCGTCGTCGAACGCGAGCGCAAACAGGAAGGGAAACCGCCGTTGGTGCAGTTTCTCCCCCGGGGCAAGCGCCCGAAGAAAACGCCTAAGAAAACCGAAGGAGTCCACTCCAGCCACAAACTAACTGGTTCGCCGACACCCGCTTCGGGTGTCGAGAGCACAGTGCCGGAGGACGCGCATGCCTAAGAAGAGAAAACCTAAGGCCGCGTGCGACGAGGACACACCCCTAACTCCGATTACGGCGAAGGAGCGGAGAAAAATACGTAAGTCGATCAAGAAGAAGTACGACGGGTTTCGCAGGAGATACCCGGAGGTTCACGGCAAGGTTGTGGATTTTATCACCCATTCCATCGAAGACGGCACGCTATATTTCAGTGTGCGTTTCAAGGACAAGACGGACTTCTCGCTCCGCTACGCCTGCAACATGTTCGTAGTTGGGGCTGACTTTTGCGACTTCAAGACCGGTGATTTCGAGATGATTCGGGAATATATGAGGCCAATTCCGAGGTAGAGACGACGAGCGTCGAGAAACCGCCAGTCAGAGACAGAGGCAAGAAGGAGCGAAGCCATGAAACGCAAAGGTGATTCAGAACGGCGACATCCAAAGGCTGCGAATGCTCGTCAACGCCCTATGGCTAATTGAGCGCAGAGAGGCCCATGCCTCTCATGGCTGGGACACTTCCGAAGTGTGGACGCGGTCAAGGGCGACCATAAGGAGCCGCGCAGCGGGCTTGACCCTTGACGGCGGCGAGAGCGGAGGGAATCCGGCTCTATCTGCTGATGCTGTGGCCTTCTGCCTGCGTGTGTTCTTGCGCTTGGCTTGACGCGGAAGGTCGCTCGATCTTCTGTGCTGAGGGTGTGGACTCACGGCTCGGTTCGATTGCGGATCGGTGTGACACGTCGCGCGACAGGTGCTCGGTCAAATGCGTTTTGTCGTTGGTGTAGAGTTGCGCGTCGTAGCGTCCCCGCGACACGGCCACATATGCCAACCGGCGGTTGACGAGCTTTTCTCCTGCCTGTTCGGTGTCCACGTGAACAAGTACGCGGTCGGCGGTTTGTCCCTGGCTGCTATGGCTGGTGACCGCGTAGCCGTAGTCGAGATGCGGATTCTCTTTGATGTTGAACGCGACCTCGCGGCCTGAGTCAAGGCGCAGTTGCAGGTTACCGCTATCGTCGATCTTTTCGATGGTGCCCAACTCGCGGTTGGCGATGTGTCGCTCCCGATTCGGCGCTGTGAACTGCACGCGGTCGCCTTGACTGAATCCGCGCTCTGTCTCGCGGTAGAGGGTCACGCCGTGCAACCGGCGCGGGTCGTAACTCACCTGCTCGCTGTTCTCGCGTTTCACCGTCACCAGATTTTCTTTCCCGCTTGCGCGCTCGACGCGGGCATACTCTCCTGCCTCGATGCCATGCATCTTGCTGCCTCTCGTGTAGCGCACCACGTCGCCCGCTGCATATTGCGCTGCCCATTGCCGGTCCGCGCCAGTGATCTCCTGCCGAGCCACAAGCACTTGCTGCTTGTGTTCTCTGGTTCCCACCTGGCCCGTGCTCTGCATCGTCCAGTGAATCACTTCGTTAATCTCGCGGCGGGATTGATTGTCAGGGGAAACTACTAATGTGCCTTCGGGTTTCGCTGCGTACTGGCGCGCGATTTCCTTTAGCCGCTCGTCGCGCTCATGGATTTCATGCACGCGGCCCTGCGCGTCGAGTTTCTGTATCGCGTCTCGAACTTCACCGCGTGAGAGATGCTCCACCACTTCTCTCAACGTCGGGTCTGTCTGCCGCACGATCTCATCAAGCCGCGCTGTCTCGATCCCCGCTTCTTGGAGCTGCTGATAGGGTCGGCCTGCTTCGACCGCTTGATGCTGGCGCGTGTCGCCTACAAGCAAAGACCCGGTCGCTATCTTTGAGTCTGTGCAGAAATTCGTTCATCTGCTTAGTACTTGCGAGGCTCGATTCGTCGAGAATGTAGAGCCGCTTCTGTCCATTGTGCAGATCTTCGCTCCGCGTCAGATGCCGTTGCAACGTGCTCGATTCGATTCCCGCTTCTTCGAGTTTTTGCGCCGCGCGTGATGTTGGCGCGAAGCCTTCGACCTTATAGCCCTCGCCCTCGGCGGCTTCCCGGACTACTGCTAAAGAAGTAGTTTTCCCCGCGCCGGCGACGCCTTCCAGCGCCGTCACCTGATCGCGGCTCGACAGGATTTGCTCGACCGCCGCGCGAAAGGCGTGGCAGGGCTTCTTTGGTTTCTTAACGGTGTAACTCGCATTGTTGGCCCTGTCGATGAGACTGTTAATGATTCGATCTAGGTGCTTGTCCACCGTCTGTGTCGCGGGCGATGGGAAAATCAATGCGTCATTCGGCGCGTTGCCGGGATACTTCTTGAGGCAGGCGAGCAGCGTATCGCTGACGGCGATGGTCCGCTCTTCATAGTCTTTGGGCTTGAAGCCGAATTTCGGTTTGAAGCGAACCGAGACGGTCTTGTCCTCCCAATTGATGTCCATCCACTCCGCGACCGCAGCTTCGCCGATGCGGAAGCCGGTCCCCACGAGAAAGCGGATGAGAGCTTCCTCGACACTGTCCGCGACATGGATCATGGCCGCAACCTCTTGCTCCGTGTAGGTTGCATACTTTTTGTTCTTGTTCCGTTTGTCCACGTTGACGGGCCAGTCCTTTTTCTGCACCCAATCCTCCCTCGCCACGTACTTCCCGATGCCACGGTCGTTGAGAAAGACCATAGTCTTGAGGAAGTAGTTGAACACGGTTGACTCGCCGATTGGCTGGCCGGTCTCTCTCGATGGACGAGTCCGCAAGTCGTGCAGAAAGTCGAGCATGTCGTCGCGGCAAATCTGGTCGAAATAAGTCTTCTTACAGCTTGCGATGAACAGATTGACGGCGACGCGATAACCCAAGTAGGTCCTGCGCGATTTCTGCTTGCTACGCTCAATGTACTCTCGCGCGGCTTCGGCGACCCTCTTGCGAGGCGCGGTGGTGGGAATACTGGACGGCGGTCCAGCGTGCAACGCAGCAATGCATTCGTGGGATTGGCCGTCCTCCATTCGGATCAGGGCAGTGTGAGCAACGGCGGCATCTTTGCCGATCTTGATTGGCGTGCGCTTGCCGCTGCTGCTCGGACGGAGGTAGTAGGTCGCTCCTTCAATCGGAATCGGGCGATGGTTCTTCGAGAACTGCACGTTGACGAACGGAAAGTTGCCGCCACCTGCGTTGATGCGTGCGATGAGAGTGTAATGGGCCATATCCGTTTTCCTCGCAAAGCGTGAAAGATTCATGTTTGAATGCAAGAGGAAAATGCAGAGCTGGCAACAGTACCTGGTAACAGTTAGCGGTTTTCGAGGGTAAGTTCTTTGGATTCTTCAATTGGTGGAGCCGATGGGATTCGAACCCACGACCTCCTCGATGCCATCGAGGCGCGCTCCCAACTGCGCCACGGCCCCACCGGAGGAACTACCAAAGTTTATCATAAAGAGTCCCGCCCGCCGGTCCCCGAATGACTACATCAACGACAAGCGCTCTTCGCTCAGGTCCAGCTCGTGTTCGACCCTTCGCAAGACCTCATCATTGATGCGTCCCTCGTCGCGCAATTTCATGGCGGTCTGCCGCTCGGCGCGCAGCAATTCGCGCGCGAACTCCACGTAGCGCGCATACACGGCGGGGTTCGCTCCAATTTCTTCATCGGCCGTCCCCGTCAATTTGGCGAGGCGGTGCTTGTAACGCGCCTCGAAATCCTCGTACACACCGCCAAACTCGTCGCCATCTTTCTTCCGCGCGTTCTCGAGGTGCGCCAGCGCAGCCTCGACCATGGCCTTTCGCGCCTCATCTTCCTCGGATTCGCGGCCCGTCACCCCCGCAAGCCCGAGAGCGCGAATCAGCGGGGGCAGCGTCAAGCCTTGCAACACCAGCGTCACGAGGATCACGCTAAACGTCAGGAACACGATCAAGTTGCGCTGCGGGAAAGGGCTGCCATCCGCCAGCGTCTCCGGAAGCGCGATCGCCGCGGCCAGCGCCACCACTCCGCGCATCCCCGTCCATCCCACCACAAAGATTTGCCGCGTTGACGGCAACTGTACGTCCTGATGAAGCAAGCGTCTGCGTATCACGTTGGCGAGATACGCGCCCGGGAACATCCAGATCAGCCGCAGCACAATCACGATCGCGCTAAAAAGAGCGCCATAGACGATCAACTGCTTGAAGCTGTAGTCTCGAATTCCACCGAGTATGAAATGCAATTGCAGGCCGATCAGCATGAAGACCAGCCCGTTCAGGACGAAGGTCAGCGCATCCCACACCGCCCAGGCCTGCATGCGCACGTTTGGCGAGAAAAATTGCGAACTCTGACGGCTCAGGTACAGCCCGCACGCTACGACCGCCAGCACTCCCGAAGCGTGGATCGCCTCCGCTGCCAGGTAAGCCACGTAGGGAACCAAGATGGTCAGCGTGATCTCGATAGGGCCATCGTCGATGAGCTTGTGAATCCGAGCTACGACAACGCCAACGAGCAGGCCGAGCGCGAGCCCCGCAATCGTGAGGTAGGCCAGGCGCAATAGGCCCGCACCCACTGTTGGCGTTTGACCGCTCACCACGATCGCGACGCCGAATTCCAGGGCCAGCAACCCCGTCGCATCGTTCACCAGGCTTTCGCCCTCGAGGATATCCACGATGCGCTGCGGCAATCCAACGCGTTTCGCGATGGAGGTTGCGGCAATGGCGTCGGTCGTGGCCACCACTGCTCCCAGGACGAAGCCCAGCCGCCAGTTAAATCCGGCGAAAACCCACCTTGAAGTGGCGGCTACGCCCGCGACCGTGAATCCCACGAGCCCGAAAGCCAGCATGAAAATGCTGGCAAAGTTAAATTTGAACTCGCGCCAGGAAGTGACCCACGCCGCGGCGTACAGCAGCGGCGGCAAAACGACCAGAAAAACGACGTCTGGATTCAGCGAAACTTTCGGAATTCCCGGCACGAAGCTGAGCAGCAGGCCGGCGATCACCAGCACGATGGGATAAGGTGTCTGCAGCTTGCGCGCGAGGGCTGCAAATACCACAACAAATAGCAGCAACAAGAGGATAACCAGCTCGATTTGGTGAATCCCGCCACTCTGCATCGTCTTGCCGCTCATCGCCTCATATCAAACTGCCTTGAAGATACCGCAGAGACACACGAAGCGTCCAATTCGGCCGCGCGAGATGGGCCTGGCATGGGCGCTGGGATTCTGTGTCCGGCGATCGAAACAATGCAGGGTTTATTTGCCGGAAGGTTGCTTTGGAGGGATTTCCGCGTAGCCCGGAGCGGCTTGTTTCAAATTCGCATCCAATTGCGCGCTCGCGTCGCCAATCGCCCAACGAATCCCACCGCCAAGCAGCTTCAGGAAAAACTCGTTCTTCCAGTTCTCCGGCCGGTCTCCCATAGCCGTGTAGAACACGCGGCCCTTGCCGTGCAGCCGCGCCCACGTCACGGGATACGGAGCGCGCTGGTAGCATTCGCCCTTCATGCCGTGCGTATCGAGAGTGAGAATGACGTGCAGGTCCGGTACAAAATCCTTTAGCGAGTACCACTCCTCGTTGAAACTCACCGGAGAATTCACGTCTTCCAGCCCGGGAAATTTCGGATCGTTCACAATCAGCGGCGCGTCCTGCAGCCGCGGCGTGCTCCCATGCACGATGAATTCCGCGCCAAGCATTTGGAGGTAGGGATCTTCTTTGTCGCCATGCGCGATGTAGCGACTCGAATGGTCCGGCGGATCGGGCTGCGTGTGAAACGTGTCGCTCGCTGCGTGCACGCCCACAAATCCCATCCCGCCTTTTATGGCTTCCAGTAGATTCTGCTTGCCCTTGGCGGACATCGGCGGCTTGCCGTCCGTGCCCAGCGTCGTGAGATCGCCGGTGGTGAAAAACACCAGTGCAGCGTAGGAGTAGAACTCTTTCGAATCGAAAATGCGCCCATCCTTGGTTACGCCTACCTTGTATCCGTTCCGGTTCCCCAAGTCCGTCACCGCGTCGTCCACGATGCTCGGCTTTCCGTCGATCCGTTTTACGACATCATGTTCCCACCCCGAGGATTTCGTGAAAACAAGGACCTCCTTTTCTTTTGCGGCAAAAAGCCGGTTGGAAAGGGCGAGTCCCGCACCCGTCAGCGCTGCGCCGCGAAGAAACTCTCTGCGATTGGAATTGGATAATAGGTTCATGGAATTCCCTTTAGTGGTGTCCATCCGGATGCTCGCAACCGGGAAACTTTTCGAACACGCGGTCCTCGGTCCATCCCAGCTCTCGCATTCCTGCTTCCGAGGAGTAGTACGCTCCGCTGATCCATCCCTTCAAGTTCTCAAAGTGCTCGCGAAGCCCGGCGTTCACTTTTGTACCGCCACCAGATGAATCTTGATTTGCCGGCCGAGTAGAAGCATCCGTCAGCAGCGCATTTTGCTCCCCGGCGTTGAGAGCAGGGAATCGCTTCCCGAAGCGTTTCTGCGATTCCGTCTCGAACGCCGCAAGCGAATCGACGAAGTTTTTCTTGTGTTCAGTCGTGTCTACGCTCAGTAGCAGATCGATGAAGCGGTCTGCCTGTGCCTTCCGCGATCCCGGAATGATTGCGTCGGCAAGCGCAGCCAGCGTTTCTTCCTGCTGCGCATTGATGAAAAGCGGCTTCCAATCTATTGCACCAAGCTTTTCCGCCTCCTCGAACATCGCGCCATTGGCCAGATGCGCGTAAATCGGATGCGAAGCCGCCACCAGTGGCCATGCTACACCGGCTCCCGCGCCTGCGAGCAGCCGCTGCACCAACTCCCGCCGCGTCAGCCGCCTGTTTTGGGCCGCCTCCACCTGGATAATTGGCAATCCGCTCAATTTGCCCATTCCGGTCCTTCCGCCTCCCCCAATTTTCGCGCTGATGGTATCACTCACGCTCAATCGCTCACAAGAACACGTATCGAGCCGTCTAAAATGTAACCGAAGGGGACAACGTCGCGCCATTTAAGATGTAACCCGAGCCAGAGACGATTTGGGGAGGGTTTACTTGGGGCGTAAGGGGAAATGGGAGTATTTCCGGGCTATCTATGGGCGGTATCACAAAGCA
>WNFG01000592.1_pt1 | contig 30214 bp, 32 predicted proteins | sample 5400431 | NCBI WGS metagenome assembly WNFG01 (sample SAMN13153346, study PRJNA577476) | soil metagenome | isolation source: 120 cm saprolite under Douglas fir tree site 2 hole 3 replicate 2 | place: USA:California | collected 2015-04-18 | reverse complement strand
CGCAGGTTAAGCCCGACCAGATGAAAGACTGTCTTACCAAGATCAATGCCGATGGTGTGTAGTTCCATGGGAGGCCTCCTCCACCTCTTATAACCGCCCCGTTGGCTCGGTAAAAGCGGCGGACCATCCCATTAGTTATTTTCCCACCCTTGAATTTAATTCGGCCTTTTTCACGAACGTTCAGTAGCCCAGCCACAGGCATGATTGAGTCGGTCCTCTCGAAATACTTGGCAATGGCCTTTATCCGCTTTTCCTCCGGGTTCCGTTGATAACCACGGGTGCCCATGACGTTCTTTGGGTCCCATCTGTCGACAGAAAAGCGGGCCAGAAAATCTACTGGAACCGCGGCGATATACATCTGAGTTTTGCGCTGATTGAAGGGGATCGCTGGGATGGTTATACTCATGGAGGGAATTCTAGACTATTTACTGATCAGGTCAATTACTTCCGTTTTGCCCACAGGGTCTCGGATCGTAAGAGTTACCACTGGTCCTGAAGCGCGGGAGAGGGTATCTTCCCCACGGCTGTCGACCATGATCTAATCCCCGCGTGGACCTCCATCTTCCAACCGCAGACCTCGACCGCTACAAAAGTGCCTCGCAACGCGCACGTATTGGCACCGAATCCTGGGGCGCCGCAAACTTCTTCTGTCCCGCCTGCGAATCGCCAAGGCTTAACGTCGCGCCACGGAACACCGCCGCCGTTGACTACTTCTGCCCCTCTTGCGAATCTCCGTTCCAACTGAAAAGCCAATCAAAGCCGTTAGGCACCAGAATCGTTGACGCCGCCTACTCCGAAATGAAGCGCGCCATTCTCGAAGACAGAACGCCCAATCTTTTTGTTTTGCACTACGACCTCGACGAGTGGGCCGTCCGCACCATCCTTCTCATCCCTCATTTTGCATTTGCGTTATCCGCGGTCGAACGCCGCAAACCTCTCTCGCCGACGGCTCGCCGCGCCGGTTGGGTCGGCTGCAATATTTTGTTGGATAAGATTCCCGTACATGCCCGCATCTCGGTAGTAAACGAAGGAACGCCGCAGGCTTCGCAGCAAGTGCGAGCTTCTTACAATCGGCTCCGCCCACTGGAAAAACTACAGGTAGAAAAACGCGGCTGGACCCTCGACGTGCTCCAAGTGGGCCAATCGTTAGGCAAACTCGAATTCACCCTCGCCGACGTATACGCTCACGCTGACGCCTTGGCCAAGCTCCATCCCAACAACGCCCACGTCCGCGACAAAATCCGCCAACAACTCCAAGTCCTCCGCGACCTCGGCCTCCTCACCTTTCTCGGCTCCGGCTCCTACCGCCTGCGCTAGTTTTTTTGGCTCAATCCCCAACGATTCGGTCCCCTTCCGAACTAGCCAGCACGCAAACGGCGGCGAACGCTTTTCTGGTATAAAGCGTATCGGTCCCGGCCTTTTTTAGGATCGCCGCCTGATTTTTTCTGAGCTCTCTATAGACTTGCATCATTTGCGGCACGGTCGGTTGTCTGCCCGGTCGCCTAAACACATTGCACAATCCGCTCAACACGCCGCGAACCGTCGCGGCGTGAATCCTGGGATCCGTTCCTCTCAGGTCGCTTAGAGACTTGTCGACTCGGTTCGCCACCGCCTCGAAGACGAACCAGTTTTGCCTCTGTCCTTCCCACCGGTTGGCATCGGCCACGCACAGCCCAAGCTCGAACGGCATGTTAAATCGGGGCGCTCGCGGTTTCGCCGGGTCCAATTGCACTCGCGACAGATCGTGGACCGAGTAGCCGCAGCTTCGTGCCAGCTTTAGAATTCTCTCCAGCCTCCTCGAACTGTCCGTAATCTCCAGCGTCGCGCGCGGAACCATTCCAAGCGCACTAATCCCCGCGATATAAGCAATAAATAATCGCTCAAATTTCTTGTCGTAGGGAATGTTCAGGAAAACTTCATTGCGCGACTTTTTTAACTTTGCCACGAGCGTTTTTTCTTTTTCTCGTAGAAGTCAAAATTCTTGTCCCGTTTTTGTGCCTGGCCTTACTACCGTTCGGTCGCCCAGACTCCGCCAACCGCAGCAGCCACTTTAGCCTGGTCTTCGACACGCCCAATGCCTTCGCCGTGTCTTCCGCCGTCGCAAATTTCGAATCCAGAACGATAGTCATCTTGATACTCTCTTTTTACGATACTCTCATACACCCAAGAAAGCCAGGGGGTAGGTTCATTTTCATGATATCACCATCCACTAAGCTGGAGGCACTGGGGTGCCGCAGCCGGCTACCGCAGCCTTCGATCTAAAGGCTGCGTGTCTTGGTTTTTCCCCCGCCATTTCGCCCCCGCCCCGTCTTCGTCCCTTTCCTCCGCACCAATTTGATTTCCACCCTACCGAAAATTTTTCTTGACAGACCGTTGCTTCTCTGGTAGTCTAAGCATTAGGTAGACTTGTCGTTAACCCTGTAGTTTCGGTCCGGATCCCCCAACCATAAGCAGACGAGAGAGTTGCACATTGTTGGTGCAATGTAAGTCCGTTTAGAATCAACACTTGCAAAACTGTATCGAAACAAAGGACTTTAACTCCCTTTAGAATGAACACTTATGAAAAAACAGGGGGTGGGGGAGGGGGGAGAGCGAATGTCAGTGCCTCCTCTACTTCCAGTCTTCCGTAGGTTCTTCCAAGTTCCGTATGACGTAACTCCTTTGTTTGCCACTCTTACGAAAACTGCCGGGGTGTGTACCCTTTCTTCCCGAAATGGAACTAGCGAATCCCACTGGAAAAATTACAGGTAGAAAAACGCGGCTGGACCCTCGACGTGCTCCAAGTGGTCCAATCGCTAGGCAAACTCGAATTCACTCTCGCCGATGTTTATGCCCACGCCGACGCTTTGGCCAAACTCCATCCCAATAACGCCCATGTCCGCGCCAAAAGTCGCCAGCAACTCCAAGTCCTCCGCGACCTCGGCCTCCTCGATTTCCTCGGCGGTGGCTCGTATCGCCTCACTTAGCCGGAAGCCGCAGCCTTCGGTTTGAAGGCTTGCTGGGTGGCCGACATAGAGTTCCCAGTGCTAGTCTGCATTAGGGCAGGAAACCGTAAGTCTTTCCCTTCGGCATCTGCTTGATCTTCTGGAAGAACGCGGACTCCGTGATCTCAGATGGCCATTCAAGTCTTACGGCAACTTTCCACTTTTTTTCAGCAACCCTCTCAATCCGCACCGCTCCGAGATTCACGAGATTCGACATGTCCCGCTGGAAAGCCTTGCCTGGATTCTTGATGCCTGCATAAATCGAGGCCGATTCTTGCGCGAGCTCGTGCCAATCCACGGAATCCACGCTCAAGAGAAACTTCAACAATTCAATCTGACGGTCCTTGATCACCCTTTGTCGTTTTGTAATCAAACGGTTGAAAAGGTCGTACATCATATTACGGAAAAGTGCCTTCGCCATGTTCTGCCGGATTTCAGCGAGAAGCCTGTTGCACTGCTGCGCGATCCCGCGCAACCCGAAGTATAGGAAAGGAGTCACGTCGTGTCCTGCCGCTCTGGAGGCGCTCAGCGTTTCGAGGTATTTCGGCTTTTCATCATAATAGTAGTTCGACATCGCTATGAAGGTTGTTGTCTTAAGCCCGGCGCGCCGGAGCATCAGTGCCTCAATTGCCCGCGCCGTCCGCCCGTTTCCGTCAAGAAAGGGATGCATTGCAGCGAGGTGATAATGTACGGCCAGCGCTTGGATCAAGGGATCGTGCGCTTTGTAATGCTGCTGCACCGCGACGAGAAATCTGTCAAATGCTATGCTGCAGTCTTCTCCCCCATCCGCGCCCCTATGCCTCGGAATTCCAAACGTGACGTTTGAATCCCTTTCCCGCAGGGCGCCGGGGGGGCAATGATCATCGTCGCAACCCGTTACGATGCGTCGGTGGATCTCCCGAACGAGATCCCCCGTAATTGGAACGTCGGAACGTAAAGTAGCGATCCATCGGTACGTTGCAGCTGCGGCGGAAGCCTGCCTTTGAGAATGCGTGATTAATTCCTGAGTGTTCGGAGCTGCCGCCATGGCTGCATCAAGTTCTCGTTCCGTAAAATCTGCGCCCTCAATCCTCGACGTTCCGGCGACCTCCATCTTAAGCTGGATTTGCTGCAGCTTTTCTACCCAGTCTCTTTGGTACGGCGTTTCTGCAAGAGACTGGACCGCTGACCGCGCAGCGACTAGTTGATCGAGGATCTTCGTAGAGTCATATAGAATCCAATTCTCCGGGAGTACATATCTTATTGCCATTCAATTCACCTGCTCATTGCAGTCTTATTTCTAGATGTGCCCTCCTAAGAGATTGAATCATAAGCGGTTATAAAAGACAATTTAACGTTCATTTCCATTTGACTTCTTTGCCACTTCCGGGGAGTTGGCTGGAGCCCCATGCCGCAGACCTCGCAGCAAGTGCGAGCCTCTTACAATCAGCTCCGGCCACTGGAAAAACTACATGGCATGTGGAAAAGCGCGGCTCGACCCTCGACGTGCTTCATGGGTGCCTGATAAGCAGCTCGGTGCTTTTCCAGATTTTATTTGCAGTACGCTACGCGGCGGCGCGATTCTCGCCGGCGATATACTCATACGCGCTGACAAATTGTTCCCTGGCCGGAGTGGTCCAGCGCACGCGCATCGCAAGATGCTACTTTGCTCGCCTGATCCTGGCGGCCAGTGTTTTCATCTCCCCGTCGGGCACAAAGTCCCCTGCCTCGGCGGCTCGAAGGCCCTTTTCTATCAGCTTAATATGGTATTCGTTGAGTTTCAGATAATGCTCGACCGCCTCATTCAGAAGGTACGTCCGGTCACGATCCATCGTCTCGGCCAGCGCGTCCAGAGTTTCGACCGCGTCCGCCCGCATCCGAAAACTGATTGTTTTTAGCGCACCCATAATACCGAATGATATGCCGTACTACGATGCATTGCAACGTGAAGCCGTGCGCCTCATACGGTCGGTTTCACGTGTGTGCGGGTTTTCCCGCCATTTCGCCCGCACCCTCGGCGCCTTCTCGAATTCCTCGGCTCCGGCTCCTACCGTTTACCCTGAGCAATACCGAATGCCCCTTCCAATTTCACTTTTCTAGTTTCTGATTTCTAGTTTCTCACGCACCGTCCGCACCCACGGGTTGCACTTGCCGGTCGATCTCGGAAACCTTCCCCGACCGCCTCGTCACTTCCAAATCGTAAAAATTCTGCAAGTTCAGCCAAAACTCCGCGTTCGTCTTGAAGTAGCGTGCCAACCGCAGCGCCGTCTCCGCCGTGATCCGCCGCCGCCCGTGGACAATTTCCCCAATGCGCGTCGCCGGCACGTGTAGTTCCAGCGCCAGCTTGTTCACACTCAATCCCAGCGGCTTCATGAAGTCCTCGCGCAGGATTTCCCCCGGATGCACCGGCGCCATCAATTCTGATTTACCCATCTTCTTTGTCCTCTCCGGGTTTCAGGGTTTGTACTTGCAAACCCTGACTTACGAGTGATAATCTACGATTTCCACGTCATAACAGTGCCCGTCGCGCCAAACGAAGCAAATCCTCCACTGCTCGTTTATCCGAATCGAATGTTGCCCTTTCCGGTCGCCGCGCAAGGCTTCCAGTTGGTTCCCCGGAGGCGATGCCAGAACGCGCAGTTCCGTGGCGGCATGCAATTGCAGCAGCCTCCGCAGCGCCACACGCTCAAACGCACGGAAGCGCCGGGAATGTTGATAGTGGAAGAGCTCCTCGGTTTCCCTCGACGCAAAGCTCTGAATCACACGCAAACCATACTACGTGTAACGTTATACGTCAACAATAGAATTGCCGCATGCCCCGGCCGGGTTCCGCAGCCTTCGTTTTGCGGCGCGTCCTTTGCCCTCCCGGCGGTCTTGCGGAGCCCTGCCGGTTTTGACTTCCCCCGCCATTCCGCCGCGGCCTCACCGCGATTTTTACAGTTTTCTATTGACAAGAAGAGAATCCCAGCGTATGGTACTTCTTGGGTAAAATAGTGCCCGAATCGGAAAGCGCCAGCCACCTTGCTGGCGTTTTTGCTTTCTGGAGCCTGCTTTTGGGCCTAAGTCCTCTATCCGCAACACTTACGAAACAAACCGCCTTTTGCACAGTTTTGGAGCAAACAACTCCTTTAGATGCAACACTTACGTGACCCCCATAAGTGTTGATTCTAAACCACTTACGGTAACCCTAAATCCTTTAGATGCAACACTTACAAAAAACACGGGGGGAGGGGGGACAGGTTCCCAACTGGCAATCTTTGTCGCCCTGGCGAATGCTCTACACGCAAAACGGAGAGACACACTTCCTTACTGCGGAAGTGGAGCTCCCCGTTTCACACACCAATGAAGGATCCGCTATTTATGGCCGGAGTGGGTGATCCGCGCCAGGATGTCGCGCCGGCTATCGGGCACGGTGCTGGCAAAGAATTCCGCGCGATCCGCGGGAGTCCACTTGCTCATCGTCGCGCTGATGGCTTGCGCCCACTTGTCCATGCCTTCACCATTGGGGTAATTGATGACGACGCAGCGCGTCGACGGCGCCGCCGTGTTTACGTATTGCTCGTCGACGCCGTAGTACGTCGCCACGCCCTTCTTGACTTGTTCCTCAAACGTCGGCACCAGGAGCTTCTTGAGTGTTGCGGTGTACTCGCCCGGCTTGTCGGCCTTCGCCAATGAGCAGACCACACGCAAGTACGCCGGTGTTCCGCTGCCGGCGTGGTACATCGACGTTTGCATCAACAGGTCTTCGTGCTTGGTGGCTGCGATTTGCCCGGGCCTTGGTCCGACTTTGCGAATCTCGTCAAGCACCTTCATCAGCCCAGCAATCGATGTCGATGACCACGCCGCTCCGTGCGTATATCCGTCGGGCGTGTGTACGATCTGCTCAAAGGTGGACCAGCTAAGGATGGTCCCGTCGGCCAGCATCTTCTCCGCAACCGGAACGACCGTCTTCTCGCTATCCTCCGAGTATGCCGCCCAATTCGCCCGCGGCACTTGGAACTGACTTACATACGTGTACACCGTCGGCGTCGGTTCCATTTGGGGAAGAGCCGCCGGCACAAGCGTCACTGCTAACGCAATCACAAGCAGGCCCACTATCCGTTTCATCGTCATATCTTAGTCCTCCTGGACTCTCTGGCAGGCCGCGCAGCGTAACTCGCTGAAGGTCGCTAAGGTCGCTCCTCGTCGCTCAAATCGCAGGGTTTGCGTAAGGGCAGGGATACGGCGTTCGATCTTCTTTTGGGTAACCTGGGAAAAGTGGCTTGCGCTCGCGGCACCGGCCAGTGTGCACCGACGGTATGCCCTAACCCTATCCTTGTCAACGCAATTCTTCCGCGCCTCCCGCAATCGTCTCCGCTAGTCCCTCATCGAATTGCAAACACCTTCGTGCGCCCAACAAAACCTTTTCGCCCAAAAAAAGAGGGCGGGCGCGCTCGGCCAAATTTCGGCGCGAATCACGCCCGCCCTTTGACGCTGTCTATGAAAGGATATGACGAACTGTCAGCCTTTCACTTTGATGGTCACGGGTTCGGCAAGCTCAAACTTGAGCGGCGTCTCCGCTTTCAGTTTGATGTCCTTCTTGCCAGTCACTAACGCAACCGTCGCTCCGGCGCCCGCTCCCACGGGGCCACCGATTAGTGCGCCGGTGCCGCCGCCAGCCAGGGCGCCAATCACGGCTCCCCCGGCGGCCGACCCGCCGATCCACTCCCAGTTGCGTTTCTTGTGGTCACGGCCAATCCGCGGGTGCGCGATGGTGCGGACATCATAGTTCTGCCCGTTCACCGCCACGGTTTGCAACGCGAGCTGCAAACGTGCCCGGCCCATCAGCCTTCCGGACTGCCGTGCGTCCACCACCAACCCCTCAGCGTGGGCGCCCTGAGGGATTACCGTCTTGCCGTCTACGACCACTGGTTCGGAGACCGTTGCGTCAAAGTGGTCTCCTGGTCGGCTCTGGTTCGTGGCCAGCGCCTGGTCCAGAGTCACGTGAATTGCCGTGCGCTCTGGCAGCATCACGGGGTCGGACCCGTCCCGCAATGTCGCGGCAGACACCGTCAGTGCCGCCGCCAGCAGGACCCCTCCCCCCATCATAAGGTAGTGCCGTTTGGTCAAATGCATGTGCACCTCCCACCGTGGTTAGAGGCACACATTCCACCGCCCGCTGCCCTCGTAAAGAATTCAAAATACAGTGGATAGAGTTTTTCCCACGGCTATTCACCGGCAAATCCTTCAGCCCCGAGGAAATTTTGGAGTACTGCAAGTACCAGAAGTAGACCCGCCTCGCGACTCCGCGTATCGCCGTCAACACCGTGGTTGCAACGCCACGCTTCCCGCCGCTGCGATACCCACCATCCCCAAGCGAATCAGTATTCTACGGACTGGCCGTCCTTCTGCTTCCCTAATTGCCAGCTCCAGGAAAAGGAGGCTCTGCCTATGTTTCTTCGGCGGCGAACCATCGCTTTACCCTTGTTTCTCAGCGTTGTCTGGCATTCCGGCTGTCACAGTACCCATGCTCAAGACGCGCCATCTCGCTTACTCGCGGCCAAATCGGAACCTGCGCCGGCCCCTGTGGCAAAGCATTCGCCACGCGACTCCGCGTTCTCCGTCTACAACAACCCGGACTACGGGATCACGTTTCGCTATCCCCGAAATTATTCTCTGGACGAAGCGCTGGATTCCGAAGAACCCTCTATTCTGCAGGCCCAACAAGAACTCGCCGCCCAGCAGCCCGGCGCCACCCTCGTCGCCCTTGTTTCGATTCCTCCAGACGCCTATCCCAATACGAATTTTCGCAGCGGGACTCTCCAGCTTGCTGTCAACCCTGCCGTCACGCCCGAAGTCTGCCGGTCCTTTGTCGTTCCCCTCGATGGGACATATACCTTCGGCACAGAATCCATTCAGGGGGTTAATTTTAATTGGCGGCAAAGAGGCTGGGCTTCGGCTGGCACGGGAACTCTCAACCGCGAGTACGCTGGGTTTTCCAAAGGAATGTGCTACGAATTTTCTCTAGAGATCGTCAGTGGTTCGAATCCTGATCTCGACCCCGGCGTCAAGGATGCTGACGAAGTCAAGATCCTGCGCCGCCTCGATAAAATCGTTTCCTCGGTGCAAATCCACTCAAAAGCCACTCCAGCAAACAGCTCTGCGGACTAGACAGCCGCGTCTACACCCTGGCACGGGCAACAACGAACCACGGCATGGTTCTTTTCCTGCAGGCTGAAACCGGAGGACTGACGACTTACAACAAAAAAAAGAGGCGCCCCGACACCGTCGGAGCGCCTCTCTTGTTTGGGGGTGGAGGAAAATTTACGGCTTTGGCTGAGCCTGAGCTTGCGCTTGCGCTTGCGGCTGCGTTTTGGCGTTGTGCTTTTTATGGTAGATATTTTTCGACGCGGCGTTTTGTTCGTGGTTGACTTGTTTCTTTTCGGAGGACGTCAACGCTCCGCCATTGGCCTTGCGGTCTGCGGACACCTGCTTGTTGATGCCTTTTTGCTGGTTCTCGGCTTTGGCTGCTTCGCCGGCCGTCAACTGCCCGCTCTTGATGCCTTGCGCGATGCGGTCCTGCTGGTTTTCGCGGCGCTGGTCCACTTTGTTGTTTCCATAGTGCTGCGTCTTGGCGTTGTGCTTGTCGGCGTAAATCTGCTTGGACACTTGATTCTGTTGTCCGTTGACCTGCTTCTTTTCCGCCGCGGTCAGCTTGCCGCCGTTGGCCGCGCGGTCCGCCTTGGTTTCGCCGTTGATGGCCGCTTCTTTCGTTTCCAGGTTAGCGGTTTCACCGGCTGTCAGTTGGCCGCTCTTCACGCCTTGCGCGATGCGGTCCTGTTGATTTTCTCTGCGCTGCGCGATCGTCGGCTTGGGTTTCTCTGCTGGAGTTGCCGCCGGTGCCGTGCTGCCACTTTGCGCTGGCGCTGGTGTTGCCGCCGGCGCTGGCGCAGGCTGCGGGGCCGGAGCTGGCTGGTCCTGCGCCATCGCTACGCTGCCGGCGAGCAGCACCGCGGCAGGCAAGGCGCTCCACTTCATCCAGGTGAATTTCATTTTTTCTCTCCTAATCTTTCTGAGTGAATCATGCGAGTCCCGGGTCACCGTGTGAATCCCGAGTCTGACGAGAAAGCTCGTGCGCGGCTACTGGTCGGAAGGACAGTTTTTGCGAAGTGGATAGCTATTTTCCGCTACTGTTTGGACACAATTCGCGTGCCGCAAGCGATGCGCGGGACTTGGTTCCTAAGGATTTTCCAGACGCAAGCGGCGGGCGGGGCAAGCCCCGACTCTACCGGAAATAAGAAGGGCGGCCACACGGGCCGCCCCATCTTAATTTGAAAGGAACCTTCTGTGCGCCTCGGCGCTACTTCTTTTCTTCGGCAGGCTTTTCGGTTGCCGGGGGAGCAGGGGCCTGCGCCGGGGGCGTCGGAGTTTGCGTCGCGCCGGACATGCCGTCCTTGAAGCTGCGGATACCTTCGCCAAATCCCTTCATGATTTCCGGGATGCGCTTGCCGCCAAAAAAAATCAGAATCACAGCCAGAACTATGAGCCAATGAAAGATACTAAATTCACCCATGAAACGCCTCCACGCGCCCCGCTTGGCGGCGCGCTAATTCCACACTAGCGCAGGTGGCCCTGCGCGGCAAGTCTCTGTCGCTTCTTGCACCTACAGGATAACACGCTCTTCCCCTGCCCGCCGTGTCACTCGCTCGCGGTCGAGATATTCGAGCAGTGGGATGGCGTACTTCCGGGTGATGCCGGTCAGTTCCTTGAACGCGGGGACGGAAATGCGGTCGCCCTTGGCCTTCTTGTAATTCGAAAGCTGCTCCTTCAGCTGCGCGAGGGCCTGGCGGTGAAAAATCAGCTCGGGCGAAACGCGCACCAGGCTTTTCTCCCTCAGGAGAATCAGCAAAAGTTTCTCGGCGCGCCTGGCTTCGACAGTAAGCTTTCCCAAGACTTCTTTCACCGATGGAACGGCCAGACTTGCGGAGGCAAACGCCGCTTCGATCTGTTCTTTGGCTTTGGCTTCTTCGGGAAGCAGGGCGATCTCGGAGCCCGCTTTTTTCACCAACTCGCCTTGGGCGTCGAGCTTCTTCTGCGTGGCCAACTCTTCCAGCGCGGCGCGAAACGTTTCGGTGCGGACGCGCTTGCCCAGGCTGGCGCGCAACTCCTCGCGGGGGATTCCCGGCAACAGCGGATTTTCCTTCTGGAATCTTTCGACTTTTTCGGTGATTTTCTCGCGTACTTCCTCAAACAATTTTCCGGAGACCAGGACAAGAGGTTCGTTCGAAACGATTCTTACACGCCCCGTCCCTTGAAGTTTTTCCAGGGCGCGCTGAATTTCTTTTTCGGTCCAGCCCGTTCGCGCCACGATCTCTTCGTAACCCAGCCCCAGGAGCGCGCGCTCGGTCATCGCCGACAAAGATTCAACGCCGTTCTGCCGCTCGAGCGTTTCCAGAAACGCCGCACGCCCCGTATCCCGCAGCATCGGCCGCCGCGCCAGCGGATCCAGCACTGCACCTCCGCCAATCGTCACCACCGGAGAAAATTGCCGCACGATGAAGCGATCGCCCGGCAGCACCAGCACTTCATCCTGCAATTTCAAATTCGCGAGCGCGCTCCCGCCAGGGGACATTTCCTTGTCCCCGTGAAAAAAAACTTCCGCTACGGTCTCCGCCGTTCCCGCGTGAAAATGCACGCGCGCGCCTTGCTTCATTTTTCTCGCGGACGGGAGCAGCTCCAGACGGATGTCAATGCGCCGCGTCTTGCGGAATTTTCCCGGCGCCGCCAGCACCATCCCGCGCTTCAGCGCGGTGTGTTCGATTCCCGCGAGGTTCACCGCCGTGCGCTGCCCTGGCGTGGCGCGCTCCACGGATTTTCCACCGGATTGCACGCCGCGCACGCGCAGCCGCTCGCCGCGCGGAAACAGTTCCACTTCATCGCCCGGACCCACGCTTCCGGAAATCAGCGTGCCCGTCACCACGGAACCGAAACCTTTCATGGCAAACGCGCGATCGATGGGCAGCCGGAAATATCGCGCCGCATCTTTCACGGACGCGCTTGCCGCGGCGTCGTTCAGAGCTTTCTTCAGTTCGCCGAGTCCGCTTCCTGTTTTTGCACTCACCGGCACAATCGGCGCGTGCTCCAAAAACGAGCCTTGCAGATATTCCTCGGCTTCCATCCGCACGAGTTCCAGCGTTTCGCTGTCCACTAAGTCGCTCTTTGTAAGGGCCACCACGCCGCGCTTCACTCCCAGCAATCGGCAAATATCAAAATGCTCGCGCGTCTGCGGCTTGATGGACTCGTCCGCGGCGATCACCAGGAGCAATACGTCAATTCCTGCCGCGCCGGCCAGCATGTTGCTGACGAATCGTTCGTGCCCCGGTACGTCTACAAGACCGAAACGGACGCCATTTTCTTCCAGGAAAGCGAAGCCTAAATCAATGGTGATTCCGCGGCGCTTCTCTTCGGCGAGACGATCCGGGTGCGTGCCGGTGAGCGCTTCGACCAGCGTGGATTTGCCGTGGTCGATGTGCCCGGCGGTGCCAACGATGACGCTCTTCGTCGTAGTGGGCATATTGGAATGGGCAGAGATTCTTCTGCCGCTTTGGATGCTACTGGAGGAGAGAATCGGGGGTCAAACCGCGAAAGTTACTTCGCGGCAGCGATTTCTTCGACGATGGCTTGCGCGGCGGCGCGGGGATCGGGCGCGGCCAGAATGGGCCTGCCGACAACGAGGAAATCGGCGCCGGCGCGAATCGCTTCGGTCGGCGTTGCCTTGCGGGCATGGTCTTCTGATTTAGATTCCACCGCGGAATCCTTCGGGCGAACGCCGGGCGTCGCTATCAAGAAATCACGGCCGCATGCCTTGCGAATCGCCCGGGCTTCCTGCACGGAAGCTACGACGCCATCGACGCCTGCTTTTTTTGCAAGTTGCGCCAGTTTCACGACGCGGAGTTTGGGCGCGCCGCCAATCCCCACTTCTTTCATGGTTTTCTGATCCATGCTCGTGAGAATGGTCACCGCCAGGAGGCGCGGCCGGTCGGCTCCCATGGGAACGCCAGCGCTAATGGCTTGCACACCGGCTTCGAGCATAGCCTTGCCGCCGAGCGCGTGCACGTTGACGAGCTGCACGCCCGTCATGGCCGCGGCGGAAAGGACGGCGCCGGCGACGGTGTTGGGGATGTCGTGGAATTTCAGGTCGAGAAAAATACCGGGGCCGAGAGCCGCGACTTCCTTGACAGCGGCGGGGCCCGCGGCGGTAAAGAGCTGGTTGCCGATCTTGAACATACCCACTAGATCGGCGACCTGCTTGGCGAATTTCACCGCGGAAGAGAGAGAATCAAAATCGAGCGCGACGATCAGGCTGCTGCGGGGATGGGCGTCGAAAGTCAGGGTCATAGTTGACCCCGACTCCTACGGGGTCAGTGCTTCTCGGGCAACGCCATGAGCTCGAGCCGGACCTGGCTCACGCCGGAATGGATCAAGCCGATTTTCCGGGCGACACGATAGGATACATCAATTTCGCGCCCTTCTTGATAGGGACCCCGGTCATTGATGCGTACTATCTCAAACTTGCCGTTGCGGGTGTTGACCACGCGGACGACGGAGCCAAAAGGAAGGTTGGGGTGTGCTGCGGTGAGAGCTTCAGAGTCGAAGCGCTCGCCATTGGCGGTCTTCCGGCCATTGAACCCGGGGCCATACCAACTGGAATTGCCTACCCAGGACTTGATCGGCTTCACGGGTTGATTCAGGTTCGCTACGAGGGGTGCTTCCATGCCCTGAGCAAACAGGAACATGAGGAGTACCCAGCGAAGTGCAGCCCAGCTCATGAAAAGTCGATGTCTCATAGTGTGTTCTTTGTGCTGCTTGGATCCAGAAAAGTGTAGCAAAAAGGGGCCGTTATGTCAACCATTTTCTGCTACGAATTTGTCTCTTAACTCATTCACAGTAAACACTTTAGCTCGTAATAGGACCTTCGTAAGGGTGTCGGCAAGTTGCTGACTGGCCCTCGGGTCAGTAAAGCTGGCCGTCCCGACCTGTACCGCCGAAGCGCCTACGGCTAGGTAATCAAGCACGTCTTCAACCGTCTCGATGCCGCCGAGGCCTATAATTGGTGTCTTGACGGCCTTCTTCGTTTCCCAGACGAGCTTCAACGTAATGGGTTTAATGGCCGGGCCAGACAAGCCCCCCGTGGGATTGCCCAGGCGGGACTTGCCGGAGCGGAAGTCGATGGCCATTGCGGGATAGGTGTTTGCCACGGTTAGGGCGTCGGCTCCGGCTTCTTCAGCAGCCCGGGCAATAAGTCCAATGTCTGTAACGAGTGGGGAGAGCTTGACCCAAAGGGGGCGCTTTGCGGCGGCGCTTCGGGCGGCTCCGACTACCTCGGATACTTGGGTGGGATCGTTGCCGAACTGCATGCCGCCCTTTTTGACGTTGGGGCAGGAGATATTCAGTTCATAGGCGGCTAGGCCTTCGGCACCCTCCAGAGTGCGGATCACCTCGACGTAGTCCTCGAGGGTGTAGCCGAAGACGTTGGCTATGACGGTCGTATCGAATTTTCGCAGTACCGGGAGTTTTTCGGCTACGAAGGCGCGGACCCCCACGTTTTGGAGGCCGACGGCGTGGAGCATCCCGGAGGGGGTGGGGTAGAGACGGGGGGCGGGGGCGCCTTCGATGGGTTCGCGGGAAAGGCCCTTGGTGACGAAGCCTCCGAGGCGGTTCAAGTCGACTAGCTGGGCGAATTCGAGGCCGTAACCGAAGGTTCCACTGGCGGCGAGAATAGGATTCCGCAGGCGCAACGCGCCAACTTTTACGCTGAGGTCGACGCCGACTGCGGAAGTCACTTCGCCCAAAAGAATAGCATGAAGCCTGCTCTAGGGAATAGACTTCGACGGCTGCGATGGCTTTCAGATTTCAGGATTACAATGGAGTCAAGGTGTTTGTTCCGCGTGAAGCAAGGTAACTGGCCAAATGAAAATCTATAACCTCTATATCCCAAAGCCTCTTCTGATCTACTACGTCCTTGTGCTTGGAGCGATGCCAATCGTCGGCATAACCCTAATTATTGTCGCAGCCCTCGGAAAGCTGGAGCCAGATGGTCCCCCGGTTTGGATTTTCATTCTATTGTTAAGCGTATTTTGCTTCGTTCCTTATATGTGGTTAAGGATTGCGTTTGACATCAGAATTCGTGACGACGCCAAGATAGAGTTTCGCAGTTTATTCCGAACAACTGTCGTTTCTCCTGCTGAGATCAAGTCTATACGGGCAAAACGTTACGCGCTGGGATTTGTCGATATCGTGCATCTGAAAGGGACCGTCCATCTGCTGAGTCAAATGGATGGCTTTCACGAGTTCATCGCGACAGTCAAATCCTTGAATCCAGCCGTTGAAATCAAAGGCTGTTGAGATTTACATGAGTAGCTTACGGACTCGATTTTTTTGCCAGCGCATTTAATGGTTTCGTCGTTGCGGCGGCAGCTACCGGTTTCCTCAGGGCTTCGGCGAGGATGTGGCCATCGCGCGAAGAGAGGGTGATGCCGCAGAGGGCGGCGAAGGTTGGGGCGATGTCGGCGGGCGTGATGGGTTGGAAGTATTGGCCGGGCTGGATGCCGAAGCCCATCAGGAGAACGGGGACGTGCTGATCGTAGTTGTAGGGGACGCCGTGGCCGGTGCCGTAGGAGCGCGGCTTACCAAGGGGCGTGCCGTCGAGGAGCCAGTAGGGTTTTGGCAAGATGAATAGATCGCCGCTGCGACCGGGGAAATAACTGTAGGCGAAGGCGCGAAGCGCGGGACTTTGGGTAGAGCTTTGGGGCGTGGCGGGGCGGTCGCGCAAATCTTCGGCGCGATAGACGGCGGCTACGCCGGGGGCGGTTCGAATGGCTTCAAGGACTGCGTTCATGGCGTTCGAATCGGCTTGCAGCTTTTCGTAAACACCGGGGGCGAAATAAATGTCGCTGCCGGCAATGCGCGCAACCGCGGGCTTTGCATAGTTGAACAATTCGAGGGCCTTCTCGATGCGCTCCTGCACTTCGGGGAGATGGAGGACGCCGGCGCCAGCGCCGGTTTGTTGCATGTCTTCGGGGATGGGGACGACGCCGTGGTCGGCGCTGAGGGCGACGACGTAATTTCCGCGGCCGACTTTTTGATCGAGATGCGCGAAGAGGTTGCCGAGATCCTTGTCCAGCCGCACGAGAATGTCCTGGATTTCGCGGCTGCGGGGGCCGAATTCGTGGCCTACGAGGTCTACGGATGAGTAGCTGACGGCGAGAAAATCGGTGCCGCTTGAATTGCCGAGCTTCAGGGCGTCGACGGCTTTTTCGGCGAGTTCGGTCAGGGCCGTATCGGCGTAAGGGCTGGAGGCCCATTGTTCGTAGAAAGTGTTGTCCGGTTCACCGACGCCCGTCTTTCCACGAAGCGGATGGGGGAAGGTGAGACCCCAACCTTCGGGAGGGACGGCACCGAGAGCTTTCTCGCCGTACCAATAAGCGCTCGCCGGGAGGGAAAGCGCCCAAGTCTTGCCGAAGTCGGCTTTCGCGGGATGCGACTTTGCAGGGTCATCGAGAAGAGGCAACCTGCCATACGGCGTCGAAGTAACCCAGGCGCCGCTGTCAAACCAGGTGGCGGCATCGGCTTTGTGGCCGGCCATGGTGAGAGCGGCGCGGGCCTTCAGCGAAAACGAGACGATGCGCGTTGCTCCACCGGTCTGAAATTTCAATTCTTCGGCGAAGGAGGGTATCTCCATGCGCCAAGCGGTGTCCGCGCCTTTCGGAGTGGCGCCGGCGTAGCCGATGTTTTTTACGCTGGGATCGGGATCGGCGGTGCAGGTGAGCATTTTTTGTTCTTTGCGGTCCCACCAGGCGTTGGCAACCATGCCGTGGGTCCAGGGAAAAGCGCCGGTTGAGATGGTGGCGTGGCCAACGCAGGTTTCCGTGGCGGCGTAGGGATAGGCAGCATCGCGGAACCAGGCGCCTTCGTCGACGAGGCGCTTGAGGCCGCCGGTCCATTGAGGGAGGAATTTGTCCACGTAGTCGGCGCGCATCTGGTCGACTACCAGGAGGACGACCAGCTTAGGTCTTGTGGGCGCTTGCGACGCCTTCGGAGTTGCCGCGCGCGGCGGCGGGGCTTGCGCCGCGGTATGCGGAACCAGAGAAATGCTGCCTGCCAGGAAAACTGCCGCTACCATTATTCCGCGTTGAAATAGAATGCCCTTCCGCACAAGTCTGCTCAGAGCCATAGCCGACGCCGCCTCCCAAATCCGCCCAAGAGTCTACTACGACCACGTCACGGTTCGATGATTGCGGAGTGGATTGGCCGGAGCGCGGGCAGGAATGATAGGATTACCCGACCATGCGTATCGTGGAAAAAGCACAGTTGATGTCCGCGCCGGAGATTGACCGCACGCTGCAGCGGCTGGCGCATGAAATCGTGGAGAAGAGCGGCGGGACGAAGAACCTGGCGCTGATTGGGATCGTGCGGCGGGGCGTGCCGCTGGCGCAGCGGATTGCGCAGGCGATGCGCGGGATTGACGGCGTGGAGGTGCCCGTGGGCGTGCTGGACATTACGCTGTACCGCGACGACCTTTCGAAAGTGGCGCCGCAGGCGGTGTTGCGGTCTTCGGACATTCCGTTTGGCGTGGATAATATGGACCTGGTGCTGATTGATGACGTGCTGTACACCGGGCGGACGATTCGCGCGGCGATGAACGGGCTGTTTGACCTGGGGCGGCCGAAGCGGGTTGCGCTTTGCGTGCTGATCGAACGCGGGCATCGCGAGATGCCGATCGAGGCGCAGTTTATTGGGCGGCACGTGCAGACGAGCGACACGGAGATTATTGAAGTGCGGCTGCGGGAGATCGACAAGGAAGAGCGCGTCGTGCTGGTCGACCGCGTGGAGTAGATTTGGGAGCTTTTTTGGATTTGCGTGGTTCCACATCCGAGAAGGGACATTGAGTTATAACTTCCGCGATTTGCTGGCGCTCGAACCGCTCACCGCGGACGAATTGGGATTTCTCCTCGACCAAAGCAAGCCCTTTCAGGAAATTCAGAAGCATCCGCTGAAAAAATTGGCGACGCTGCGCGGGAAGACGGTGGCGCTGGCGTTTTTCGAAACTTCGACGCGCACGCGCATCAGCTTTGGGACAGCGGCTTCGCGGCTTGGTGCGGACTCCATGAACTTGCAGGCAGAGGCGTCCAGCTTGAAAAAAGGCGAGACGCTGCTCGACACGGTTTTCAACTTGAATGCGATGAAGCCGGACTGCCTGGTGATGCGGCACGCGGCTTCGGGTGCGACGGACTACGTGGCGCGGCACCTGGATATTCCGGTGGTGAACGCGGGGGACGGGACGCACGAGCATCCTTCGCAGGGGTTGCTGGACGCGCTGACGATTCGCGACCGGCTGGGGTCGATCAAAAAATTGAACGTGACGATTCTCGGGGACATCCTGCACAGCCGGGTGGCGCGTTCGAACATTCATCTGCTGGGAAAATTTGGATGCAAGTTCACTTTGTGCGGGCCGGCGATGTGGGTTCCGCGGGAGCTGGAGAAAATCGCGCCGGGGACGCCGATTCGATGCGTGTACCGAATCGAGGAAGCGGTGGAAGGGGCGGACGTCATCATCATGCTGCGCGTGCAGACGGAGCGGCTGGATGATCCGCGGCTTTCCGCGAACGATTACGTTTTGCTGTACCAATTGAATGCGGAGCGGCTGCGGCGGGCGAGCCGGAACGCGATTGTGCTGCATCCGGGGCCGATGAACCGTGGGATCGAGATTACGCCGGAGGTGGCGGACGGGCCGCAGTCTTGCGTGCTGGAGCAGGTGACAAACGGAGTGGCCGTTCGAATGGCGATTCTCTATTTGTTGATCGGCGGCGCTGCGGACGCGCATCCGGCGCTGGAAGTGAAACCCAAGGAATCCGCGAATGCTTCTGATTAAGAACGGGCGTGTCATGGACCCCGCGTCGAAGACGGACGCGGCGCTCGATGTGTTGCTGGATGGGGAGAAGATCAAGGAGGTCGGGCCGGCGGGAAAAGTCCTGGCGCCGCAGGGGACGGAAGTTTTTGACGCCAGCGGATTGATTGTCGGGCCGGGCTTCATTGATCTACACGTGCACCTGCGCGAGCCGGGTCAGGAATCATCAGAGACCATCGAGACTGGGACGCGAGCGGCAGCGCGCGGCGGGTTCACGGCGGTTTGTTGCATGCCGAATACGAAGCCGGTGAACGACAATGCATCGGTGACGCGGTTCATTCTGGATCGCGCGAAGGCCGGCGGGAGCGTACGGGTGTGGCCGATCGGGGCGGCGTCAGTGGGCAGCAAGGGCGAAGCGATTGCGGAAATCGCGGCGATGAAGGAAGCGGGGATTGTCGCGGTTTCGGATGATGGAAAGCCAATTGCGACGGCGAAGCTGGCGCGGCACGTAATGGATTATTGCCGGTCGCTGGATCTTCCAGTGATCGAGCACTCGGAGGACGTTTCGCTGGCTGCGGGGGCGGAGATGCGCGAGGGTGTGACTTCGACGCGGCTCGGGCTGCGGGGGATGCCGGCGGTGGCGGAGTCGATTTGTGTGGCGCGAGACGTGCAGCTTGCAGAGTTGACGGGCGCGCGGCTGCACGTGGCGCATCTTTCGGCGAAAGCGTCGCTGGAGCAGGTGCGGTGGGCGAAGTCGCGCGGGCTGCGGGTGAGCTGCGAAGTCACGCCGCATCACTTCACGTTGATTGATGAAGACGTGCAGTACGATTCGAAATTCAAGATGAATCCGCCGCTGGCGGCGCGGGAAGACCGGGAAGCGCTGCTGGCTGGATTGGCGGACGGAACGGTGGATGCGATTGCTACGGATCATGCTCCGCACGAGCCGGCTCTGAAAGATGTGGAGTTCGATCGCGCGCCGTTCGGGATTTTGGGATTCGAAACGGCGCTGGCGCTGGCGCTGGAACAATTGGTGCAGAGCGGGCGAATTTCGCTGATGCGGATGGTAGAGCTATTTACGACAGGTCCTGCGCGCGTACTCGGCATCGAACGAAAGATCGCTGGGGGGCTGCCCGCCGACCTGACCATTTTCTCGACCGAGCGCTCTTGGACCTACAACGTGAAAGAATCGCCAAGCAAGTCGCGCAACTCGCCGTTTGACGGGCGGAAGTTTAAGGGCAGACCGATGGCCACGATCGTCGCGGGCCGCATCGTTCATCGGATTCAGTGATCCTCGATGGGTTGCCTCTTCTGAATCATTCCTAAAATCCAGAGTCCCGCTGCGCCAGACGCCAAATGCTTGAGCGTGTGCCCGCTCACGGCGTGTCCCAGAGAGAAAATCTGCTTGTCCGCTACTTCGCAGACCTTTGCGATCACGTACAAACTGGCCACGACGAGCAGGTCCGAGTTGCGCGTATAGAGCGAAGGCAGCAGCAGCGCGAGGAAGATCGCAAGCACGGTGTACAGCTGCACCACCCCAAAGAAGCGCAAGTCGCCAGCCCCGTGTTGTACGGAATGATGCCATTGAAGCACGCTGGCGATGCCGGTCACGGTCAAGATGGGCAGTAACCAGAGGCCGAGCTTCACACCCACTCGTTCTGCTATGAGAGCGGCCACGAAGGGCATAAAGACGATGATCATGGGAAGCCGGTCCCAGACCAGGCGATCGTTGTCCGGCGCCAGGTGATAGTAGGCGGAGCCAAAAGCGGTCAGAACCAATCCGAGAAAAACGACAAGGTAGGGCCACCGCTCACGCGCATCGACGAATTGGCCGAGGCTGGACTTTCCGGACAGAAATGTCAATCCCCACAACCCGGCGATAAGATAGACGACATTGGAAGCAACGTCGCCGAAATGAGGGATGCCCAGCCATTCGCGCTGATCAGCAAAGTGATGGTAGGAAGGAGGCAGATCCATTTTCGGGACGAGCAGGGCGGCAATTCCCAACGCGGCGGCGAGTGCTAGGAATAAGCAAATGCCAGCGCGTCGCGATACAGCTAGGTGCATGTTGCTCAGTGGGCGGTGGGTTCGGCCGCAGGGTGCATGCCGTGCTGGGGGACTTCGTGGATGCCGCGGGCAGGCGGCTCGATGCGTTGGCGGTAGAAATGATCGAGGGGGACGCGGCCCTTGCCGATGGGATAGCTCTTTTCGATGGCTTTGGTGACGTAGGCCTTGGCGAGCGTGGCGGCTTCGAATAGAGCGCGGCCAGCAGCAAGCTGCGCTGCGAATGCGGACGCAAAGGTACATCCCGTGCCATGCAAGGTTTCTTCCTTCACGCGGTCACCGGCCAAGTGAAAGATTTCTGTGCCATCAAAGAGCACGTCGTTGGCGCGCTCCATGTGGCCGCCCTTGACGATCACGGCGCGGGCTCCCATTTCTACGAGTTTGCGCGCAGCGGATTCCATATCGGCGACGTCCTTGATGGTCAGCCCGGTAAGAACTTCGGCTTCGGGAACGTTGGGGGTGATGACGCTGGCGCGTTTGAGCAGTTCGGAGGCGAGGTACTTGATTCCGGCGGCGTCCAGGAGCTCCGCGCCACTCGATGATTTCATCACGGGATCGAGCACGACGTGAGCAAATTTGTGCGCGTCTAGGAATTCCACCACGACGGCCGCGTTGCCGCGGCTGCCGAGCATTCCGATTTTTACCGCGGCGATGTCGCAATCCTTTACGAGCGCTTCGAGCTGAGCACGCAATTCAGCGCTGGGCGTGTTGTGGACGGTCTCGACGCCCTGGGTGTTCTGCACGGTGAGGGAGGTGATGGCGGCGACGCCGTAGCAGCCGTGCGCGGCGAACGTTTTCAAATCGGCGGCGGTGCCTGCGCCGCAGGAAGGGTCGAAACCCGCAATCGTCAGCAGGATGGGCGGCGCTGGGTGGCCGTGTCCGTTCGTGCTCATCGTTCTCTCTTACTCCAACGACGAAAATAGCCGGTCGCGTCAGCGAGACGCACCGGCAAGTGTCAATGTACGCGCGCGGAATCTTGAGCGCAACAAGTATTTGAAAAATATTAGGAAACGTCCGGGCTCGTTAAGGGAACAGGCCGCGGACGAGGGTGGCTTCGGAGACGCGGCCGACGGCGAGGATCATGGCGCCGGCGCGCGGGGGAACGTGATGCTTGCGCATGGTGTCCACCATTTCGTGGAAGGCGCGGACCATGATTTTCTGGAGGCGCGCGTTTACTTCGTCGACGTCCCACATGAGGCCTTCCTGGTTCTGCACCCACTCGAAGTAGCTCACGGTGACGCCGCCGGCGTTGGCGAGAATGTCCGGGAGCACGATGACGCCGCGGCGCGCGAGGATTTCATCGGCGTGCGGGGTGGTCGGGCCGTTGGCGGCTTCGGCAACGATACGGGCCTTGACGGCCTCGGCGTTGTGAAGGGTGATGACGTTTTCGAGCGCGGCGGGCACCAGGATGTCGCACTTCATGGTTAGAAGCTCGTCGTTGGTGATGCGCGACGCGCCGGGCATGCCGACAACTGTGCCGGAACGCTCCTTGTAGCGAATGGCTTTGATGGGGTCGATGCCGCGGGAATTGGTGACGCCGCCGCGGGTGTCGCTAAGGGCGACGATTTTTGCTTTCTTTTCGGCGAAGAGGCGCGCGGCAGTGGCGCCGGCGTTGCCAAAACCCTGAATCGCGACGGTGGCGCCGCGAAGCGAGATTTTTTTCATCTTGCAGGCTTCCTCCACGACATACAGCAACCCGCGCGCGGTGGCTTCGCCGCGTCCCTCGGAACCGCCGACAGAGAGAGGTTTACCGGTGACGACGCCATGCGCGGAATGGCCAATGGTCATGGCGTAGGTGTCCATGATCCAGGCCATGGTCTGGGCGTCGGTGTAAACATCCGGCGCGGGAATGTCCATGGAGGGTCCAATGATGGGCAGAATCTCGCTGGCGTAACGGCGCGTCATGCGTTCGAGTTCGCTCTTGGACATGCGCTTGGGGTCGCAGATGACGCCGCCCTTGGCGCCGCCAAAGGGAACGTTGACGGCGGCGGTCTTCCAGGTCATCCACATCGCCAGGGCCTTCACTTCATCGAGCGTGACGTTGGGGTGATAGCGGATGCCACCCTTGCCGGGTCCGCGCGAAACGTTGTGCTGCACGCGGTAGCCCGTGAACACCTTCACCTGGCCGTTGTCCATCTTGGTGGGCAAGGAAACTTCCAGAATGCGCTTGGGCGTGCGCAAAATCTGCCGCAGGCCCGGATCGAGTTTCAGGAATTCGGCCGCCATGTCGAATTGAATCTGCGCGATGCGAAAAGGATTCAGGTCCTCGCGGGGTGCGATGCGCGGCACCATGGGAGGCGCGCCTATCTGTCTTGTCGGGGTTGTGGGCTTTGCGACCGTAGCCATCGGCGTCGGTCCTTTCGTCTACTCGATTTGTCTAAGAACGTCTGTTTCCACTTGGCCCAAGTTCAAAAATCATTTAAGAGCGTTGCGGCTTATCCGTTCGCGGCAAACTTTTTGGTGCTGCCGGCATACGCGTCGCGGCAGGCAGGGGAGCAGAAGTGGAGCACCTCGCCGCCTTCCCGCAACGGAAGGGAACGCGTCTCGTCGACGTGCATGCCGCAAACGGGATCGCGTACCAGACGGCGTGCAGTCGCCGGAGCAGGAATCCCGGCAGAGGCGTCCGTGGTTTGCGACGGGGGAGCGGACTGATCCCGAAGCATTCCGCCGACAATGCGACGCAAGAGCCGCACGCCCCAGGAGAGCACCAGCAGCCAAAATAGAAATCTCAAGATGCGAGCAAGAAAGTTCATCTTTTTGATTGTGAGCTAAACGGCCCCTTTTTGCCTAATCCCCCTCGTAGCACCGTGAGGGGAGTGTATGCAAGGCGAAAAGGGCCCGTCAAACGAAAAGGTGTGATTTCAAGAGGTTGCGAGACGAATTGTACTACTCGGTTTTAGGTAAAATGAGCTCAAACTTAGGCTAACCCATTTAATTACAGTAAGTTATGCGGGGAAGACGGGGAACTAGGCTGGGATGGAGGGCGGAGGGCAAATTTAGGGACTCGCGGCTTGTGGCGGACTTAGCTTAGTGCCGGAATGCGGTCAATTCCCATGTAGGAGCGTAGGACTTCGGGGATTAGGATGGAGCCATCCGGCTGCTGATAATTCTCAACGACGGCGATCCAGGTTCGGCCCACCGCGAGGCCGGAGCCGTTCAAGGTGTGAACGAAGTCGCTCTTGCCGGCGCCCTTGGGCTTGAAGCGAATGCCGGCGCGGCGGGATTGAAACGCTTCGCAATTCGAGCAGGAAGAGATCTCGCGGAATTCATTGCTAGAAGGCAGCCAGACTTCAATGTCGTATGTTTTTGCGGAAGCGAACCCCATATCCCCGGTGCAGAGCAGCATGGTGCGATAGTGCAGGCCAAGTTTCTGGAGAATCGCTTCGGCGTTGCGTACGAGGGCTTCGTGCTCTTCGTAACTTTTTTCCGGATGGGTGAATTTGAAGAGTTCGACCTTTTGGAATTGATGCTGGCGGAGGATGCCGCGCGTGTCTTTTCCAGCGGCGCCGGCTTCGGAGCGGAAGCAGGCGGTCCAGGCGGTGACGTTGATTGGGAGTTTTTCTTCAGGAATGGTTTCGTCGCGGTACAGATTGTGGAGCTCGACTTCGGAAGTGGGCGTTAGCCAGAAGTCGGTGTCCTGGATCTTGAAGAGGTCGGCGGCGAATTTCGGCAACTGGCCGGCGCCGGTGAGGGACGCGGTGTTCACCAGAAAGGGCGGCAGGATTTCCGTGTAGGCGTGTTGAAGCGTATGCACGTCGAGGAAAAAATTCGCCAGCGCTCGCTCAAGCCGCGCCCCCCAGCTCTTATACACGGCAAAACGCGCGCCGGTGATTTTCGTCGCGGCGGGAAGATCGAGGATGCCTGCTCCTTCACCGACTTCCCAATGCGGCTTCGGCATGAAATCGAATTTCGGCGGCGTACCCCAGCGGTGGACCTCGACGTTGTCCGCAGCGCTTCTGCCAACAGGCACTGATGAGTGCGGAAGATTAGGAATGGTGAGCAGGAAGTCGCGCTGCGTGGCGTCAAATTCGGCGATGCGCTCGTCCGCATGCTTGATGCGTTCGGAGACTTGCTTCATTTCGGCAATCAGTGAATCAGCGTTCTTCTTTTCTTTCTTGAGGCGGGCGATTTCTTCGCTAGCCTTGTTGCGCTGCGCTTTGAGCAGTCCGGTCGCGGTAATGAGCTCGCGGCGTTCCTTGTCGAGCGCCCGGAAAGCGTCCAGGTCGAGTGTGATGCCGCGCTTCTTCGCCATCTCGGCGAAGAGATCGAGGTGGTCTCTAAAATAGTTCAGGTCATGCATGGCCTTCGAAGGATACCGTAATCCGCATGGCCCTTGTAAAGCAGGGTTGCCAATTCTAAGGCCGCAGGGCCGTTTGGAATGCGGATCTCTGAGGGAGCGTCTTGTGCAGTCAGCGAACCTCGGCGACGAGTTCGATTTCAACACACGCTCCGAGAGGGATTTGGGCAACTCCGAAGGCGCTGCGGGCATGCGCGCCCTTTTCGCCGAAGACTTCGACGAGGAGCTCAGAGGCTCCGTTGGCGACGAGATGCTGCTCGGTGAAGGTGGGGGCGCTGTTCACAAGGACGAGCAGTTTTACGATGCGGGTGAGCTTGTTGAGGTCGCCGAGCGCGGCGTGGAGCGTTGCCAGAAGCTCGATCGCAATGCCGCCGGCCGCTTCCTTGCCCTGGGCGGTAAGTAGATTCTCACCAAGCTTGCCGGCCCAGGGCTTTCCCTCTTTCTTGGCGATGTGACCGGAAACGAAGAGGAGATTGCCCGCGCGAACAACCGGGACGAAAGCGGCCACGGGCGGCTCAACCTTGGGAAGAGAAATTTTCAAAGCTTCAAGACGGTCGTAAACGGACATGGCGGCTCCTTAGCTTGATTTAGTGGCTGTTTGATTCAGAATTTGCGCGGCAGGCCCGCTCTGTTGGTTAGTTGCGCCGCTATTGAAATTCACTGCGGTTGTGTTGGCTCCACAGATGAGAACTCCCACACGCTCACCTAGCTTGGGCTGATAACCGCGAGTGAGTAGCGGGGCAAAAGCCGCGGCGCCGCCCGGTTCGGCCACGATGCGGAGAACTTTCCAAAGCGCCTCCTGAGCATCTTGGATCGCACGATCGGACACAAGCTGCACGCTCTGCAGGTGCGTCTGCGCGATGGGAAACATCAGTTTGCCAACGCGCTTCGGTGCCAGCGAGTCGGCGGCGATGCCTCCGGCGGGGCTGTCCACGGGATGGCCGGCTCGCAGCGCCATCGTGAGTGTGGGAGCGGCCTCTGGTTCGACGCCGATGATCCGGATGCGGCCGGAATACCAGGCAGCGAGGCCGCCGATGAGTCCTCCGCCGCCAACAGCTACGAGCAAAGTATCGAGATTCGGCGCTTGTTGTTCCAGCTCCAGGCCAAGGGTGCCCTGGCCGAGTAGTGTTTCGACTTGGTCGTAGGCGTGGATGCGGAGAGCGCCGGATTCGGCGGCCCAGGCTTCGCTAGCGGCGAGGGCATCGGCGTACCGCTCTCCTGTCACCACGAGATGGGCGCCATAACCGCGAATGCGGTCGATCTTTTCAGGCGAACATACGGTGGGGACGAAGATTCGTGCCGGCTTTCCGAGTTTCATGGCGGCAAAAGCGATGGCGGCGCCGTGATTGCCTCCGGAGGCCGCGACAACGCCCGCCGCAGGAACCTCGCGCGTCAGTAAATTCGTGAAAGCGCCGCGGGCCTTGAACGAACCGGAATGCTGAAGCGATTCCAGTTTGAAGGCCAGATTAATGGGACCGAGGCCGAAGTCGGCGCCGTCGGCTTCAACGACGGGTGTGCGCCGGACGTGCGGGCGGATGAGTTGATGAGCGGCGATGATGCGGTTTTGAGTGATCTGGTTGATCTGGACGTTGGACATGGCACTCACTTTTCGCTGACGGTGGCCTGCTGGACCGGATTATTATTCCAACGGCAGGCGCGAATGCAGTTTCCAATTCGCGCCGCGTGTGCTATTGTACTTAGGGAGTTGGCTAATTGTCTATATGAAAGCGGAAATTATTTTGCGGGCGCTGGCGAATGACCGCCGGCTGCAAATCCTGGAATGGCTGAAGCGCCCACGGAGGCATTTCCGGCCGCAGGTGGATGGCGACCTGGTCGAGGACGGCGTCTGCGGGGTGCTGATCGCGGAAAAACTCGGCGTGAGCCAGCCGACCGCCAGCGAGCACATGAAGATCCTGCTGCGGGCCGGGATCGTGCGCGCCAAGCGCATCAAACAGTGGACGTTTTACAAGCGCGACGAAGCGAGCATAAAAAGAATGAAGCGGATGATCGTGGAACGGGTATGAGCCGCAAGTACTTCCGTACCAGGAGAGCGCCATCTGTGGGGGCGGGAAGTACTGGAAAAAATGAACCGCGCGAGCTATCGACGCTGAATCCGGAGAAGAACAAGCTACCCAAGTAGTCGGGAGTTGTTTCGGTTTTCTGGAGTAATACGACGGTAGTTACCTGTCTGCTTCTGTATGTCGTTCTGCTGCTCGCGAGCGCAGCGGAACGACCGGATAAGCCGAATTGACTTCGGATTACTGTACCCTCCATCCCCACGCCCGAGCGGCCGGTCCCCCCACCGGCCGCTCATTTTCTTGGTGCACTGTGCCCCGTTGACAGTTGTCAGTCAGAGAAGGGAAGGCTGGGGCGAACTGCGTTTCGTCGGAGACTTTGGCTATGGCATTAGGCTGCAGGATTCGTTCGGCCACAGGAGTCGCGGCGCCACCGGGCCGAAGAGTGGGGCCAGATTTCCGGCAGGCTGACAGGTTTTGTAGGCAGAAGAACCGCTGGAAAATGAAAAAGGGGGCTGGTGCAAGCCCCCTTTTTCGCAATTGACGCCCCAAAACCGGTAACCGAGTCGAGGATCGGTTCCGGCCACCCCGGGAAGCCAATCTTGTAAGTTACCAGATAGAGAGCAAACCGCATGCCAGCGATGGTTGTTCCACGGAGAACGGCCAACTTGATTGAAAGCACAGTGGTTAGCAAGAGGCACGTCCGCAACGGGGCGATGTTACTGGGCGCAAGTCTACAAAATCCCACAGAATGGCGGCGGGACTCTCCATTCTTTGGGAGTGTCCTTCCCAGGCAAATTTCCCGGGGAAGCCTCTCGCAAGCAGCAAGGTCAAGAATAGCGATATTTCGGAATCATAGCCCTAGCCGCATTACTTATGGATTCTTGTGGGCTTCGGCTTCGCTGAAGGCCAAGTGGGACCGGCGGCGCCAGAAGAATCGCGCCGGGAAATAGAACAGCACCGCCCACAAAGCAAGCAGCGGACCACGGCCAGCCAAGAACAGTAGGATGGTGGAGATGTTCTCGAAAGCGTCGGCCAAGCCGTTTACCGCTGCACTGCGAAGCTTCGCTCCAATCGTCTCGGCGGGCGAGGTACGTTCTTCCCGCAAGGAGAAAAAAACGTTTGCGAAAGAGACGCGGTTCCCGAACGAAGAACGCTCCGTTTCGATTCGCTCGATTTCACCGCGAAGCAGGGCAACTTGACGTTCGACCGACCCTGGATCGTTAGGTTTGGCAGCTCGGTTCTGGAGCAGTTGCAAGAGACGCTGCCGCTCATTCTGGGCGTTCACCAGGCGCGCTTCGAGTTCGCTGTGGTGCTGGGTAATTTCGTCGGCGGCCTCTTCCTCGTGTTCGACGAGGCCGACGGCTTTTAGTTCAGTGAGAGCGGATCGATATTCCGACGAAGGAACTCGCAGTGTCGCGGAAAGGACGCTGCCAGCCGGCTGGCCCACCATGCGCAGCTTGGCGACATAACCGTGGTGGCGTTCGAGAATCTCTTCCAAGCCGGCGCGCGAATGGGCGAACTCCCTAGTCGCGACAGAAAGCTCCGCGGAATAGGCGATCTGCGGTTCCCGGAGCGAACCAGCTATGTCGCCCGGTCCTGCCTTATAGAGTTGGGAGGGCAAGGGGAGCGACGTTGGTAGATTCGGCAGCCTTGCGTCACCGCCCATTGGTCGAACACCTCCTGGCGGCAGGATTTCGCCATTCAGGCTCCCGCGATCCGGCTTGAAAGGAATATCATCCGGATGCACGGGCCGCACGTTTTGGTTCGATGCGGACAAGAAAAGGAGAAGGACTCCGGCAGCCACACAACCCGCCAGCACCAGGCGGGGCCGCGCACGAAAAGTTTCGCGGAAACGAACGACGAGGGATCGCAGACGGTCTTCCATGGAAATGCCTCCAGATACGTCACGGTTAGAACGGGGAGGGCGCCAATTCTTGCAGCGGTTCGAACGAATAAATGAGGGGGCTGGCGGGCAAAAATGACGCGGCGACGCAGAGAACATAGTGAATTCGCAGAGATAGGGAAGTCAGGCGCCGATGGATGAGCGGAGGGCGTTGGCGAGGGATTGGCTGAAGCGCTGGACGTCGGCTTCGTGTTCGGCTTCGACCATAACGCGGGCGAGTTGCTCGGTGCCGGAGTAACGAAGGACGACGCGGCCATTATCCCCAAGGGCGGATTGGGCTTCAGCTAAGGCTCGGGAGACTTCCGGAAGCGTCTCGAGCGGCGGTTTCGAGCGCACTCTCACATTGACGATGAGTTGCGGATAGTCCTTGAGGCCGTCAACGAGCGATTCGATTTTGCCGTGCATGGAGACCAGCGAGGCAATTTTTGCAGCCGTGAGCAGGCCGTCGCCGGCAGGGCTGTCGTCGAGAAAAATGATGTGGCCGGACTGTTCGCCTCCCAGCACGTTGCCGCTGCGAAGCATTTCCTCGAGGACATAGCGATCGCCGACCGCGGCGCGGGCAAGCACGATATTTTCGCGGGCAAGAACGCGTTCGAGGCCCAGGTTAGACATGGAGGTGGCCACGACGCGGTCACCTTTGAGCCTATTCTGAGACTTGAGGAAACGCGCGGCAGCAAGGAGCACGCCGTCGCCATTCACAATTTTTCCAGTCTCGCAGACGAAGAGCGCGCGGTCGGCGTCCCCGTCGAAGGCCACGCCAAGTCGCGCTTTCTCAGCGACGACGCGTTTCTGCAAGCCCTCGAGGTTCAACGAGCCGCAGCCGGCGTTGATGTTGCGACCGTCGGGCGAAACGCCCATGGGCACAACGTCGGCGCTGAACGAGCGGAAGAGCTCCGGGCCGAGCTTGAACGCCGCGCCATTGGCGCAATCGAGAACAATCCGGAAACCCGTGAGTTTCGCGCCGGGAATAAAGCGCTTCTTAAGGAAAGAGAGGTATTGGGCGTCGAGGGATGCGTCGGCGGCGAGCAATGGCGGATTCTTGGGCGCGGCTTCGCGACGGTGCTTCAGGATGCCGACTTCGAGTTC
>WNFG01000590.1_pt1 | contig 30295 bp, 32 predicted proteins | sample 5400431 | NCBI WGS metagenome assembly WNFG01 (sample SAMN13153346, study PRJNA577476) | soil metagenome | isolation source: 120 cm saprolite under Douglas fir tree site 2 hole 3 replicate 2 | place: USA:California | collected 2015-04-18 | reverse complement strand
GCCAGTCGCGGCGGAGAAAGGCCTCGCCGCCGATGACCGTCACCTCGCGCACGCGCAGCCGCGCGAGCTGCCGCACCACATCGATACACTCCTCGGTCGTCAGCTCCGAGGGACGCGCCTTGCCGGCGCGCGATCCGCAATGCATGCACTTGAGATTGCACGCCAGCGTGATCTCCCAGACCACATGAACCGGGTGGCTCCGGGTGAAGTCGTCGACCGTGACGTAGCGGTGCGGCAGCTTTTTCTCTTCCATGACGACGGCCTACCCCTTCTTCTTGAGTGCCGCCTCCAGATCCTTGATCGCTTTGCCGAGGTCTCCCTGCTGCTGATGGAGATCCCTGGCCTGCGTTAGCAGCTGTTTGATCGCGCTCTTGTCCTGGCGTTTGATGGCGTCGTTGATGGCGGCGCCGTAAGGCATGATCGGTCCGGTTGCCATTGCGTCCTCCTTACTTTCCGAGCGCGCTTTCCAGGTCCTTGATCGCCTTGCCGAGGTCTCCCTGCTGCTGGTGCGCCTGCCGGGCCTCGTCGAGGAGCTTCTTCATTTCGTCCTGGTTTCCACGTTTGATGCAATCGTGGATGACCACGCCGTAGAGAGGACGGATGACTCCGCCACCGCCGCCCAGCGCCTTCTGCAGGTCACTGATGCCCTGGCTGAGCTGGCCGTGCTGGGATTGAGCCTCACTCAGAAGCTGCTGCATTTCCTGGTTGTTACCCCGTTTGATGCAATCGTGGATGGTTACGCCGTAAAGCATTCGCTGTTCGCTCATAGAAACTCCTCCTTTCGTCACTAATAGGAGTGATGGCAGGAAGACTTTTCCCTACCCCCGTTATTGACTCTTTCAGCAGACAGCTCCAAATTGGTAACCTCGCAATGGACGTCTGCCTGGTTTCCATGCCGTACGCCGCGGTCGAACGCCCTTCGATCGCTCTGGGATTGCTTACTGCTGAGCTTCGCGGCGCGGGCATCACTGTCGGAGCCCGTTACGCCAGCCTCGACTTTGCCGCCCGGATCGGCATGCACGCGTATGACGGTGTACTGAATTCGCGCACGACGCTGTTTATCGGCGAATGGACCTTCGCTGCCGCGGCATTTCCCGAAATGAGCGCGGTCGACGACGGCTACCTCGCCGAGATTGCTTCGGAGATGGCGCAAGGCCGGGCGGCTGCGCTCGACACCGACCCAGCGGCTCTTCTTCTTGCGCTCCGCGGTGAGGCGGAACGGTTTACGAATGATCTCGCCGACGTGATCGTCGCGGCGCATCCCCGCATCGTCGGTTGTACATCGACATTCCAGCAGCACACCGCATCGCTGGCTCTGCTCCGCGCGATCCGCGCGCGCGACGACAGCATCATCACCATGATTGGCGGGACGAATTGCGAGTCGGCGATGGGCGTCGCCGCGGCGCGCGCCTTTCCGTGGGTCGACTATGTCGTCTCCGGAGAAGCCGACGAGATCATTGTTCCGCTAGTGCGCCAACTTCTCGAACACGGCCGCGGGATTACGCCGCCTGTTGGTGTGATCGATCATGCAACCGCCCAGCGTCGTGATACGGAGCCGCCGCGCGCCTCGGCCTGGTCGATGGACGCGATTCCGACGCCGGACTACGACGACTACTTCACCGCCCTGGAGCGGTCGCCTCTGCGTGACGCGATCGTGCCGGCCGTGGTGGTGGAGACGTCGCGCGGCTGCTGGTGGGGCGCCAAGTCGCACTGCACCTTCTGCGGGCTGAACGGCGGCAACATGTCGTACCGCGCCAAGAGCCCGGCGCGTGCGGTGGAGGAGTTCCATCGCCTTGCGGCCCGCTACGGCGTCCGCCGTTTCACGGTCGTCGACAACATCATCGACATGCAGTATCACGAGAGCGTTCTGCCGCTGCTGGAAGGTCACGGCTACGACATCTTCTACGAGACCAAGGCCAACCTGCGGCGCCGGCATATGCAGAGCTTCTCCGGCGCCGGGGTTCGTTCGATCCAGCCGGGCATCGAGAGCTTTCACGACGGAATCCTCCGCCTCCTGGCGAAGGGCAACAAGGCATGGATGAACGTGCAACTCCTCAAGTGGGCTTCGGAGCTGTCGATGGAGATCTCGTGGATCTTTCTGATCGACGTTCCCGGCCAGCGCGATGAGTGGTATTTCGAGCTGCTCTCCTGGCTCCCGCTGATTTCCCACCTTCCGCCGCCGGTCTACGCCACCCCGATCCAGTTCGTCCGCTTCAGCCCCTATCACCGCGACGCCTCCGCGTACGCACTCGATCTGGAGCCGGAGCCGGCGTACGCGCAGATCTATCCGCTGCCGCCAGACGAGATGCGCGATCTCGCCTATTACTTCGCCGAACGGAACCCCGCCCCGCCTCCCGCCCTGGGCCAGCGACTCCTGGTGGCCTGGCTCGGCCTCTGGCGCGATCAGCACGAGAGCGCGGCCACGCGTCCCCGCCTGGAAATGCGCCACGACGGCGATTCGATCGAGATCACCGATACCCGATCCTGCCGGACGGCCGACCATCACATCCTGACGCCCCTCGCCACCCGCATCTACGCTGCCTGCGACGAAGCCACCGACCGCCGCACGCTGGCCGCCCGCACCGCCGTCGATCCCGCAACCCTCGACGAAGTGCTCACGTCCCTCATCGCCGACAAACTTCTCATGGATTTCGATGGCCACCTCCTGGCCCTCGCCGTCGACACGTCGCCAACTCGACCTGACTGGACACCGAGCCCGGGCGGGCGGGTGGAGTGGGGGGCAGTGAAGGTTTCGTGAGCAGTCAGTGCGGGAGGGACTCGCGTCAGGGAAACCGCCGTGCGCGCAGCCCGACGCCTCTACGAGCAGCTCGGCAACCCACTTCCCGGCTTGTTTCTGTAGCTGAAAGTGGACAGTTCTGCCCGCCAAACGGGCGATTCAAAGAAAAGGCTTGCATGTGAATAGGTGTTGTAGTTCACTATATCACTAGATTCTAAGCGCTCGCAGCGCGCACCTATCCGGAACTCAGAATGGACCGCGAATGGAACGACAGTCAGCCGATCTACCGCCAGCTTCGCGACCGTGTCGTCGCTTTGATCCTCGACGGAGCTCTCAACGAAGGCGACCCGCTGCCGTCCGTGCGTACGGTCGCGGCCGAATACCGGCTCAACCCGATCACGGTTCTGAAGGCCTACCAGGAACTGGTCGACGAGCAGCTTGTCGAGACAAAGCGGGGGCGCGGCATGTTCATCAATGCCGGCGCGCGCAATCTGCTGCTGCAGGCCGAACGCCAGAAGTTTCTCGCGGAACAGTGGCCGCGGATCTCTGCAACGATTCAACGGCTCGGCCTGACGCCGGAAGAACTGCTGGAGGCCGCCGCACCCCGCCCGCCGTCACCGCCGGATTCCACCGAGGAGGAGCGCTGAAGCCATGGCATGCATAGAAGCACGCGGCCTCCGCAAGTCCTTCGGAGCAACCATCGCGCTGGACGGCGTCGATCTGCGTGTCGAAGAGGGCCGCATCCTCGGGATCATCGGTCCCAACGGAGCAGGCAAGAGCACCGCCCTCAACGCGATCCTCGGGCTTACCCCGTACCAGGGAGCGCTGAGGGTGCTCGGTCGCGATCCCTGGACCGAGCGCGATCAGCTCGCGCGCGACGTCGCCTTCATCGCAGACGTCGCCGTGCTGCCACGCTGGATCCGGGTTTCGCAGTTGCTCGACTACGCGGCCGGCGTCCATCCGCGATTCGACCGCGCGAAGGCGCTGAGTTTTCTTGCGAAGACCTCGATCAAGCGCACCAGCAAGGTCAGGGAGCTGTCGAAGGGCATGGTGACCCAGTTGCACCTCGCGCTGGTCATGGCCCTTGACGCGAAGCTGCTGGTGCTGGACGAACCGACGCTTGGCCTCGACATCCTGGTCCGCAAGCAGTTCTACGATGCGCTGCTCAACGACTACTTCGATCGCAGCCGCACCATCGTCGTGACCACGCATCAGGTCGAAGAGATCCAGGACGTCCTGACCGACGTCATGTTCATCAATCACGGCCGCATCGTCTTCGACTGCAGCATGGAAGACTTCGAGACCCGTTTCGTGGAAGTGATGGTGACTCCCGAGCACGTCGCCGCCGCGAGGGAGCTCCGGCCGATTCACGAGCGCCAGGTGTTCGGACGCAGCATCCTGCTGTTCGACCGCGTTGATCGCCAGCAGCTCGCCGCACTCGGCGACGTGCGTACACCCGGCATCGCCGATCTATTCGTTGCGGTGATGGGCAATACCGTCAATCAGGCGCAAGGAGCGGCCACGTGAACTCTCAAACCGACCTATCAACGCCGAATCCCCCCGGCCCGCGGCCTGCCGCGCATGTCCCCATGCCGGAGACCCGCCCGATGTACTGGTCGGTGCGGCGGGAACTGTGGGAGAACCGTTCGATCTACCTCGCGCCGCTCGTGGTCGCCGCCGTCGTCCTGTTCGCGACCTCCCTCAACATGATTGGTCTACCGCGGAGGATGAGGGCGCTCCCGACGCTCGACCCGGCGGCGGGGCACGCATCGATCGCCACACATTTCAGCATGGCGCCGGCTCCGATCATGCTGGCTACGTTCATCGTCGGATTCTTCTACTGCCTCGATGCGCTTTACGGCGAGCGGCGCGATCGCAGCATCCTGTTCTGGAAGTCGCTGCCCGTCTCCGATCGTACGACCGTGCTCTCCAAGGCGGGCATTCCTCTCGTTGTGCTGCCGCTGATCGCCTACGTGCTGAGCGTCGCCGCCCAGATCTTCCTGCTGATGCTGGGCACCATGGCCCTGCTCGGAAGCGGTCAAAACCCAGCCACGTGGTGGGGCGAAGTTCGATTCTTCCAGGGACTGCTGATCATGCTCTACGGCCTGACCGTGCATGCGCTGTGGTTCGCACCGATCTACGGCTGGCTGCTGCTGGTTTCGGCGTGGGCGCGGCGCAGCCCGATTCTCTGGGTCGTGTTGCCGCCGCTTGCGGTAGCCGCCGTCGAACGGATCGTGTTCAGCACCTCGTCGTTCATGCACATGCTCGGGTACCGAGTGACCGGCGCGATGCTCGAGGCGTTCGCTCTCAATCCGAAGAGCGGCGGGAACATCGATCGGCTGTCACAACTCGATCCCGCGAAGTTTCTCAGCGCGCCCGGTCTCTGGGTCGGACTGATATTCGCCGCGGTTTTTCTTGCGGCCGCGGTGCGGCTACGCCGCAATCGCGAACCGATCTGACTCGCGGCGACACACGGAGAACGGAACGATCCGTATCAGGAGAAACAGAGATGAGCGTAGGCGTATAAGCAGCCGGCTCGCGGGTCGCTGCAAAACAGAGAGGCAGCGCCCGAAAGTCGGGTGCGTTCAATCGCCGCGTAAGAAATTGAAACAATCAAAGGACGCCCAACATGACTCGAACGACAAACGCCAGAATCGCCGGTTTCACATTCCTCTTCTATATCGCAGCGGGCATCAGCAGTATGGTCTTGAAAGGCCGCGCGCACGCGACCGACGTGCTCACGCTGTTTACTTCCCTATCGGCCCTGGTGCTCGGCGTGACGCTCTACGCGATCACGCGCGAGGAGGATCCCGATATTGCGATGCTGGCCCTGACCTGTCGCGTCGTCGAAGCCATGCCTGGCGAGGGCGCTTTCTTCTTCGCCGTGGGCAGCACGCTCTTTTCCTGGCTCCTCCTCCGCGGCCGGATGATTCCCGTCGCACTGGCCTGGCTCGGCGTGATCGCGTCGGCCCTGCTCGTCGTGATCCTTCCCCTGCAGCGCGGCGGGCTTCTCGGCGGTCCAGGGAGTTGGACGTCATCGGTCACCTGGCTCATATGGTTACCGATGCTGGTGTTCGAGGTGACGCTTGCCCTGTTGCTGCTCATCAAAGGCCTCGGCACGCCGCCAGCCAGGCAATCTGCATGAGGGGTCACGCCGGTGGAGGCCTGAATCCAGATGGAGACACAACCAACGGGCGAACAGCCCGTTGGTTGTGGGGTCAAACTTCCTGTCCGGAATTCGTGAGCGGGATCTATGGGGCTGCTGCCTTCATAGGACGCATCATGTCGTTGTCTTCGTGATCCAGGATATGGCAGTGCCACACATAGCCGGGACCCAGGGTCGGATCGAAGGGGAATGGGTTGAAGCCGGCCACTAAGGCGCTCTGCGGCGTGGTCTGCGGCGCAATGCGGATGAGGATCCGGGTGATCTTTCCGGCCGGGGCGATGAACGTGTCCTTCCACCCGCTCTCGGACGGTGAGGGGGATTCCACGGGGCCGGTCAGGAAGTCATGAGTCGTATTCGTAGCGGGATCGAACACGGGAACCTCGACGTTGGCTCGTATCGTTGGGTGATTGAGCGGCAGGGTCGCTCCGTTCAGGCTTTCCCAGTACGTCTTGAAACGGTCCTTATCGATGAGTTGCCGGTCCTCGAGCTGAAACTCCACCAGGTGAATGTGAATCGGGTGCGTGTCTTCCGTAAGGTTCTGGAAGTACCACTCTTCGGTCGTACCGACCTTCGGGAGCTCGGTGATGTTCCCATCGAAATGCTGACCGTCGATGAGTACCGCCACGGGATTGCCGGTGTCGCTCTCCTGCTCGTTCAAGGTGAAGAGTTTTGGATTCCCGATGCCGTCTGTCGGCGTAAGCGCGAGGATGTCGATGAGTGTGTGGGGAAGCGGATGCGGATGCACGGCCGGCGTGTCATTCACCTCGAACCGCATGATCTGCCCTGTCGTTTGCGGATCGACCGGATCACCGCCCGGGAAAGGGGCCGCCGCGGTGTTCTGCAGGATGATGTTCGTTCCGGCCGCAACGTGAGAGAAGTCGATGAGAATATCGGCGCGCTCCGCCGGGGCGATGAGTAGAGTCGTGAGCTCCGCCGGAGCGGGCAAATAGCTGCCGTCGCCGCCGATCTGCGTGAACGACATGCCATTTGAGAGCTGGATTCTGTAGAAGCGTGCGTTCGAGGCATCGACGATCCGGAATCGGTACTGGCGGCGGTCGACGCTGAGGCCCGGCCAAACCTTGCCGTTGACGAGGATCGTGTCGCCGAAGTATTCCGGGTCCCAATAGGGGTGGATGTCGGGATTATCACCCTCACGGGTGAAGGCGATGGAGCCATCCTTATTAAAGGCGCGATCCTGAATCATGAGAGGGATCTCGAACTTCCCCGATGGCAGGAGCGGAGCGATCGGATCATTCGGATCTCGAATGAGGTAGAAGCCCGCCAGACCGGCCGCAACGCTGAGCCGGGTCATGCCGATGGTGTGGTCGTGATACCACAGCGTCGTAGGGAACTGTCCGTTGAAATAGTGGAACGTCGACGAGGAGAACGCCGGGCCCTTGATTCGTTCATCGGACGTGAACCAGGCCTGGGGAAATCCGTCGGACGCCGATGGCGTGACCCCTCCATGCAAGTGGGTCACCGTGGGGATTGGCTTCTGGGCCTGCTCATAGCCCGGCGGATACGGTTTGAAGGGGGGAAGCGGGATGCGCATGTTGTTCGGATTTGCGAACGAATCCAGGGTTGGATCGACCGGGAACATGTGGCTACCGTCCAGCTCATTCTTGTATTGAACGAAGATCGGCTGGTCCCGAATGACCTCGAAGGTCGGTCCCGGCGTCGAGAAGACGACGCTCTGGGGACTATCCTCCTGATCCCCGTTTTTCGCCGTGCCGCCGTAGGCGAAAACAGACGTCGCGGGGAACCCGGGTGGCAGTAGCTGTTGAACGATCTTTTTGGCCGTGACCGTGTAGCTGGGCACGACCGTGTGGCTGTCGTTGTCGAACGAATTGAACGGCACGTGCACCATCGGTTTGGTGAGCCGATTGACGTACTTCGGTATCGTCAACGGATCCAGCGGCCCCGGACTGGGGCTGGCAGGCGCCTGCGCCTGTGCCACGCTCAACATCCCGAGGGACAAACTGCTGATCAAGCCGAGTCGAAAAAATAGCTTCATGGCGACCTCCCAGACATCAATTCTGAATCGAGCAGATGGAATCTCCCATCGCTCGAAGTTCGGTTCCAAATGGGGGCCCGGGGAAGGACTCGATGGATTCCGTGAAGGCATACGACGCCTCGCACATCATCCATACCTAATGATTAGTATCGATGATATATAGGCGGTCCGACGTCTCCTGTCAATAGGTGTCTTTTAAACAAGATATCCCTTTCAAAAGAAGGCTTTGCCTGAGATCCGGCCCGGAAAGGCGGAATTCGCGCTATGTTGGTGGGAGCTCACCAAGCGATGGCAACGACCATGAATCGAAGGCTGGCCGCGGCCTGCGTTGCGGGTACCTTCCTCGTTACCGCGCATGCGGCGGCCGTGGATTGGAACAATCCGCCCTCGGTGGTCGCGGCGGCGATCGAGGTGTCACCCCTAATCCGTGAGATCAAGGCCAGAGGTGCAGCCGCCCGCGAGCGGCTGAAAGCTGCCGGAGCGCTTCCCAATCCGACGCTTATCAGCGGTGTGGAGAACCAGCCGATCGACTTCTCGCTCGACCGGAGCTTCACCGTTTATACGATCGGTGCCTCGCAGCTCTTCCCTCGCGGCGAGAAGCGCAAGACCTTGCGTGACGCCGCGGAGAGCGACGTCCGCCGCATCGCGGCGGAGGAGGAAACGCTCCGGGCGGAGATTCAATTGGACGTTTACCTGGCCTACGACCAGGCAGCGGGTGCGCAGGGCCAGATCAACGCCACCGAGGAGATCTCCAGGCTCTCCGCCATGATCACCAGCGCGGCCGGCATTCGTTACGAAAACGGGACTGGTTCCCAGTTGGACGTGATCCGGGCCCGGCTGGAGGAGGGTCGCGTCCAGCAGTTCGTGCTCGATGAACGAGGCCAGCGCGACGTGGCAGTGGCCCGGCTGCGCGCGCGGCTCAACCTCCCGGAAAACGAGGTCATCCCATCGTTCACGTTCGGAAGGGCGCACCGCCGACGGCCTGTTGTCACCTCCGACTTCACCACGCGCGCCACGTTCATTCTGGATGCCGAGCTTGCTCGGGCGGCAGCCGAAGTTCAATTGGCCAAGCTTCAGCGCAAGCCCGATCCGCAGCTCGAGGTCCACTATGGCTTCAGGCCCAGGCAGAAGGACTTCTTCAGCGTGATGGGGCGTATCGAGCTCCCGATCCGCAATGCCACCGTCGTCGAGCCGCGCATCCAGGAGGAGATCGCATCGCGGGATGCGGCCGCGGCCCGAGTGGAGGTCCTTCGCCAGGAGCTTCGGGCCGAGCTCGGTGCGGCCATCGCCGAGCAGAACACTGCCCAGCAACAGATGAATCTGCACGCCGGAACGCTCGTGCCCGAAGCAAAGCTGGCATTCGAATCGGCGCTCGCCTCGTACAAGAACGGCAAGACTGATCTCGATGCGGTGCTCTCCGCGCTGCGGACGTATCGGCAACTGAACGTCGACTACCTCGCTCTGCTCCTCCGGGAGTACCTCGCCGAGGACCAGATCGAAGGTCTCATCTACGGCGCCCGAGGGAGCAAGAGCGGCGCCGGGGTCACGGCTGGCGCCATGGGAGTGAAGTGAGACGATGCGCCGACCGTTTCGCTGGATGATTCCGCTCTTCGTGACTCTCTCCATGGCCGTTGGCTGCACGGATAAGCACGGCGCGTCGTCCGGGGAAATCGACGGAGTCACGCAGGATGCTTCGGGCAGGCGGGTCGTAGCGTGGATCGACCCGATGTACGCCCAAGGACCTCCGCACACGTACAAGTCGAAGCATCCTGGTATCGCACCGGACTGCGGGATGACGCTCGCTCCGCTCTACGCCGATCGATCGCCGGAGCAGTCCGCGGGCAGTTCTCCGGCCACCACCAGCGGCTATGCGGAGATGACCATCCCTGCCGAGCGCCAGAGACTCATCGGCGTAAAGCTGGCGCGTGTCGAGCGGCGCGATCTCTCCAGCACAACGCGCGCCGCCGCCCGCATCGCCATCGACGAGAGACGGGTGACCCAGGTGCACACCAGGATCGAGGGCTTCATCGAGACGCTCTATGTAAACGTTACGGGGCAGCTCGTCCGCCGCGGCGATCCGCTCCTGGCCATCTACAGCCCCGAACTGCTCGCCGCGCAGCAGGAATTGATCCTGACCGAGCGCGATAAGTCAGACCTCGGCCGCTCACTGGCGCAGGGCGCACGCGCGCGCCTGCTTCTTTGGGGGATGCAGGCGGAAGACATCGAAAAGGTGGTCAAAAGCGGCCAGCCCATCCATGACGTCATCCTTCGCTCGCCCGCCACCGGCGCCGTCATGACGAAAAACGTGCTCTCCGGCGCACGCGTCGCCCCATCGGACCCCCTGTTCGAGATCGCTGATCTGAGCAGGGTCTGGGTCGAGGCCGAGATCTACGAGTCGGAGTTGCCCTTTGTGCACGTCGGGTCGGGAGCCCGCGTGGCGGTGGCGGGCATGACACTTCCCGGCAAAGTCATGTTCGTCGGTCCGGTCGTGGAAAGCGCCACACGCACGGCGAAAGTGCGCGTCGAGGTCGATAACGGCAAGGCTCTCTTCAAGCCTGACATGTACGCGGAGGTCGTTTTCGAAGACAGGATCGGAAACGTGATCGCCGTTCCCGACAGCGCGGTCATGCAGACCGGAACGCGAGCCGTGGTCTTCGTGGTTCGCGGCGAAGGCAGGTTCGAGCCGCGTCAGGTCCGGACCGGCGCAAAGGTGGGCGGGTTCTACGAGGTGCGCTCCGGCCTTCAGCCGGGCGAAACCGTTGTGGCGGAGGCGAACTTTCTCATCGACTCCGAATCCCGCCTGAAGTCGGCGCTCGACGGAATGAAACCAGAAACCGGAAACCAGAAACCAGAAGAGGTGCGGCGTGAGCACCACTGACGAGGTTCTACCGCTTCGATGTCTTGATGAGCGGGACAAGGATTGCAGTCAACTGGTCGGTTTCGTCTTTGAGCGCCGTCAACTTCTCGGCGGCAACGCTCGTTGCCGAAACCCTCATCGTTCTGCTGGCGGTCCCCTTCTCGGCCGTCGGTGCCATCTGGTTCGTCTGGGCGCTCGGTTACAACGTCTCCATCGCCGTCTGGGTAGTTCTGATCGCCCTCCTCGGCCTCGACGCCGAGACCGGAATCGTCATGTTGCTCTACCTGGATCTCTCCTACGAGAAGCTCAAACGCCAGGGTGGCGTGCCAAGCGCCGAGGATCTCCGGCAGGCTGTTTACGATGGCGCGGTGGGACGGGTCCGCCCGAAGGTGATGACGGTAGCCTGCGCCTTCTTCGGCCTCGTCCCGATCATGTGGTCCACCGGCGCCGGTGCCGACGTGATGAAGCGCATCGCTGCCCCCATGATCGGCGGTCTCTTCACTTCCTTCCTGATGGAGTTGCTCGTCTACCCGGCCATCTATTACCGATGGAAGCGGAGAACGGATACGCGCCGGTCGTTCGCGCACGCGGAGGGATAAATTCCGTTGGTGGACAGTTAGCCTCGCACAAAACAAATGCGCGGGCGCGCCTTCGGACGCGCCCGCGCGGGGCTTACTACACGAGACCGGTTACTTGGTCTTCGGAGCGGTCGACGATGACGATGGCGTCACCGGCGAAGGCTCCGCGGGAGCGGGCGTAACCGGGGGTACCGGCGTCGGGGCCTGCTTGGATTTGGACTTCCGGATCCGTTTGCTGAGGGCCTTACCCATGGCGTCGACATGAGGAATGAGATCGGCCGACTCGGGACGTTTGGACAGACGGCGCGCGAGGGCATAGGTGATCAGCGCTTCACTTCCGACCGTGTTCAGTGCCTTGGTGACGCTGTGCCGGACAAAGGTCGTCAGCGCCTCCAGCTCATCCCCCACCGGGCCATACGCCTCGGCATAACTCTTCAGATCGCTGTTCTGCGCCAGGTCCTGACCACTTCCGCGGACGAGCGGCGTGTGGCTCTTGACCGCCATGGATGCCAGTTCGACGAACTCCGGCGGAACCGAGGCGGCATTCGCCAGCTTGCGGCGTGCGTCTCTGGTCTCCGGGATCACGAGATTCGGAATCTTCTGCCTCATGACGCGGAGCTCTTCGACGAACGCCAGCGCGGAATCGGCATATGACGGCTGTGAGGGGGTGACGGGTACTTCATTCTGAATAGGCATAGCTTTCTCCTTTTCATTTCTCAAACTGCTGTGGTCCGAGCGAGCAGGTTGAGACGAACGGAGGAGCGCGGCCCCGGGTGATCCTTCTTGCAGCTTCAACGGCGGTCAGACGAACGGACCGTGGTTGCCGGGCAGGAATGCTTGGAACGTCGTTTCTCTCGTACGAGAACCAATCGGGCGGAAGGAGGCGTGGCGGAATCAGCCGGAACGGGGTGACGGGTTTGCCCGCATCCGCCGTCTGTTCCTCGATAGGAATCTCGATGGCGCCGCTCTGGACGGAATCGAGCAGCCAGCCGGAAACCTCGTCCAGCCGCTCGGAAAACGCGGTCAGCTCCGCGGTCGCTCGCATCCAGTCAATGCCCGCGTCGACCAGCTTTCCCGGCGCGTCCAGGGAAACGTCCGGCGACTCCGTCGCGCGGTCCAGCACCTTGCGCATACCGCGGACAGCACAGTCCAGTTGCTCGTCGGCTTCCACCATCAAGCCTGAAGCGATCCTCAGGTGCCGAGCTGCCCGGATAGGACGCTCCACCGCGAACTTTTCCACGGCCTCAATCGCGCGGCAAGCGCAGGCGATCAGCCGGAACGAAGATCTGATCGCACGCCGCGTCCGGCGGAACGGACGAATCCACGCCCGCCTCCGCTCCCGATTCTCTCCGCACGAACGCACCCCGGCCCGCCGCGATTTGCCCGCGTTCTTCCCTGAGGCGGGCCTGTCGACCGCGTTTGCGAAGTTGTCCATACATACCATTAGACGCATCAGCCCGGCAAATAGTTACCGGATTATTGTTACGGTCTTGGCCGGCCGCTCTTTCGACGAACGAAATGTGACACCACCAATCTTAGAAATCATCCCTTTTCCCGTCTCAGCGCACACACCGCACCCTATAGTTGTCATTTTCGAGGGCAAGGTCGCATTTTTTCATTCGAAAACGTCATCTCGGATGACGCCATCGTCATTTTCCATTCGAAAACGTCATCCTGGATGACAAGATCGTCATTTTTTATTCGAAATCGTCATCTCGGACGACGCTATCGTCATTTTTCATTCGAAATCGTCATCACTGGATGTCGATGTCGTCATCTTTGATTCGAAATCGTCATCCTGGATGACGCCATTGTCATTTTTCATTCGAAATCGTCATTCCGGATGACGACATCGTCATTTTTTATTCGAAATCGTCATCGCTGGATGTCAATGTCGTCATCTTTGATTCGAAATCGTCATCGTTGGATGTCGATCTCGTCATTCTTGATTCGAAATCGTCATCCTCGAGTCAGCGACGAGCTTGTGCCGACCGGCCCGGTCATGTGCCCAGTCTGAAAACGCGCGGAGGAGAGTGCTCGCGATGAGGGTGCCGGTTGGCGGTTCAGGGAGTCTTCGCATCATCACGTTTCCTCCGTCTTCCGTCCAGAAGACGGTAACGTCGCGGGGGTCTTCGCCGGGAGCGTGACCGGGGTAGATCGCCGGACGAGAACCAGCGATATGGTCTGCGACCGTCACGGCCGGCAGGACAACGCGGCCATCGAATTCGGCAATCTGAACTTCGCGGTCTCTGGCGCCAGTCTCCGATCGTCACTTCCTGCAGGGATTGTCTTCGTTCGTGGCGCACCGTCCCGGTGAGTTAGGTTCAACTCCCCCCGCCTCCACCAAATCTAACTGCTTTCGACAATTCCTCCGGCGTTCGCCTCTCGCGGATACCAGACCGCCAGTGCCATAACCGGCGGCATCTCGGTCCAGATATTGCTTCCTGCCGGATCTCCAGGAGGAAGTCATGCGGAATGTCGTCAAGGCAAAGGCAGTGTTGGTCGTCTCGCTCACCCTGATTCTGGTCTTCGCCCCCGCCGCGCAAGCCAGTTGTCCCACCATCACTCCCTATGGATGTTGCGGCGTCGCTTGGAACCAGTTCGACGTCGACTCGAGTTGTCTGACCAGCTATGGGGCCTCGGCTACCACGATGGCGTGTGACTATCCGAGTGGCTCGTGGTCGGGCTACACGTACGACATGGGCTTCGACAACTACACCACATGGACGTTCACGGTTCCGGACAGCGGTAGCTACACGCCATATGCGTACTGGAGCGCCCGAGCGGTCGTGACCTTCAGCGCTCCGAACACGAGCCCCTATAACGGCATCCGAGGCACTGTGGCGGTCACGCATAACAACACCACGACGTACTACAACTGGTTCTACGTGTACGGGAACACCTCGTCCGCCGAGACCTGCGTCAGCCACGACGTGTTTTTCAGCGCCACGAACGGCGACACGATTGCGCTCATCATCGAGAACACGCGGTGGGACAGCAGCGCAGTCACCGAGGCTGCGATCCCCATCGTATTCAACGAGCAGTAGCGATAATGGCCAGGGCGCGCTGCGCAGTGCATAGTGCACACTATGCGCAATGTCGCGTTGCGCGCCCTCGCCCGTCTACTTCCATCGTGGTTGGGTGCGGTTCACTGCGCCGATTTCGCCGACGGTAGTCCACTGCCTGACGAGGTTCGACGCGGCTTCGATCGACGTGACATCGAGCGCTCGGCGGATGGTCCCGCCGCCAAGCGTCCCCTGCACCCAGATAGGCAGGAGCTGCGGCGGTTGGAACCGGAGGCATCGGGGAGAGTCTTGAGGTGGCGGCGGTGGATGTGAAGCATCGCACTCTCGGTTCTAAATCGTAGAGTATGTATTAAGTACACCGCCGAAACGCTGGATTCTCTCGATTGCTAAACCACGTTGATGCAGTGGTTTATGTCGCGAAAATCGTTGGTGGAGGCGGCGGGAGTTGAACCCGCGTCCGAGAGCAGTGAAGCCTGGCTACTACATGCTTATCTCTCCTTTAGTTCTCGTCCATGTTCTGCCCGGAGAGCGGGGAGTGAACGTGGACCAGCCTCTAAGTTTTCATCGTCCGCGCCGAGACGGCTCGCGGACGCTTAGCTCACCTTAATGACATCCGGTCCCGACGGCGTGAGCAACCATCGGGCGGACGCTCGTGGGTTTTTAGGCCGCGAGAGCGAGTTGGCTGTTGTTCGCAGCTACTCAGGGTGATCGGATTTACGAGGCAATCAGCTCGGCATGCAACCATGGCCCCGACATGTCCCCGTCGAAGCCGGTACGCCCCCAAATTTTCAACGAACTGTCCCCTCAAACGCCCCGTCTGATGGCAGCATTCCGATATGACAAAGCGCGATTCTGACCGCGACATCGATGCCATCGTGCGCCATGCGCTCGATGAAGACCTTCCCGACATCACCAGCGAGGCCATCTTCGATCCCGGCGACCGCGGGCAGGCGCGGTTTCTGGTCAAGGCCTCGGGGATCCTGGCGGGACTCGACTTCGCGGCGGCAACGTTCGCGGCGATCGATCCTTCCTCGTCCTTCGATTCGAAGCGAAAGGACGGCGATGCCGTTGAGGCGGGGGATGTCGTGGCCGAGGTAAGGGCATCGGTGATCGCGCTGCTGGCGGGGGAGCGGACGGCGTTGAATCTAATTCAGCGCGCCTCAGGCATCGCCACGGCCACCCGGCGCTACGTCGAGGCAGTCCGAGGAACGAAAGCCAGGATCTACGACACGCGCAAGACCGCGCCGGGGCTGCGTGCGCTCGACAAATATGCCGTCCGCTGCGGAGGCGGAGAGAACCACCGCTTTGGCCTCTACGACATGTTCCTCATCAAGAACAACCACATCGACCGGGCCGGGTCGATCACCGCCGCGGTCGAACGGATCCGCTCGACGAAGAGCGCCCAGCAGATCCTGGTCGAGGTGCGCAACGTCGCCGAGCTCGAGGAAACGCTGGCCCTTCGTCCCGACTTCATCCTTCTCGACAACATGACGGTGGGGCAGATGCGCGACGCCGTTGCCCGGGTCGCCGGCGCGGTCCCGCTCGAAGCGTCAGGCGGCATCACCATCGACAACGTCCGCGAGATCGCCGAAACGGGCGTCGACCGCATCTCGATCGGAGCGCTGTCGCATTCGGTGACAGCGTTGGATATATCTATGCGAATCGGTTAGGTGTGGGTTGACGGGTTGTCGGTTATCGGTTGTCGGTTGTCTTTGCGCTGCGGCGCGGACGATTATCTGCGCCAACCGATAACCGACAACAGAGAACGCGGCGGAGCCGCAGCATGGCACCACCCTTGCGGCAGCGCCCGTCGATGTCCGACTCCAAGCCTTTTCAGGTCGCCATCGTCGATGACGATCCCGCGATCCGGCGGCTGGTGCGCCTGTTTCTCAAGCGCAGCGGGTACGAGACTGTCGAATTCGGAATGGGGGAGGAGGCGAAGGAACAGCTCCCGAAGATCGCCTGGGACCTGGCCATTCTCGACCGGCGCCTTCCGGATATGGATGGGGTCGAGCTCTGCCGGCAGCTCAAGTCGGAGCCTGAGCTGCGTAACCGCTACATCATCATGCTCACCGGCGAGGACGAGCAGGAGGACAAGGTCCAGGGCCTCGACCTCGGCGCGGACGACTACATCACCAAACCTTTCCAGTATCCCGAGCTGATGGCGCGCATCCGCGCCGCCAAACGGATCGTCGACCTGCAGAAAGAGCTGCTCGACAGCAACCGCCGGCTGGAGCTCCTCTCGATCACCGACGGGCTGACGAAGCTCTACAACCACCGCCATCTCCAGGACGAGCTGTCGCGCGCCTTCGAGGAATCAGCGCGCTACCAGCGGCCGCTCTCCTTCGTCATCGTCGATCTCGATTTCTTCAAAAAGGTCAACGACACCTACGGCCACGCGGTCGGCGATGACGTGCTGAAGGCCATCTCGAAGATCTTCCAGGAGGCGATCCGGTCGACCGACCTTGCGGCGCGCTACGGCGGAGAAGAGTTTGCGCTGATGCTGCCGGAGACGATCCTCGACGACGCCCTCATCTTTGCGGAGCAGATCCGGCGCGCCATCGAATTGACGCCGGTGAATACGCAGTCCGGTCCGATCTCGGCGACGGTCAGCATCGGCGTGGCCACCGTGCCAAGCCCGCGCATCCATTCAGCCAAAGAGCTGATCGTGGCGGCGGACAAGGCGCTGTATCGGGCCAAGAAAAATGGGCGCAATCAGGTGCAGGCGGATGGCGGACGGACACGGCAGGCGGTGAAGGGGACGGACGCGGCGTGACGCGGTTGCGGGGTCTCGGGGTTACGCGGTCTCGCGGTTGGTGAGCTTGATGGCGGCGTCGAAACGAGAATCCCGCGCAACCCCGAGACCGGGCAACCCCGAGACCGCGAGACCCCACTACCGCGCAACCCCCACCGCGAACTCCTTCATCCGCCGGTCGACTTCGGTGCGCAGGCTGAAGACGTGCTGCTGGATGCGGTCGTCGATCCCCGGGGTACCGTCTTCGACCAGTTGTTCCACGGCTGACTCCAGCTCCGCTGCATCGGTCGAAATCCGGGCGAAGCCGTAGCTTCCGCCGGAGCCTTTCAGTTGATGGGCGAGGTACGTCAGCCGTTCCAGCGCTTCCGGCGACAGCTCGCCATCGAGCTTCGCCTGGATCTCGCGAACCTTCTCGTCGGCTTCGGCGAGAAACTCGCGTTTCAGGTCATCCAGTTCCAGATCTACCATCATTGTTCTCTGGCTCCCGGAGCATTGCACGCATAATGCCGCGCCGGTGAGGCCGTATGATTTCGGTAATGCCGGTCCCCGTGCTCATCGTGCCGCGTGCCGAATTCTCGATCGAAGAGCCGTGGGACATTCCGGACGCCTGCGAGGTGGTGACGTTGCGGCTCGCCGTCGATGGCGGCGTGCCGCGCCTTCGGACGTCCGTCGCCGCCTACTACGACGACGACCTGCTCAGCATCGTCTTCCGATGCGAGGACGATGAGATCGTGGCCACCTACCTTGACCACGACCAGCCTCTCTGGCGGGAAGATGTCGTCGAGGTGTTCCTGGCGCCCAGCGGTCTGACGCCCTACTTCGAGATCGAGGTCAACCCCCTCGGAACGACCTTTGATGCGCGCATCGACTCACCAGACGGCGTTCGCGCCACGATGGCGACGGATCTCGCCTGGACGTGCACCGATCTCTTCGCCGCCGTGCGGCGCGTCGACCACCGCACGCTGGACGTCGTCCTCCGGCTGCCGTTCGCATCTCTCGGTGCCCACGCGAGATCGGGCGACGAGTGGCGGGCAAACCTCTTTCGCATCGACCGAAGTGCCGCGCACGGCGACGACTTCAGCGCCTGGCAACCGACGCGGAAATCGCCGCCCGACTTTCACGTCGCGGCCGCGTTCGGCGCGCTCCGTTTCACGTGACAAAAACAGCTAACTTCTTGTATTACAGGGAATTCATTCGACATTTGCTGATTTGTAATCATCTTCTTGGCATTCGCGGATTAGATTGAGCGTGGCCAAGGACCCCGTCCTCGACAATGACCGTCCGACTTTCTCATTTTCTCGTTGCAGCGTTTCTTCTCGTTCCCGCGGCATACGCCGAGGATCGGAAGATGTGCACCTCTTCGCCCCGCGAGTGCGAGCAGGCCATCCGCCAGCTTTCGAGCGGCCGCCGCTACCTCGGCGCGATGATCGAAGAGCTCAATCCCGGCATCGTCGTCAAGGCGGTGATCGATGACGGTCCGGCCGCCCGCGCCGACCTCAGACCCGGCGACCGGCTCGTGGCCGTGAATGGCCGCAGCACTCTCGAGGGGAACATCAAGGATTTCAAGCAGATCCTCTACACCGCGAAAGAAACCGGCGTGCTCTGGATCATCATCAAGCGCCAGGGTGTTCTGAAGAAGATCGACGTACGGCTGGAGCCGTACTCGAAAGCGCAGATCGACAAGATGGTGGCGCAGCATCTGTTGCAGGGCCATGGCATTCCTCCCACCGTCAGCGCGACTTCGACGCCGCAGCAGTGATGACGGAGACAAATGGTCCGTGCCCTACTGGCGAAGTTCAAGGTGAGCCCGCGATCGGGTGACCGGCCGAACCACGTCTCGCCGATTCTCGTTCCCTTTCTCATCGTCACCATCGGTCTGGGCGTCCTGGCGTGGCGCTCGTACGTACTCTCGGCCCGGATGGAGCGGGGCGTGAACACGCTGGCGATGCAGTACGCCGGCTACGCCGCGGAGATCAGCGCGCGGCGCATCGATACTGCCGTCCGCGATGAGCTCTATCGGGCATCCGAGGAGTGGCAGAAGGTGGAGCGGCGCTCGCCGTCGCAGGGAGAACTGCAGAAGTGGATTCGCGACAACGATTGGATCATCTCCGCGCTCTACGTCCCTGACGCCGACCCGGCCAGTGCGATCTACGCCAGCGAGCGGCCCGGGACGGCCCATACCGGGGCTCGGTTGCCGCGCGAGCTCTACTCATCCAGCGGCATCGTCCGCTACACCTACGATCCCTCGCTGCTCCTGGCCCGCGTCCGTCCCGCGCTCGCGCACCAGCCGCTGGTGCAGGCGCAGGGGCTCTCTCAACAGGCGCAGGTCTCCGTCATCCAGAATCCGTCCGCCGTCGGCGCCATCAAAACCGGCAACGGCTACGCCTTCATCGCCTCGCTGGCCGCGCCGCTGTCGTCGTATGCGATACGTGGTTTCGTCGAGACCGGTTACGGAACCTCGGGATGGGAGAACGCGCGGCTGATCAGCATCCTCCTCAGCGCTCTGGCGCTGTCGCTCACGGCGCTCGGGGCGTACCTGGCGATGCGCGGCCTCATGCGCGAAGCCGACACGATGAAGCTGCGCGGCGCGCTTGTGGCGAACGTCTCGCACGAGCTTCGCACGCCGCTGTCGATGATCCGCCTCGGCGCGGAGACGCTCAAGCGCGGCGGCACGCGTCTGCCGGAAAAGCAGCGCCACGAGATCGAAGACTCGATCCTTCGCGAAGTGCTGCACCTCTCGCACCTCGTCGAGAACGTCCTCGACGTCGCCCGCATCCAGAACAGCAGCGCCAAGGCCCTGGCGTTCACGCCGGTCTACCCGCGCGACCTTCTCACCTCGCTCGTCTCGACCTACGAGTCGTGGATCCGCAGCCGCGGCTTCGACGTCACGCTCCACATCGACGATGCCATCGACGAGCAGTCGTGGGATCGCGATGCCGTGTCGCGCGCAGTCCTGAACCTGATCGACAACGCCATCAAGTACTCCGGCGATGAGAACAGGATCATCGACGTCACGCTCCGGCAGAAGGAGGCATCCGTGGTGATCGAGGTGAAAGACTGCGGCATCGGCATCGCAACCGACGACCTCACGCGCATCTTCGAGCCGTACTACCGCGCGCAGTTCTCCGATACCCAGACACGCCGCGGCGCCGGTCTGGGGCTGACGCTGGTGCAGCAGATCATCGCCTCGCACGGCGGCACGATCGAAGTGGAATCCAAACCGGGCGCCGGATCGACATTCCGGCTCCTCTTTCCCCGGCCGCAATCGCCGAAAACCTCATCCCTGGCGCAACTGGCACCACAGACGCTGTAGAAACTCTCGCCGCTCGAGGCCCGTACTAACACCGGAGATTGCCGATGACGAAAATACTGGTCGTTGAGGATGAAGCAGGACTGCGGCAGGGACTGGAGATCAATCTCCGCATGGAGAACTACGAGACGGTGCTTGCAGCCGACGGAGAGGAAGCGATCCGTTTCTTTCACGCGGAGACGCCCGATCTGGTGCTCCTCGATCTCATGCTGCCGAAAAAGAGCGGCTTCGAAGTCCTTGACCACATCCGCAAGTTCTCGAAGATCCCGGTCATCCTGCTCACCGCTCGCGGGCAGGAAACCGACAAAGTGCGCGGGCTGCGCGGGGGGGCGGACGACTACATCACCAAGCCGTTCGGCCTGCAGGAGCTCTTCGCCCGAATCGACGCCGTCATGCGCCGCAGCGACGCTACCTCGCTGACCACGAAGACGATCTGCGAAGACACGCTCATCAAGCTCGATCCTTCGACGCGCGAGGCCTCGGCGAAAGACCACAAGCTGAAACTCTCGCCCAAAGAGTTTGATCTGCTCATGTACCTCTTCCGCAACAAAGAGCGCGTCGTTCCGCGCGACGAGCTGCTCTCGCGCGTCTGGAACTACCGCGTCGATCTCAACCTCAACAGCCGCACCGTCGATACGCACGTGACGCGCCTCCGCCGCAAGCTGCAAAAGGCGGTCGGAACCGATGCCGCGGTGATCGTCGCCGTGGCCAAGATCGGATACCGGTATCTGGGTGAGGCGAGCGATGCCGCGTAGTCGGGGCCGCGGGGTTGCGAGGTCTCGCGGTTACGGGTCTCGCGGCCTGCGGAGCGAGACACCGCTCATTCACAAGCAACACCGCAAGACCGTGCAACCCCGAGACCGCGCAACCGCTCCATTTGACAACCGCCGCCAACCCTCGTAACGTCACCGCCTACATGCAGCCAGTCATCTGTTGCCGCCACCTCACAGGTCCGTTCGAGCGAACGTAGGCGTATCAACAGCCGCTTTTCATCGAATGTGACCCGGGCAGATCGCTCGGGTCTTTTGTTTTAGGAGGAAAAATGCACGGGAAGATCTACAACAACATCACGGAGCTGATCGGGCGCACGCCGCTTGTGAGGCTCAACCGCATCGTCCCCGCCGGCGCGGCGGAAGTGGTCGCCAAGCTCGAATCGTTCAATCCACTGTCATCCGTCAAAGACCGCATCGCCATCTCCATGGTCGACGAGGCGGAGAAAGCGGGCGAGATCAAGCCCGGCAAATCGACCATCGTCGAAGCGACGAGCGGCAACACCGGCATCGGTCTGGCCTTCGTGGCCGCGGCCAAGGGATACAAGTGCACATTGGTGATGCCCGATACGATGTCTGTCGAGCGCCGCAAGCTGTTTCAGGCGCTTGGTGCGGAGCTCATTCTCACGCCGGGTCCGAAAGGCATCAAGGAATCGCAGCGTGTCGCCGAGGAGTATGCGGCGAACAATGAAGGATCGTGGCTGTCGAAGCAGTTCGACAACCCCGCCAATCTCAAAGTCCATCGCGAGACCACGGCGCAGGAAATCCTTCGCGACACCGACGGCAAGGTCGACGCCATCGTCGCCGGTGTCGGCACAGGCGGCACGGTCACCGGCGTAGGCCAGATCTTCAAGAAAGAGAAGCCGGACACGCTCATCGTCGCCGTCGAACCGGTCGAGTCGCAGGTGCTCAAAGGCGGCACGCACAACCCGCACAAACTGCAAGGCATCGGTGCCGGCATGATTCCGGCGATCTACGACGCGAACGTAGTCGACCGCATCGTCGACGTGACCTGGGAGGATGCCCAGTCGACCGCGCGGCGCCTTTCGAAAGAGGAAGGCATCTTCGTCGGCATCTCCTCCGGTGCCATCGCTTGGGCCGCGATCGAGATTGCCAAGGAGCTCGGAGCCGGGAAGCGAGTCGTGGTCGTCCTTCCAGACACCGGCGAGCGCTACCTTTCAACCGCCCTCTTTGAATATACGGATCTGGTCAATCAGCCGGCCACCACTCCACAAATGCTCGCGGCTGCTGCAAAATAACTGTTCATGAAACGGTTCCTGTTCCTTCTCCTTCTGGTCGCGACGCCGGCGCTCGCCTCGGACATCACCCGAGCGTCGGTCGTCGCGGCCATGAATGAGTACCGCGCGGAGCACCACCTCCCGCCGCTGCGGGAGGATCTGCGTCTCGATGCCGCCGCCAACGACCGGATGCGCGACATGGAAGATCAGGGCTACTGGGCCCATGAGTCTCCCGACGGCCGTTCGCCGTTCACCTGGCTCGCGCCGCACGGATACGACTTCCACTACGCGGGCGAAAACCTCGCCACCGGCTTCGAGACCACAGAGCTGCTGGTAGTCGGCTGGATGGAGTCGCCCGGCCACCGTGACAACATTCTCTCCCCGCATTTCGAAGATTGCGGCATCGCCATCATCGACGGGTTGACGATGCGGCGCGGAGCGGGGAAGTCGATCGTGGTGATGTTCGGGACGGCGCGCGCTACCTCTGTTGCCACGCGGTGAAACCACGCCGCAAGTGTTTGGCGCGGGTTGCCCGATTGCGCGCCTAATGATCGGAGGCGGGCCGCACTGCGGCCCGCCTCTCTTCAATAGAGCATTCAGTGTGGCGAAATGATCGTGACGTGCTGCGTTTCGTTGTTCGTCACAGACACCAGACTCCAGAATCGAAGGCCAGTTGAGAGAGACGTAACCTCGATGCGAATGCGGTCGACGTTTTGAAGCTCCGCGAGCCCGCCAACATTCGAAATCTCCGCATATCCCAAATCGTATGATGGAGTTCCAATGCGCTGCTCGGTCGTGAGATGTACAGTACGCTCAGCCACGAGCAAATCACGTGGGGCCGGATCGAGAACTTCACTGGTTGTGTCGATCGCAGGGTTCACCCGATAGAAGCGCACGCGCACGATGGCATCTGGTCGCGCATCGACATCGTAAACTCGTAAAGTTTGCCGGAATGCGGCTCCGATCGGGATATCGAGAAGATTCAGGGTGCCTTGGTAGAGACCTTTTTCGCGCACGACAGGAACCTCCGTGCCCCAGGTCTGACTTTGGCGCGAGATGTCCTGCACCCTGAGATGAACCTCAACGCTATCTGAAAAGCGGCGATCGAGGAGCAGAATGGCTCCCTGAGTGACTGTTCCAGGCGAGGCGATCGCTGGATAGAAGGCTATGGCCGGCCGCGTAAGCGGCGACGGATTACAAAGGATAGGGCAACCACGCGGCGCGGTTACATAGCCTCTGATATCGACGTCCTGGCCGGCGTTGTTTAAGATCGACACTTGTGTCGTCCATCGTGAACCAAGAGCGCCGGCCACCTCACCCTTAACCACGACTGGAAGCAGCACGCGTTCGTAGGAGACGGCAGGCTCGTCAGCGGTGGCGACAGTCGCGCAGAGAAGAGAGGCAAAAAGAACAGAGGGCAGACGCATTCGGTGATCCTCCAAGAGAGGGTGTGTAGCCATTAGTCGAAGGGAGAGATATACGTGAGCAAATTGTTGCGGCACACAGTGTGCGCGTCATCCGCCCAGTCGAAGCATCCCGGCCCGGTAGCGTGATCATGAATGTAGTTCCAAATCTGAACCGGTGTCCATGTGGGATGCCCCTCGAGCAAGCGTGCGACGATGCCTGTAACGATTGGAGCGGCGTAGGACGTTCCCGACAAGTAGAACAGATTGTTTGGATCGCGATAGCAGGTATTGCACACCAGGCTAGCAAGGTGTTGGAAGTTATGTGCCGGCGCATAGATATCGACGCATGTGCCGAAGTTCGAGCCCGTGTCTGGCGAATTGAAGAGCTGTTCGTTTGTTGCCCGAACCCATCTCTGATCGTTCTCCGAAGAGCCTCCGACCGTGATCGTGTGATAGTTAGTATTGAAGCCCGCAGTTCCGCCGTACCCCATTCGGGCAGGCGTAGTATCGCAGTTGCCATTGTTGAAATTGTTCGCGGCGGCAACCACTGTGATCCCGTTTTGCACAAGGGTTGCTACATTGTGCTCAAATGCAGGAACGCACAGTGTTTGTCCACCGTGCCCGTCGTCGCACATCAAGGTTGCGTTGAACGGCACGTTGATCCCGGCACTGATGTTAACGACCGCTCGATAATTTGCGTTGGCGAAGGATTGCGCGTCAGCGAGAATCCAGTCGAGGCCCCAGCACCACCACAAGATATTGCTGGTGATATCGCCTGTCGATGGATTGCAGTTGAACACTTTCACGGGGATAATCGCAACATTCTTCGCCACCCCATTCGTCGTGCCGCCGATAATCGATGCTGTCGATGTTCCGTGCGTTACGTTGTCTGATGGCCCAGTTAGAGTTGGACATGGATTGTTCGCTGCGTTTGCGTCTCCAAAGGTCGCGCCCGCGCGGACGCGTGAGCCGTTGGACCCGCTGAACTCCTGGTGGGTAGCGAGCACTCCGGTGTCGAGAGTGTACGCGTTTACGTTCGCTCCAGTTGTCGTATAGGCGTAGGCATGATACGAATAGAGCGGCCCTTGGTTGTCGATCCTGTCGAGATGCCACCAGGTAGAGTCCGTCCCGCCAGACCCAAATTCCTGGACCGTGTACGACAGGAATACCTTTCCGTTCTACTCGACGTGGTTCACCAAGGGACTATCGGCCAAGCGCTCGGCCTCGGCTGCAGAGAGCCGAACGCCGAACGCCTTGACACCGTGCCGCAGAACGGCAAGCACCTCCCCGCTATGCTGTTGCGCGAGCCCATTGACGACGGCGTCAAGGTTGACACCCGTCTGATCGTTTAGAACAACGATGTACTCGTTGGCAATGGGGTCATGCGCCTTCAAGAGTTTCGTGCTTCCGGCATAGGTTGAACTTACCGCCGTGAACATCACGAGAACTACTAGCAAACGTCTCACTTTCTAACTCCTCCATGGGTAATTGTCAGGCGCGTACTAAAGTTAGTGCGTATTGCGACTAACGGGGCCTACAGCTTCTTTTGACCGACGACAGGTTCACAGAGTCAATGTTATTTGCCTCGACATGTGATGTCAATAACTATTTACAAACATACGCCTAACCGAGCTGGTCTTTGCCGGCTGGATGGAGTCGCCCGGCCACCGCGACAACATCCTCTCGGCGCATCTCGAGGATTTGCGGCATCGGCATCATCGACGGATTGACGATGCGGCGCGGAGCGGGGAAGTCGATCGTGGGATGTTCGGGACGGCGCGCGCTACCTCTGTTGCCACGCGGTGAAACCACCGCGCAGGTGCTTCGCGCGGGTGAGCCCCGCGTCGCGGGCGATGTCGAGCGCGCGGGACGAACGGCCGCCGGTTTGGCAGTAGAAGACGATGTCGGCGTCGCGCGGTAACTCGTCGAGACGATTCGGCAGTTCGCCGAGCGGAATGTGCCGCGTGCCGTCGATGTGTCCTGCATCCCACTCGTGCGGCTCGCGGACGTCGACGGCGACCGCTCCCTCCGCGAGGTATGTGACCTCATGCAGGCTGGCGGGATTGCAGAACTGGTCGTAGTCGATGAGGCCGGTGATGGCCGCGTGTTGATCGTGCTGCTCTTTCAGCCGCAACGTGCGGAACGACATGCGTAGCGCGTCGAAGAGGAGCAGGCGGCCGATGAGCGTCTCGCCGATGCTGGTAATCAACTTGATCGCCTCAGTCGCCTGAATCGTGCCGATGACGCCCGGCAATACGCCGAGGACGCCTCCTTCCGCGCATGACGGCACGAGGTGGGGTGGTGGCGGCTCCGGGTAAAGGCAGCGATAGCACGGCCCTTCCTCGGCCGAAAAAACGGAGGCCTGGCCCTCGAAGCGGAAGATCGAGCCGTAGACGTTCGGCTTGCCGAGGAGAACGCAGGCGTCGTTGACGAGATAGCGGGTGGCGAAGTTGTCGGTGCCGTCGACGATCACGTCGTAGTTCGCGATGATGGCAAGCGCGTTCTCCGACGTCAGCGCCGCGCTGTGCGTCTCGATGGCGATGTCGGGATTGAGATCCTGCAGCCGCGCCCGCGCCGCATCGAGTTTCGGCCGGCCGACGTCCGAGGTGCCGTACAACACCTGTCGATGGAGGTTGCTGGCATCGACATCGTCGAAGTCGACGAGACCGATGCGCCCAACGCCAGCAGCTGCGAGATAAAGGCCTACCGGGCTTCCCAGCCCGCCCGCGCCGACGACCAGCACAGACCCCCCCTTGAGCTTTTCCTGCCCCGCCTCACCAACCTCGGGGAGGATGAGGTGGCGTGCGTATCGGGCGCGTTCGGAAGAGGTGAGCATGGTTGTTTGGGTTGCCGGGTGGTCGGGTTGCTTGGTTGCTTGAGTTGCTGAGTTGCTGAGTTGCTGAGTTGCTTGGTTGCCTGGGTTACCAGTTTCCGTAGCTTAGGTGAAGTCTCCTGGATTCAGCGGCAACTCGGCAACCAAGTAACCCAGCAACCGAGTAACCAAGAAACCCAGCAACCTATGACCCCAGCAACCTCGAAACGATCTCCTGAATCTTCTTCCCATCCACCCGCCCCTTGTACCGCGCCGACGCTTCCTTCATCACCTTGCCCATATCTTTCTTCGACTGGGCACCGGTCGAGGCGACGATCTCGCGGATTCCGGCCTCGATCTCCTCGTCGGTCAACTCGGGAGGGAGCCAGGTTTTGAGCAACTCCATCTCGCGCCGCTCTTTTTCAGCGAGCTCGGGGCGGTTGCCTTTCGTGTATTGCTCGATCGAATCCAGGCGCTGTTTGACCGCCTTGCGGATGACGGTCATCGCCTCTTCGTCGCTCAGCTCGTGGCCTGATTCGATCTGTTGATATTTGAACGCCGACTGCAGCATGCGCAGCGTGGAAAGCCGCTCCGCGTCGCGCGCTTTCATGGCCGCGGTAAGCTCGGCGCGAATCGTCTCCGTCAATTGGCCCATCTTGCACTTACTCCTCGCGCCATTCTATTCTCGCCAGCCATGCCGCTCGACGTTGCCGCACTCCTGCGCGAAACGGGCGCATTGCTGACCGGTCACTTCCGACTGTCCTCCGGCCTGCACAGCCCCGGGTACGTGCAATGCGCGCTCCTTCTCGAACATCCCCGCAATGCGAAAGCGATCGGTGAAGCGCTCGCGGTCAAGGCCTACACCTTTCTCCCCGCGAAGATCGTCGCCCCCGCCCTCGGCGGCATGATCATCGGTTATACGGTCGCCGAAACTCTTGACGTGCCTTTGGTTTTCACCGAGCGGAAAGAGAGAGCAATGACGCTGCGGCGGGGTTTTCGAATCGCCGTGGGAGAGGCGGTTGTCATCGTCGAGGACGTCGTGACCACCGGCAAGTCGACGCGCGAGACCGCGGCGGTAGTGGAGGGTCTGGGCGGCTGGGTGGCAGGATTCGCCTCGATCCTCAACCGCAGTGGGACTTTGAATCCGTTCGATGCGCCGTATGTTTCCTTGCTGGAACTGGAGCTCGAAACGTATGACGAAGCACATTGCCCGCAGTGCGCGCGGGGCATCCCCATCGATTCACCCGGGTCGCGGTACTCACGGTGATGACCAACTCCCCGTCGCGATAAACTCGAATAGTGAACATCGAGCTGATCAAATTACGGGGCAACGAAGCTGAGTTGCGCGTCGACGGCCGCACGCACTTCGTGCCGTTCGTCATCGACGGAGCGATGATCAGCTTCGCCTACGACGGCGAGATCTGGTTCGTCGAGGCAGCCGAGAAGGGTTTGCGTGCCCGCGCCAGGCACCGCGATCACTCGATGAGTGCGCCGATGCCGGGTGTGGTGTTGAAGATCCTGGTGGCGGTCGGCGACGAGGTGACGAAGGGCACTCTTCTCCTGATCCTCGAGGCCATGAAGATGGAGCACCAGCTCACCGCACCGTCCAATGGCATCGTCGCGTCGATCAACTGCAAGGAAGGAGAGCTGGTTCAACCCGGTTTGGATCTGGTGACGCTCTCATGAAAATCACCCTCGATTACGTCCACGTCGTCGAAGTCGGCCCGCGCGACGGCCTGCAGAACGAGAAGGTCACGATCCCGACCGAGGCGAAGATCGATTACATCACCGCGCTGGCCGACGCCGGACTGCGTACGATCGAGGCGGGGGCGTTCGTCAGTCCGAAGTGGGTGCCGCAGATGGCGGACACCGCCGAGGTCTATCGCAACATTCCGAAAGACCCGGGCGTCGACTATCCGGTGTTGGTGCCGAACCTGAAGGGGCTCGAGCGCGCCAGCGACGCCGGCGTGAAGTCGATCGCCATCTTCACCGCGGCGTCCGAGACCTTCAACAAGCGCAACATCAACATGTCCATCGATGAGTCGTTCGAGAACTACGCTCCGGTCGTGCAGCGCGCGCGCGGCGAAGGGATGCGCGTGCGCGGGTACGTCTCGACCGCGTTCGGCTGCCCCTACGAAGGCGACGTCGCGCCGGAGAAAGTGCTCGAGGTCTGCGCCCGGCTTCTCGACCTCGGATGTTACGAAGTGTCGGTCGGCGACACGATCGGCGTCGGGAACCCGGTCCAGGTTCAGAGTGTGGTCGGCATCCTGCTGCAGGTGATTCCGCCGTCGAAGCTGGCGATGCACTTCCACGACACGCGCGGGACCGCGCTGGCGAACACGCTGGCGGCGTTGGAAATGGGTATCGCCACCTTCGACGCCTCCTCGGGCGGCCTCGGCGGGTGTCCGTACGCGCCCGGCGCCAGCGGCAACATGGCCACCGAGGACCTCGTCTACATGCTCGAGAAGATGGGGATCGATACCGCCGTCGACCTCAAGCTCCTCGTGGCCGCCTCGCGGATCATCGCGCCCTATCTCGATCATCCGTTGCCGGGGCGCTATCTGCAGTCGTGCATGAAGGCCGGCGCGCCGGTCGCGCCTGCGAGCACAACCGTACAGTAACGGTGCTTCGCGCGTTGTCGGTTATCGGTTGTGTCGGCCGTGCGATCATGCTGCGCTCATGAGTCAGACCGAACCGAAAACCGAAAACCGACAACGCGTCGAAGGCCCACGTTGGGAAGACGGCTGGTACGTCGTTCCCTGGCAGGTCATCTTTCGGGACGTCGACGCCTTCGGGCATGTCAACAATGCCGTCTACCTCACCTACTTCGAATGGGCGCGGGCGCAACTGTGGTTCGCGCTCACCGGCGCGGCAGGACTGCCGACCGACATCGGCTTCATCGTGGCGCGCGCCGAGATCGACTTCAAGCTGCAGATCGAGATGGAGCCGATCGACATCTGTATCCGCATCGAAGAGATGCGCAACACGTCGTTCGACACCGTCTACGAGATCCGCAAGCGCCCGAACGGCATGGTGGCGGCCACGGGGAAGGTCGTGGTCGTCCTCTTCGATTGGAAGAGGCAGACGAAGATGCCGATCAGCGGCGAGCTGCGCCGGAAGGTGCAGGCCTTTCAGCAGGAAACGTGAGGCATATACGCCAGAAATCCATTTGATACACTCCGGTTCCTCAGGCCACTACCGCGGCGGAGCTTCCTCGTGATTACCGGCTTCAACACCGACATCAAGCACAACGAGAAGGTCTACCATATCCAGACCGAGGATAAGGGACTCCAGAACCCGTATATCGAGTCGCTTATCTACGTTGGCGGGGAGATCCTCGCGTCGAAAAAAACCTCGTACGCGGAGCAGGCCGGCGCGGGTGTCGATGAGAAGTGGATCGGCAGTCTGATGGAGCAGCAGCATCGGACGATGATCGCGGCCATTAAGCGAGGGCGCTTCGACGGCACCGGCGATACATCGAGAACGTCGCGGCCGACGGTTTCGCAGCCATCACCCGTTCCGACGGCCGTCGAGCCTCCGGCGCCGCTGGTGATCGACGAGGAGAGGACCCTCGATCAGGTCATCATCGACTACCTGGCATCGGAAGCCGAGAGCGAGCACCTCGA
>WNFG01000589.1_pt1 | contig 30345 bp, 30 predicted proteins | sample 5400431 | NCBI WGS metagenome assembly WNFG01 (sample SAMN13153346, study PRJNA577476) | soil metagenome | isolation source: 120 cm saprolite under Douglas fir tree site 2 hole 3 replicate 2 | place: USA:California | collected 2015-04-18 | reverse complement strand
GGCTCGACGTCCTTCGCGCCGATCGATCGGGTGGAGATCATCGACCCCTTCACGGTGAAGGTCCACACCAAGAAGCCGTGGCCGGTCTTCGTGGTCCACCTGGCCCTGCGCCAGGCCGCGATGTACCCGCCCAAGGAGTACGCGGGCAAGGACCCGGCCGCGATCTCCCGGAATCCCATCGGGACCGGGCCCTACAAGTTCGTCCGCTGGTCGAAGGACGAGGAGATCGTGATGGAGGCCTTCCCCGGCTACTGGGCGGGGGCCGCGAAGATCAAGACCGTCGTGTTCAAGCCGATCCCGGACGACGCGGTGCGGGTCGCCGCGCTCCAGAACGGCGAGATCGACGTGGCGGTGAACATCCCGCCCCACCTGGCCGGGATCATCGAGAAGCACCCCAAGATCTACCTCAGCACCGCGCCGTCCATCCGCACCATCCAGCTCATGATCTACACCCACCAGATGGACGCCAACCACAAGCCCACCGGCCCCTACGCGGGCCCGACCGCGGACAAGCGCGTCCGCCAGGCCCTCGCCTACGCCATCGACGCCGACGAGATCATCAAGGGCGTGATGGACGGCAAGGCGGTGCGGGTGGCGACGATGCTGCCGAGCCTGCACTTCGGCTACGACGCGTCGCTGAAGCCGATCAAGCAGGACCTGGCCCGGAGCAAGAAGCTCCTCGCCGAGGCGGGCTTCCCCAACGGCGTCGAGATCGTGCTGAACGGCCCGCAGGGCCGCTACGTCCGCGACAAGGAGGTCGGGGAGGCGGTCACGGGCCAGCTCAACAAGGCCGGGATCAAGACCACGCTGCGGACCTACGAGTTCGTGAACTACCTGAACAACATGGTCTACGTGCACAAGGCCGGCCCGGTGTGGCTCATCGGCTGGGGCCATCCGACGATGGACGCGGAGGCGATCTACGTGCCGCTCTTCAAGTCGCCCGGCCTCTTCGTCAACTGGCACAACGAGGACTTCAACGGGATGGTCGACGAGGCGCAGTCGCAGATGGACGAGAAGAAGCGCTACGCCCAGTATCAGAAGATCAACAAGCTCTGGATCGAGGAGGTCCCCGCGATCCCCCTCTACCAGCAGATCGATCTCTACGGGGCCAACAAGCGCCTCAACTGGAAGGCCCGCAGCGACGAGCTGATCCGCGCCTACGACATGTCGCTGCGCTAGCGGCTAGCGTCCCGCCGGCAGCTCCGCTCCCCACACCTCCATCGCCGGCCGCAGCGGGGTGAACTCCCGCACGCGGCCAGCCGCCCCCGTGAGGATCGCGTCGATCGTGGCGCGCTCGGCCGCGAACAGCTCGAGCTCGGCCCCCGCGTCGTTGGCGTCCACCTCGGCGGGAGTCCGCGCCCCCACCAGCGCGGTGCTGACCGCGGGATTGGCGAGCACCCACGCGAGCGCGATCTGGCTCACCGAGACTCCGCGCGGCTCCGCGATCTCGCGCCGGATCCGCTCCACCACCCCCACGTTCGTCTTGAGGTTCTCGCCGCGGAAGATCGGCTGCCCGAAGGCGATTCCGCCCGCGCGCCAGTCGCGCCCCGCCTCGAACGTGGTGGCGGAGGTAAAGGCCTCGGTGAGGAGCCCATGGCCGAGCGAGCCGTAGCCCATCACCCCGATGCCCTCGCGGAGGCAGAGCGGGAAGGTCTCCTCCTCCTGACGGCGATCGAGCATGTGGTAGCCCACCTGCGAGACGTCGACCCGTCGGGTGCGCAGGCACTCGGCCAGCATCGCGCCGGTGAAGTTCGAGACGCCGACGAAGCGCGCGCGGCCGGAGGCCACCACCTCCTCGAGCGCGCGCATCGTGTCCTCGAACGGGGTGGACGGGTCCGGCCAGTGCACGAGCAGCACGTCCACCCAGTCGGTGCGCAGGCGCTTCAGGCTTGCGTCGACCTCGAGCAGGATGTTGGCCCGGCTCGCGTCACGTAGCGGCCCCGGCTGACCCGGCGGGGGCACCTTCACCCCGCACTTGGTGACCAGGATCACGTCCTTGCGCCGCGTCTCGAGCGCGCGGGCGACCACTTCCTCGGAGTGGCCCGCCCCGTAGGCCGGCGCGGTATCGACGCAGTTCACGCCCCGGTCGAGGGCGCGGTGGATCGCCCGGATCGCCTCGCCGTCCTCGATGGCCCCGTAGCGGTCGCCCGCCATCGGCCAGCAGCCGAAGCCCACCACCGACACCTGCAGCCCGGTCCGACCGAACGGACGGTAGCGCATGGAACCCTCCTCGCCGAGATCGGGGCGTCGTCGCCCCGCGTGCGCACGCAGGATAACCCGCGCGCGCGACGTGTGGTAGGATGCGCCACCAAGATGTCGGCGACCGTCGTTCCCCGCAGCGGCCACAGCGTCCAGCTCGAGTCCATCACCCATCGCTTCGGCGCCACCACCGCGGCCGACGACGTCTCCCTCACCATCGAGGCGGGCGAGCTGATCGCGCTGCTCGGTCCGAGCGGCTGCGGCAAGACCACGCTCCTGCGGGTCATCGGGGGCTTCATCGTGCCCACCACGGGCTCGGTGCGGGTGGACGGCCGCTCGATCGATCACCTGCCCGCGAGCCGGCGCGACATCGGGGTGGTGTTCCAGAACTACGCGCTGTTCCCGCACATGACCGTCTACGAGAACGTGGCCTACGGCCTCCGTGCCCGCCACGCCCCGCGCGAGGTCGTGCGCGAGCGAGTGGCCCGCATGCTGGCCACCGTCCAGCTCGAGACGCTCGCCGACCGCATGCCGCGTCAGCTCTCCGGCGGCCAGCAGCAGCGGGTGGCGCTCGCGCGGGCGCTCGCGGTGGAGCCGCGCATCCTGCTCCTCGACGAGCCCTTCGGCGCGCTCGACAAGAACCTGCGCCTCGACATGCAGATCGAGGTCAAGCGGCTGCAGCGCCAGTTCGGCATCACCGCGATCCTGGTCACCCACGACCAGGAGGAGGCGATGAGCCTGGCCGATCGCATCGCGGTGATGCACCGCGGGCGCGTCGAGCAGTTCGCGAGCCCGGTCGAGGTCTACGACCGGCCGCGCACGCTCTTCGTGAACAGCTTCGTGGGCACCGCCAACCTGCTCGCGGGCGAGATCGTGGAGCGCCGCGGCGCCGCCTGCGCCGTCGCGCTCGAGGCGGGCGCCATCGTGGAAGTACCCGCGGGGGAGATCCCCGCGGGAGAGCCGCCCGGCGGCCCCGAGGCCAAGCGGGTGGTGGTGTCCGCGCGGCCCGAGAACCTGCGCCTGTATCCGGTCCCCGGTCCCGGCCGCTGGCCGGTCGAGCTGCGCATCCGCATGCCGGTGGGCGCCCAGACCGTGAGCGAGGTCGGCACGTCCGCCGGAGAGTCGCTCAAGGTCACCGAGCCGCGCGAGAGCCTGGCCCCTCCGGGCGAGGCGGGCGGCACGCTCTACTGCGGCATCGTCACGGCCTCGGCCGTGTCCCTATTCCCTGCGCCGGCGCCGGAGCCGGCGCGCCCCTGAGGAGGCTCCATCCATGCACACTCCCCTGCTCTCGCGCCGCGTGCTCCTGGCCGGTGGCGCGGTCCTCGCCACCACCATGCTCCTGCCGCGCCACGCGCTCGCGGCCGGCCGCGTCGTCACCCCCGCCTACCCGGGACCGTGGGAGGAGGCCTACCGCGCGGTGGTGCTGCCCGCGGTGAAAAAGACCGCGGACGTGGACACCGTGATCACCCCGCTGCTGGCGCTCGATCAGGTCGCGAAGGTGAAGGCCTCCCGCGCGACCCCGCCGCTCGACATCTTCATGCTCGATCCGGGGCCCGCGGTGGTCGCGACCGAGGACGGCCTCGTAGACAAGTTCGATCCCGCGCGCTGCAAGAACATCGCGAACCTCCAGAAGACCTTCTACGACGACTGGGGCGTGGCGGTGGCCGCGCAGATCGTGGGCATCGCCTACAATCCGAAGAAGGTCGAGCGGCCCAAGGGCTGGAAGGACTTGTTCGATCCAAAGTACAACGGCAAGGTCGGCATCTCGGGGTTCGGCACCACCTTCGGCACCTCGTCGCTGATCGAGATCTCGAAGCAGTACGGCGGCTCGCTCACCAACGTGGACCCCGCCTTCGAGCAGCTCAAGAAGTGGCTGCCCAACGTGGCGGTGATCGCCCAGAACCCGGTGGCGGTCAACACCCTCTTCCAGCAGGGGCAGATGGACGTCACCTACACCAACTATCAAACGGTTTCTACTCTCAAGAGTCGAGGGGTGGACATCGAGTTCGTGAAGCCGGACAGCGGCCCGATCGCCTTCTACACCACGCTGCACGTGGTGAAGAATGCGGCCAACAAGGACAACGCCTACAAGTTCATCGACACCGTGCTCAGCACCGAGGTGCAGGCCGCGCTCCAGAAGCCGCCCTACAGCCTGCTGTCGGTGAACAAGAACGTGCCCCTCCAGCCGGACATGCCGGTGGACATCGTGAAATCGCACGCGGAGCTGGCGAGCTTCGTCCACCACGACTGGACCAAGATCAACCCGAACCGCGCGGCCTGGATCGAGCGGTTCAACAAGGAGATCCGGCAATAGCCGAGCGTCGCGCCGCCGCGCCGCGGGAGCGCGAGGGGCTCCTCACCGTGCCCCTCGCGCTGTTCTTCCTGCTCTTCTTCCTCGCCCCCCTGGGGCTGCTCGCGGGCATCAGCCTGCGGGTCACGCCCCAGTTCGCGGGCTGGGGCCTCCAGCAGTACGCCAAGTTCGCGGGTGACGCCTTCAACTGGAGCGTGCTCGGCCAGACGCTCCTGCTCGGGGTAAAGACGGTGGTCGTCACCGCGTGCATCGGGGTGCCGCTCGGCCTGCTCTTCATGGAGGCCCCGCGGCGCCTGCAGCCCGTGCTCCTCTTCATCATCGTGCTGCCGCTGCTGACCAGCGTGGTGGTGCGCACCTTCGCGTGGATCGTCATCCTGGGCCGCGAGGGTCTCCTCAACAACGTCCTGGTCGGGCTCGGGCTCGTCACCAGCCCGATCCGCCTCCTGGGCACCGAGCTGGGCCTCGTGATCGCGCTCTCGCAGATCGAGATGCCGCTCATGCTGCTGCCGTTGATCAGCGTCATGTCGCGCCTCGACCCGAACCTGAAGGACGCCTCCGCCGCGCTCGGGGCGGGCCGCTGGCGCACCCTCTTCCGGGTGACCCTGCCGCTCAGCCTCCCCGGGCTGGTCGCGGGCTGCCTGCTCGTGTTCGCCAGCTCGGTCACCGCCTTCGTCTCGCAGACCATCATCGGCGGTGGGCGCATGGTCCTGATGCCCTTCTACATCTGGCAGCAGGCCACCACGCTGTTCAACTGGCCGTTCGCGGCGACCATCTCGATGGTCCTCCTCGTCTCGGTGCTGGCGGTGGTGACCACCCTGAACGCGCTCGGGCGGCGCACCCGCGCGCTCGCGGCCGGCTAGGCGCGCGGCCATGGCCCGGCAATCGACCGGCGGCGACATCTCCTACCGGCTGGTGCTCGGCACGCTCGCCGGCGTCGCGCTGCTCGTCCTGGTCGTCCCGGTGCTGGTGGTGCTGATCACGTCCTTCACCGACTCGCGCTCCCTGCGCTTCCCGCCCCCCGCCCTGTCGCTGCGCTGGTACCGGAGCCTCTTCGATCCGGTCCAGTCCGCCCAGATCCACACCGCGGTGTGGAACAGCCTGGTGATCGCCTTCTCCGCCACCGCCATCGCGGTGGCGCTCGGCACCGCGGCCGCGCTCGGCATCGCGGGGCGACGCGCGTGGTGGGCGCAGGTCCTCGACGGGCTCTTCATGTCCCCGCTCATCCTGCCCACCCTGGCCTTCGGGCTCGCCGCGCTGATGTTCTTCAGCACGCTCGGGTTCCCGCTCTCGATCCCGCTGATGATCCTGGGCCACGTGGCGGTGATCGTGCCGTTCATCCTGCGCACCACGATCGCCAGCCTGTCGCAGCTCGATCGCGGGCTGCTCGACACCTCGGCCAGCCTGGGGGCCGGCGCGTTCTACACTTTCAGACGGGTTACTCTACCCATTATCAGGCCGGGCATCCTGGCCGGGGCCTTCATCGCCTTCATGGCCTCGCTCGACAACGTGTCGGTCTCGCTCTTCCTGGCCGGGCCCGAGAACGACGTCCTGCCGATCCGCATGTGGAGCATGCTCGAGAGCACGCTCGACGTGCGCACCGCCGCGGTGTCCGGCGTGCTGATCTTCTCCACCGCCCTGCTCGTCGTGGTCATGGACCGTATCGTCGGCCTGACCCGGAGGATCTCCTGATGCGCATCGTCGCCGAGCCGTTAACCGCGGAAGCCTTCAAGCCCTTCGGGGCGGTGCTGGAGGGAGCGCCCGCCCCGGGGCGCGCGTACCTGAGCGACACGCTGGCCAACCGGCGCGCCCACGCCCCGGTGAGCCTCGCGGTCGCCACCGTGGAGCCCAAGGCCACCTTCCCGCTGGACGTGAAGGTCCTCGAGCGTCACGAGCACTCCTCGCAGACCTTCATCCCGCTCCGGGTCTCGCGCTACCTGGTGCTGGCCACCCTGGACGCGCCCGGCGGCGGGCCCGACCTCTCGCGCCTGCGCGCGTTCGTCGCGCGCGCCGGCCAGGGCGTCACCTACGCCATGGGCACGTGGCATCATCCGCTCACGGTGCTGGACGAGCCCGCCGCGTTCGCGGTGCTCATGTGGCGCGACGGCAGCCCGGGTGACGAGGAGTTCGTGCCGGTCACCACGCCGCTCACCATCGATCTCCCCCAGGAGCCCTGAGCCATGGCGACCGACTTCCCGCGCGACCTCGTCGGCTACGGCGGCAATCCTCCTCACCCGCACTGGCCGGGGGAGGCGCGGATCGCGGTCAACTTCGTGATGAACTACGAGGAGGGCTCCGAGTACAACGCGCAGGATGACGGCTTCTCGGAGGGGACCCTCACCGAATCCGGCGCGGCCAACTACGGGGTCAAGGGCCGCGACCTCGCCGCCGAGGGCATGTTCGAGTACGGCAGCCGGGTGGGCTTCTGGCGCGTGCACCGGCTCTTCAAGGAGCGCGGCCTGCCGCTCACCGTGTTCGGCTGCGCGCTCGCGCTCGAGCGCAACCCCAAGGTCGCGGCGGCCATCCGGGAGTCGGGCTGGGACGTGTGCTCCCACGGCTGGCGGTGGGTCAAGCACTACGAGCTCTCCGAGGCGGAGGAGCGGGAGCACATCCGCAAGGCGATCGAGTCGATGAAGAAGACGGTGGGCGAGCGGCCGCTCGGCTGGTACTGCCGTTACGGTCCGAGCGTGAACACCCGGCGGCTGGTGGTGGAGGAGGGCGGCTTCCTCTACGACTCCGACGCCTACAACGACGAGCTGCCCTACTGGGTACGGGTCGGCGCCAAACCGCACCTGGTGGTGCCGTACAGCCTGACCGCCAACGACTCCAAGTTCGGCAGCGGCGGCTTCTTCACCGCCGCCGACTACTTCACGTTCGTGAAGGACGGCTTCGACGTGCTGTACCGCGAGGGCCAGACCCAGCCCAAGATGATGTCGCTGGGCCTCCACCTGCGCCTGATCGGCCACCCGTCACGGGCCGCCGGCCTCGAGCGCGCGCTGGACTACATCGCGGGCCACAAGGACGTCTGGTTCACCCGCCGCATCGACATCGCCCGCCACTGGGCCGCCACGCACCCCGCCCCCGCCCGTTGAGCTGGGGTCAGGTCTTACATTCCGACATTTTCGTCGAGCGCGTCGTGTCGCCCCAGGCGATGAAAATGTCGGAATGTAAGACCTGACCCCTTCTTACGTCGCGGCGCGGGTGCCGCCGTAGGCGACGCTGGGGGCCACCTTGCTGTTCTCGAAGATGAGCTTGGCGCGCGAGTTCACGACCCGCGTCCAGTTCGCGACCGCGGTGTCCGACCACTCGGCGTCGGGGCGCGGCTCGTCGTCGAAGTTGCCGGAGGTGTCCGAGCCGCGCAGTAGCATGGCGGACTGACGCACGCGCGCCGGCTTGGCCCACGTCGGCACCATCTCGACCAGCAGCAGGAAGCGACGGTCGGGGCCGAAGTTCGTGCCGGAGCCGTGGACGAGCGAGTTGTCGAACATCACCATCTCGCCGGGCTCGAGCGGGAAGTCGACCGCCTTGGACTCGTCGAAGTCGTCGGTGATGAACTGGCCCTTGGCCAGGATGCTCTTGGGGTCGTCCTTCTCGTCGTGCTTGAGGATGCCCCACTTGTGCGAGCCGGGCACCCCGCGCAGGCACCCCTGCGTGACGCCGCAGTCGGAGAGCGCGAGCCCGCCCAGCACCACCGGCTGCGCGGCCCCGTACGCGGAGTCCTGGTGCCAGCCCGCGAAGGTCTCCCCGTCGGCCTTCTTCACCCGCCAGGCCATGCTCCAGCAGCGGAGGTTCGGGCCGACCAGGTCCTCGAAGACGTCGAGGATGTGCGGGTCCTCCGCGATCTCGAGCACCCAGGGGGCGAGCAGGTGCGACTTGGTCTTCATCTTCTTGATGTCGGAGACTCGCGGCTCGAGCGCCTCGAACTTCTCGCGGTAGTAGCGCGCCCGCTCCGCGCTCATCGCGCGCACCGGGGAGAGACAGCCGTCGCGCTGGTACCGCTCCACCTGGGCTTCGGTCAGGACCTTGGGCATATGGTGAACCTCCTCATCGGCGACCGGAGAAATGTCGGAATGTAAGACCTGACCCCATTCAGCCGCCGCGCCCATCAGCCGCCTCGGTAAACGCGGGTGACGCGGGGGCCGACGGTCGTCGCCACGTGGTGAAGGCCGAGGCCGTGGTGGGCGGCCACCTCGGCGGGGGTGATCTCGAGATCGCCCTGGCGGCCGATGATGATGACCTCGTCGCCGACCGCCGCGTCCGGCACCGCGGTGAGGTCGATGCGGGTGTGCTCGAGAGACGGCGTCCCGATCAGGGGCACCGCGCGGCCCCGTACCAGGACGCGGCCGGCGTGGAGCCAGCGCAGCCCGTCGGCTGACCCCATCGGCACCACCCCGAGCCGCATCGGCCCGGTGACCGGGAAGGGCGCCTGCTCGGCGAACCGCTCGCGAGGGGCCAGCTCCTTCAGCGCGATCACCCGCGTGGCGAGCGCGCGCAGCGCCGGCCGCAAGGGCACCGGCGGCGTCTCCCCGGGGAACGTGATGCCGTAGAGCATCCGGCCCGGATCGACCGCGTTGAGATAGGTGTGCGGAAAGCGCAGCACGAACGGGCTCGCGGCCAGGAGCCGCACCGGCACCCGCACCCCGCGCGCCTCCAGCTCGTCGACGACCGCGGTGAAGCGGCCCGCCTGCCAGTCGGCGTACGCGGGATCACCGCCCACCTCGGCGTGCGGGTGGGCGCAGAGCCCGCCCAGGGTGAGGTGCGGCAGCTCCAGCATCGCGAGGATGGTCTTGACCGCCTGCTCGGCGGGCACCCCGAGCCGCTCGAGCCCGACGTCCACCTTCACGAACACCGGGCACGGGCCGGACGCCGCCTGCGAGTAAGCCCGGGCGGACTCGAGATCGACGAGGGTCGGCACGAGGCGATGGGCGAGCGCCGCGGCCGCCGCCTCCGGGAGCGAGTTCGGATAGACGAGGATCGGGATGGTGATGCCGCGCTCGCGGAGCCGCACCCCCTCGGAGAGATCGGCCACCGCCAGCCAGTCCGCGCCGCTCCGGGCGAAGACCGCGCCCATCTCCGCGGCCCCGAAGCCGTACCCGTCGGCCTTGACCACCGCGAAGATGCTCCGCGCGGGGCCGACCAGCCGGCGAACCGCGCGCAGATTGTCCGCCGCCGCGTCGAGATCGATCTCGAGCGTGGTCGGACGAAGGGGCGCGGTCACCGGCGCGGGCCTCAGGCGGTGGCGGCCTTCAGGTCGTCGAGCTGCTTGCGCACGCCCGCCACCATGGACGCCAGGTCGGAGCACAGCATGACCAGGTCGAAGCCGCGCTTCACCGAGCCCGCCGCGAAGGCCGCGCTCGCGCAGTGCATGGCCGCCTTCTTGCCGTGCTTGTGGGCCGCGTCGCGGATCTTGTCGCAGGTGGCGATGTGCACCGGGTCCGGGTTGTCGCCGCGCGGGGCCAGCCCGAGCGCGAACGACAGGTCGGCGGGGCCGATGTAGATGCAGTCGAGCCCCGGCGTGGCGCAGATCACGTCGAGGTTGGCGAGGCCCTCCTTGGTCTCGATCATCGCCATCACCACGATCTCATCGTTGGCCTTGGCCACGTAGTCGGCGCCGCCGTAGTGCACCGCGCGCACCGGGCCCGAGGAGCGCATGCCTACCGGGGGATAGCGGCAGGCGGCCACCGCCTTCGCCGCATCCTCCGCGGTGTTGATCAGCGGCACCAGGATGCCGTACGCCCCGAAATCGAGCGCCTTCATGATGGCGGCCGGGTCGTTCGCGGCCACCCGCACCACCGGCACCGTGTCGGTCTGCGAGACCGCCTGCAGCATGGGCCAGAGGTTGGCCATGTCGGTGAGGCCGTGCTGCATGTCGATGACCAGGGCGTCGAAGCCCTGCCGGGCCATGACCTCGGCGGTGAAGCCGTTGGAGACCGAGAGCCAGCCCATCGTCACGCACTTGCCCTCGCGCCACATCTGCTTGATCTTGTTCGCTCGCATCGCGTCACACCTCGTCGTATAGGGGGTCCGGTGAACGTAGGCCGGCTTCGCCCGGCGCGCGGGAAGCGTACCACAGCCCCTGTGGTATAACACTGCCCCATGGACCTCGAGCTCCGGGACAAGGTGGCGATCGTCGGCGGCGCCAGCAAGGGCCTCGGCCGGGCCTGCGCCGAGGTGCTCGCGCAGGAGGGCGCGCAGGTGGCGGTGTGCAGCCGATCGAAGGACGATCTCGAGAAGGCCGCGAGCGAGATCCGGGCCGCGACCGGACGGGAGGTCCTGGTCTTCGCGGGCGACCTCGACCGGCCCGAGACCATCCGGGACCTGGTCGCGGCCACCGTGGCGCGGTTCGGGCGCCTCGACGTCCTGGTGAACAACTCGGGCGGCCCGCCCCTGGCCCAGGCCCAGAGCGCGACGGAGGAGCAGTGGGAGACCGCGGTGCAGCGCTCGCTCTTCTTCTTCGGGCGGATGTGCCGCGAGGCCCTGCCGCATCTCAAGCGCCAGCGCGCCGGCCGCATCATCAACATCCTGGCCAGCACCGTCTACCAGCCCATCCCCAACCTGGTGCTCTCCGGCGTCACCCGCATGGGCGTGGTGGCGTTCGCCAAGACGCTGGCCGACGAGGTGGGGCGCGACGGCGTCCTGGTCAACAACGTGTGCCCGGGCTCCATCATGAGCGAGCGCATGCTCTCGAACGTGACCGCGCGCGCCAAGCAGCTCGGCATCACGCTGGAGGAAGCGCTGGCCCAGCGCGCGGCCGAGACCGCGGTGGGCCGCCTCGGCGAGCCCAAGGAGCTGGCCCACCTGGTGGCGTTCCTCGCCTCCGGCAAGTCGAGCTACATCACCGGGACCACCATCCTCGTCGATGGCGGCCTCGTTCGCTCCATCCTCTAGGATGACGGTCGTCGCATGACCCCGCGGCCGCAGGTCGACGCGGTCCTCCGCGAGGCCGCGGCCTCGCGAGAGGTGCCCGGCATGGTGGCGATGGCCGCCACCGACCGCGGCGTGCTCTACGAGGGTGCGTTCGGCCGGCGCGCCCTCGACCAGCCCGAGCCGATGACCCTCGACAGCGTCTTCCGCATCGCCTCGATGACCAAGGCCATCACCTCGGTCGCCGCGATGCAGCTGGTCGAGCAGGGCAAGCTCGCGCTCGAGGCGCCGGTACCCGACATCGACCCGACGCTGGGCTCGCCGCAGGTCCTGGAGGGCTTCGACGCGTCGGGCGCGTCGCGGCTCCGACCCGCCCGGCGGCCGATCACCCTGCGCCACCTGCTGACCCACACCGCCGGCTTCGGCTACGACATGTGGGATCCGATCGTCGGCCGCTATCTCGAGACCGCGGGGCTGCCCGCGCGGGGCGGCGGGCACGTGGCGTCCATCCGCATGCCACTCGTCTTCGATCCGGGCGAGCGGTGGGAGTACGGCATCAACACGGACTGGGTCGGCCGTCTCGTGGAAGCGGTCAGCGGGCAGCCGCTCGACGCCTACTTCCGCGAGCGCATCTTCGCGCCGCTCGGCATGACCGACAGCGGCTACGTCACCACCGCGGAGCAGCGGGCGCGCCAGGCGCGGCTGCACCAGCGCCAGGCCGACGGCTCGCTGCGGCTGCAGCCGCTCGAGCCGCCTCCGACCGCGGCGGAGTTCTGGTCGGGCGGCGGCCCGCTCTACTCGACCGGGCGCGACTATCTGCAGCTCCTCCAGATGCTGCTGCACGGTGGCAGCTGGAACGGGGCGCGCCTGCTACGCCCGGAGACGGTGGCCCTGATGAACCGGAACCACACCGGCGCGAGCCCGGCCGGCCTCATGAAGACCGCGCAGCCCGAGATATCGAGCGACGTGGACTTCTTCCCGGGCGCACGGATCCGCTGGGGGCTCGGCTACATGCTCAACCTCGACCCCGGGCCGAACGGCCGCAGCGCGGGCACCGTGAGCTGGGGCGGGATCTTCAACACCTACTACTGGCTCGACCCGGTCCGGCGCGTCACCGGGCTCATCATGACCCAGATCCTGCCCTTCGCCGACCCGCGCGTGGTCGCGCTGTACGGCCGCTTCGAGCGCGCGATCTACGCGGCGCTGCCGGCCGCCTGAGCTAGGCCGACGCGGGCAGCTTGTCGCCGTCGGGGGGCGCCTCCACCTCGAGCGCGTTGACCACGCCGGAGAGCATCGCGAAGTAGTTCGCGGCCGCGGTCATCTCCACGAGCCACTGCGGCCCCCGCCGCTTGGCCAGCGCGTCGAAGGCCGCCCGGTCCACGCGGTTGGTCCGCATGAGCTGCCGCACGTAGGTCACGATCTCGCGTTCCTCCGCGGGTAGCCCGGCCGGATCGCCCTTGGCGCGCAGGAGGTCGATGACCTGATCCGCCACCCCGTTGCGCCGGGCCGCCGCGACCTGGGCCGACCAGACGTAGGCCGCCTCGCGCTCGCGCACCGCGGCCAGGATGGCCACCGAGCGGAGCCGCCCCTCGACCACGCTCTCGTCGCGGAAGAAGGTGACCAGCGGCAGGAGCCGCTCGGCCAGCTTGGGGCTGTGCAGCAGCATGCTGAAGGGCCCGCGCACGTTGCCGAAGACGCGCACCACCTCGTCCACCACCGCGTGGTGCTGGGCGGGCACGTCGGACTTGCCGGTGATCGGGGCGATGCGGGGCATGGCGATCTCCTTCCGGGCTAGGTGTAGAGCCCGCGCAGGACGTCGAAGTACTCGGGGAAGGTCTTGGACACGCAGCCCGGGTTGACGATGCGGATGCCGGGCGCGCGCAGGCCGGTCAGGGCGAAGCTCATCGCGATGCGGTGGTCGTCGTAGGTCTGCACGTCGGTGGGGCGCGGCGCGCCGGGATGGACGGTGACCGAGTCGTGGGTGCTCTCCACCTGGAGCCCCATGCGCCGCAGCTCGGTGGCCGCGGCCACCGGCCGGTCGCTCTCCTCGAAGTGGGTCTGGGCGATCCCCCGCACCGTCACCGGCCCGTCCGCGTAGGGCGCGATCGCCATGAGCGTGGTCGCCACGTCGCCCATGCGGGTGAAGTCGGCGTCCACCGCGCGCAGCCGCGCCGGGCCGCGCACCGTGACCGAGTCCGCCTCCACCGTCACCTCGCAGCCCATGCGCGCCAGCACGTCGAGCAGCCCGAGGTCGCCCTGGGCGGAGGCGCGGCCGAGGCGCGGGACGACCACGCGGCTGCCGGTGACCGCGGCCGCCGCGAAGAAGTAGGAGGCGCCGGAGGCGTCGGGCTCGACCGCGTAGGCCCGCGCCTGGTAGCGCTGCCCCGCGGGCACGCGGAACCGCCGGTCGCCGTCGCGCTCCGCGCGCACCCCGAAGGCCTCCATGGTGGAGAGCGTCATCGTGATGTAGGGCGCCGAGACCAGTGGGCCCTCCACCTCGATCTCCACGTCCCGCCGCGCGTAGGGTGCGGCGAGCAGGAGCGCGCTGAAGTACTGGCTCGAGATGTCCCCGCGCATGCGCGCGTGCCCGCCCGCGATCCCGGCGGCGCGCACCATCACCGGCGGACAGCCGGTGCCCTCGCGGCTGACCGCGTCGACGCCGAGCGCGCGCAGGCCGTCGAGCAGGGGCTCGATCGGGCGCTTGCGCATCGCGGGCGAGCCGTCCACCACGAAGGTCCCCTGCCCGAGGGCGACCGCCGCGGTCAGGAAGCGCGCCGCGGTGCCCGCGTTGCCGATCTGGAGCGTGGCCTCGGTGGCCGGGAAGCGGCCGTCCACGCCGTCCACCACGAAGGTGCGCGCCGCCTCGTCGGCCCGCACCCGCACCCCGAGGGCTTCGAGGGCGCGGTGCATGTAGCGGGTGTCGTCGGAGGCCAGGGCCTGGGTGATCTCGGAGGTGCCGCGGGCCAGCGCGGCCACCAGCAGCGCGCGGTTCGAGTAGCTCTTCGACCCGGGCAGCGCGACCACCGCGTCGAACGGGCGCGTGACCGGCTCGATGGGCAGCGGCGCGGCTGGTGTCTCGGCCATGACGGGCGCATCATACCCTCACTTCAACTCGAGGAGGCGGTATGAGCGTGACGACCCGGGTGCTGGCCCTCGCGGTGCTCGCCCTGTTGCTGATCGTGCCCTCGGGCTTCGGAGCGCCCGACGTCGACCGCAGCGCGGTTGATTTCAAGACCCCCGCCGAGATCAAGTGGGTGCGGAACGCGGCGGGCACCAACGAGCAGGCGGTGCTCTTCGGCGATCCCAGCAAGCCCGGCCCGTACGTCGTCCGGCTCAAGTGGCTCCCCGGCAACATGAGCCGCCCGCACTTCCACCCGAACGACCGCTTCTTCGTGGTGATCTCCGGCACCTGGTGGATGGGCACCGGCGAGAGGTTCGATCCGGACGCCACCGTGCCCGCGCCGGCGGGCAGCTACGTGATCCACTACGCGGGCAAGGTGCACTACGACGGGGCGAAGGACGAGGAGACCGTCATCCAGGTCTGGGGCATGGGGCCGGCCACCTCGACTCCCGCCGAGAAGCGCTGACCGGGCCGGAAAGCGCGGGTCGGGTCGCCTCTACCCGGGTGAAAGTGCCGCACCAGCGTTGCACATCGCCGCAAGTGTGTGATCTTGCGCGGAACGGCGCTGGCATTGCTATTGCCCCCTCTAGCGACAAAGGAGGAGGCACTCATGACTCGCAACTGGACGATCGGACTCTGCCTGACCTTGCTTCTCACGTCGCTTCTCATCGGCGGCCTGGCCTTCGATGCGGGCGCGCAGCAGCCGACCGCGCCGGTCCCGGCCGCCCCCGCGGCGCCCTCGGACTCCACCGCGCGCCCCGACAGCAGCGCGCCCAGCAGCACGCCGCAATCGCAGCCGCCGGCGATGCAGCAGGCCCCGTCGACCAACGTGCAGACCGATACCCGGACCGAGAAGACCGAGCGCATCGTGGAGCGTGAGCCCGGAACCTTCCTGGGCGTCAATCCCACGATCGCCCTCATGGTGGGGGCGGCCTTGCTGGTCGTGATCGTGTTCGCCCTGGTGTCGATGAGCCGTCGTAAGGAAGAGGTCCGTCACACGCACCATACGCATACCGGCATCTGATCCGACCTCGGCGACAACGTCGTGCGCGACCTCCGGGCCGAAGGAGGTCGCGCACGGCGGATGCGTCACCGGACGCGCCAGCTCTTGTCCACGTAGCGGCAGCCGTCCACGTAGGAGACCTGGATCGCGGCGCGGTACGCGCCGGACTCCACCGCGTGCACCCGCGTCTCCTGCATCACCCGCTCCGGATCCGGGCCGCCCTCGAGCGCCTCGGCGAGCACGCGGCCGTCGAGCCCGTCCGGGGCTCCGGCCTCCGGCTCGACTCCGAGTAGCGCGAGAATCGTCGGCGTCACGTCCACGTTGCCCGCGGCCGCCCGGACCGTCGTGCGCGGCTTGAACCCCACGCCCCAGGCGAAGAGCGTGTTGCGCACGTTCCACGGGCTCATGCTGCCGTGATCGCTCGCGTAGAGGCGGGCGCCGCCGCTGACGCAGGCGAGGTCGGTCCCGGCCACCCCGTGGGCGTTCGGCTGCGAGCTCCAGGGAAACGTCGCCACGAGGTCGGCGCCGCGCTCGGGGTTCGCGGCGTGGATCAGCTCGAGCGAGAACGTGCCGTCGACGATGCCGCCCGCCTCGCCGGGCGCGCGGCCGGCGGTGAAGACCACCCCACCCCAATCCCGCGCCTGGACGAGCTGGGCGATGCGCGCGATGCGATCGCGGTCGTGATCCTCCACGTGCAGCGCGATCGCCTGGCCGCTGCTCGCGAGGATCACGTCGGCCGAGTCGGGTGCGGCCTTCAGTCCCGCGTCGACGAGCGCGCGGACGACGTCGACCCCGCCGGTGTTCGTGCTGAACCCGTGGTCGGAGGCCACGAGCACCGCGGTGCGTGAGGCCAGGCCCAGCGCGTCCAGGCTCCCCAGCACGCGGGCGATCTCGGCGTCGTCGTGACGGAGCGCCTCGCGCGCGTCGGGCGAGCCCACGCCCACGTGGTGCTGGCTGTGATCGGGCTCGGTCAGCCAGTTGATCACCACGTCGGGCCGGAGCTCCGGGAGCACGTATTCGCGCAGCACCCGCTGCGTCCAGGTGACCGACGCGTCGTAGCGGGCGGCGCCCGGCGCCTTGGGCGGGGCCGGCCCGAGCTTGGAGAGGATCGCCTCGCTGACCGGCGTGGGATAGGCGACGGTCTGGCCCGGATCGAAGTAGCCGTTAACGACCGCGCCGATCCCGGACGGGGCCCTCGGGTTCAGGAGGAACGCGCTGCCCGTCGAGCCCGAGCTGACCCCGACCAGCCGGAGCCCGCGCGCGTGCAACCGCTCGGCCAGCGTCGGCGCCATGAGCAGCCGTCCGCCGGTGGCCTGGTCGAGCGCGAGGAGGTTCCGGTAGTTGCCGGTATCGACCGCGCGCCGTGGATCGACGGCCGGGAGATAGAGCTGGTTGCCGAGGAGGCCGTTGGTGCCCGGCTGGGTCCCGGTCGAGAGCGCGGCTGCGTTGACGCGGGTGACGGTGGGGAACACCGCGTGGCTATCGGCAAAGCTCACGCCCTCCGCGCGCAGGCGGAAGAGGGTGGGCGTGTCCTCGGCGGTGATGGAGTCGGGTCGGAGGCCGTCGACCACGAAGACGATGACGAGCCGCCGGCCGGTCGTCATCGACTCGATCCCGCTAGGCCGGGTCGATCCCCACGATCTCGTTGAACCGGCCGAAGCCGATGTAGAGCGTGGTGTGCGCGACGAGCTCGATCACCTCGGCCTCGGAGAACTGGGCGCGCACCTCGGCCCACAGGGCCTCGTCGACCTTCTGGTGATCCACCGCGAGCTTCTCGGCGAAGCGGACCGCGGCCCGCTCGCGCGGGGTCAGAAGCGTGGACGTCTCGTCGTTGATCGCGGCGATCTTCGCCTCGGTCGCACCCGCATGCCGGGCCCCGGCATAGCGCGCCTTGAGTCAGTAGCGACAGGCGTTGAGCCCCGCGATCTTGATCCGCACCAGCTCGAGGACGACGGGGTCGATCGTCCCCTCGCGGGTCAGCGCGCCGCGGAAGGCGGCGAGGGCCTTGACCACCGCCGGGTTGCGGGCGTAGGTGCGCGTGCTGGCCGAGGTACCGATCTGGCGCTCCGACTCCTCGCACATGTGCCGGATCTGGTCGTCGACCTCGTGGATCCCGAGCGGCTCCATCCGTGGCATTGACGCCTCCATCTCTCCCTCTCCCCTCAGGGGAGAGGGCAGGGTGAGGGGTGGTCAGGGTGAGGGGTTTGGTCTACCCGCCCGCGATCTGCGGGAGGACGAAGACCTCGCTGTCGGGGCCGATCGGCTCGAACAGCGTGTCCTGGTAGATCTGCCCGTCGATGGCCACCGCGACGCCTTCCTGAAGGTGCGGGCCCAGGGCGGGGTGCAGCTCGGCGAGCTGCTGGAAGAGCTGCTTCACGGACGTCGCCGATAGCTGGAACTCGGCGACGCCCCCGGTGAGCTGCGCGAGGTTGCCGATCAGCACCACTCGCGCCATGCGTGTGCTCAGGGCTTGTTGCGGCCCTGCTCCTGGAGCGCCTTCAGCACCTTGGGCGGCGACATCGGCAGCTCGGTGAACCGGATGCCGGTGGCGTTCTCCATGGCGTTGGCGATGGCCCCGAGCGGCGGGACGATCGGCGTCTCCCCGACGCCGCGCACGCCGTACGGGTGCTTGGGGTTGCCGACCTCGACCAGGATCGCGTCGATCATCGGCACGTCCGAGGCCACCGGCATGCGGTAGTCGAGGAAGCCCGCGTTCTGGAGCTTGCCGTCGTCTCCGTAGATGTACTCCTCGTTGAGCGCCCAGCCGATGCCCTGCACCGCCCCGCCCTGGAACTGCCCCTCGACGTAGGCCGGGTGCAGCGCCTTGCCCGCGTCCTGGGCCACCGTGTAGCGCAGGATCGTGGTCCGCCCGGTCTCGGGATCCACCTCGAGGTCCACCAGGTGGGTGCCGAAGCTCGGGCCCGCGCCCTGGGCATTGATGCGCCCGACCCCGCCGATCGGTCCGCCCAGCTTGCCGGAGATTTTGGCGAACTCCGCGATGGTCATCGGCTTGACCTTCTCGCCGAGCGCTCCGAGCGGCCGCACCGCGCCGTCCTTCCACTCGACCTGGTCCGGCTTGGCCTCCCACAGCTTGCAGGCCCGCGCGAGGAGCTCGTTCTTGATCTGCTTGGCCGCCTCCACGATGGCCATCGAGCCGGAGAAGGCGGAGCGGCTGCCGCCGGTGAGGAAGTTGAAGCTGACCGACCCGGTGTCGCCGATGATCGGCCGCACCTTGTCGTACGGGACGCCCAGCTCGTCGGCGGCCACCGAGGCCAGGGCCGCGCGCAGGCCGCCGATGTCCGGGGTGCCGGCCATCAGCGAGATGGTGCCGTCCTCGTTCACGGTCAGCGAGACCGAGGTCTCGCCGCCGATGTTGAACCAGAAGCCGGAGGCCACCCCGCGCCCCTGCCACTTCCGCAGCGGGGTGTTCCAGTGCTCGGTCTTCTTGATCGAGTTGAGCGTCTCCTCGAGGCCGATGGGTCCGAACTTCGGCCCGTAGGCCGCCTTCGTGCCCTCGTGAGCCGCGTTCATCATCCGCAGCTCGATCGGGTCGAGGCCGAGCTTCTTGGCGATCTCGTCCACCACGCTCTCGACCGCGTACTCCGAGATCGGCGCGCCCGGCGCGCGATAGGCCGCCACCTTGGGACGGTTCGACACCACGTCGTACCCGATGACGTGGACGTGCTCGATGTCGTAGGGCGCGTAGGCGCACATGGTGCCGGGCTGCACCGGCGAGCCCTGGAAGGCGCCGGCCTGGTACTTCAGCTCCGCGAAGGCGGCCACGAACTTGCCATCGCGGGTTGCCCCCATCTTCACGCGCACGGTGGCTCCAGAAGTCGGCCCGGAGGCCTTGAAGACCTCCTCGCGCGACATCACCATCTTCACCGGCCGCTTGGCCTTCCGGGACAGCGCGATGGCGAGCGGCTCGAGGTAGACCACGGTCTTGCCGCCGAAGCCACCGCCGATCTCGGTGGCGGTCACCCGGACCTTGCCCATGTCGAGGCCGAGCAGCCGCGCGCAGTGGGCGCGCACGATGAAGTGGCCCTGGGTGGTGGTCCACAGCTCGGTGGCGCCGTCCTCGGACACGGTGGCCAGGGCCGCGTGCGGCTCGATGTAGCCCTGGTGCACCGGCGCGGTCTTGAACTCCCGCTCGATGATCAGGTCGGCCTTCTTGAAGCCCGCCTCCACGTCGCCCACCTTGATCTCGACCCGCTTCGCGATGTTGGAGGGCTTCTCGGGCTTGGGCTCGACGCCCACCGTGAAGAGGTCGTCGTGCAGCAGCGGGGCGTCGGGGCGCATGGCTAGGACCACGTCGATCACGTGCGGGAGCACCTCGTACTTCACGTCGATCAGCTTCAGCGCGCGCCGGGCGATGGCGGTGCTGGTGGCGGCGACCGCGGCCACCGCGTGGCCCTCGTAGAGGGCCTTCTCACGGGCCATGACGTTCCGGACCACGTCCTTGTAGTTCATCATCATCTCGCCGGCCGGGATGAACTCGGACGGCTGGTCGCCGAAATCTTCTCTGGTGATGACGGCCTTGACCCCGGGCAGCGCCTCCGCCTTCGAGGTGTCGATCGAGACGATGCGCGCGTGCGGGTGCGGGCTGCGCAGCACGCGGCCGATGAGCTGGCCGGGCAGGTTGAAGTCGGCCCCGAAGCGGGCGCGCCCGGTCACCTTGTCCACCCCGTCGGGTCGGATCTGGCGCGTGCCGACGAAGCCCTGCGGGTGCCCGTTCGTCTGTCCGTTCGTCTCGGCCCCATTCTTCCTTTCGGCCATGTCTTAGCCCTTTCTCAGAGTCGCGGCCGCGTCCATCACCGCGCTCACGATCTTGTCATAGCCCGTGCACCGGCACAGGTTGCCGGCCAGCCAGTAGCGCACCTCGGTCTCCGTCGGGTCGGGCGACCGCTCGAGCAGGGCCTTGGAGGCCACCAGGACGCCCGGGGTGCAGATGCCGCACTGGAGCGCGGCGCTCTTCAAGAACTGCTGCTGCAGCGGGTGCAGCGACTCGCCCTTGGCCATGCCCTCGATGGTCTCGACCTTGCGGCCGGCCACCTCGCAGCCCAGCACCAGGCAGGAGCAGACCAGCCGGCCGTCCAGCATGACGCTGCACGCCCCGCAATCGCCGGACGCGCAGCCTTCCTTGCTGCCGGTCAGGTTGAGCGTGTCACGCAATACGTCGAGGAGCGTCTCCTCCGTCTCGCAGAGGAACTCGACCGCGTCGCCGTTCACCGTCGCCTCGATGTGGTGCTTGGCCATCAGTTGTTGCTCCTCGCCCGGTCCAGCGCGATCAGGGCCGCCCGGCGTGCCAGCACGCCCGCGACCTGTATGCGGAACTCCACGGTGCCTCGCTTGTCGTCGATGGGTCGGCAGGCCGCCCGCGCCGCCGCCTCGAGCCGCTCCTGCGCCGGGACGTCGAGCCGGCTGCCCACGATGGCCTGCGCCGCCTCCGCCACCAGCAGCACCCGCGCCGCCACCGCGCCCAGCGACACGCGGGCCGCGGTGATGAGGCCGGCGCCGTCCACCGTCAAGCTTACTCCCGCCCCCACCACCGCGATGTCCATCTCCGTCCGCGGGATGAAGCGCAGGTAGGCGTCGCTCGACCGCGCCGGCCGTGGCGGCAACAGGAACGAGGCGACGATCTCGCCCTTGCCGAGCGCCAGCTTGCGGGGCCCCAGCATGACGTCCTCCACCGGGAGGTCGCGCGTGCCCTTGGGCCCGACCAGGGTGGCCACCGCCCCCGCCGCGATGAGCGCGGGCACGCTGTCCGCCGCCGGCGACCCGTTGCAGAGGTTGCCGCCCAGGGTGGCGCGGCCCTGCACCTGGGTGGACCCGATGAGGTTCGCGGCCTCGACCACGCCCGGCCACGCCTTCTTGAGCCGCACGTGCTCCTTCAGCTCCGCCCCGGTCACCGCGGCGCCGATGCGCCAGCCGCCCTTCTCCTCGGAAACCGCGCGGGTCTCCTTGATCTTCTTGATGTCCACGATCAGATCGGGGTCCAGGACGTCGGCCCGCATCTGGACCAGGAGATCGGTCCCCCCCGCCAGCACCCGGGCCTCACCTTGGGCTGCGGCCAGCAGGGCCACCGCCCCTTCCAACGAATCCGGCGCCTCGTATCGCATCAGTCTGGTGTCACCTCTGGTCTAGGGTGTCTGTGCACCGGCCGACATGATACCCCAACCGGCCGGGGCCGCGTCAGGGGCGTCGCAGCTTCAGATCCTCGTAGGGGGACATGTAGAACCCGGGGATGGCGGTGGCCATGATGTCGTCCACGCGGGGCCCCACCCCGATCGGAAAACCCAGGTGGTAGATCGGGGCCTGGATGACCTGCTCCTGGAGGATGCGCTGGATCTGGTGGAGCAGGGCCTCGCGCTTCTTGCGGTCCAGCTCGACGGCCTGGCGGCGGAAGAGGTCGTCCACCTCCGGCAGCGAGCCGTACGAAAATGCCCCGTTCCTGGTGACGAACGACTCCAGCCGGGTGGCTGCGTTGCCCGAGACGCCGCTGACGGTCAGGACCACCCCATGGAGCTTCTTCTCGCGCCACGACGTCATGAACGCCCCGCGCTCCATGGTGCGGACGCGCGTGCGGATGCCGACCGCCTGCAGCCATCCCTGGATGGTCTCGCCCATCGAGTTGTAGGGCGGGAAGGGAGTCAGCTCGCCGGCGTCGAAGCCCTTCGGGTACCCGGCCTCGGCCAGGAGCTGGCGAGCGCGGGCGGGGTTATAAGGAGGCGGCTCCACCGGCAGCGCGAACTCGTACTCGCGCGGGACGGTGTTCCCCACCGGGCGCGAGAGCCCGAGCGTCTCCGCCTCGTTCAGGGCCTGGCGGTCCAGCGCCACGCTCGCGGCCAGGCGCACGCGCTTGTCCGCCCAGGGCGACTTCGGATCCCACTGGTCCGGGAAGTCGAGCCAGAAGACGCCGAGCAGCGGCGCGGCCAGGCGCAGGCCCGGCGTCCGCTTGATCTCCTGCGCGGTGGGACCGCTCAACAGCATGGCCAGGTCCACCTCGCCGCTCTTGAGCGCGGCGGCGCGCGTGGTCTCGTCGGGCAGGCTGCGGAAGACGATTCGCTTGATGGAGGGCGCTTTCCGCCAGTAGCCGTCGAACGCCTCCACGACCAGCTCGACGCCCGGGTTGAAGCTCACGAACTTGTACGGCCCGGCCCCGACCGGCGCCTTGCGATAGCCCTCCTCGCCGACGCGCTCGAAGTACTTCTTCGGCACCACCCAGCCCGCGCTGGCCACGAACGTGCCGTAGAACGCGGGGAAATCGGGCCACGCCTCCTTGAACACGAACCGCACGCGGCTCGGGCTCAGCACCTGGATCTCCTTCACGCCGTCCTTCAGTGCCTTGGCCGCGCCGCCGCGATAGCGCTCGAAGGAGAACTTCACGTCCTCCGGGGTGACCGGGTCCCCGTTGTGGAACTTCGCCTTGCGCAGGGTGAACTCGGCGCTCGTCATGTCCTTCGCCATGGCCCACGACTCGGCCAGGCTCGGCGCCGAGGCGTGGCCCCCGGTGGGCCGCAGCAGCCCGTCGTGCAGGGCGGCCAGCATGAGATAGGGCGTGATCGTGCTCTCGCCCTCGGCCGGATCGAGCCAGCGCGTGACCGGGCTGAAGTGCATCGCGATGGTCAGCGTGCCCTCCGGGGCGGCCCCCGCGGGGCCGGCGGTGGCCAGCCAGAGCGCGGCGCCGAGGAGGGAAATCAGCGGGTGGACGAGGAAGGACGGGGAGGCCATGCCTGGATGAAGCGCATTCTAGTGCAAGGCGGGCGACCGCACAAACCCCCGGTCCTCACCGGGCCAGGTAGCGGTCGAGCAGGGCACGGAACTCGCCGGCCACGATCACGCCGCCCATCAGCTCGCTCGCCTCGGGGAAGTAGGCGCGACCGAGCGTCGTGCCGTCCGCGAGCCAGAAGGTAAGCCAGTAGCGGGTCTCTCCGACCGCGTGCGCGAGCGGCCGGCGGGCCGTCCCGCGGACGATCATGTCGACCAGCGCGTCCACGTCCGCGCGCGCCACGATCACCGCCGGCTTCCCGGGCGCCTCCGCGGTCGGCTCCCCGATCCGCACCTCGATGGTGCGGACCTTGCCCGCGATATCGAAGAGCGCCCCTCCGACCCGCGCGCGCGGATTGCGCCACGCCTGGTAGAGGTAGATGTGATCCCGCCACACCGCGGCGAGCCGGAACTCGGTCGCGTAGCCGCGCACCGCGTACATCTTCGTGCCGGCGGGCAGGAAGGCGGCGCCGCCTTCGAGGCCGTACGAGCAGGCGCGGTTGTCCTCGCCGATCGAGCAGGCAACGGTCGCGAACTCGATCCCGAGGTCCTCGCGCGTCAGCCCACGGCCGGGCTCGTCCAGGAAGCGGATGTAGTCGATACCGTCGAAGGTGACGAAGTCGAACAGGCTCGCGGTGCTCGACGAGCCCGCCTGCGCGGCAACGCGTCCGGGCGCGAGGAGCGCCAGCGTCAGCCAGAGAACAGCGAACGGCCAGGCTCTTCTCCGCATCGAGTGACCGGCATCATACGCCTCGCGGCGGGGCAGGCCCCGGATTTGCACAACGCTGTACCGCCATCGTGAATGCCGTCGTTGCCTGCGAGACCTGTGGCCTGGTGCAGCGCCTGGAGGAGCCCGGGCCTGGCCTGATGGCCGAGTAGGGGTGCAAGACCCTCTTCCAGCGCGGAGAGATCCTGGTCGCGGTGGTCGTCTTCCTGGCCAGCCTGGTCATCCCATTCCTCGAACTACTCGGCCCTTTTCCCCTGGTCGTGACCACGCGCCTGGTGATCGCCGCCATCGTGGCGGGCACTCTCGTCTACAATCGCCTGCAGGAGTTCGGCCCGACCATCACGATCAAGTTCCGGGACGGCAGCGGCGTGAAGGCCGATCAGACCGAGATCCGCTACCGCGGCGTGCCGGTGGGCCAGGTCACGACGGTCGAGCTGAGCCCGGATCACGAGCACGTGGTGATGACCGCCCGGCTGCGCCATAGCGCCGCCGGGCTCGCCAAGGAGGGAGCGCTGTTCTGGATCGTCCGCCCCGAGGTGGGCTTCGGCACCGTGCGCGGCCTGAACTTCGGCCTCTTCCGCGGGCTCCAGGTCAACGTCGAGTCGCTTACGCTCGCTGGTGGCGGGCGGCATCGCGTTCGCCACGCCCGACGACGCGGGGGGCCCGGTGAAGGACGGGGCCCTGTTCCTGCTGCACGAGGAGCCACAGCCGGAGTGGCTCGACTGGCTGCCCAAGATCCCCATCGCGCCGGCCGGCTAGCGTGAGAGCCCTCGTCGCCCTGCTGGTCCTGAGTCTGCTCGCGCCGGCGACGGCCGGCGCGGAGCCCCAGAAGCTCGACTGGGAGACCGGCGAGGGCAAGAGCTACGCGATCCCGGCCCTCGAGGTCAGCGGCTTCATCTTCGGGCTCAACCAGTTCAACCGGCACGTCATCGACTCCAAGGAGTACGGGAGCGACTTCAAGTCGATCGGCGACAACCTGACCCACCCGCTGGTGATCGACCGGGATCCGTTCAGCGTCAACCAGCTCGGCCATCCCTACCAGGGCAACATCTACTTCGGCTTCGCGCGGTCGGCCGGCCTCGACTTCTGGAGGTCGCTGGCCTACAGCCTGGGCGGCAGCCTGCTCTGGGAGACCGCCGGGGAGACCACACCGCCCTCCCTCAACGACCACATCAACACCGCGGTCGGCGGCGCCTTCATCGGCGAGGCCGCGTTCCGGATGGCCAGCCTGCTGCTCGAAGGCGGCGGCCAGAATCCCGGGTTCTGGCGCGAGCTGGGCGCCGCGATCCTCTCGCCGCCCACCGGGTTCAACCGGCTCGTCTTCGGCGACCGGTTCGACGCGGTCTTCCCGAGCCGCAACCCGGAGATCTTCATCCGCCTCCGCCTCGGGGCCACGCTGACCAACGAGGTGAACAACGACATCAACAAGGACGTGAAGCGCCAGGAGGGCGCGGCGGACTACTCGATCACCTACGGGCTTCCCGGCAAGCCCGGCTACGAGTACAAGCGCCCGTTCGACTACTTCCACTTCGAGTTCACCGCGGTCCCCAACGCGGGCGAGATCACCGACGCCATCGAGAACGTGTCGATCCGCGGGCTCCTCGGCGGGCGCCGCTACACCCTGGGCGACGACTTCCGCGGGGTGTGGGGCGTCTTCGGCAACTACGACTACTTCTCGCCGCAGATCTTCCGGGTGTCGAGCACCGCGGTGTCGATGGGCACCGTCTTCCAGTGGTGGCTCTCGCGCCACGTCGCGCTGCAGGGCACCGCGCTGGGCGGGCTCGGCCTCGGCGCGGCGGGCACCGTCGGCGACCGCGCCGAGCGCGAGTATCACTACGGCCTGACCCCCCTGACCCTGCTCGGCCTCCGCCTCATCTTCGGCGACCGGGCGATGCTCGAGGCCACGGGCCGCCAGTACTACGTGGCCGGGACCAGCTCGAACCGGGAGACCGGGGTGGACACCAGCCACTTCAGCCAGGACGTGATCCTCCGCGGCAGCGTGGGGCTCACGGTGCGCCTCTGGGGCCCGCACGCCCTCGGCGTCCAGTACCTGGTCACGAGCCGCCACTTCGGGGCCCCCGACCTGCGCGACCGGCACCAGTCGGTGCAGACGGTCACGCTCTCCTACAACTTCCTCGGCCACACGCGGTTCGGCGCGGTGGAGTGGCGGCCGGACCAGTAGAATCGGGGCATGCTCGCCCCCACGCTGGCGCCCACGCTCGCGCCCACGCTCGCTAAGGTCGTCGCGTTCGGCCTCTTCCTGGTGCTGGGCTTCGCGGCGATTCCCCTCATGCTCCGCGTCTTCCTCTGGGGGCAGCGCCGGATCGGCAACGAGTCGGTCCCGATGGTGCGCTTCCTCGGCGACCACCAGACCGGCGTGGTCCTGACGGTCTGGATCGTCTTCGGCCTCGGGCTCGCGATCGCCCTGCCCGCGATGCTCACCGACGAGTTCTTCGGGCGGCCGGCCAAGCTCTGGTTCGAGGCCAAGCTGCGCGGCGCGAGCCGGGGCGTGCTGACCGCCAACGTCGGCATGACCCTCGAGGACATTCGCCGCCGATCGACCCTGCCGGTGTCCGAGCCCCGCGGCGAGTCGCTGACCGGCTCGAGCCGCCTGGCCGCCGACGTGGTCTTCGATCTCGACATCGCCGACACCGGCACGCGCTTCTCGGAGTGTCGCTACTACTTCATCGTGACGCGCTCGCACGGGGACCCGCACGTGGAGTCCATGAACGTGGGCGTCTCGCCGCACGCGATGACCCGGCCGGAGCACGACGACGAGCGCCGCCGGGTGCAGGAGCGGCTCCAGGCCGACGGGTGGACGCCCGGGCGGTTCGTCTACCGCACGCCGGAGCAGCAGGCGCTGCACGGCGGCAAGACGTCGGAGGGGGACCGGACCTACTGGCTCAAGGGCGAGGCGCTGCTCCACCTGGAGCCGAAGCGGGTGGACGCCGACCGCTTCATGCTCGCGGTGAGCATCTTCGAGCGCACCGCGTCCAGCACCTATCCGCGGCTCGACTTCACCGCGCCCTGACGCGCGTTCAGCGGGGCGCGCGGCGCCGGGCTAGAGCTGCCAGTCCTGGTACCAGGTGGACTCGGCGCCGATCCCCTCGCGCGCCACCGACACGTCGATCAGGTACGGCCGGTTCTCGCGGGTGATCTTGTCCATGCCGCGGCGAAGCGCCGGCTCCAGCTCCTTGACGGTGGTGACCGCCTCGCCGTCCACGCCCTGGGAGCGGGCCAGCGCCACGTGATCGGTGGCGGGGGCGCTGAGCCAGAGACCGGGGTACTTGCCCTCGCGGATCATCTTGGAGTCCGGCATCTCCCGGGCCCAGTTGTGCCGCACGATCTGGTAGCTCTCGTTGTTGGACACGATGGTGAGGATCGCGGTGTTGTAGCGCGCCATCGTCCAGAAGCCCGACGCGCTGTAGCCGAGCGCCCCGTCGCCCAGGTGCAGGACGACCGGGCGGTCGCGTCCCACCGCGACCTTCGCCCCGATGGCCGCGCCGACGCCGAAGCCGAGCGAGCCGCCGCCGCTGCGCGTCCAGTCCATGCCGCCGTGGCCGAACGCCATCAGCGCGGTGCGCGCGGTCGAGCTCTCCTGCACCATCACCGTGTTCTTCGGCAGCACCGAGGCGAGCTGCGCCTCCAGCACCGCGGGGTGCACCGGCGAGTCGTGCTCGTGCTCGCGGACGAGATTTTCTTCACGTTCGATCAACATACCCGCGTAGGCGCGCACCTTGGAGCGGTGCTTCGGCCCCTTGTCGGCGCCGGGCACCCGGCCGAGCGCCTGGGTGATGGCCTTCAAGGTCTCGGGCAGCTCGCACTGCGCGGCCACGTCGAGCGGGTAGTGCCGGCCCATCAGGAGCGGGTTCGGGCCGATCTGCATGATGGTGGGCTCGTTCACGCTACCGTGCACGCCCTGGCAGCCCACCAGGAAGATCAGGTCCGGCTCGAGCCCGGTGGTCTTGGTGAAGTCCTTCGACACCGGATAGTTCCCGCAGAAGAGCGGATGTCGTGTCGGAAAGTTCGGGAAGATCTGCCGGCTCGCGAACACCGGCGCCTCCAGCGCCTCGGCCAGCCGCACCGCCTCGGCCTGCGCCCCCTCGCGCCAGACGTCGTCGCCGAACATCAGCACCGGGCACCGCGCCTCGCCGAGCCGCTTGGCGATGGCCTCGACCGTCTTCGCCCGCGCCGGCCCCGGCCGCTCGATGTGGTAGTTCGCCCCCTCCCCGACGGTCGCCTCGAGCCCTTCGGTGTGCAGCAGCTCCGCGCTGATCGAGAGGTACACCGGCCCGGTGGGCGGCGTGGTAGCCTCGCGCAGCGCGCGGATGGTGGCCACGCTGATGGCCTTGGGGTTGGTGTGCACCTGGTAGGCGCAGCGCGCCTCCTTGGTGATAGGCCGCATCGACTCCGCCTGGCTCAGCCCGGGGAACGGGGCGAGGCCGCGATAGTCCTGCAGCTCCGAGGCCCAGTCGCCCGCGATCACCAGCAGCGAGGAGCCGGCGACCTGCGCGTTGAAGAGCTGCCCGGCGAGCTGGTAGGAGCCGCCCATGACGTGCGCGATGACCACGCCCACCTTGCCGCTGACCCGGTGGTAGCCGTCCGCCATCGCGGCCACCAGACCCTCGTGCTTGCCGACCACTAACCTGTTATCACCATCCTCGGCGATCGCGGCGAACAGGCCGGTCTCCGCGGAGCCTGGGTTGGTGAACAGGTACTCCACCCCCGCGTCCTTGAGCGTCTGGAGGAGCAGCATGCCGCCGGTGCCGGTGATCGTCTTGCGCATGGTCGGATTGGCCTCGCTATGAGCCCTCGGCGCCGGCTCGCAGCCGGACGATGGCGCTGATGCAGATGACGGCCGTGGTGACTCCGATCAGGAGTGTGGACACCGCGGCCACGGTCGGATCGATCTCGGTGCGGATGCCGTCCCACATCTGCTTCGGGAGCGTGGCGGCCTGGGTCCCGCTCACGAAGATGGCCACCACGACCTCGTCGAAGGACGTGACGAAGGCCAGCAGCGCGGCGGATACAATACCGGGGCGGATGAGCGGGAGGATCACGAAGCGGAAGGTCCGCCACCCGTTCGCGCCGAGGTTCTGCGCGGCCAGCTCGAGCGTCGAGTCGAAGCCACTCAGCGTCGCCGACACCACCACCACCACAAAGGGCAGCGCCAGCACGGTGTGGGCCAGCACCAGGCCGTACAGCGTCCCCACCATCCGGAGCTTCGCGTACAGGCCGTAGATGGCGATGGCCACGATGATGACCGGGACGACCATCGGCGCCAGGATGATCAGCCGCACGAGCGCGCGACCGCGAAACGGCCGGCGCAGCGCCATGGCGGCGGCAGTTCCCACCGCGGTCGCGGCCACCGTGGTCAGCAGGGCCACCTCGAAGCTGCGCACGGTGGCGCTCATCCACTCGCGGCTGCCGAAGTAGCGCTCGTACCACTGCACGGACCAGCCGGGCGGGGGGAACGTCAGGTACTTCGCCGCGCTGAACGAGATCGGCACCACGACCGCGAGGGGCGCGGCCAGGAAGACCATGGTCGCCAACCCGAGCAGGATGAGCGCGGGGTGCCGGCGGCCGAGCGGTCCGGCCGCTTCCAGCCGCAGTGCGCGGGCCCGACCCATCATGGCACGCGAACCCACATCCGCTCCGCGCCGGTGAGCCGCTGCACCGCCAGGAGGATCGCGGCGGTGACCGCGAACAACACCACGGCCAGGGCGGAGCCGAGCCCCCAGTCGAGCAGCTGGCTCACCTGGACGTCGATGAGCATCGCGATCATCATGTCGCCGCGGCCGCCCAGCAGCGCCGGGGTGACGAAGAAGCCGAGCGCGGTGACGAAGACCACGAGACAGCCGGTCGCGAGCCCGGACAGCGACAGGGGCAGGTAGACGCGGAGGAACGCTTGGCGCCGGTTGGCGCCGAGGTTCTGGGCGGCCTTGAGCAGCTCCACGTCGATCCCCTTCATGACGCTGTAGATCGGGAGCACCATGAACGGCAGCAGCACGTGCACCATGCCGATGGTCACGCCCAGCCGATTGTAGAGCAGGGGAAGGGGCGCGTCGGTGAGACCCAGGCTCTGGAGGCCTTCATTGACGACACCACGGCGCCCAAGCAGGACCATCCACGCGTACGTGCGCACGAGCACGCTGGTCCAGAGGGGCAGGATGATCGCGACCAGCAAGAGCCCGGAGGCGCGCCGCCCCGCGGTCGACAGGAGAAAGGCGAGCGGATAGCCGAGCACCAGGGTGACGAGGGTGACGGTCACGCTGATCTCGAACGTGTTGACAAACACTTTCAGGTAGACGGGAGATCCCACGAGCTTCGCGTAGTTGCCGAGCGAGAACGCGGGG
>WNFG01005650.1_pt1 | contig 30401 bp, 30 predicted proteins | sample 5400431 | NCBI WGS metagenome assembly WNFG01 (sample SAMN13153346, study PRJNA577476) | soil metagenome | isolation source: 120 cm saprolite under Douglas fir tree site 2 hole 3 replicate 2 | place: USA:California | collected 2015-04-18 | reverse complement strand
GGGACCGGCGCGTTGTAAAAGGCGTAGCGGAAATCGCGCGGGTAGTTGCGCCAGACCAGGACGTTCCAGGTCGGGTTGCGGCTCGAGTAGCGGAGCGACGAGAAGGGGATGCGGTACTCCGCGCTCCAGCCGTGGTCATCGATCTTCGCCGCTGTATCGTAGAAATAGTCGGGCGAGAAATCCTCCACGGGTCCGGCGTCGTCGAAAAAGCCGTCGGCCTGGATGCCGCGCGGATTCACGCGCAGTTCCAGCCCCATCCGGCGGTCGCCGCGGGTATCGAGAAAAATGGCGATGTTGTCGTCCGTCCCGATCACGCCGTCGCGCTCGACATAGGGCGCGCGGATCTTCTTCGGCTCCGGATCTTCGGCGCGGATGCCGATGTAGAAGTAGCGGTCATCGAAGGTGAACCAGGCGACCGTCTTCACCTTTGCGGGAATGTTGTTTCCCGGCGATCCTTCGACGAAGGCGTCGACCTTTGCCGCATCCTGCCAGCCGGACTCGGAGAGATCGCCGTCGACGACGATCGGCGCGCTGGCGCGGTGGATGGTGATCGGCGGCGTGGTAGGCGCCTCCGGTGGTGTTTGTCCGAATATCGAAACGGCGATCAAGGCAATGGCCACTGCCACCCAAAGGCGCATGCAGGTTCTCCTACGAGCGATTACGTAGGTTAGACGATCAGGTTGCGTCGAGGTTTGGTGGATCGGCGTTATCGGTTATCGGTTATCGGTTGTCGGGAGATTTCGGTTAGCGGAATGAAAGGATCAGCAGCTCGTCGTGATCGTCCGAGATCACCAGCAGGTCCGCTCGATTGCCGTGATGCAGATTGGCCATGACCAGGTTGTGCGGCTCAGGCATCACGGCGGCGGTTGGACCGGGCCGCGGTCCATTCGCGGATCCGTAGGCGATGCTGACCGTGCCGTCAGCGGCGTTGTTGAATACCGCGTCGGCAAAACCGTCGCCGTTGATGTCGCCGCCGGCGATTCGCCAGCAGCCGTGGCCGATGGCGATGCGTTGCGGAAAGGCGGTGAAATGCCGCTTCCCGTCGTTTCGGATCCATGTCAGCCCGTCACGCGAGGTGTCGGTGATGTGGCCGGAGTAGTTGGTCACCACGATGTCCGGCCGGCCGTCGCCGTTCACATCAGCGACAGCGACCATGAACGGGATGGGGCCGCCGGTGATCGGGGATTGCGCCGCGTGCCGGAAGTGGCCGTGACCATCGCCGAAGAGAATCGATACGGTGTTGGAGGCGTTTCCCGGCCCGCCATTCGGCATGACCAAGTCGACGTGACCGTCGCCATCGAGATCGGCGGCCACGACATTGACGTACGGTTCCCTGCCGATCTCGATCGGGATTCCCGGAGACTGCCAACCGTTGTGGCCGTCAGCGAGAAGCAGCGTGAGGCGCTTCTCCTCCCAACTGTCGGTGATCAGATCGACGTGCCCGTCGCTGTCGACGTCTGCCGCGGCGACCGTATGCGGGTGCGGGTTCGAGTGGACGGTCACTTGTCGTGCGGCGAAGCGGCCGCCGCCCTCATTGTGCAGGACGGTGAGGTAGCTGGTGTCGTGATTTGCCACCGCCAGATCGATGCGTCCGTCACCGTCGAGGTCAGCGGCGATCATCTGCGAAGGATGTGCGCCACAGCGCGCCTCCTGAGGGATGGGGCGCAGTCCGCCCTGTCCGTCCCCGGCGAGGATCAGAAGCTGTTCGCCGGCACCGCAAAGGGCGACGTCGGTATGGCCGTCGCGGTTGAAATCGGCAGCGACGAGAGTCTGCGGACGGAACCCGCGCGGAAGCGGGACGTGCGTGGATGTCGTGTTGTTCGGAAGGCCGTCGGCGCGTGCGCAGCCGTTCAACACGCTCATGGCGAGGAAGGCGAGAAGTTGAAATCGAGCCATCATATGCAGGAGGACGCAACGGAGCGGCCCGCCGTTAACGTGTTAACACTCCCTCCACGCCTTGCGTCTTGTCGTTGTTGATGCATAGGCTGATGTCTGTTCGCACCGATGCCGATCTCGTTCGTGCCGCGCAGGCGGGCGATGTGGCGTCGTTCGAGATTCTCTACGCAAGGTATGCCCCGGTCGTGCACTCCATTCTCCTCGGACGCCTTTCTCCCGCCGATGCCGATGACGTGACGCAGAACGTCTTCATCACGGCGCTGACGAAGCTGGAGTCGCTGCGCGAGCCGGCCGCGTTCGCCGGGTGGATCGCGCGCACGGCCCGCAATGCCGCGGAGGACCATCGGCGGCGGATGATGGCCACTGTGAAGATCGATGCCGAGATCGACGCCGCGCTTGCGACGCGGGGGACGCAGAGTGAAGACGCCGAGGCCGCGCGCGCGCTGCAGGCGATTCGGGACCTGCCCGAGGCCTATCGCGAGACGTTGATGCTGCGGCTTGTCGAGGGGATGTCAGGGCCGGAAATCTCCGCGCGCACCGGCCTGACGCGCGGCTCGGTGCGCGTGAACCTTCATCGTGGAATGCAGATGCTGCGCGGTGCGCTCGGTGGGAGTGCCGTATGACTGACGACTACTTGTGGGACGGAAGCGGCGAGCCGGATGCCGAGGTGTTGCATCTCGAGGCGCTCCTCGGGCGCTATCGATCCGCCGCGCCGATGCCGGACTTCCGGCGTGTCGCCGTGATGCGTCCACGCCGCCGCTGGCCGCTCGCCGTGGCGGCGGCGTTGATTCTCTTCGCGGTCATCGGCGTGTTGAGGATCTACACGCCGCCGAATCGATGGAGGGCAACCGCGTCGTCCGGAGGGGCGATCGTGCCGCATTTCCTCCTGCGGGGGGGTGACGTCATTCGCACCGGCGCGGAAGGAGCTGTGCGGCTGGAGTCTCCCGCGGTCGGTATGCTCGATATCGGCGCGAATACGACCGTTCAGTTGATCGAGAGTCGCCGCAATCGCCACCGCCTTGCGCTCGCGGCCGGCACGATTTACGCCAGGACCATTTCGATGCCGGGAGTCTTCGTCATCGATACGCCGCGCGCCCGCGCCATTGACCTCGGCTGCGAGTACACGCTGACCGTCAATCCCGGCGGGGGAGGGGAACTGCGCGTCATCTCCGGATGGGTCGATCTCACCCACGGTTACAAGCAATCGCTGGTGCCGCAGGGGGCGTCGGCGCTGATGACCGCGGACGGCGAGCTGACCGTGCCGGTGTTCGACGATGCTGCGCCACGCTTCCGCGCCGCCGTTCGCGACTTCGCGCGCACGCACGACCTGGCCACGATCGTCTCGTTGTCGCGCCGCCGTGATGCGCTGACGCTGTTGAACCTCTTTCGTCTGACGACCTCCGAGGAGAGCGTGATCCTGTTTGACCGGCTCAACCAGCTCGTGCCCGCGCCGGCATCGATCTCGCGCGAAGCCGTGCGTGATTGGCGTCCCGACGTGACGGAGCTCTGGTGGCGCCCGATTCTTCGCGCCACCGGCCTGAATGCGATCAAAAAGAAGAAGGGGATGTTCGATGGGTAGTGAAGACGGGCGCGATAAACTAACCGATGCATGCGCAAAACCCGCAGAACCTCCCGCGTCGGTGAATCCGTTCGCGACGCTCTCGTCGAAATCTTTCGTCAGGAGCTGAAGGATTCAGCCCCGATCTCCACTTCGCGCGGGTCTACATCAGCGGACTCGATGAGAAAGAGACCAAAGACATGGTCCGCGAGCTCCAGCAGCGCCGCGGCTTCATCCGCTCGCAGCTCGGCAAACGCGTCCGCCTCCGCTCCACTCCGGAGCTCGACTTCAAGTTTGATGAGACCGCCATGCGCGCCGGCCGCATCGAAGACCTGCTCGCCGACATCAACAAAGAGCCGAAGAGCGACGACGAGGAGTAGTCACCGTTTGACGAACACCGTCTTCCGGTAGTAATCGAGCTCCGCGATCGACTCCTCGATGTCCGACAGCGCGCGGTGCTCGTCCTTCTTCTTCGGCGACTCGTAGCGGCCTTCGTACCATTGCGAGATCAGCGTTTTGATGGAGCTGACGTCGACGATGCGATAGTGCAGGAAGGCGTCGAGCTTCGGCATGTACCGGGCCAGGAAACGCTTGTCCTGCCCGATCGAGTTGCCGCACAGCGGCGCGGTGCGCACGTAGCAGTATCGCCGGATGAAGTTGAGCGTCTGCCGTTCCGCCTCCGCCACGCTGACGCCCTCGTCCCGCACGCGATCGAGCAGACCGCTGTTGCCGTGTGTCCGCCGGCACCAGGCATCCATCATGTCGAGCTTGGCCTTGCTTGGCCGAATGGCCAGCACCGGCCCTCGAGCGATGATTTCCAGATCGTAGTTCGTGATGATCGTGGCGATCTCGAGGAGCACATGCTTGTCCGGATCCAGGCCGGTCATCTCGCAGTCCATCCAGACGAGATAGTTCTTGCTTCGTTGGATCTTCGTCATTTATGAGGATTCTATCGGCGTTTGACTTATCCTTCCCCGCCCATGCAACCTCAACAACCCAAAGTCGACGGCCTGCTGCTCGTCGACAAGAAAACAGGCATCACCTCCCACGACGTCGTCGAGAAGTTCCGGCGGCGGTCGAAGATCAAGAAAGTCGGACACACCGGGACGCTCGATCCGCTCGCCACCGGTCTGCTCGTGCTCTGCGTCGGCAAAGCGACGCGGCTGCAGGCCTATCTCATGGGCATGGAGAAGACATACGAGGGGATCATCCAGTTCGGATGGGCCACCGACTCGTACGATGCCGCGGGAGTGCCGGCGGGGGAGCCTGCCGAGGTCAATGTCGAGCACATCGACTTCGGGCCGCTGGTGAAGCCGTTCCTCGGCGCAATCGAACAGATGCCGCCGCAGTTCTCGGCGAAGAAGGTCGGTGGCGTTCGTGCCTACGAGCTGGCGCGCAAGGGCGAAGTGGCCGCGCTGACTCCGAAGGCGATCACGGTCTATGAGTTCGAGATCGTGCATGTGACCGGATCGACGGTTCGCTTCCGGGTTCGGTCGTCGGCCGGCACGTATGTCCGTTCGCTCGCCCACGATCTCGGTACCGCGGCAGGCGTTCCCGCGCACCTCAAGGAGCTGCGACGAACCGAACTTCCGCATCGCCGACGCGCTGCCGTACGAGACGCTCGAAAACGCGCCGATCGAGACGCTCCTGGCCACGCCCTGGTTCCAGTCGCTCTCCGATGTCGAGCTGCCGCTGCCGAAGTTGCGCATCGACTGGTCGCAGCAGGGGAAGTTCATGCGCGGCCAGTCCATCATCATGACGCCATCCGTCGCCGTGAAGATCGGCGATCTCCTCGCCCTAGGCAATCCGGAAGACCGCCTGGTCGCTATCGGCGAGGTGGTGAACGTGTTGCGTGACGGTGGTCCGGTGGAAGTGCAGCCGAAGGTGGTCCTTGCCGGGTGAGGGGGCCGGGGGCTGGGAGTCGGGGGTCGTAGCCTGCTTTTCTCACGCGCTCACTTGAATCGTCGCCACCCTGTTACTCGTCGAGAGCCTTCTCCTCCAGCGCTTTTCAGCTGGGGGAGAAGGTGCCGAAGGCGGATGAGGGGGCGTTGGTTCTTGCCGAGCAGTGGACTATTGTCATGGACGGGCGTGGGGATACTCATGAAAACACGCAACTTCAGCGCGAGAACCGCCCCCTCATCCGCCTTCGGCACCTTCTCCCCCGCTGAAAAGCGCGGGGGAGAAGGACTCTCGACGAAAGGGCCTCCTCATATAATCGTGAAATGTCCCCTCGTACGGAGCGCGATTTCGCGGAGCCTGGGCGCGAGCCGTCGCGGCGGCGCTTCATGATCGCCGGTGAGCACGTCATCCTGCGCGCGTTCGAGCGCGACGACGCGGAGCGCTGCTATCGCTGGATGAACGATCCGAACATCGTCCGCACGCTGAAGACGCGCTATCCGATCGCATTTCAGAACGAGAGCGAATGGCTCGACCGGGCCATGAACGCCAGCCACGACGAGCGCCACTTCGCCATCGAGCGGCGGGACGATCGGACCCACATCGGCAACGCCTCGATCCACGACATCGATTGGGTCTCGCAGACGGCGTGGTTCGGGCTCTTCATCGGCGAGCCTTCGGCGTGGAACCGCGGCTTCGGCGGTGATTCCATCCGCACTCTGGCCCGCTTCGCCTTCGATGAGATGAACCTCGGCAAGCTGCGCATCAACGTCTTCGGCTACAACGACCGCGCCAAGCATGTGCTGGAAGCGTTGGGATTCGTGCAGGAGGGCTGCCTGCGCCGCGACTTCTATCGCGAGGGGAGCTACCACGACATCGTGATCCTCTCGAAGTTCCGCGACGCCGCGCCGCGGCAGGGAGAATCATGAGCGACCGAAAAATCCGGGTGTTGATCGCAAAACCAGGCCTCGACGGCCACGACCGCGGCGCGAAGATCATCGCCCGCGCCCTGCGCGACGCCGGGATGGAAGTGATCTACACCGGCCTGCGGCAGACGCCGGAGCAGATCGTGGCCGCCGCCGTCCAGGAGGATGTCGATGCCATCGGCCTGTCGATCCTCTCCGGCGCCCACAACGTCCTTTTTCCCGAGATCATGCGCCTGCTGAAAGACGAGAACGCCGGCGACATCGTCGTCTTCGCAGGTGGAATCATCCCGGAGAAGGACATCCCGAAAATGAAAGCGATTGGTATCCGCGAGATCTTTCTTCCGGGAACCCCGACGGCAACCGCGGTCGACGCCATCCGCCGTGCCGTGAACGTGTGAGCATTCACGAGATCGTGCTCGATGACGGGGGGATGAACCTTCTGCTTGCTTCTTGCCTCGATCGCACCTGGGGCTACAACGACCGCGGGATCTGGGTCTCCAACGGCTGCCGCGCGGAGTTCAATATGGGACGCGGAACGGAATCCTCTCCAAGCGGTACAGACACGTGCACGATCGTACCGGTCGTGCCGTGTTCGTTCGACGTGACATCGAGACGCCCGCCAAGCTGCTCGGTGCGCTCCCTCATGCCCGCGATGCCCACGCCGCCGCCTCCACCGCTTGTGATCTGCTTGAGCAAGGCGTTCGGGATGCCCTGGCCGCGATCTTCGATCTCCAGCACGAGCATCTCGGCGTGACGCCGCAGGCGGATGCGGGCAGTCTTGCTCCCCGAGTGCCGGTGTATGTTGGTAAGCGACTCCTGAACGATTCGAAAGAGCACTGTCTCCGTGTCGAGCGGCAGCCGCTCGAAACCCTCGGGCAGGTCCAGATCCACTTTGATGCCGCTGCGCTCGGCAAAGCCGCCGGCGTACCACCGTAGTGCCGAGAACAGACCTGCCTCGTCGAGAAATGGAGGATGGAGCAGGTAGGACACCGTCCTGATTCCGGTCATCGACTGGTCGGCCAGTGAGATGCTCTCGTTGAGGGCATTGCGCTCGTCGTCACTGAGACGGTCGGCGGCTCGGTTCAATTGCGCGAGGAGCATCTTCAACGCCGCCAGATCCTGGGAGGTCGTTTCGTGCATCATCGTAGCGATGCGGCGCCGTTCGTCATCCTGGGCGTGCATCAACCGGTTCGCAAGTGAGCGGAGCTCGTTGCGCTGCTGCCGGAGGGTGTACTCGATCTCCGCGCGTTCGCGCATCGTCGTGAGCAGGCGTTCGACTTCACGCGCCTTATCGGTCTCGAGGAATTCATCGGGCGGCACGGCGTACATGTTCCGGCAGACGAGGCCGCGATAAATGACCGTCGGATGTGAACGGATGACCTCCAGGATCAGCTCGGGTGGAAGGAGCTGGCGATTGTACTGGCACAATGCGAAACAATTGAGGCCGGCCAGCACATGCGTCAGCCGGCTTTCGTACTCCATCCACCGGTCGAGTCCCTGTGCGCCGCCGAGCACCCATTCGGTTTCACCGGTCGCGCGCAGGGACGGGAACCCCTGACGCGTGGTTTCAGCCATCGCTTCCCCCCAAAACGTGGGCATCCAATCCGCGTCGAAGTATCCGTGTTTCAGAAACACGCCCGTCGTCGTCTCCAGCACGAGGCTGCCGGCCGCGATGGCTCGTTCGACGTCGATGCCCTGGGCAACCATCGCATCCCGCACGGTCTCCTTCTTCCCATCGTCAGCGATATAGACGCACTTCTCGCCGCGGTCGAGGCCGATCTGTATAAAGGGAATGGCCACGGCGAAGCGGTCCTCCGCACTCTCGTAGATCAAGGACTGGTGATCGTGCGGCCCCAGTTGTCCGAGGGCCGTCAGCAGCGGCGTGTCGTACGTGATGTTCATCTCCATGGGCGTCCCCCGTTCTCAGAGGTTAGACGCGGATATGCGAAAAGGCTGCCGGACGTGTCCGCCTCACTGACCGGAGGTACGTCATGGGCGGGTGCTGTCAAGAGCGGCAGAAAACGGCCCTAAGGAGTCTTACTGCCGAGCTCGTGGAGCATCTGTTCCGGGGAAAGATGGAACGGCTCCTGGTGGAGTGATTCGCCGATGACGACGGCAGAATGCGCCCGCATCACGTCGATGATGACCGCTGCGTCGAATTTGGCGAGGTCGTACGTGCAGACCACCACATCGTCGAACGCTGCAAGGAGGCCGTTCAGCCGCGATTCGTATTCGACGAGAACCTCGACGCTGGGGGGAGGAACCAGTGCCCACTCCATGTTGGCAATCGCCCGCGCCATGGGGAATCCCTGCGCTGCCGAGTTTCGGAGCACCTCCACGACACGGGTGAGCGTGGCCTGCGGATCGAAATGGCCGCCCTGGAGGTACATCGCATCCCAATGGACAATCTCCATCTGATGCTGTGCGGCCGCGCGGTCGACATCAACGCCGGCGTTCATCAGTCTTCGGACGTGCGTTTCGTGATCGAGACTGTCGATGATGTGAAACGCCTTCTCGCCCCGCATGAGGCCTTCCGCGATGAAAGGGTAGAGGATCTGGTATCGCTCCTCACCCGAACCCAGGAAAGCTGCCACATGCCGCGAGTGGTTCAGCCCGGAACCGGCCAGGTGAACGCCGGTCGTTCGCCGGCAAAGGGCATGGATCGCTGGCGTGAGCATCTGCGCATTGGACTTGAGGACCACGCCTTCCGCTCCGACGCGCCGGGCCTCTTCGGTCAGCTGATCGGATTGATGGATGGTCAGGAAGAGAATGCGTGTGCCGGGCCTCTGGCCTAAGATCTGACGCGCGGCCTCGAGACCGTTGAGCTCCGGCATCGAGATGTCGAGCAGAACAATGTCGGGTTGCTGCAGCCGCGCCTGTTCGACCGCTTCCCGTCCGGTTCGCGCTTCGCAGCAGACGTCCCACTGCGGCTGTGATTCCAGCAGAGAGCGGATGGCGCGACGGACTGCGTCGTGATCGTCAGCCAGCAGGATGCGAAGTCTTTCCACTACCGGGGCTCAGGGATCGGGAAGTCGACGACGAGTTTCATGCCGCGATCCACGGATTGGATCTCCATCTTGCCTCCAAGTTCCCGGACTCTCTCCTGGATACCCGCGATGCCGACACCGGACGCCAGCAGCGCTTTGGGGTTATCGCGCAGTTCCGGTGGTATTCCACCACCTTCGTCCTGAACTTCCAAATGGAGTTGCTGCGAGTCTCGTTCCAGACAGATCCGGGCAACCGCACTTCCGGAGTGGCGCTGAATGTTCGTGAGGGCCTCCTGAACCGATGCGAAAGACCGCGGTTTCCAGATCCTGAGGCAGGCGACCGATCTCCCCGCGAACCTGGAGCGCCGACTTGATGCCGCTCACGTTGCTCGAATCCGCGCACGAACCCTGCAGGGGTCAGCTGCAGGCCAGCCTCGTCGATCATCGGCGGGGTGCAGCAGGTAGGGACGTACAGCGAGAAGGGCTTGATCAGTCTGGTTATGATCCGGCTTCTCGCCTGAAATTATGTCCTCCCGGTTGCCCAAACGTTAGCCGAGGCCGGTAACCACCTGAATTCGGAATTCCTCCTACAACGCGATCAGACACGCTCCGTTTCGGAGGAAACGGCGCCGGTGCATATTCGCGCTGGCGATGTCCAACTGAAGGAGCGATCATGCCGTTGAAGCGGAACGTCTGCTGTATTGCGCTGGTCTGCGCGCTGATGAGTGCAAGCCTGCTCGCGCAGCAAGAAAGGGCGCTCCCCGCGGAACAACCACCGGCTGAGCTGGCCAGGCTCGACTTGCAGGCTCTCATGAACCTGGAGATTACATCGGTGTCGCGGCGGCCGGAACACCTGTCGGATGCGGCCGCATCGATTTTCGTCATCACAGGCGATGAGATCCGCCGCTCCGGCGCTACGAATATCCCCGAGGCGCTGCGTCTGGCGCCGTCCCTGGACGTCGTACAAGTGAGTGCAAGCGGTTATACGGTCAGCGCGCGCGGTCTCATCAACTCCGCCGCCAATAAGCTGCTGGTGTTGATCGACGGCCGATCGGTTTATACCCCTCTTTTCTCCGGCGTCTTCTGGGACGTCCAGGACGTACTGCTCGAGGACGTCGACCGCATTGAAGTCATCAGCGGGCCGGGCGGTACGCTTTGGGGTGTAAACGCGGTCAATGGCGTCATCAACATCATCACGCGCTCGGCGAAAAATACACAGGGCGGCCTTCTCGCGGCGGGCGGCGGCAACCGCAAGACGATCGGTACTCTGCGGTATGGCGGTGAGGCCGGCGGGGACGGCCACTACCGTCTGTACGGAAAGTACTTCGACCTCAATGACACGAAAACCGTCAAAGGGACGGTGAAGGATGATGCCGGGCACAAAGGCATGGCCGGTTTCCGAGGCGATTGGGCGCGCGGCGCAGATCAGCTCATGCTCCTCGGCAATGCCTACAAAGGCGCCGAGGGACAACCGCCACCGGGCACGATCTCGATTGGCGGTGTAAAGCTCGCGCTCGGTGTGATTTCAATCTCCGGTGCGAACCTGACCACGCTTTGGAAACGGCGCCTCGACAATGGCTCCGCGGTCACCGTGCAAGGCTACTTCGACCGGACGGAGCGCACCGTCCCACCGACATTCGCGGAAAGACTGAATATCTTCGACATGGAATTTCTCCATTCGATCCGGCTGGCAGGCATCCACTCCGTCGCCTGGGGCGCGGAGTATCGGTATGACATGGACCGCGTCACGAACAGTACCTACATCGCATTTCTGCCGGCGCATGTGAATCAGAAATGGGCCGCCGTATTCGGTCATGACGAGATTACGTTACCGAAAGGTCTGCGGCTGAGCCTTGGAGCGAGGAGTGAGCACAACGACTACACGGGCACCGAGTTTCTCCCCAGCGTGCGGCTGGCCTGGCACGCCGTGCCCGATCACCTGCTGTGGGCCGCCGCTTCACGAACGGTACGCGCGCCGTCGCGCCTCGACCGCGACACATTCGTGCCGGCCAATCCGCCTTATCTGCTTGCAGGCGGCCCGGGTGTCATCTCGGAAACGGCGAACGTGTATGAGCTTGGATACCGTGGACAGCCGGCATCGTCGCTGACACTTTCCGTGACGGCATTTCATACGCTCTACGATCACCTGCGGACTCAGGAGATCGCCCCCAGCCGCAGGTCCGTCTTTTACGCGAACGGCATGGAGGGGGCGATCAGCGGTATGGAGATGTGGGCCTCGTATCAGGCGACGCACCGCTGGCGGCTGAGCGGAGGGTTCAACGGACTCAAAGAACATCTCGCGCTCAAGCCGGGCAGTAATGACAAGTCAGACCTTGCAGCGCAGCAGGGCCGCGATCCGAAACGGAGCTGGCGGCTACGCTCTTCGGTCGACCTTCCCTGGCAAGGAGAGTTCGATGTCATCGCCCGGCGTGTCTCAGAGCGGTCGACCCCGGCCGTTCCCGCCTATTCGACGGTTGACCTCCGTTATGGCTGGACGCCGCGCCGCGGAGTCGAGCTTTCGGTGACAGGACAGAACTTGTTTGGCAAAGGCCATGGAGAGTTTGCCGATATATCCACGCGGACGGAGATCGGACGTGGTGTGTTCATCAATCTCGTCAGCCGCTTCGGTCGAGGGTCGTGATGCCCGGTCGCAACCTCTGGCGCTGGCCGTTGCTGTTGACCACGGGGCTTGGCGTTGCGCAGGTGGGAACCGCTGCGGCACCCGAGTACCAGGTCAAGGCGGCCTTCATCTATAAGTTCGCGACCTATATCCGATGGCCGGTCCCTGCCGGCGGAGACGCGGCCAGGCCGTTTGTGATCGGTGTCGTCGGCAAGGATCCGTTCGGGCCTTTGCTTGCCGCGGTGGTGCGCGACCAGACCGTGCAGGGGCGCGGCGTTCGCATCAAAGTGTTGAGCCGAGTCGAAGAGGCACTCGAGTGCGACCTTGTCTTCGTCAGTTCCTCGGAGCGGGGGAATCTGGGGCGGATCTTCTCCGTATTGCGCGGGGCTTCGGTGCTCACGGTCGGCGACATGGATCAGTTCGCGGAGAAGGGCGGAATGATTGGCCTGGTTGCTACCGAGGACAATCACATTCGGTTCGACATCAACAAAGCGGCCATCGAACGGTCCGGGCTGCGAGCATCGTCGCAGCTTCTCCATCTGGCGCGGATCGTCGATGAACCGCGCGAGGACGGACCCCGCTGATGTCGTCCTCCCCGTCGATCGGCCGCAGTCTTGGATGGCTGAGCATCTTCAGCAGCGGCACGGCACTACTCGCCGCCAGTCTGGCGCTCCTCTTTTTCCAGTTGCAGGAGGTAAAAGGCAGCCTTCTGCTGCGATTGGAAACGGCGGCGGATCTGATCGCATTCAATATCGCACCGGCGGTCGACTTTAACGACGCCGAAGCGGCGAAGGCCATGCTCGGCTCATTGCGAACGCGCCCGGCATTGCTGTCTGCAGGTGTCGTCGTGAATGGCCGCATGTTCGCCGTGTACAACCGAAACGGCGCGGCTGTTTCCGAGAGTGGCGATCTGCGAACGACTTCGGCGGGCCATCGCTTCGACGAGCACGAGCTCACCGTCTACCGGCCGATTTCTTCCGGAGGCCGGCCGCTGGGAACGCTCTTCATTCACGTGGACCTCCACGAATACGATCAGACGTGGCGGCGGTTTGCCGTCATCACCGGACTGGTTGCCATCCCGGCGCTGCTGATCGCCATCCTGATCTCACAACTGCCGCAGCGTGCGATTTCCCGGCCGATCCTGAACCTCGCCTCGCTCGCCGCGGCCGTCTCGGATAGGAAGGACTATTCCGTTCGCGCTCCGGCCATGAAAAGCGCGGCCGAGATCGAGCAGCTCGTCGGCACATTTGGAACAGCGGGTGGCAGACCGCACCAGGGAGCTGGAGTCTCGCACAGAGCAATTGGAAGTTCAGGGGCGCGAGCTGGCCGCGGCAAACCGGGAGCTGGAGTCTTTCTCTTATTCCGTGTCGCACGACCTCCGTGCGCCGTTGAGAGCGATCGACGGCTTCAGCAAGGCGCTCCTGTCCGACTACCGCGCCGGAGTGCTCGACCAGCGAGGTGTTCACTTCCTCGAGCGTGTGCGCGCGGGGACACAGAAGATGTCCCGGCTCATCGACGACATGCTCCACCTGTCCCAGGTCACGCGCAGACCTCTGGAGCGAATCGAGGTCGACGTCACCGCCGTTGCCCGGGAAGTGGCCACGGAGCTCGCGAGGTGCAATCCGGATCGGGCGGTGCGCTGCGTGATCGAGCCGAACCTGCGAGCCTCGGCCGACTCGCACCTGCTCACGATCGTCTTCGAGAACCTCCTCGGCAACGCATGGAAGTTCACAGGAGCTCAGGAGGATGCCCGAGTCGAGGTCGGGCAAACGTCGATCGGCAATGAGCCGGTTTTCTTCGTGCGCGACAACGGCGCCGGGTTCAACGCCGCGTATGCGGGAAAGCTGTTCGGTGCGTTTCAACGGCTGCACCACGAATCCGAATTCGAGGGGACCGGTATCGGCCTGGCCACAGTCAAACGAATCATTACACGGCACGGTGGTCTCGTTTCGGCGGAAGGCGTCGAAGGCGCGGGTGCCACGTTCTCTTTCACACTGGGAGGCAAGTCTTGAAGCAACAAGTGATTTTATTGGTCGAGGACAACAAGGATGACGTCGAGCTCACCGTCATGGCATTCGATCACGCCAGGATCACGAACCCGGTCGTGATCGCCAAAGACGGTGTGGCGGCGCTGGACTATCTTTTCGGTGAAGGCAGCCACGCCGGCCGCGACACGCGCGAACAGCCCGTGGTGGTCCTGCTCGATCTCAAACTGCCGAAGCTTGGCGGACTCGAAGTCCTGGAGCGCATACGCCAGGACGATCGCACCAAATACATACCGGTCGTCGTTCTCACGACGTCGACCGAGCAGGACGACATCATCAAGGCCGGCGATCTTCACGCAAACAGCTATGTGCGGAAGCCGGTCGACTTCGATGCTTTTGTGGACGCGGCCCGGCAGTTAGGCCTCTATTGGACAGTGCTCAACGAGCCCGTGCCGATGACTCCGTAGCTCCGGCCGCGGTTGCATGGGGGAAAGCCATAGATGGACGATAAGCAACTTCGTGTTCTGATCGTGGAGGACAATCCGGCCGACGCCGAGCTGCTGGAACTGCAGCTCGTGAACGGAGGCTATGCTCCCAGCGTCTTCCGCGTGCAGACCGCGGCGGAGATGCAGGCGGCTCTCGATGCCGAGGAGTGGGACCTCATCCTCTCCGACTACACGATGCCTCGTTTTACCGGTCTCCAGGCGCTCGAACTGTTGAAAGCGGCCGGAAAGGACATCCCCTTCATTCTGATTTCGGGCAGCGCCGGTGACGACATCGCCGTCACCGCCATGAGGGCCGGTGCTCATGATTTCTTTACCAAGGGCAGTCTGGCGCTGCTGGTTTCGGCGATTCAGAGAGAGATTCGTGAGGCCGAGCTTCGATCGATCGCGCGATCACAGCGCGAACAACTACACCAGAACGAAAAACTGGCGGCTTTGGGGACTCTCCTTGCCGGTATCGCGCACGAGCTGAACAATCCACTCTCCGTGATCATGCATCAGGTTACACTTCTGCAGGAAGAATTGAACGATGACCCGCGGCAGACGCGCGCCGAAAGAGTATTGCGCGCGGTGAGCAGTTGTTCCCGGATCGTCAAGAACTTCCTCGCTCTTGCCCGGCATGAGCCGCCTCGGCGCGAGCCGGTTTCCATCAACGACGTCGTGCGTGCTGCCATTGACCTTGTGGCCTACGGCTTGAGAATGGACGACATCGGCGTGGAATTGGAGCTCCTCGAGCCGATGCTGAACGTCTCGGGCGATGCGCAGCAACTGGAACGAGTCGTCCTCAATCTCGTGAGCAACGCCCAGTACGCGCTGCGTTCGCGTCCCTCGCCGCGGACACTGATCCTTCGCTCGAGCATCGCCATCGGAGGACGCGTGGTGCTCCACATTGCGGACAATGGCGGAGGCATTTCGCCGGAGATCCGCTCACGCATCTTCGATCCTTTCTTCACCACCAAACCGACCGGGGAGGGCACGGGGCTCGGATTGTCACTTTGCCACGGGATCATCTCCGCGCACAACGGAACGATCGCCGTGAGCAGTGAGGCGGATTCCGGCACCACGTTTGTCATCAGCCTGCCGATGGCGTCCAGTGTGAGTGCCGACGCCGCCGTTGCCGCGACCTCCACGTCACCGGCACCGGCACCGGCACCGGCATCGCGCATTCTGGTCGTTGACGACAATCCTGATGTCGCGATGGCCTTCTCCGACATCCTCTCCGCACAGGGGCATCTTGTGGACATCGCCCCCACCAGCAGGTCCGCGCTGCCGTTGATCGAGACCGGCGCATACGCTGTCGTGGTGACGGACATGAGGATGCCTGATCTGGACGGCCCGGCGTTGTACCGGGAGGTCACAGCACGGTATCCGCTACTGGAGAAGTCATTCCTATTCGTCACAGGCGACACATTCAGTGCCGAGACCAACCGATTTCTGAAAGAGACAGGGGCGGTCTATCTCGGCAAGCCGTGCACGTTTGAGGAGGTGGAGAGTGCCGTGAAGCAAGTACTTCGCAGGCGTGCCGAGGAGTCCGCAGGCGAATGAGCTCATCATCGGCAGGGCATGACGATTTGGCACTTGGCGGCTCTATATTGCTTGTCGAGGCTATACATATGACCCGAATCGTGATTGCCGATGATCATGCGGTTGTCCGCAAAGGGCTGCGGCAGCTCATCGTTGAAGCGGAGGATATGACGGTTGTCGGAGAGGCGGCCTCGGGCGACGAGTTGTTGACCGTGTTGCGCTCGCGCCCTGTCGATGTGGTCGTCCTGGATCTCAGCCTCGGGGACCGCAGTGGGCTCGATCTGCTCAAGCACATCAAGAGCGAATTGCCCCGGCTGCCGGTCATCATTCTGAGCATGCATCCGGAGGATCTGTTCGCCGTGCGCGCGTTGCGTGCCGGAGCATCCGGCTATGTTGAAAAGAACAGCGCTCCGGAGGAGTTGCTGATGGCCATTCGACGCGTCGCTCGAGGAGGGACGTACGTGAGCGCTCAGATCGGCGAGAAGATCGCCGCCGATATCGCCAGGGGTGGTGCGGCCGTCCTGCCTCACGAACGCCTCTCCGATCGTGAATTGGAGGTTCTCCGCCTCCTCGGCTCCGGCATGTCGGTCACTGCCATCGCACACGCGCTGAACCTGAGCGTGAAGACCGTCAGCACCCATCGCACCCGCGTTCTGGCCAAGACCGGCCTTCGCAACAATGCCGACATCGTCGAGTACGTGATCTCCCATGGGCTTCGTTGAGACAACGGCGATATACCACCCTTACTTCTTTTACGCGGCGGCGCTCGTGCTCATCGCCGGGCTGACTGGCTGGAATCGCACGCTCAGAAAGCGCGTCCTTCAACGCACCGAGGCACTTGGAGAGAGCGAGCAGTGCTTCCGTCAGATCGCCGAGAACATTCATGAGGTGGTGAAGCAGGCCGAAGACCGCATTCGGCTCGTCATCGACACGATGCCCATCATGGCCTGGACCCTGCGGCCGGACGGCATTGTTGATTTCCTCAATCAGCGGTGGTTGGATTATGCCGGCCTTTCTTTGAAGCAGTATGTCAAAGATCCGACTGGCCCAATTCATCCTGAGGATATTCCAAGAGTCATTGAAAAATGGCTCGCGGCCATGGCCGCCGGCAAACCCTCGGAGGATGAAATGCGCCTGCGACGCGCCGATGGTGAATATCGCTGGTTTCTGGTGCGCACGGTCCCGCTGTTCGACGAGCAGGGGCACATCGTCAAGTGGTACGGAACGAGTACGGACATCGAGGACCGTAAGCGGGCGGAGGAAGAGGTCAAAACAACAAGCGAACAGTTGCGCTCTCTTTCCGCCCGGCTTCAATCGGCGAGGGAGGAGGAAGGTATCCGTATCGCCCGTGAGATTCATGATGAGCTGGGTGGCACGCTGACGAGTCTGCGTTGGGAGTTGGAAGGTGCAAGGAAAACGTTTTCCGAGCCGGGAAAAGTATTGGCGACCGCGGACCTGAAAGAGAAGTTGACAGAGATGTTGGGCCTGACCGACACGATGATCAACATCGTCCGGAGAATCGCTTCGGACTTGCGGCCAGTCGTCCTCGATGTCCTCGGCTTGGAGGAGGCAATCGAATGGCAGGCGCAGCAATTCCAGGATCGGACCGGGATCGTCGTCCATTGTGAGTCGGCCGGGGCCTGCCGCGATCTGAATCCCGCGCAATCAACGGCCGTCTTCAGGATCTTTCAGGAGGCTCTGACGAACGTCCTTCGCCATGCACGCGCCACAAGAGTCGATGTAACGGTCGTGGAAGATACCGGCGTGTTCGTTTTGATGATCGGGGACAATGGAAGAGGTATCACCGAGAATGAGCGGATCGGCGAGCTGTCAATAGGCCTTCTGGGGATGCGGGAACGCGCTGCCTTGATCGGAGGCGAGATTGACGTAAACGGGGTTGAAGCAGAGGGGACCACGGTGACGCTGCGGCTGCCGGTTGTTGGCGCATAAGGCGTCGGTTGTGAATGGCTGAGGCCGCAAGCGCACGAATTCGGAATTCCTCCTACAAGCCAATCAGGCATGATCCGTCATATTGGGGATGGGCGTGCCCGGTGAGCACGTTTTTGTCCGTCGATGGACACCTCATCTTCGGAACAACAACTCCCCACTCTTCATCCCTCCTGGCATACCCAATGCGGTCTGGAGGCTCTCGTCGATGAGTCGACGGTGGCCCTGTATGCCGTCGAGAACGACCGGTTTTTCTGGGTGAATGCCACGTTCGCCGAATCTCTTGGCTACACGAAGGAGGAGGTCCTGGCGCTCGACTCCGTCACCGACGTCATCGTCGAGGAGCAACAGGAATTCATGCGGGAGATGATCCGGCGCCGCGATGCCGGCGACGACCGCGACGTGCGCTACAGGACCACGGCGCGTTGCCGGAACGGCAGCGTGTTGGAAGTCGAGGTTCATGGGTCCGTGGCGTATCTCGGCGGCCGTCGAATCCTCACGGGCGCTGTTGTGGACGTGACTCCCCAGGTTTACGCCAACCGGCTCGTACAGGAGCGGGAGGAGTATTTCCGTGCTCTCACCGAAAACGTTTCGGACGTCATCGCCATCCTCGATTCCGATGGCCGGATCTCCTATGTCAGTCCGTCGATCGAGCGCGTCCTCCAGTACAGCGCCGAGGAATTGATCGGAACCAGTCATTTTGCGCTTGTCCATCCCGAGGATCGGGATCGTGTGATGGCAACATTCGAACGGCTCGTCGCAAAAGGGTCCGGCCCGGCCTCAACGGCATCCTATCGCTGCCGGCGCAAGGACGGCGTGTGGCGCATTCACGAATCGGTCGGCACGAATCTGCTGAGCCATCCTCAGATCCGGGGAGTGGTACTGAGCACACGCGATGTCACCGAGCGCGAACATCTCCAGCGGGAGCTCGAGCAGTTGCGGCGGCTGACCAGCCTTGGCCGGCTTGCGGCGCAGGTGGCGCACGAGTTCAACAATGTCCTCATGGGTATCGGGCCCGTCGTCGAAGTCCTTCGCCAACAGGGCGCCAGGAATCCGCAACTGCTCCGGTTTGCTGACCTCGTCAGTGCTTCCATCAGCCGCGGAAAACGGATTACCACGGACATCCTGAGATTCGGGCGCCCCTCGCAGGCCACGCTGCATCCGGTCAACGTGCAGGAGCTGATCGAGCAGGTAACCGAAGAGGTTGGCCCGATGCTGGCCGAAGGAATCGTGCTCGACGTGAATGCTCCGCAAACGCCGATGTACGTCAGCGCCGACCTCCCGCAGCTCTCACAGGTAATGATCAATCTCGCGCTCAATGCCAGAGACGCCATGAATGGGAAGGGAGGCATCCTGACCATCGGCGTCCTTCCCGGGAGCAGCGTTTCTTGCCAACGGTTCGTTCATTTCACGGTTACCGATACCGGCCAGGGAATCGCCGCTGAAGATCTCCCTCACATCTTCGAGCCGCTCTTCACCACCAAAAAGAGCGGGACGGGTCTTGGTCTATCGGTCGTATTCCAGATCGTCGCCGCCCATGGAGGCCATATCTCCGTCGAGAGCAAGCCCGGAGATGGCAGCACGTTTCACCTTTTCATTCCGGCCGTCGATCACGGCCCGCGGAAGGAACGGGACGATCATCACGAGCCGGCGAGCCTGACGCAGAATCTACGCGTTCTGCTCGTGGAGGATGACGAAGCGGTCGCCTGTGGACTGCAGTGGTCGCTCGAAGCTCAGGGGATCGACGTTCATCTGGTCGGGAGGGGCGCGGACGTATCGCAGGCCGTGTCCGGATTCCGGCCCGACGTGATTGTGCTCGACCTCAACCTGCCGGACGAGGACGGCCGCAGTGTCTATAAGCGGATCGGGGCGGAGTCTCAACTGCCGGTGATTTTCTCCACCGGTCACGCCCTGGAGCGCGAGATCGAGACACTCCTCGACAATCCACGCGCCGCCTTTCTGATGAAGCCCTATTCACCGCACGATCTCGTGCGAACCATCCACCAGTTGCTCGATTCGAAGGAGAGCGCGTGATCAGCGAACCCACTGTTCTCATCGTCGATGACAACCCAGCCACAACCTCGGAGTTTCGCGCCGTTCTGATGGAGAGAGGTCTGATGGTCGACTGTACCAACGATGGTCTCGCGGCGATGGAAAAGCTGCAAAACAACCGCTACAAGGCCGTCGTGCTCGACCCGATGATCCGGTACCGCCTCAACGGATATGCCGTGTTGAATTACATCGAGCTCCAGCAGCCTGAGATGCTCTCCCGCGTTTTCCTGCTCTCGAGCATGTCCAGACAGACGATCGCGCGCACCGCTCCGGCGCTCGTTCCGCGGCTGTTTCGAAAGCCGTCGCAGATACAGGAAGCCGCCGCCGCCGTCATCGCTTCCATGCATCCGCTCGGGGTTCCCCGAGGCGTACGACCGAAACGTTCGGCCCTCCTCGTTGAAGATGATTCTCTGACTGCGATGGGCGCGAGTGCCTTGCTGGAGCAGTTGGGATACTCGTGCGAGTGGTTGCCGAGCGGCGGCAAGGTACTGGAAACCGTCTCCTCGTCACACTTCGATTTGATCGTGCTCGACCTGATCATGCCGGACGTCGACGGTTTCACGGTACTCGCGCGTCTATCGTCGCGGATGCCGCATTTGCTGCGCCGGGTGGTGGTCATGACCGGAATGCCCGAGAAATATCTCGAGGAGGTCGATCGGGCGCAGATCTGCGGCATCGTTCGAAAGCCTGTCGACATTCGGGAGCTGCAGCAGCTCATCGACCGTTGCACCGGCATTGTGCCGTATGAGGGGGGAGGGGATTCACCCGCCATGACTTGATTCATTGCCGCACGGTTGCAGCCGGCGCGACCGGCATGTAGGCTGGCGCGCCGTAGATGGAACCTCTTCAAACACATCTCGATTCAAAGTCCGGCGACTTCCGCCGCAACGCCGCCGCGCTGCAGACGCTCGTCGATGAGCTGAACCGGCGCGTGGCCACGGCGCGGCAGGGGGGCGGGCCGAAGTACGTGGCCCGGCACAAGGAGCAGGGAAAGGTTCCGCCGCGCGAGCGGATCGCCCTGCTGCTTGATCCCGACACCACCTTCCTCGAGCTTTCTCCGCTCGCGGCGAATGGGATGTACGACGACGGCGCGCCGGCCGCCGGCATCATCACAGGCATCGGGCGGATTCAGGGGAGGGAGTGCCTCATCATCGCCAACGACGCCACCGTCAAGGGCGGCACGTACTTCCCGATGACGGTGAAGAAGCATCTGCGGGCGCAGGAAGTGGCGCTGCAGAACAACCTGCCGTGCGTCTATCTCGTCGATTCCGGCGGCGCCTTTCTGCCGCTGCAGGCCGAGGTCTTTCCCGACCGCGAGCACTTCGGCCGCATCTTCTACAACCAGGCCGTCATGTCGGCGCGCGAGATCCCGCAGATCGCGGCGGTGATGGGCTCCTGCACAGCCGGTGGCGCGTACGTTCCGGCGATGTCGGACGAAGCGGTGATCGTGAAGAACACCGGCACGATCTTCCTCGGCGGGCCGCCGCTGGTGAAGGCCGCCACCGGCGAGGAAGTGACCGCCGAGGAGCTCGGCGGAGCGGACGTGCACACGCGCATCAGCGGCGTCGCCGATCACTTCGCCGAGGATGATCAGGACGCCATCGCAATCGTCCGCAACATCGTCGAGAATCTGCCGCTCGACAAACACGAACCGGAGACGCGCATCGAGCCGGAAGATCCGGCCTTCGATCCGAAGGAGATCTACGGCGTCATTCCGAGCGACATCCGAAAGTCGTATGACGTCCGCGAGGTCATCGCCCGCATCGTCGACGGCTCGAAGTTCCAGGAGTTCAAGGAACGTTACGCGCCGACGGTCGTCACCGGCTTCGCCCGGATCTTCGGCTACAAAGTCGGCATCCTGGCGAACAACGGCGTGCTCTTCTCCGAGAGCGCGCTCAAGGCCACGCATTTCATCGAGCTCTGCAACCAGCGGCGCATCCCGCTCATCTTCCTGCAGAACATCACCGGCTTCATGGTGGGTAAGGAGTACGAGCGCGGCGGCATCGCCAAGGACGGCGCCAAGATGGTGCATGCCGTTGCCAACTCCACCGTGCCGAAGTTCACGGTCATCATCGGCGGCTCGTTCGGCGCCGGCAACTACGGCATGTGCGGCCGGGCTTACTCGCCGAGGTTTCTCTGGATGTGGCCGAATGCGCGCATCAGCGTGATGGGCGGGGAGCAGGCCGCCGGCGTGCTGACCACCGTGAAGCGCGATCAACTGGCCCGCGAAGGGAAGGAGCTGGCGAGCGAGGAAGAGCGTTCCATCGCCGATCCGGTCCTCCGAAAGTACGACACCGAAGGCTCCCCATACTATTCAACCGCGCGTCTCTGGGACGACGGCGTCATCGATCCCGCCGAGACCCGCACATACCTCGGCCTCGGCCTGTCGATCGCGTACAACGCGAAAGTCGAAGATCCGAGGTTTGGGGTGTTCCGAATGTAGGTTGCAGGGTTGCTTGGTTGCTGAGTTGCTCGGTGGGAAAACAAACTCAGCAACTCAGCAACTCAGCAACTCAGTAACCCAGCAACCATGTCCACTACCTGCTTCCTCTTCGACCTCGGCAACACCGTCATCAAGCTCGCGTACGAGCGCGTGCTGGCGGCGGTCTGCGCCGATGCCTCCATCTCGCGGGACGAGCTTGTCGAGCTGCTCGAGCAGCCGGGGGCGTATCGGGATATGGAGCGGGGAGCGGTTTCGTTTTACGAGTTCTACGAGTTTCTCTGCGATCACGCCGGCTACAGGGGCTCGATCCGCGAGTTTCACCGTGTATGGTCCGACTTCTTCGACGGCACCATGCCGGGCATCGAGGATCTGCTCGATCGCGTCCGGGTGCGACATCGCGTTGCCTTCCTCTCGAACTCGAACGAGACCCACGCCGAGGTCATCCCGACACTGTTCGCGGGCCTGTTTCACAAGGACGAGCCACTCATCTTCTCGCACCGCATCAAGAGCGCGAAACCGGATCCTGATGTCTTCCGCAGCGCGCTGGAAACGATCGGCACGACGCCGCAGCAGACGGTCTTCATCGACGACCTGCTCGAGAACGTCCTGGCCGCCCGTGCCCTCGGCATGCGCGCCTTCCAGTTCACCGACGCGCGGACGCTGACGAAGGAATTGGAGGCCGAAGGGCTGCTATAGGCGTGACTACAGCCCGTTCGCCACGCTGCGCGTCAATTGATCATTGCCGTACCACTGGCGATGGAACTGGAGCAGGGCGTCGCGGTCGGAGGTGGCGGAGGGCGCGGCCGGCAATCCCTCGCGGTGGAAGAGGCGGGGAACCGTGTAGAGCACGTAATCGAAGTTCCGCTTCGTGTACTCCTCGCCGATCTTGTGGAACGAGGCACCGTCGATCGAGAACTTCGTCGTGCCGCGGTACGACAGCTCCACGCGTTTATAGCGCTTGTCGCGCAGCTTCTTGGCAAACTCCAGGAACGCCGTGTGGACGTCGATCGGCGTCTGGCGCACGCCGATGCTGCGGAGGTCGTAGACCACTACGCCCGGCACCACGTAGTACTGGTAGTGCGCCGAGACCTCCATCCCGTTGAACGCGGCATTCTCGCGCAGCACATCGTTCACCGGCTGCTGCAGGAGCATGGCGTTCGCGGAATAGCCGATGATCGCGGCGATGAGCGGCGTTCCGATGAAGACGACCTTCCTCTTCGGAAAATTGGGGATCTGGACCGCCACCCGTTCCATCCTGGTCTGTTGCCGGATGAGAAGCAGGCCCGCGCCGATGGAGACCAGGCCGACCGGGCGGAACACCAGCAGCGCGCCGAGGCCGAAGATGTAGGCCACCCAGCTGGCGTGGTTGATCCGGGAGCGGGTGCGCTGCGCACGCTCGCGGTAGAAATCGTCGTTCACGATCTCCGAGCAGTGCCGGCAGCGAATGGCCTTCAACGGGATCTCGCTGCCGCAGAACTTGCACGGCGCCATCTGGTCGGCCGCGCGGCGCTTCTTCGTCGACAGGTCCTCGGCACGGCGATGGGGGGCGAGATTCAGCAGCAGCAGCCCGCAATTCGAACAGGCCGCCGCGTTGGCTTCGTACGGGGTGTGGCACTCAGGGCAGCGCATCGTCATCAATAACTGCAAACGTGTCGCCATGATGCCAGTTTCCATATTGCTGCGGTCACGGAATAGGTTGCTACCTCACCCGGTTGGCCTGTGCATCCGTGATTTGCCGAGTTGAGACGAAGAACACCGTTTTGAATCTCCGAAGGCAGCACAGAAAGGAGATTCAAAGATGAGAACACAAGGTAACGTCAAGTGGTTCAACGACGCCAAGGGTTTCGGTTTCATCACCAGCGAGAACGGTGACGATGTATTCGTCCACTTCTCGGCCATCCAGGGCGCAGGCTTCCGGTCGCTTCCCGAAGGAGCCGCGGTCGAGTTCGATATCGTCAAAGGACCGAAAGGTCTGCAGGCGGCCAACGTAGTCGCCGTCTAAGTAGCCGATCTTGTTATCGACGAAAGGGCAGGAGCGATCCTGCCCTTTTCGTTGTGTGGAGGTTTATGGGCAGGCCACAAGTATCCGTCGTCAAACGTCAGCGCGAGCAAGCCAAGCGCGAGCGCCAGCAGTTGAAAGCCGAAAAGCGGGCTCAGCGGAAGAACGAGAAGCCGGGCGAGCCGGGCGATGACATCGATCTCGCCGATCTCGTCGTCGAAGGCACCGAGATTCCGTAAGATGTCGGCGCCGGCTAGTGCCGGCGCCCGAATCTACGCTCGATATTGAAGCCGAGATGAAGGTCGCTCTTGTTCAGTGGCGAGCCCTGATACGTCGACGTCACGTACTGGTCGACGTGCGTGGCGTTGCTGTTCGTTAGCAGGATCTCGAAGTAGTGCCCGCCGATGGCGCGCTTGAGTCCCAGCGCCCAGCCGAAATCCCCACCCTTTGCCGACGACGGCAGGTCGCGGTTCTTCGGGATGAGCTCCGCCACCACGCTCAGGCCGGGCCGAATGATCAACGCCGCCCCCACCGGCACATTCGCCGCGTGCTTGAACAGCGCCGAGGAGGTGCTGCCGCTGACCGCGCGCCCGGCATTGGTCACGTAGGTAGGGATCAGGAAGATCTCGGCGTGGCCGCCGAACTGCCGCGAGATGATCGCCTGCGCGAAGAACGACGTCCGGTCGTTGATGTCGCGCTCCGTCCGCCAGTCCATCCCCCCGCGCACCGCCAGCGAGAAGGGGATTGCCGGCGCCTGCTGCACCACCACGTACTTGAGCGACGACTCGATGTCGTCGCTGGCATTGCTGCGCATGAAGGTCGCCTGCAGGTCGCGCGTGACCACGTACGAGAAGCCGATGCCGACGTCGGCATTGCTGTCCAGTCCCCAAAGCGAATGCACGCGGTCGCTGAAGCTCCCCTGATCGATCGACTGGTTGAACCGATGGGTGAACTTCACCTCCCACGTCCCCTCGGTCGGGATATGCGACGTCGGAAGCGACAGCAGCGCATCGCCGAGCGGCACGGGACGGGAGGGGGTGTAGGGGTCCTGTGCCTGGAGGCTGAAGGCGATCAGAAGGCAGAAGGCCATCAGAAGGCAGAAGGCAGAAGGCAGAAGGCGGAAGGAGGAAGTTCGCTTTGTTCCGGTCTTTTTGGTCATCACGTCATCCTTCCGCCTTCTGCCTTCTGCCTTCTGCCTTCCGATCAGTCATTCGGCGCACCTCGGCGGATCCAGTCGCGTACGAGTTTGATCTGCGGGTCGGTGAGGAAGGGGCCGCCCTGCGGCATGCGGTCGCCGGTAATTCCGGCGCCGGTGATCTTGCGATAGAGGTAGGAATTCGCCGGATCGTTCGGTGTCACACGCATGAGATTGGGAGTCTCGATGCTGGCCACGCCGACCGTCATGGCGTAGGCCCGGCCCGGCGAGAGGATCATGCTCTCCTGCCGCCCCAGCGGATCGTGGCATCCGAGTTGGGCGCAGGTTGGCGTGAAAACCTCGTTCTGCACGCGGGTGAACGTAGCCGTCGGATCGATCGGATCGCCGGCGCCGACCCCTGGTTCGGTCGGCTCTTTCAGCCGGCCGCATGCGATGAAAAGGAGAAGTGTGAGCGGGATGAGCTTACGGAGCATGCGCAGCGAAGGGTAGCCGCCCACGCCGATCAATCGCAAGTCTCAAGTTTGAAAACTTCATGGAGGTTATCAGTTGTCGGTTGTCGGTTGTCGTCAACTTCGACCACTGACCACGACCTCTGAGAACCGACAACCGATAACCGACAACCCACAACCCAACCGCCCACCGCCCACCGATTCACCACCCGTAACTCCGCCCCGGCTGCGGCGCCTCGCGGCCCAGAAGCGCTTCGCGATACTTGCCGAACTCGCGGCCGGCGGTGTAATAGTCGGGAAGCGTCGTCTTCAAGTAATCGAGGTACTTCTCGCCGCTTACCGGCTTCCCATTCTCCGTGATCATCTCGCCATTCACGTCGTACGGCATGAAGGCGATCTCCTCCATCCCGCGGGAGCGGAAGAACTTCACGTCGGGGGCGAAGAGTAGATCCGTCGGCTCCACGCCGCTGACGGTCTCGCGCGTGTCCTGTACTTCGCGGACGATCGTGCGCGCCTCGGGGGCAGGGGTACCCTTCACCTTCGTCTGGACCACGGCGATGTTCACCAGCTCCAGAACCTCGCGCACCTCGTTGTAGTACTCACTCTGCGCCGTGCCGTTGTTGCGGTCCTTGAAGCCGAAGGCGATGGCCGTATCGCCGCCGCGCTCGTTGCCGAACATCTCCACGCCGCGGGGCACCCAGACATTGAGCACCTTCTGAATCTCTTCGATCGAGTAGCGGCCCGTGTCGTTGTGCGCCGCCACGGCAAGATCGCGCAGGAAGCCGCGGCCGCTCCCGATGTGGAAGCCTTCTTCCGAGAGCATCGGCCCCATCGACCGCGCCATCGGCGCGTACGAAAAGACCTTCTGCATCTCCAGCTGATATTTCCCGACCAGATCGATCACCGTGGCGAAGACGACGTTATCGATGAAGTTCACGAAGGGGATGTTGAAAGCGTCGAGCACGTGGTTGCCCAGCTCCATCGCCAGCAACTCATCGATCGTCTCCTGGGCCACGTCGGGATGCCCCGGCTTCTTCCAGCTCTTGTCGTGGTCGAAGACCCAGAACATCTGATACCCGTGCCGCAGCTCCTCGGCCATGATGCGGAGCACGGCCAGCTTCATCTGATCGGTCGGTGCTTCCTCCAGCGTGAGACGGTGCTGCTGGATCGATCCCAGCTCGGTCGACGCCTGCGCCCGGACGATGTCGCGCGCCGTGTAGAACATATTACCCACCATCTCGCCGGCCTGTTCGAAGCGCGGCTGGCCGGTCATGCGTCCGTAGGCGATGTTCTCCGAGGCCAGCTTGCCGACTTTGGCGAAGAGCTGGAACGGCGTCTGGTTGTAATACTTCGACCAGTTCGTCTGCAGAAACTCGAGCTCAGGGAAGTTCTTCTTCTGCCACGCCACCAGGGCATCGTGATGCTTGGGCGTGATGGTTTCGGTGGTATAGGCTGCCAAGGATCCTCCTGAGGAAAACTAGCGGTGCGGTCGACGGCTGAACGCCCGTGGGCGCGGCAACATTCTCGCCGGATCGGTGCGATAATCCGGCAGCGGCGGATTGTAAGCGGTTCCATCGCCGCAGGGAAGATCGATGGGAACCCTCCGGTTGCAGCCAACGCGGACACTTCAATGCAGACGCTGACGCTGGTCCATTCCGAGAGCTTTCCGATCGGCCGGTACGCCGATGCCCTGCGCCGGGAATCGATCTTCTCTCGTCGCGTAACCAGTCTCGATGAACTGAACAGCGATGCCGGCTCCCTCCGCGTGGTCCTGCTCGATCCGGCCATCAACAACGGGCCGCCCGCGTCCTTCGATGGGTGCATGGCCATTGTCGGCGTCGGCCTGGAGGAAGCGCCGAAGTGGCTGACCGACGACACCATCTACCTCGACCTTCCGGAGAACCCGCCGGCGCCGTCGTTGATGGGCGCCGTCAAGCGGGCCTGGCAGTCGCTCTATCAGAAGGTGCGCGCCGATCAACTGGAGCGCCAGCTCGGCGAGCGGACCCGCGAGCTGCGCGAGCTGAGCGAGGTGGGCATCGCCCTCTCCACCGAGCGCGATCACTCCGTGCTGCTGACGACGATCCTCAGCAAGGCGCGCGAGCTCTCACGCGCCGACGCCGGATCGCTCTACCTGCTGGACGAGGTCGACGGCGAGCGGGTGCTGCGCTGGAAACTGGCCCAGAACGATTCGATCAAAGTCGAAGCCTTCGAGGAGATGATTCTCCCGATCACCCGCCGCAGTCTGGCCGGCTGGGTGGCACTGACGGGCGACACGCTCGTCATCGACGACGCCTACGCGCTCCCCGAGGATGCCGAGTATTCGATCAACCGTTCGTTTGATGAAAAAAACGGCTACCTGACCCGCTCCATGCTCGTCTTCCCGATGGTCACACACGTCGGCGAGCTCGTCGGCGTTCTGCAATTGATCAACAGAAGGAAGAAGGGACCGCCGGCCAAACTGACCGCGGAAACGGTCCCGTCGGAGGTCGTTCCGTTCGATCACGAGAGCGTCGAGCTGATGCGCTCTCTGGCCGCGCAGGCGGCGGTGGCGGTCGAGAACAATTTTCTCTACAAATCGATCGAGCGCCTGTTCGAAGGCTTCGTCACCGCCGCGGTCACGGCCATCGAGCAGCGCGATCCGACCACCTCGGGTCATTCCTTCCGCGTGGCCGATCTCACCGTCGAGCTGGCGCGCGTCGTCGACCGCGACGATGACCGTTACCGCGACATCTGCTTCAGCGCCGAGCAGGTGCGCGAGATCCGCTACGCCTCGCTGCTGCACGACTTCGGCAAAGTCGGCGTGCGCGAACAGGTGCTGGTCAAGGAGAAGAAGCTCTATCCGCTGCAGCTCGAGACGCTCCGCAACCGCTTCGAGTTCGCCATGAAGACCGCCGAGAACGATACCAACAGGCGCAAGCTCGACTACCTCATCAAGAATGGACCGGACTCCTTCGCCGGATTCGGAGCGCAGGTGGATGACGAGCTGCGCGAACAACTGGCGAAGATGAGGAAAGACTTCGCCTTCATCACCAAATCGAACGAGCCCACCGTCCTGCCGGAAGGGGAGTTCCAGTATCTGCAGCAGCTCGCGGAGATGGAGTTCGGCGACATCCGCGGCGAGCGCCGGCGCCTGCTGAACCCGGAGGAAGCACGCATCCTCTCCATTCGCAAAGGAAACCTCGACGCCGGCGAGCGCAGCGAGATCGAGAGCCACGTCACGCACACCTTCAACTTCCTCCGGAAGATCCCCTGGACGAAGGACCTCGCCGCCGTCGCCGAAATCGCCTACGCCCATCATGAGAAGCTCAACGGCCGCGGCTACCCGCGCAAACTGACCGCCGAAGAGATTCCCATCCAGTCGCGGATGATGACCGTCTCCGACATCTACGACGCCCTCACCGCCAACGACCGCCCCTACAAGCGCGCCATCTCCACCGAGCGCGCCCTCGACATCCTGAAGATGGAAGTCGGCGACGGTCTGCTCGACGCCGCCCTGGTGAACATCTTCATCGATGCCAGGGTGTTCGAGCGGGCGGGCGTGATGAGGACGTAACCCTGAGACCGCGGGCGTCTCGCCCGCGTGCTTGGAAGCCCGAAACGCCTCGCTGCGGTTCGGGGCACAGACAAGAGTGTCTGTGCCACATTTGTCTCTGCTGTTCGTAGATACCCTGGCTGTGCCACAAGCGCGGGCCAATGTGGCACAGACACTCTTGTCTGTGCCCTGTGACCTTTCGCCACGGACGGATCCTTTACCCCAGATCTTCCAGCCCCATCTCATCCAGAATCTTTCGGCACACGTCCCGTCTCGCCTCGCGCCTCTTCATCAACAACGGTCGCGCCGATACCGGCAACCACGCCGGCTCCTCCGCATCGGCGAGCGCATGGCGGACCACGTCGAGCACCGAGCTCCCTTCCCGGCGCGATCGCGCCAGACGTTCGGCAAGTCCACGGACGCCGGCCGAATCGATGAGCAGCGCCGCCGCCACCGCCCGCTCCGCGTCAGTGGACGGATCGTCAAGCCTGCGGATGGACGCCGCGGTCCCTCGCAGCTCGCCTTCGGAGAGTCCGATCGTCAGCACCGCCCGCGAGAGATTGCCGACCTTCTCCAACCACCGCCCCAGTCCGTGAAAGAGCAACAGCAGATCGAACGCCAGATCGCCAACGTAAAACCGCCGTGCGATCGCTTCCACGCGCTCGACGTCGTCGAAACGCGAAACGCCATCGAGATCCTGATAGAGCGGACGGAGAAACGACTCCAGCCGCGCGCGCAGGGCGGGATCGATCGTCATCGCCGCTCCAGAAGCCACACGCCGATCTGCAGGCCGCCACTCTCCACGCGCCGCTCCTCGGCGACCTTCAGCTTCGTCGTCCGCCGCAAAAGGGCGACCAGCGTTTTCGCGTGCGCCGTGTAGAGCAGCGCACGGCCGCCCGGGGCCAGCGTGCGGGCGATGTTGCCGACG